>FSTY01000370.1_pt1 | contig 30547 bp, 25 predicted proteins | sample 1637021 | NCBI WGS metagenome assembly FSTY01 (sample SAMEA3914818, study PRJEB12502) | metagenome | biome: forest; material: soil | place: Canada | collected 2010-06-26 | depth 0.1 m
GGTCGGGGCAGCTGGTGCCGAGGGCCGCCAGCTTCGGGGCATTCGCCGAGGCGAGGAAGTCGAGCACGACATCCGCATCGGTGAAGTGGCCGACCATGGGGTTGTCGTGGCTCGCGAGGCCGCGGATTGTCGGCGCGAGCGCCGCCGCCTTGGCGAGGCGCTCGCCCTTGGGAAGCGCGAGGTTCTTCTTCACCTCGTTGCCGAAGGGGGCTTTCTTGCCATTCGCCGCGATGTAGTCCTCGGCCGTTGTGATGATCCAGAGGCTGCTCTTCTCGGCCTCCTTCGAGGTGGCACCCCAGGCCGTGATGCCGTGGCCGCCGAGGATGCAGCCGATGGCTTGCGGGTTCGCCTCTTTGAGGGCGGCGATGTCGAGTCCGAGCTGGAATCCGGGGCGACGCCACGGAACCCAGACGACCTTGTCGCCGAAGGCCTTCTTGGTGAGCTTCTCGCCGTCCTTCGCGGTGGCGAACGCGATGCCGGAGTCGGGGTGCAGGTGGTCGACGTGGGCGGCATCCACGAGCGCGTGCATGGCGGTGTCGATGGAGGGGGCTGCGCCGCCCTTGCCGTGCAGCGTGTAGTCGAAGGCTGCGACCATCTCGTCCTCACGGTCGAGGCCGGGGTAGACGTTGGCGAGGGCCCTAAGGCGGTCGAGGCGCAGCACCGCGAGGCCGCTCTCGGTGAGGGTGCCGAGGTCGCCGCCGGATCCCTTGACCCACATCAGCTCGACCGGCTCGCCGGTGACGGGGTCGGTCTCCGTTCCCTTGGCCGAGGTGTTCCCCCCGGCGTAGTTGGTGACGCGCGGGTCTTTGCCCAGGCGGTTGCTGCGGGCGATGAGTTCTTCTGCGGTGTTCACTACGCTCCCCATCCAGCCTGGACGCCGCCCTGGCGCTCGGCGGCAATCTTTGCCAGATGGCCCGAGGCGGCGTAGGCGGCCATCGGGTCGGCCGGCAGGCCGCGCGACTCGCGCCAGGCAGCGAGGTCGGCGCGCACGTCGGTGTAGAAGGCGTCCATGAGCACGGCGTTGGCAGCGAGCACGTCGCCCGAGTTCTGCGCCGCCGTGAGGGCGCCACCGTCGACGAGCAGCGCGCGGGCCGTCATCTCCTGCACGTTGAGCACCGAGCGGATCTGTCCGGGGATCTTGTCTTCGACGTTGTGGCACTGGTCGAGCATGAAGGCGACATCGGTGTTGTTGAGGCCCCCGCCGCGCACGACCTCGAAGAGGATGCGGAACAGCTGGAAGGGGTCCGCCGCCCCGACGATGAGGTCGTCGTCGGCGTAGAAGCGCGAGTTGAAGTCGAAGGATCCGAGCTTGCCGAGACGCAGCAGCTGCATGACGATGAACTCGATGTTCGTGCCCGGCGCGTGGTGGCCGGTGTCGAGGCAGACCATGGCGCGGTCGCCCAGCGAGGCAACCTGTGCGTAACTGGTTCCCCAGTCGGGAACGTCGGTGTGGTAGAAAGCCGGCTCGAAGAACTTGTACTCGAGCACGAGGCGCTGACCCTCGCCGATGCGCGCGTAGATCTTCTGCAGCGAGTCGTTGAGGCGGTCCTGGCGGCCGCGCAGGTCGCCCTGCCCGGGGTAGTTGGTGCCGTCGGCGAGCCAGATCTTGAGGTCGCGGCTGCCGGTCGCGTCCATGATGTCGATGCACTCGAAGTGGTGGTCGATCGCCTTCTGGCGCACGGCGGCGTCGGTGTGGGTGAGCGATCCGAACTTGTAGGCATCGTCCTGGAAGGTGTTGCTGTTGATGGTGCCGAGCGACACTCCGAGGTTCTTCGCGTAGGCGCCGAGGGCTGCGTAGTCGTCGACCTTGTCCCACGGGATGTGCAGGGCGACCGTCGGGGCCAGTGCGGTGAGCTCGTTGACTTTGGCGGCATCCGCGATCTTCTCCTCAGGGGTGCGCGGAGTGCCGGGCGTGCTGAAGACCTTGAAGCGGGTGCCGGAATTGCCGAAGGCCCACGAGGGCAGCTCGATGGCCTGCTCCTCGAGTTCTGCGGAGATATCACTGAAGGTTGTCACTGGTTTTCCTTTGGTTCTCTAGGTTGAAGATCTCGGTCAGCCGCCGGGCCGACTGGTCGGGGCGGCCCTCGAGCGCGACAAAGAAGTCGCCCATCTCGGCCTCCCAGGGAGCGGTACGCGGATCGGCGTCGAGCGCGCGCTGCGAGGCATCGTCGTCATTGGTCTCGTAGTAGCCGATGAGCAGGCCGTCGTCTCGCACGAAGAGCGAGTAGTTGCGACGACCGGATGCCTCGATCGCCGCGAGCATCGCCGGCCAGACCGCCGCGTGGCGCTCGCGGTACTCGGCGAGGCGCTCGGGCTTGACCTGCAACTGGAAGCAGACGCGCTCCATGCGGATCCTCCTGGTCGGCGTTGACTGTTGACGTGCCCGTATCATTGAATCGTTTTAATTCGAGCGACATGACTCTATGACGATGGCCGCGATCACGTCAAGCCCACCCGGTAGATGCCACTATGGACTCCGGCAGAGGAGGCACCAATGGCTGACGTGAGTGTGCGAGATGTCGCCCTGCGCGCCGGCGTCTCGGTCGGCACCGTGTCGAACGTCATGAACCATCCCGACAAGGTCGCGCCCTCGACCGTCGAGAGGGTGCAGCAGGCGATCAGCGAGCTCGGCTTCATTCGCAACGACGCCGCCCGCCAGCTGCGTAACGGCCGCAGCAACACCATCGGACTCGTCGTGCTCGACGTGCGCAACCCCTTCTTCACGGATGTCGCCAGAGGTGCTGAAGACGCCGCGGCCGCGGCCGGCCTCACCGTCACGCTCGGCAACAGCGACGAGAACACCGCGCGCGAGGCCACCTACCTCGACCTCTTCGAGCAGCAGCGCGTGCACGGCGTGCTCATCTCGCCCTACAGCGACATCACCGCTCGGCTGCATGCGCTGCGCAGCCGCGGCATCCCCGCCGTGCTCGTGGACCGCACATCGAGCGACCTCTCGTTCAGCTCAGTATCGGTCGACGACCTCGCCGGCGGCGCCATGGCGGTGGAGCACCTCGTAGCCGCCGGATGCCGCCGGATAGCCTTCGTCGGGGGACCGCTCGAGATACGCCAGGTGGCCGACCGCCTCGAGGGGGCCCGCCGGGCGGCCTCGGGGCACTCCGACGTGCGACTCGAGGTCGTGCAGCTGCCCGCGTCAAGCGTCATCGAAGGGCGCACCGCGGGGGCCGCGATCGCAGCCCGACCACTCGACGCGCGGCCGGACGGCGTGTTCTGTGCGAACGACCTGGTGTCGATGGGGATGCTGCAGGCGCTGGTGATGCAGGGGTCCGGCATCCGGGTTCCCGACGACATCGCGCTCATCGGCTATGACGACATCGACTTCGCGTCTGCCGCAGTGGTGCCGCTGTCGTCGATCCGCCAGCCGAGCGCCCTCATCGGTGCGACCGCGGTGCGCATCCTGCTCGAGGAGGCAACCGATCCGGGCGCGGCCCCGCAGCAGATTGAGTTTCAGCCGGAGCTCGTCGTGCGCGCCTCCACCTCTCGCTAGGCAGTGGCGGTCGCCATCCCGCCATTCTCTCCGGGTGGGCCTGTGGCGTCGACGGACTCCAGATGGGGACAACGGGCGATAAGTGGGCCGTAAATGCACCGTGACTGATTCGTTTCAATCGCGGACTTGACGATCGCGCCTGAGAGTCCTATCGTTTCTGAACACACACCTGAATCGATTCAATTTCGATTCACCCAGATCCCCCGAGGTAGACAACGATGTCGGATAGCACCCAGACGAGCACGCCAGCGCTCGAGCTGACGCGCATTGCCAAAGCGTTCGGCGCCGTCATCGCCCTCACCAACGGCACCCTCGCGCTGCACTCCGGATCGATCCATGCCCTCGTCGGCGAGAACGGCGCCGGCAAGTCCACGCTTGTAAAGATCATCGCCGGCCTCTACCAGCGAGACGGCGGAGAGTTCACCCTCGGCGGCGAGTCGGTCGACTTCAAATCGACGGCCGAGTCGAAGAACGCCGGCATCGCCGTCATCTACCAGGAGCCGACGCTCTTTCCCGACCTCTCGGTCACCGAGAACATCTTCATGGGCCGCCAGCCCACCCTCTCGCTCGGCCGCATCGACCGCCGATCGATGCACAAGCAGGCGCTCGAGCTGTTCGAGCGTCTCGGAGTGCGCATCGACCCGGACCGCCCCACGCTCGGCCTCTCGATTGCCGACCAGCAGATCATCGAGATCGCAAAGGCGATCTCATTGGATGCCCGCGTGCTCGTCATGGACGAGCCGACCGCCGCCCTCAGCGGCGTCGAGGTCGAGCGCCTCTTCGCCGTCGCGCGCAGCCTGCGCGACGAGGGCCGCGCGCTGCTCTTCATCTCGCACCGCTTCGACGAGGTCTTCGACCTCTGCGACACCGTGACCGTCATGCGCGACGGCGCCTACATCTCGACCAGCCCGATCGCGCAGACGACCGTCGAGAAGATCGTGCGCGAGATGGTCGGACGCGACGTTGCCACCCTCTTTCCGAAGGAGGAGGCCGCGATCGGCGACGAGGTGCTGGTCGTCGAAGGCCTCACCGAGCCAGGCGTCTTCCACGACATCTCGTTCTCGGTGCGCAGCGGCGAGATCGTGGCCCTCGCCGGGCTCGTCGGAGCTGGCCGCAGTGAGATCGCCCGCGCGGTCTTCGGTGTCGACGGCTACCAGAGCGGATCAGTGACGGTCAACGGACACCCAGTGCCCAAGCGCAACCCGGCCGCTGCCATGCAGCGCGGCATCGCACTCGTGCCAGAGGACCGCCGCAAGCAGGGCCTCGTGCTCGACAGCACGGTAGCCGGTAACGCCACCCTCGCGATCCGCAACACCCTCGGCAAGCGGGGCATCCTCACCCGCGGGTCAGAGAATGCGGCCGCGCGCGTCTGGGCCAGCCGCCTCGAGGTGAAGACCTTCGCCCTCGACACCGAGGCGGGCACCCTCAGCGGCGGTAACCAGCAGAAGGTGGTGCTCGCCAAGTGGCTGGCCACCAACCCCAGCGTGCTGATCATCGACGAGCCCACGCGCGGCATCGACGTCGGCACCAAGGCCGAGGTGCACCGCCTGCTGTCGCAGCTCGCCGGCGAGGGCCTCGCCATCCTCATGATCTCGTCAGAGCTGCCCGAGGTACTCGGCATGGCCGACCGGGTGCTCGTCGTTCGCGAGGGCCGCATCACCGCCGACCTGCCGCGCGCCATCGCCACCGCCGAGAGCGTCATGCTCGCCGCGACCCAGAGCCTGGAGGCCGCCAAGTGACGACCATCACCACTCCGCAGAGCGCATCGCAGCGCATCCTGCACGGCCTCGGGGGAGTCGCCAAGGCCCGCGAGACCGGCATCCTGCTCGCCCTCGTGCTGATCGTCGCTGCCGCCACGATCAAGAACCCCAGCTTCCTGTTCAGCACCGATGGATTCCGCGACTTGCTGCTGACCCCGTCCATCCTGCTGCTCGTCGCGGTCGGCCAGGCCGTCATCATCATCACCCGCAACGTCGACCTCTCCGTCGGCTCGACGCTGGGGCTGACCGCCTACCTGACCGGGCGCCTGTTCATCGACGTGCCCGGCATCCCGGTGATCGCGGTCTTCGCCATCGGCATCGTGGCCGGCGGCCTGCTCGGCCTCGTCAACGGTGCGCTCGTAGCCTTCGCCAAGGTGCCCTCGCTCGTCATCACGCTGGGCACGCTCTATGCCTACCGCGGCATCAACGTGCTCTGGACCGGCAGCGACCGCATCAATGCCTCGGACATGCCCAAGGAGTTCCTCGGCCTCGGCACCCAGCAGATCCTCTACATTCCGGTGCTGACGCTCATCGCCCTCGTGGTGCTCTTCGCCGCCGGCTACTACCTGCGCAACCTCCGCGGCGGCCGCGAGCTCTATGCCATTGGATCCGACCCCGACGCCGCGAACCTCTACGGCCTCAAAGTCACCCAGCGCGTTCTCGTCGCCTTCGTCGTCTGCGGAGCCCTCGCCGGCCTCGCCGGAGTGCTCTACGCCGCCCGCTACGGCACCGTCAACTCGCAGGCCGGCACCGGCTTCGAGCTGCAGGCCGTCGGCGCCGCGGTCATCGGTGGCGTCGCAATCTTCGGCGGCAGCGGAACGGTGTGGGGTGCGGCGATCGGCGCGTACCTGCTGTTCACCATCAACCGCGCACTGCCCATCCTCGGCGTGCAGGACTTCTGGCAGCGCGCGGTCGTCGGCGTGCTCATCATCGGAGCCATCGTGCTCGACCGCGTGCTCGCCCTGCGAAGTACCCGCAAACTCGTAGAAGCAAGGGATGCCGCCAATGTCTGAGTCGACGGCCACTACCGGCCGCACCTATAAGGACTTCGCTCAGCCCCTCTGGCGCCGCCTGCTGATCAACCGCGAGAGCGCCGTCATCGCCGCGCTCATCATCGTGGTCGTCTACGCCTGGACCCAGGTTCCCTACTTTGCACAGCCGATCACCTTCACCTACCTGCTGCTCGACATCATGCCGATTCTGCTCATCGCCCTGCCGATGACCCTCGTTATCATCACCGGCGAGATCGACCTGTCGGTGGCCAGCACGGTCGGACTCAGCAGCGTCGTGCTCGGCACGCTGTCGCAGGCGGGGGTTCCACTCGTCGGCGCCGCGATCGTCTCGCTCATCGTCGGCGCGCTCGGTGGCGCCCTCAACGGCTTCCTCATTACCGTCGTCGGCCTGCCGTCGCTGGCCGTCACCATCGGAACGCTCGCGCTCTACCGCGGCCTCGCCGTCGGACTGCTCGGCACCACCGCCGTCACCGGGTTCGACGAGTTCTGGAAAGACCTCGCCAAGTCGAAGATCGGCGACAGCCCGATCCCGACTGTCACGCTGCTCTTCCTCGTGCTCGCGGCCGTGTTCATCTTCCTGCTGCACTTCACGCCCTTCGGCCGCGGCATCTTCGCGATCGGCCTCAGCGCCGAGACGGCCCGCTTCTCGGGCGTTCGCGTTGAGCGCTCGAAGTTCATCCTCTTCGTGCTCACTGGAACGATCTCGGCGCTCGCCGGCATCTTCTACACGCTGCGCTTCAGCAGTGCCCGCGGCGACAATGCGACCGGCCTCGAGCTGGCGGTCATCGCGGCCGTGCTGCTCGGCGGGGTATCCATCTTCGGCGGTCGTGGTGCGATCCACGGTGTTATCGCCGGTGTGCTTCTCATCGGAACGCTCAGCAGCGCTCTGCGTCTCGCTCACGTCACCTCTGACGTGATCAACATCATCACGGGGGCGTTGCTCATTGCCTCCGTGGTGTCCACCAGCGTCCTGGCCTGGGTGCGCACCAAGCGCATTCGGCCGGGCGGCAAGAAAACGGAAACCCTCGTGGCCGCCAAGGGCTAGGGCTCCAGCACTTCACACCAAACAACTAATAGGGAGAACAAAGATGTTGTTTCACACGAAAGCCCGCGCGGGCGTAGTCACGGCACTCGCCGTGTCTGTCGCGCTGCTCGCAACCGGCTGTGCCGCTGCGACCCCCGGTAGCGACGACGAGGCCGGCGGCGACGCCAACCTTGCCATCACCTTCGTTCCGAAGAACCTCGGCAACGCCTACTTCGACACCTCCGACGCCGGTGGCAAGGAGGCCATCGAGGAGTTCGGCGGCACCTATGACGAGCAGGCACCGGCAACGGGCTCGCCCGACGGCCAGGTGTCGTTCATCAACACCCTCACCCAGCAGGGTGTCGGCGGACTCGTCGTCTCGGCGAACGACCCGACCGCGATCTGCGACGCTATCAACGAGGCGCGCGACACCGGCATCAAGGTCGTCACCTTCGACTCTGACACCAGCGCCGACTGCCGCGACCTGTTCATCAACCAGGCCACGTCCGAGGGCATCGCGAAGATCCAGGTCGACCTCATCGCCGAGCAGATCGATGACGAGGGCGAGATCGCTATCCTCTCGGCCACGGCCAACGCCACCAACCAGAACGCCTGGATCGAGCTCATCAAGGCCGACCTCGCGGCCAACCACCCGAACATCAAGCTCGTGGATGTTGTCTACGGTGACGACGACGACCAGACCTCGTTCGACAAGACTGCAGCACTGCTGCAGACCCACCCGAACCTCAAGGGCATCATCTCGCCGACCACCGTCGGCATCTCGGCTGCTGCGCGCTACCTGCAGACGTCCGAGTTCAAGGGCAAGGTGCAGCTGACCGGTCTCGGCACGCCGAATCAGATGCGCGACTACGTCACCGACGGCACCGTCACCGCGTTCGCGTTGTGGAACCCGGCCGACCTCGGCTACCTCGCCGCCTATGCGACGAAGGCGCTCATCGAGGGCACCATCACCGGTGCTGAGGGTGACAAGTTCGACGGCGGAAAGCTCGGCGAGTTCACTGTCGGCGAGAACGGGACCGTCCTCCTCGGCGACCCGTACACCTTCAACGCCGACAACATCGCGGACTTCAACTTCTAAGCAGTCCGCCTGCAACACCGTGCAGCCCGGTCGGTTTCTTCCGGCCGGGCTGCACGCTCATCCAGACCATTTCTTCACTGCCGAGGAGAGTCATGCCAACGACGAGGATCCGCGATGTCGCGCAGCTCGCCGGCGTGTCGGTCGGCACGGTCTCGAACGTCCTCAACAAGCCGGACGAGGTCTCGCCCGAGTCCCTCGCCCGCGTGCAGAAGGCCATCGACGAGCTCGGGTATGTGCGCAATGACGCCGCCCGCCGATTGCGGGCCGGCATCAGCTCGACCGTGGGCTTCGTCGTTCTCGACGGCCAGAATCCATTCTTCAATGACGTCGTGCGCGGCGCAGAAGACGAGGCTTCGAAGAACGGCATCGCGATTCTCGTCGGCAACACGGATGAGGACTCGCGCCGCGAGGGTATGTACCTCGACCTCTTCGAAGAGCAGCGCGTGCGCGGCGTGCTCATCTCGCCCTACGGCGACATCAACGCCCGGCTGCAGCAGCTCAAGTCGCGTGACATTCCCGCCGTGCTCGTCGACCGCATCAACGTCGACGGGCGATTCAGCTCGGTGGCGGTCGACAGCGTCGCCGGCGGCGAGATTGCGGCCCAGCACCTCATCGACACCGGGCGGCGGCGCATCGCCTTCGTCGGGGGTCCCTTCGATATTCGCCAGGTGCGCGACCGTCTGGAGGGCGCGCGCGTTGCCGTCGACAACAGCGACTTCGACGTCGAGATCGAGGTGGTCACGACAACCGCCCTCACCGTGAACGAGGGCGTGCTCGCCGGCCGCCGCATCATGGAGCGCCCGCGCAACCAGCGCCCCGACGCGCTCTTCGCAGCCAACGACCTGCTTGCACTCGGGCTGCTGCAGTCCCTCGTCATCGACGGCACACTGCTCGTGCCCAACGAGATCTCGCTCATCGGCTTCGACGACATCTCTTTTGCCGCGGCCGCGGCCGTGCCGCTCTCGTCGGTGCGCCAGCCGAGCCGCATGATCGGGCAGACCGCGCTGCGGGTGCTCATGGAGGAGTCGGAGGACCCGACCCTGATACCGCGGCAGACGGTGTTTCGACCCGAGCTCGTCGTGCGGGCGTCGACGCAGCGCTAACCCCGCATATCTATTCTCCCCACCTGGACGTTCGGGGCTAGCGCAACGTCCATTCGGGGAGGATGGATGCGAGTTGTCGCGAGAATCGCGCCGCGATGAGGTCATGACCCTCGGCATTCGGGTGCAGGTTGTCGGGCAGCAGGTGCTGCTCGTCGAGCCCGAGCAGGTCGAGGCCGCTCATGAGCCGCAGCTGCGGGTCATCCCGCGCCGCGACCACCTGCTCGAGGTGCTCGCGCGTGCGCTCGAGCGTGAGCGTGCCGTCGTGGGGGCGGGTCTCGCGCGGCGTGCCCGCGGCGCTGCCGCCGACGTCGCGCACGGGTCCGGGAGTCTGCTCGTGGATGGCGCAGCCGAGCGCAGAGATCAGGACGACCGGCGTGGCTGGGTGGCCCTCGCGCGCGAGGTCGAGGAACCCGTGCACGGCCGGCACGAAGGTGCGGCTGCGCATCGCATCGCCGTTGACGAGGTTGATGCCGATCTTGAGGGTAATGAGGTCGGCGGGCTGCACGGCGATCGCCCGCGCGACGAAGGGGTCGAGCATCGCGTTGCCGGCGAAGGCGAGGTTCGTGAGCTGGTAGCCCATCTGCGCGGCGGCCTGCACCGGCCAGGGGCGGCGCGGGTCGTCGAGGTCGCTGCCGTGGCTGATCGAGCTGCCGTAGTGCACCCAGCGCGGCTGATCGAGCTGCCGTGCGAGCACGGGGGCATCGGCCGATCCGCCGAGGATGGTCACGCCTGTGGCATTCGGCAGCCAGATGGTCACCGGCCGCACCGACGACTGTCCGAGGTGAAACTCGATCACCGAGGGGGAGCCGGGCACACGGTCGGCCGTGCGATCGGGTCTCTCGACGAGCAGGTCGCCCTCGTCGAGCGACACGAACTGCGCGCCTCCGGCAGTCTCGGCTACCACCACCGCGCGGTGCGGACTGCGGCCTGGCCCGGTCTCGCGCTGGAACAGCAGCTGCAGCTCGAGGCGCGAGGCGGCGGTGCTCAGTCGCAGCGTGACTCCTGAGGTGTGCGACGCCATGCGCCAGAGGCCCTCGTCGGCGTGAAAGCGACGGGATGCGGCCGGCAGCCGCCGGGGAGCGAAGCCGCCCGCGACGGGCTCGAGCTCAGTCGCGCCGTACACCGCACGCTCGAGCACCGAGAGGGGAATGGGGTGGGAGAGCACCGCGCCGTGCCTTTCGGTCTGTAGTTGGCATCCATGCCGTTTCTCTAATAGTGTCATGAGAAAGCGCTTTCTTGGGGCTTTTCGACGACCTTCGATGGAGAAACAGGCGCATGATCGAGTCTTCGCCCCCCCGGCGCAGCTGGGCGCTCGACATCACGCCGCTGCGCGACTCGGCGGCCTACCGGCGCATGTGGACCGGCGGCGTCATCGGCGGCATCGGGGCCCAGCTGACCCTGGTCGCGGTCGGAATCCACATCTACGAGCGCACCCAGTCGACCTTCGCCGTCTCGCTCGTCGGCATCCTCGCCTTCGTGCCGATGATCATCGTCGGCCTGTTCGGCAGCACCCTCGTCGACGCCTTCGACCGCCGCACCGTGCTCATCTGGGCGGCGAGCGTGTCATGGCTCACCGGCGCGGGCATCGCCGCGCTCGCCTGGAGCGGCATCGAGTCGCTCGTTCCCCTATACGTGCTCACGACCATCAGCGCGGCGAGCGGCACGCTCGTCGGCACCGCGCGCTTCGCGATCCTTCCGCGACTGCTGCCGCGCGAGCAGCTGCCCGCCGGCGCCGCGCTGAGCGGTATCTCGGCCGGCCTGCAGGCGACGGTCGGGCCGGCGCTCGCGGGAATCCTCATCGGCCTCGTCGGCTTCGCGTGGACCTACTCGCTCGACGTGCTGCTCTACTCCGCAGCTTTTCTCGGCATCGTGACGCTGCCGCCGATCAAGCCGTTCGCGTCGGAGCGCATCAGCCTCGGGCCGCGCTCGGTCATCGTCGGCCTGCGTGTGCTGGCCAGCACACCGGGGCTTCGCTCGCCGATCCTGCTGCACGTCGTGGCGATGGTCTTCGGGCGGCCGCAGGTGCTCTTTCCCGCGGTCGCCGCCACCATCGTGGGTGGAGGACCGATCGTCGTCGGCATCCTCGCCGCGAGTGCTGCCGTCGGCATCCTCGCCTCGAGCGCGATCTCCGGGCGCATCACCCAGATCACGCGGCACGGTGTCGCGGTCGGCTGGGCAACCGTCGGCTTCGGCTCGGCGATCCTTGGCTTCGGCCTCGTCATCCTTTTCGCGGGCACCTCGACCTCGTTCACCTGGCCGGTGCTCGTCGTCGCCTGCCTGCTGCTCTTCCTCAGCGGGGTGGCCGACAACGTGGCCGGCATCTTCCGCACCACCATGCAGCATCGCGAATCACCGGATGAGGTGCGCGGCCGCATCCAGGGCCTCACCACGATCGTGCTCACCGCCGGCCCCCGCGCCGGAGACGCCTTCGTCGGAACCCTCAGCGTCGTCGCCCTGTGGGCCGGTCCGCTCGTCGGAGGCGTCGTGATCATGCTGGTCGCCGCGGGCATGAGCCTGCGCGACCGCGGGCTGCGCGAGTACCGGGGGGCCGCATGAAAAGGGATCGCGTGCTCGCCTTCGCACCGGACGGCCTGGTTCTGACCAGCCCCGAGGTCGTCTCGTGGTACCTCGACGGAGTGCGCACGACCGTGCCGTTCTCGGGGGCATCGGTGCTGGCGGTGCTCGTGCACCCCTCGGGCGATGAGGTTCGGTGCTACGTGAATGAGGCCGACCGGTTGGCCGAGGAGTGGGGGGTCGTCGCCTCGCCGGTCGCGTGGGATGCGTCACTCACCGCGGGCTGGGACCTGCCCGGCGAGGCCGCCTTTGCGGCCGAGCTGCGGGCTGCCCGCGCGTCACTGCTGCCCGCGGAGCTTGCGCGCTACCGGGTGCTCGCGCGCGAGGTCGCCGTTGCGGTGACGACGGTTGCCTCCTCGTCGGGGCCCCGCGACACAGAGCTCGACATAGCCGGGCGTCTCGCCGAGCAGGTGGTCGCGATGGGAGCGGAACCAGTTGTGGTTCTCGTCGCCGGGGAGTCTCGGCTGGGGTATCGGCATCCACTCCCCACGGGCGCGGAACTCGGGGCGAAGGCCATGCTCGTGGTGGGTGCGCGCCGCAACGGCATGATCGCCAGCCTCACCCGGTGGGTCTCGTTCTCGCCGTCGTCGCTCGATGCGCGCCTCGCGGCCGTCGAGGCGGACGTGTTGGATGCGACCCGCGTCGGGCGCTCGATCGGCTCCGTTTTCGACGACCTGGTCTCGTCGTACGCGCGCCACGGCTTCGACCGTGACGAGTGGCGCAACCACCACCAGGGCGGCCCGACCGGATACTTCGGGCGCGACCCGCGCGCTGTCAGCTCGCTCGGCGACCTGGTGCAGCAGAACCACGCCTTCGCGTGGAACCCGAGCGCATTCGCGGCGAAGGCGGAGGACACCGTCATCGCGACCTCGGCCGGCATCGAGCTTCTCACCGTCGACCCCGCCTGGCCGACAACCCTCGTGAACGGTCGCCCGCGACCGCTTCCCCTGACCCCCTAATGAAAGAGGATAGAGACATGGCACTTCCCTGGATCACGGTCGACGGTTCGCGTTTGGCTGACGAAACGGGCGCCACCGTCGTGCTCAAGGGCGTCGGCCTCGGCGGCTGGATGAACATGGAGAACTTCGTCACCGGATACCCGGGCACGGAGCAGGGCATCCGTGCCCAGTTGCTGAGAACCATGGGGCAGGAGGCCTACGACGCCTTCTTCGAGGCCTTCTACGTCGACTTCTTCGACGAGGCGGATGCCGCCCACCTCGCCTCCATCGGCATGAACTCGGTGCGCATCCCCATCAACTACCGCCACTTCGAGGATGACGCCCGGCCCTTCGAGTTGAAGGAGGAGGGGTTCGCCCGCCTCGACCGCGTCATTACCCTGCTCGCCAAGCACGGCATCTACTCGATCATCGACCTGCACGCGCTGCCGGGCTACCAGAACCAGCACTGGCACAGCGACAACTCGACTAACGTCGCTACTTTCTGGGATCACCCGCACTTTCAGGACCGGGTCGTGCACCTGTGGGAGGCGCTCGCTACCCGCTACCGCGATCGGCCGGAGGTTGCGGGCTACAACCCGATCAACGAGCCCTCCGATCCGCTCGGCACGCGGCTCGTCCCCTTCTATGAGCGCCTCGAGAAGGCCGTGCGCGCCATCGACCCGCGGCATGTGCTCTTCCTCGACGGCAACCGCTACTCGACCGACTTCAGCGCCTTCGACACCCGCGCCGAGCCACTCGCCAACACCGTCTACACGGCCCACGACTACGCCCTGCCCGGAATCACCTCGGCGACGGAGTACCCCGGCACCACTCGCGGCGAGTACTTCGACAGATCGGTGATCGAGCAGACCTTTCTTCGCCGCACCGAGTACATGCGCAAGACCGGTACCCCGATCTGGATCGGCGAGTTCGGGCCGGTGTACTCCACTGATCGGTCCCAGGACTCCTGGCGCTATCAGCTGCTGCAGGACCAGCTCGAGGTCTACCGCGACCACGGCGCGAGCTGGGCGCTGTGGACCTACAAAGACATCGGGCTGCAGGGCCTCGTGCACGCATCCCCGTCGTCGGAATACCTGCAGTTGATCGCGCCCGTGCTCGAGCAGAAGCAGCGCCTTGGCGTCGACTCGTGGGGAGGGTCGGATGCGGGAGTGCGCGACATCCTCGACCCCGTTGACGCGACCTTCGACCGCGAGTTCCCGGACTTCGCCCCCTACCCCTGGGGACGCCAGCCGCACATCGCCGTGCTGGTGCGCCACATCCTGCTGGCCGAGCCGCTGGCCGAGCGCTTCGGGGCGCTGTTTGACGGGGTCTCGCCAGATCGCGCCCGGGTTCTCGCGAGTGCGTTCCGCTTCGACCGCAGTGTCGAGCGGCAGGGCCTCACGCGGGTGCTGCGCGAGCACCTCGCGGGGTAAGGCCCCCGCGCCCCCCCCCGCTCGCGTGAAAGGCCACAATCTGCTCTGCTCCTCCCCACGAGCAGCAGTTTGCGGCCTTTCGATCGATCGCAGATGCAACCAATGACGGCACCGCGGCCTCGGGATCATGGGGCCATGCCCCGCATCCCCCTTCCGCACGAGCTAGCCCACATTCCCTTTCGAGTCGCCACGGCCCGAGCGCTCGAGGTAGGGCTTGGCCGGCTGAGAGGGTCGGACTTGGATCGGCCATTTCATGGGATCCGAACGTTCACGGAGGTCTCTGCCGCGCTCGCCTACGCTCCGCTACTGAGACCGAATGACCGCTTCAGCCACACCACAGCCGCGGACCTCTGGCCATTGCCGCTACCGCACCACGCATCCGAACTCACGGTGCATGTCACGGCCAGCCCGCCTGCCAACCGCCCTCGCGGACTGGGCGTCACCGGTCATCGATCGAGCGCAGGGAGCACGGTGCGTCGGCACGGTCTGCCGGTATCGGCACCTGCAGATCTCTTCATTGAGCTCGGATCGCTTCTCGGCGAAGAAGACCTGGTAGCTGTCGGAGATGCCCTGATTCTCGAACCCGAGGTCCTCGATCCCTCTGACTTGCGTCCTTGGATTCGCCTCGACGACCTTCGAGCGGCGTGCGAGGTCTCCCGGGCTCCGGGAAGCCGGAGTGCTCGCCGCGCGATGGCGAGGCTAAGGCAGGGTGCCGAGTCTCGTCCAGAGACGCTGCTTCGGTTGATCCTCCTCGCAGCTGGACTGCCGGAGCCAGAGCTGCAGGTCAAGCTATTTGACTCTCGCGGCTTCATCGGGCGCTTCGACATGGTCTATCGCGAGGCCCGCGTGATCGTGGAGTACGACGGAGATCAGCACCGCACTTCGACTCGACAGTACGAGCGCGACATGACGCGCCTAGATCGCGCCGCAGCCGACAAGTGGACGGTCGTCAGAGTCCGCGCGCCCGGCATCTTTTACCAACGAGCGCGCACGGTAGAGCGGGTGAAGGCCGCGCTCGGCGGCTGAGTCCACTCGGAAGGCCACAATCTGCTCGTGGGACGGCTCCGAAGAGCGGGTTGCGGCCTTTCGCGGGGCGGGGCCGGGGCTAGGGGTGCGGGGCCACGAAGCCGGGGGCCGTGCGGCTGCCGTCGAGCGAGACCTGCTCGTTGGGCGCCACATCCAGTGCAATCCCGAGGATGCTGCCAGAGACCCGCGCGCCCGCCAGGCCGACGACATGGTCGACCTCACCATCGCGCAGAACCACGCGCCACCCCCGCGGAAAGCGCAGCCACTCCACCCCGTCCCGTAGAGCGACCACGAGGTCATCGTCGCCCGCGAGTTCGTACAGCACGCCGTCCACGACGCGCGAGTAGGCCGTAGCGGTGGCCGCGGACCCGTGCTCGAGGCGTGTGGGCACGAGTCCGCTCAGCCAGATCTCGCCATCCGGCCGGGGCAGGATGCCGAAGTGGCGCTCTACGGTGTCGAGCAGCCAGAGGATCGAGGGCGAGTAGACGGTGGTGAAGCCGGCCGCGCCGGTCCAGGGGTCTAGGCACTGGGGGAAGACATCCCACTGTCCAACCGCGCTGAGCACCGGCATCGCGCTGAGGGCGAGCTCGGCGACGTGCCCGTGGTGCTCGAAGGCGTGCGGCGCGCGGATGAGGCTGAGGAAGTTGCTCGGCCCGCCCCACGAGTTGCGCGTGTAGTCGTGGTCGAAGCGGGGGTCGTCCATGGCGATGGAGGTGAAGCCGTAGTGGGCGAAGAACTTGCGGGTGTTCATCAGCGAGGAGGCGAGTGATGATGCGAAGAAGTCAGCGGAGCCGACCTCGCAGGCGAGCACGCGCAGCAGCACGTCGGACTCGATGCGGTTCAGCCCGAGCGCGGTGCGGTCGAAGAAGAGACCGTCGGAGAAGCACTGCGCGTAGAGCGCTGCAAGGGAGGCTTCGGCCAGCGCGTCCCACTCGTGAGCGCGGCCGAGGGCGGAGGCAATGCGCCCCAGGTACACCCGCTGGCAGTACACGTTGGCCGTGAGGTCGGGCGCGACCCACGGCAGGGTGGGGTGGGCGGGGTCGAACTGGCGGGCATCCGATCGGTAGCCGCGATCGGGCACGCCCCAGAAGCGCGGCGAGAGGTCGTGGCCGGTGTCGAAGGTGCAGAAGGCCTCGACGCCGCCGGTGCCGCGGGTGTCGCGATAGCGCGCAAGAAAAGCGTCGTAGCGAGCCATCGCGGAATACATGGTGGCCAAGTAGGAGTCGTCCCGGGTCAGCAGGTAGTGGTTCCAGACGCTGCGGGCGAGCGGCGTCACGATCTGGATCTGGCTGAAGGCCGGCCCGGCATCCGTCACCTTGTAGGGGATCATGCCGTCGTCGCGCTGATGCTGCGCGAAGAGCAGGTGGGTGGCCGTCGTCACCGCGGGGTCGAAGCGGCCGAGCAGCTCGGCGTTGATGGTGCCGGTGCTCTCGATCCAGGCGCCGTGGTAGACCCCGCCCTCGTTGAGCACGGGGTCGCTGCCGACCAGCGGGCGGATGCACTGGTCGAGCTCTGACCAGGCCTGGTTCCAGCGCGCCTCGAGGGGGCCGCCAATGGCCACGAATTGCGTGCCGCGGTGCGCGAGCGAGGCCCGCAGCCGGGTGATTGCGTCGTCGATGAGGCTCACGCCAACATCCTTCCTGAAAATAATGTGGGCGGCCCCACCTACAGGACCGCCCACATTGGATGTTGAGACTATCTACTCGAGGTCAGCCCCGAGCTTGTCGATCCAGGCCTGAGCCGCCTCCTTGGGGCTCTGGCGCCCGAAGAGCACCTCGGCCTCGGAGTCCTGCGAGTACTTGTTCATGTTCGCGCCACCGTTGGGCTGCGGCGGGGCAACCTCGCCGGAGTCGAGCACGGACTGCACGTAGTTCGCGGCCTCCTGGCTCGGTCCCTCGAGCAGCGGGGCAACGAGTGCCGCGGTGTCGGGGTTGAACGGCACGCCGCGGGTGTCCTTGATGAGCTCGGCGGCTGACGGCTCGTTGAGGAACCAGTCGACGAGCATCGCGGCCGCGACCGGGTGCTTGGTGGCTGCGTTGATCGACCAGAAGGCCGAGGGGAGCAGCGCTACGCCCGTCTTCTTCGTGTCGGTCGGCGGGGTGAGGACCTGCGTCGCTCCGCCAGCGCTGTAGGTGCCGATGAGGTTGCTGTAGCCGAAGGTGATCGCGGCCTGGCCCAGCGTGTAAAGCTGCTGGTCCGGCGGAAGCGCCCACCCGGCGGTCACGATGGTCGGGTCGGGAAGACCGCCGCCCTCCTGCAGTTCGACCTCTTTCTCGTACAGGCCGGCGATGACATCCGCGTCGACGCCGAGCTTGCCGTCTTCGGTGTAGATGCCAGTCTCGCTCTCCTGAGCGGCGTAGGTGCCGATGATGTCCTGCACGCGCAGGTCGATGCCGTAGACCGGGGCGCCACCCGCGTTGGTGAGGCCGGCGGAGCCGATCTCGTTCGCGGCGTCGATGAGGTCGTCCCACGTCCAGCTGGCGTCGGGCACGTCAACACCGGCGGCCTCGAACAGGTCGGTGTTGATGAACGCGGCCGTCGCGTTGCCGCCGGTGGGCAGGCCGTAGAGCTTGCCGTCGACGACCGCGCTCGCGGTCGAGAACTCCGGGTACTTGGCGACGTTCGCGACGTCGGCTACCGTGCCGAGGTCGAGAAGGGCGCCGACCGAGCCGTACTCCTGCGGCTTCGCTCCACCGAGTGCGAACACGTCGGGGGCGGTGTCGCCGCCGCCGCCGAAGTCGGTGGCGAGGCGGTTGAAGAGGTCGTCAGGGCTGCCGACGGGGGTCTCCTTGACGGTGATGTTCGGGTACTTCGCCTCGAAGCCGTCGATGACCTCGGCGAACAGGGCGGCGCGGTTGTCGTCGCCCCACCAGCTCATCTCGAGGGTGATCTTCTCGTTCGGGTCGAACGCGTTGGGGTCGGCGGCCGGCTCATTCGAGCCGGCGCAGCCGGTGAGGATCAGTGTCGCGGCGAGGGTGGATCCGAGGATCGCCTTGCCTGCGAGCTTCCGGGTTGTACGCATCGTTGCGCCTCGTTTCGTGTCGTGGTGGTTGCCCACCAGGCTGTGTGCTGCACGTGGGGAACGGTAACGCGACGCGGGAGAACCTCGTCGTGAAACCGCTTTCACGGAAAATAGCATCGCGGTCCCCTCGATGTCAACGGTCAGCCGAAAAGTCAGCTTCGCGGAGCCGCAGTTGAGCGGCGAACCTCGAGTCGAGGGTGGAACACGACGTTCTCGCCGGGCTCCTCACCGGCGACCAGGGCGCGCATGCGCTGCCAGGCCTGAGCCCCGAGCTCCTCGTGCGGCACCGAGAGGGTCGTCAGCGGGGGAGCGCTATAGCGCGCGAAGGGGATGTCGTCGAAGCCGGTCACCGAGATGTCCTCTGGCACGCGCACCCCGAGTTCGATGAGTCCGTTGAGCAGCCCGATGGCGGCGAGGTCGTTGAATGCGAGCGCGGCGGTGGCGCCGGTATCGCGCACCGGGGCCGCGGCGGCGAGGCCGTCTTCGCTGGTGGCGCCGCCCGCAATCCGATCGATCCGCACATCGGGCATGCGCCGCTCGAAGTCGGCGAGGCCGTCGAGCCGGTAGCCGTTCGAGACGCTGCCGGTCGGACCCTCGACGAACACGAGGTGGCGGTGGCCGAGTTCGTAGAGGTGCTGGGCGAGGTCTTGGATTCCCGAGCGGTAGTCGATCGAGAGCGAGGGGGCGTCGACGTCGGCGTTCGCGCGGTTGATGAGCACGAGGGGCCGCAGCGAGTCGGCGAGGGCGACCAGCTCGTCGTCTGACATGCGCGGCGCGCAGAGCACGACGGCGTCGCACCGGCGGCGGATCTCGCTGACCAGCAGCGGCTCATCGCTCGGCGACTCGGCCGAGTCGGCGACGAGCACGCGATAGCCGTCTTTCGCGGCCGCCTTGCTCAGGCTCGAGAGCATCGCCTGGAAGGCAGGGTTGGCGAGGTCGGGCACGACAAAGGCGATAGCACTGGTCTGGCCGAGGGCGAGGCTGCGCGCCAGGTGATTGGGCGAGTAGGCGAGCTCGAGGGCGACCGCGTGCACGCGCTCGGCGATCGCGGCATCGCCGAGGAAGCGACCGTTCATGACCCGCGAGACGGTGGCCGGCGAGACGCCGGCCTGCTGCGCCACCTGCGCGATTGTCGCGACTCCTGGCCGACTCTTCACGGGTGCCTCCTTCCCTCACTGCGGTGCTCAAACCATAATGGCGAACGGGCCGGGTTTGACGATTTCGCGCTTCACGGTCATAATCGTGAAACCGCTTTCTCGAACTTGTCCGAGGGAAGCGAACCACAGTCTACGAGGAGGTCGACGTGAGCAGTCTCGGCGAATTGCGCACCATTGCGCTGAACGCCCGCCGCTCGGGCGTGCGCATCAAAGAGAAGACGCCCGACACCCTCGCGGCGTATCTCTTCTTGCTGCCATGGATCGTGGGCATCCTCGTCTTCACCATCGGTCCGATGCTCGCCTCGCTCTACCTGTCGTTCACCGACTACAACCTGCTGCGATCGCCGCTGAAGGACCCGCCTGATTTCATCGGCTTCGGCAACTACGCCGAGATGCTCGGGGATGACGCCTTCTGGAACTCCTTCCGGGTCACCGTCACCTACGTCATCGTCTCGGTTCCGCTGCAGCTGGCGCTCGCGCTCGGCCTCGCGCTGCTGCTCGACCGCGGCATGCGCGGCCTCGCGATCTACCGCTCGATCTTCTACCTGCCGAGCCTGCTCGGCGGCTCGGTCGCTATCGCGATCCTGTGGCGCCAGGTCTTCGGCAAAGACGGACTCGTCAACGGCGGCCTCGACCTGATCGGCATCCACGACGCACCGGGCTGGATCGGGCACCCCGACTACGCGCTCGGAACGATCATCATCCTGCACATCTGGACCTTCGGGTCGCCGATGGTGATCTTCCTCGCCGGTCTGCGGCAGATTCCCGAGATGTACCACGAGGCCGCCTCGGTCGACGGTGCCGGCAAGGTGCGCCGCTTCTTCTCCATCACGCTGCCGCTGCTGACGCCGATCATCTTCTTCAACCTCGTGCTGCAGATCATCTTCGCCTTCCAGACCTTCACCCAGGCCTATGTGGTCTCGGGGGGAACGGGAGGCCCGGCCGACTCGACGATGTTCTACACGCTCTTCCTCTACCGAACGGGCTTCCTCGAGTACGACATGGGCTACGCGTCTGCGATGGCCTGGTTCTTGCTCATCGTGATCGCGGCGTTCACCGCATTCAACTTCTGGCTATCGAAATTCTGGGTGTTCTATGACGACTAAAGACATGGTGATGGAGGCGGCCCCGCCGGCTCCCGTGCGCAAGCGCACGTCTGCCTCGTACGTGTTCCGCGGCCGCATCTCCTCCGTGCTCAAGCACGTGGGCCTCATCGCGGTCTCGCTGGTCATGATCTACCCGCTCATCTGGCTGGTCGTGTCGAGCTTCAAGCCCAACGACGAGATCTTCCGTGACCTCAGCATCTTCACGACCAACCTCACGGTCGAGAACTACGTCAACGGCTGGAACGACCTGCAGTTTCCGTTCAGCACCTTCCTGCTGAACTCGTCGGTCATCTCGATCGGCGCGATTCTCGGAAACCTCATCTCGTGCTCGCTCGCGGCCTACGCCTTCGGGCGGTTGAAGTTCAAGGGTCGCAACATCCTGTTCGCCCTCATGCTGATGACGATCATGCTGCCCTTCCAGGTGGTGCTCGTGCCCCAGTTCACGATCTTCAAGGAACTCGGCTGGATCAACACCTTCCTGCCGCTCATCGTGCCCAAGTTCTTGGCGACCGATGCCTTCTTCGTCTTCCTCATGGTGCAGTTCATCCGTGCCCTGCCGAACGAGATCTTCGAGGCGGCGCGCATCGATGGCGCCGGGCACGTGCGCACCTTCTTCCAGATCACCCTGCCGCTGATGATCCCGGCGCTCGCCACCACGGCGATCTTCACCTTCATCTGGACCTGGGGCGACTTCTTCGGCCCGCTGATCTACCTGCGCATACCCGAGTCCTTCCCCGTCTCTGTGGCTCTCAAGGGATTCCTTGACGCGCAATCGAGCTCGGACTTCGGGTCGATGTTCGCCATGTCGGTGGTGTCGCTGATACCCCTCTTCATCGTGTTCCTCGTCGGCCAGAAGTACCTGATCAAGGGCTTCGCCACGACGGGAATCAAGTGATGCGCTACGCGATCGTGGGCACGGGTTCGCGCGCCCAGATGTACATCGACGCGATCACCGGACCGCACGCGGAGGTCGCAGAGCTCGTGGCCTGGGCTGACACCAACCCCGGGCGGCTCGGGTACTACGAGGCCGGATTGCCCGCTTCGGTTGCTGCCCCGGTGCGGTTCACTCCCGACCAACTGGCCAGCGTGATCGCCGAGCACCGCATCGACCGGGTGATCATCACGTCGCCCGACGCGACGCACGCCGACCACGCGGTCGCAGCCCTCGATGCCGGGGCGTCTGTCGTCGTCGAGAAGCCGTTGACCACATCCGAGGGTGGAGTACGAAAGATCGCGGATGCGGTGGACCGCACCGCGGGCGATGTCACGGTCACCTTCAACTACCGCTACAGCCCCCGCAACACAGCCCTGCGGCAGCTCATCGCCGACGGCGAGATCGGCGACGTCACGAGTGTGCACTTCGAGTGGGTGCTCGACACGGCGCACGGCGCCGACTACTTTCGCCGCTGGCACCGCGACAAGGCGACCTCGGGTGGCCTGCTGATCCACAAGGCATCGCACCACTTCGACCTCGTCAACTGGTGGATCGACGACGTGCCGACGCGCGTCTTCGCCAGCGGTGGGCTGCGGTTCTACGGCCGCGATGCCGCACTCAAGAGGGGCGTCGGCGAGCGGCCCGATCGCGGCACCACCGATTCAGAGCTGCGCGATGAGTTCAGCCTCGACCTGCGGGCCGACGACCAGCTGCGCGGCCTCTACCTCGAGCAGGAGGGCTTCGACGGCTACCGCCGCGACCAAGACGTGTTCGACGCGGGCATCACCATCGAAGACAACCTGTCGCTCGTCGTCGACTACGCGCGTGGCGCCTCGATGTCGTACTCGCTCAACGCCCACTCCCCGTGGGAGGGCTACACGGTCGCCGTGAACGGCACCCGCGGCCGCGCCGAGCTGCGCGTCGTCGAGCGCGGCGCCGTGCTGCTCGACGAGCAGGGCCGCGTCGTCGTCGACCCCAGTGCACGCCCTGACCTCGTCATCGAGGAGGGCAGCCGCCCCACCTCCGAGACGCTGATGCTGCAGAAGCACTTCGCGCCTGCCGTGGAGGTGCCGATCCCCGAGGCGGTCGGCGGCCATGGCGGCGGCGACGCAGTGCTACTGCGCGACGTGTTCCGCGGGGTCGGTGACGATCGGCTCGGGCATGCCGCCTCTTGGCGGGACGGCGTGCGCTCGGTCGTCGTCGGCCTCGCGGGCAACCGCTCGCTCGAGACCGGGGCCGCGGTTCTCATTTCCGATCTCGACCTCGGCTCGGCCGCCGCCTCACTGGAGCAGCGCTCGTGAGCCGCTATCTCGTCACCGGCGGGTCCGGTCGCCTGGGGCGCAGCGTGGTGTCTGTGCTCTCGGCGGCCGGACATGAGGTCGTCTCCGTCGATCGGCATCCGCACCCCGAGTCGACGGTGCGCCACATCGCCGCCGACCTCAGCGACGCACTCGCCACGAAGCAGTTGTTCAGCGAGGTGCGACCCGACGCGGTCGTGCACCTCGCCGCGATCGCCGTTCCCTTCGCGTCGCCCGACCCGCAGCTCTTCGCGACGAACACGGGGCTGGCCTTCAGCGTGCTCGAGGCGTCGCTCGAGGCCGGGGTCGCATCCCTGCTGTTCGCCAGCAGTCCGACGGTGATCGGCTACGGCGCGCCCGCGGGCTGGCAGCCCGACTACCTGCCGATCGACGAGCGCCACCCGCTGGCGCCGTGGAACGGCTACTCCCTCTCGAAGGTCGCCGTCGAGGCGATCGCGGCGATGGCGGTGCGCGCCTATGGCGACCGCATCCGGCTGGGCTGCTTCCGGCCCTGCTACGTCATCGCCCCCGAGGAGTGGTCGGGCGCCCCCACGCAGCAGGGGCACACGGTTGCCGAACGCCTCGAGAAGCCAGAGCTCTCGGCCGTCGCCCTCTTCAACTACGTGGATGCGAGGGACGCCGGCGACTTCGTGCTCGCCTGGCTGACGCACGCGGCCGCAATCCCGAATGGATCCACCTTCTTCGTGGGTGCTCAGGACTCGTTGGCCCGCGGCGACCTCGCCGACCTGATCGAGCGCTACCGCCCCGAGTTGGCGGCGCAGTCCGGTTCGCTTGCGGGCGCGGTCTTCTCCTCCGAGCACGCCGAGCGCCTGCTCGGGTGGCGCGCACAGCGCAGCTGGCGAACGGAGTTGGTGACGTGATCGTGTTTCCCGAGCGTGTGCTCTTCTTCCCCGTCACCCCCATGGATGCCGACGGAGTCGTACTGCCCGACGTGCTCGACGAGCACCTCGCCACCCGTCTCGACCACAACCCCGGCGCGGTCTTCATCGCCTGCGGCACGGGAGAGTTCCACGCCCTCTCGCAGGCCGAGTACGCACTGGTGGTCGCGCGGGGGGTCGCGGTCACCGCGGGCAGAGTGCCGGTGGTCGCCGGCACCGGCGGTCCGCTCGGCCACGCCATCGAGTGCGCGCGCGCTGCCGAGGCAGCGGGTGCCGACGCCCTGCTCGTCATGCCTCCGTACCTCGTCACCGGGCCGCAGCAGGGGATCGTCGCCTACGTCGAGGCGACCGCCGCCGCGACCGACCTGCCGGTCATCGTCTACCACCGCGGAACCGCGTCGCTCAGCGTCGCATCGGTCGAGGCCCTCGCGGCCAACCCCCGCGTGGCGGGCTTCAAAGACGGACTCGGCGACATCGCCCTCGCCCAGGAGTTCGTGCTCGCCGCCGCGCGCAGCGGCCGCGACGACCTGCAGTTCTTCAACGGCCTCCTGACCGCCGAGCTCAGCCAGCGTGCCTACCGGGCGATCGGTGTTCCGCTCTACTCCTCCGCCGTCTTCGCCATGGCGCCCGCGATCGCCAACGGGTGGTTCGACGCCTACGCCGCGCATGACGAGAGCCGCATGGGCGAGCTGCTCGACGGCTTCTATGCTCCGCTGGTGCGGCTGCGCGATACGACTCCGGGCTACGCGGTTGCACTCATCAAGGCTGGTCTGCAGTTGGGCGGGCTCGCCGTGGGCGGGGTCCGTCCTCCGCTGGTTGATCCGTCGGCAGACCACCTCTCGCGCTTGGCCGCGATTCTCGAGCGCGGGAGGGAGCTGGTCGCATGACGATCGCCCGCGTCGAGACGACCCTGCGTCGAGTTGCGCTCACCCGGCCATGGGGCACCGACGTCACCGACCTCGGTGTGGTGCGCGTCACGATCACGACTCGCGATGGCGCGGTCGGCCACGGCTTCTCGTGGACTCCCTCTATCGGCGCCCGTGCCGTGCAGGCATTGATCGACGACGACCTCGCACCCTGGCTGATCGGCAAGCCCGCCTCGACCGAGCTCTGGCAGGCAGCGTGGGAGCGCATCCACGAAGCGGGTGGTGGCGGGGTCACGACAATCGCGCTCGCCGGCGTCGACCTCGCCCTGTGGGATTTTGCCTGTGGCGAGCGCTCGCTGGCCGACACGCTCGGCCGCCACCACGACAGGCAGCCGGCTTACGGCAGCGGCGTCAACCTGCACTACTCGCTCGAAGAGCTGGTCGCCCAGGCAGCCCGCTGGCGGGACGCCGGATACCGCGGCGTCAAGATCAAGGTCGGCAAGCCCGACCTCGCAGAAGACGTCGACCGCGTCACCGCGGTGCGCGAGACCATCGGCGACCTTCCGCTCATGGTAGACGCCAACCAGCGCTGGACACTGGAGCAGGCGATTGCAGCGGCCGAGGCACTCAGCCCCGCGGGCCTCACCTGGCTCGAGGAACCCCTGCGCAGCGACGACACCCGCGGCTACCGCGTGCTGCGCGCCGAGGTGGAAGTGCCGATCGCCCTGGGCGAGAACGTGCACACCATCCACCGCTTTCGCGACCTCGTCGACGCCGAGGCGATCGACGTGCTGCAGCCGAACATCGTGCGGGTCGGGGGAGTCACGCCCTTCCTCTCTATCGCAGCGCTCGCACGGCAGGTGGGGCTCACGCTCGCGCCGCACCTGCTGCCCGAGCTCAGCGCCCAGCTCGCCTTCGCGCTGCCCGAGACCACCTGGGTCGAAGACGTCGAGGACGCCCTGTTCGACTCCCTCGGCGCCCTCTCCACCCCCAGCGGGGTAATCATCGAGCACGGTTATGCGACTGGCGGGCACTCCGCCGGCATAGGAATGAGATTCAGATGACGATCTTCGATGCGGCGACTGCCGCTTTTCCCCTCCTCCTCGCGTCGACCGCGGCCGAGCGGGCATCGTGGCTCGGCGCGATCGCCGACGCCCTCGATGGTGCGGCCGACGAGCTGGTCGAACTCGCCGACGAGGAGACCCACCTCGGCCCCGTGCGCCTGCGCGGCGAGGTCGCCCGCACCAGCGGGCAGCTGCGCCTCTTCGCGAGCGCCATCGTCGAGGGCTCCTACCTCGAGGCGACCATCGACCACGCAGACCCGTCGTCCACGCCGCCGAGACCGGACCTTCGGCGGATGCTGCGCCCCCTCGGCCCGGTCGCCGTCTACGCGGCATCCAACTTTCCCTTCGCGTTCTCGGTCGCGGGCGGCGACACCGCCTCGGCGCTCGCCGTCGGCTGCCCGGTGATCGTCAAGGCGCACCCGGGGCACCCGCGGCTCTCGCGGCGGGTCGCGGCCCTGGTGAGCGCGGCGCTCGACGGGGCCGGCGCTCCGCGCGGCACCTTCGCGCTCGTCGAAGGGTACGAGGAGGGCGTGGCGCTCGTGCAGAACCCCGCCATCGCCGCGGCCGCTTTCACGGGATCGGTGGCCGGCGGCCGCGCGCTGTACGACTTGGCGGCGGCGCGGCCGGATCCCATCCCCTTCTTCGGTGAGTTGGGCAGCATCAACCCGGTCGTCGTGACCGAGGATGCGGACAAGACCACCGGAGAAGCCCTCGCAGCCGGCCTCGCCGCCAGCTTCACCCTCGGTGCCGGCCAGTTCTGCACGAAGCCCGGCGTGGTCTTCGTGCCGCGCGGCTCGGTGCTCGAGGGCTCACTGCTGCAGCACCTGCCTGCGGCGCGCCCGCAGCTGCTCACCGATTCGATCGCGAGCGGCTTCGATCGCGGGCGGGAGCGCCTGCTCGACCTGCCGGGCGTTGAGACGCTCGTCGACGGACCGTCGGTCGTCGCCGCGACCGACGCGCTCACCCACGAGATGCTCACCGAGGTCTTCGGGCCGCTGACGCTGCTGGTTCGATACTCCGACCGGGCGCATCTGACAGGCCTGCTCTCGCACCTCGAGGGCAGCCTCACCGCCACCCTGCACGCCGCCGACGAGGACGTCACCGACCTGCTGCCCCTGCTCGAGCAGATCGCCGGGCGCGTGCTCTTCGCCGGCTGGCCGACCGGTGTCGCCGTCGCCTGGGCGCAGCACCACGGCGGCCCGTGGCCGTCGACGACCTCGCAGCACACGTCGGTCGGCGTGACGGCCGTGCGGCGCTTCCTGCGGCCGATCGCCTACCAAGACGCGCCAGAGCGAGCGCTGCCCGACGCCCTGAGAGACGGCAACCCGCTGGGGATACCGCGACGGGTCGACGGCGCGCTCACGCTATAGGAAACAACGCCGCAACATGCGGCACATAGGCTGGGGCAATGGGCGACCTGTTCGATGGCTATGGCGCTACGGCGCTGCGCCCCAAGACCGTGCCCGCCTTCGACGAGATGTTCTCGAAGCCCGGCACCGCGCGCACCGCGTACAAGGAGATTCACGCGGCCCTCGCGCAGATGACGCAGGAAGAGCTGCGCGGGCGCACCGACGCCCTCGCCTCCTCCTACCTCGCGCAGGGCGTCACCTTCGACTTCGCCGGTGAGGAGCGCCCCTTCCCGCTCGACGCCGTGCCCCGCGTCATCGAGCAGGCGGAATGGATCGAGGTCGAGGCCGGCATCAAGCAGCGCGTTCGCGCGCTCGAGGCCTTCCTCGCCGATGTGTACGGCAAGCAGAATGCGGTGCGCGATGGTGTGATTCCTGCGCGCCTGATCACGTCATCCAGTCATTTCCACCGGGAGGCCGCGGGCATCGAGCCGGCGAACGGCGTGCGCATTCAGGTCAGCGGCATCGATCTCATCCGCGACGAGAAGGGGGGATGGCGCGTACTCGAAGACAACGTGCGCGTGCCCTCCGGCGTCAGCTACGTCATCTCGAACCGCCGCGTCATGGCGCAGACCCTGCCCGAGCTCTTCGTCTCGATGCGCGTGCGCCCGGTGGGCGACTACCCGCACAAACTGTTGCAGGCCCTGCGCGCCAGCGCCCCCGAGGGTGTCGATGACCCCAACGTCGTCGTGCTCACGCCGGGCGTCTACAACTCCGCCTACTTCGAGCACACCCTGCTCGCCCGCCTCATGGGCGTCGAGCTCGTCGAGGGACGCGACCTGTTCTGCTCCGGCGGCAAGGTGTGGATGCGCACCACCGCCGGCCCCACCCGTGTCGACGTCATCTACCGACGCGTCGACGACGAGTTCCTCGACCCGCTGCAGTTTCGCGCGGACTCGATGCTCGGCTCGCCCGGGCTGCTGCTCGCCGCGCGCCTCGGCAACGTCACCATCGCCAACGCGGTCGGCAATGGCGTCGCCGACGACAAGCTCGTCTACACCTACCTGCCCGAGCTCATCCGCTACTACCTCTCTGAGGAGCCGATCCTCAAGAACGTCGACACCTGGCGCCTCGAAGACAAGGGGTCGCTCGACGAGGTGCTCGACCGCCTCGATGAGCTGGTCGTGAAGCCGGTCGACGGCTCCGGTGGCAAGGGGCTCGTGGTGGGCCCGGCCGCATCCGCCAAAGAATTGGATGACCTGCGCAAGCGTCTCATCGCCGACCCGCGCGGCTGGATCGCGCAGCCCGTGGTGCAACTCTCGACGATTCCCACGCTGGTAGAAGCGGGCATGCGACCGCGGCACGCCGACCTGCGCCCGTTTGCCGTCAACGACGGCAAAGACATCTGGGTGCTGCCGGGGGGCCTCACCCGCGTGGCGCTTCCCGAGGGCGAGCTCGTCGTCAACAGCTCGCAGGGCGGTGGATCGAAGGACACCTGGGTGGTCGGCCTCGACCCCCTGCAGGTGACCCGCCACTCCATCCAGGGACTCGTCGCCGACCAGGCCGCGCGCACCGAGTCGATGCCGATCATCACCGATGAGATGCTCAAGGACCACGCCCAGGACCACGGCCCGCTCGACCGACCGCTCGGCCATGGGCAGCAGGAGCAGCAGCAGCAATCCAAGGACGTGCGTGATGCTCTCTAGAATCGCTGAGTCCCTCTTCTGGATCGGCCGCTACATCGAGCGGTCCGACGGCACCGCCCGCATTCTCGACGTGCACCTGCAGCTGCTGCTGGAGGACCCGTGGATCGAGGAGGACATCGCCTGCCGCGCGCTGCTCAGCGTGATGGGAAGCGAAGCGCCCGAAGACCAGTCGCTGACCCGGCAGGACGTGCTCAGCATCCTCGCGGTTGATCGTTCTGAGCCGGCGTCGATCGCGTACTCCCTCGGTGCTGCGCGCGAGAATGCCCGCCGCGCCCGTGAGATCGTCAGCACCGAGCTGTGGGAGTGCCTCAACACCACCCGCGCCCGCATGCCGCGCAAGGTGTCGAGCGACAAGGTGCATGAGTTCTTCGGCTGGGTGCGCGAGCGCTCGGCCCTCGCCGTCGGCATCATCGAGTCGGCGACCAGCCGCGATGAGGCCTGGCAGTTCTTCACCCTCGGTCGATCGATCGAGCGGGCCGACATGACGGCGCGACTCTTGGCCACAAGGTCCCTCACCGAGGCATCCGGACCGAGCTGGACGACCATCCTGCGCAGCTGCGGTGCCTACGAGGCCTACCTGCGCACCTACCGCGGTGTGCCGAGCGCGCGCAACGCCGCCGAGTTCCTGCTGCTCGACCGGCTGTTCCCGCGCAGCATCCTCTTCTCGGTCAGCCGGGCGGAGCAGTGCATGCGCGACATCGAGCCGCGCTCCGAGCGCAGCGGGGTCAGCGACCAGGCCCAGCGCCTGCTCGGCCAGATCCGCAGCGAGCTCGAGTACCGCCCGATCGCCGAGATCCTCGAAGACCTGCCGCGCCACATGGACAACGTGCAGCTCGCCACGAGCGCCGCCAGCGAGGCGATCCGCCAGCGCTACTTCCCGACGAACGCTGCGCCGAGCTGGGTGGGGGAGACCGGATGAACCGCCTGAGAATCAAGCACATGACGGGCTTCCACTACGGGGGCGACGTCACCGCCTCGTACAACGAGGCGCGCATGCTGCCCACCAGCGCCGACGGCCAGCTGGTGCTGTACAGCAACCTCGAGATTTTGCCGATCAGCAGCCACCACAGCTATGTGGACTACTGGGGATCGCGGGTCTCGTCCTTCGAGATCCTCACCCCCCACAAAGAGCTGGCCCTCACCGCCACCTCCCTCGTCGAGGTGCGCCCGCGGCCCCACGACCCCCACGCGGCCACCTGGGCCGACCTCGCGGTCGAGATCGAGAAGTCGACCGAGAACATCGAGCACACCAAGCAGACCCGCCGCACGGCGCCGCCCGAGGATGTCATCACCCTCGCCCGCGACATCGCCGACAAGCACGAGAACCCCTGCGATGCCGCCCTCGCCATCTCCACGGCGATCGGCGAGGCCATGGAGTACATGCACGGCGTGACCGGCGTGCACTCGACAGCGCAGGAGGCGTGGGCCGTGCGCAAGGGCGTCTGCCAGGACATCACCCACCTGGCCCTCGGAGCGCTGCGCTCCGTCGGCATCCCCGCCCGCTACGTCAGCGGCTACCTGCACCCCAAGCCGAACGCGGCGATCGGCGAGACCATCGCCGGCGAGTCCCACGCCTGGGTCGAGTGGTACTGCGGCGAGTGGCGCGGATTCGACCCCACCAACCAGATCGACATCGGCGACCGCCACGTCATGGTCGGCCGCGGCCGCGACTAC
>FSTY01000539.1_pt1 | contig 26890 bp, 28 predicted proteins | sample 1637021 | NCBI WGS metagenome assembly FSTY01 (sample SAMEA3914818, study PRJEB12502) | metagenome | biome: forest; material: soil | place: Canada | collected 2010-06-26 | depth 0.1 m
GACGACGTCGACGCCCTCGCCGGAATCCCGGGGCTGCGCGGCGTGATGCTCGCGAAGACGGAGTCTCCGGCGCACGTGACCGAGACCTTCGACCGCTTGAAGGGGGCGACGCCGGTGATCGCGCTGGTGGAGTCCGCCCTGGGTATTGAAGAGGCGGCGCATATCGCCCGCGCCCGCGGGGCCTACCGGCTCGCCTTCGGCAGCGGCGACTACCGCCGCGACACCGGAACCAGCGCGGATGACCTGGCCATGGCCTACCCGCGATCGCGCCTCGTCGTGGCGAGCCGCGTCGGCAATCTGCCGGGCCCGATCGACGGCCCGACCGTGGGAACGAACCACCCCGTGCTGCGCGAGCAGGGCACCACGGCCGTCGCCCTCGGCATGACAGGCAAGCTCTGCCTCGACATCGAGCAGCTGCCGATCATCAACGAGGTGATCAGCCCGACGCGCTCAGACGTGGCGTGGGCGCGCGACTTCCTCACCGACTTCGAAGCGCGCGGCCGTGTCGTTCGCGACGGCAGCGACCTGCCCCGCCTCGGCCGCGCCGAGAAGATCGACAAGCTGGCCAGAGCGTTTGGCGTGGAGCCCTGAGCAGTTAGCCCCAGGTGCCCGCCGGCGACTTGACGACCGGAACCTCGGCGTACGACCAGTGGCCGCCGTTCGCGTAGTGGCCCGAGGCCCAGTTGGAGTTCCAGATCGCCGACTCGATCGCCGCGGTCGGCGTGGTGCCCGAGACGAGGGCAGCGACGATGCCCCGGTAGCCCGCCATCTTGCCCAGCGCCTCTGCCGCCTTCTGCGCGGCGATGACGAGGTTGGCGTAGCGGCCGGTGCCGCCACCGCCGCCGGATCCGAAGCCGTTGTTGAGGGGGTTGTTGCGGTTCCACCAGTTGTCGGTGCCGTTCTCTTGCCGCATCCACCGCATGATCACCGTGATGTTCGACTCGGTCTGCGGCCAGCCGCCCGACAGCAGCACGAGCTGCGCCCAGTCGCGGTTGGTTCCACCGGCGGCGAGTGTGGCGATGCCCGGGCTGATCGACGTGTACGAGACGCGGCTGATCTCGGCCGTGGTGAGCCCGCTCGAGACGGACATCGTCTGGGCGTTGTCGCTGATGTACTCCGCGAGCACCTCGGCCTCGGTCGGCGGCGCCGGAATGACGATCGCGAGCGAGACGGTCAGGGCCATCGCGGCGACGATGACGACCTTCTCGCGCACCGGCACCTTCGCGATGCGCAGGGTCACGGGGTGACCGGCGACCCGCGACACGGCGCGGCGGACGGATTCGATGAGAGTTGGCTTCATAAGTGAGCGGGACCGCGGGTGAGGCGCGCAAGTCCGTCGGCGACGGTACCAGCGAAGTCTGGGCCGAAGCTGGCAATAATGAAGGATGTCATTTCAAGCCTATTTGGACGCCGTCGAGAAGAAGACGGGCCTCACCCCGCGCCAGCTCATCGACCAGGCCCACGATCGCGGCCTCGACGCTCCCGGGGTAAAGGCCGGAGCGATCGTCGAGTGGCTCGCCGCCGACCACGGCCTCGGCCGCGGGCACGCGATGTCGATCGTCCACATCATCCAGAAGGGCACGACGATCAGCGAGAAGCACGTCGGCACCGACGGCGTGCACCGCGACGAGTCGGTCACCCTGTGGATCGACGGGGCCGCCACCAAACCTGCATAGGCTGGCCGGATGCTCTCTGTGCTCGTGCCCTGGCGTCCCCAGCCCTCCCGTCTCGAGGCCTTCGATGCGCTGAAGGGCTGGTATGCCCGGCACCTGCCCGAGGCCGTGGTTCACACCTTCGACACCGACGATGAGCTGTTCAACCTCTCGGCCTGCCGCAACCTCGCCATCGCGTCCGTCGACGACGAGAACGAGGTGGCGGGGTGGTGCGGGTGCGGGACTCCGCGACGAGTGCGGCTCTGGCGCGCGGTGCCGAGCTGGTCATCAGCAGCCGCTACCACCCGGTCGTCTTCGCGGTGTCGGGCGGGGTGCCGTCGATAGGCATCCCGGTGGACGACTACACGACGACCAAGCTCACCGGCGCTCTCGGCAACTTCGGCCAGACGTCGTTGCTGCCGATCGACGGGCTTCTCGCGGGCGATGGCGCCGACCTGTTCTTCGACGTCTGGCAGGCGCGGCAGCTCATTCGCGAGCGCGGGTTGGCGGAAGCAGCCCTTCAGAGGGCGGCGTCGAGCGCCTGGTGGGACCGCGTCGCCGCTGCAGGCGCATAGCGGTGGGGCGGCCCGTCCGCCCCACCGCTAGCCGGCTACTCGGTGAGACCGAGGCTCGTCAGCGCCTTGCCGATGCGGTCGGACTCCGAGTTGACGAAGGTCGCGAACTCGTCACCTGACTTGAAGGTGTCTGACCAGAGGTGCGTCGTGAGCATGTCCTGCCACTCGTCGGTCGCGCGCATCTTCGTGATGAGGTCGACGATCGCCTGGCGCTGCTCGTCGGTGATGCCCGCCGGTGCGACAACGCCGCGCCAGTTGGCCATGACGAGGCTCTCGTCGAGCCCGGCCTCGGCGAAGGTCGGGGCGTCGACGCCGTCGACGCGCTCCTCGCTCGTCACTACGAGGGCCCGAACCGAGCCGTCGTCGAGCTGGGCTTGGGTCTCGGAGATTCCCGTGACCGACACGTCGGCGTCACCCGAGAGCAGCGAGGTGGTCTGCTCGCTGGCGTTCTCGTAGGCGACGTACTTGATCGCCGTCGGGTCGGCGCCGACCGACTCCGCGAGCAGGCCCATGAGGATCTGCTCGAGGCTGCCCGTCACGCTTCCCGCGATGCTGACGCTTCCCGGGTCCTTCGCGAGCTGGTCGGCGAGGTCGTTGATCGTCTTGAACTTGGAGTCGGCACGCACCACGATCGTCAGGTACGACGACGCGAGCTGCGCAATGGGGGTGGTGTCGCCCTCGACAGTCACGTCGAGGTCCGAGGTCTTCTCGGCGCCGAGCAGCACCACGCCCATCGACAGCAGCTGGTACGGATCACCGTTCTCGTCTTGCACGAACTCGTTGAGCCCCAGCATTCCGCCGGCACCCGGGTTGTTGAACACCTGGATGTTGCCGTCGACCAGCCCCGAGGTCATCAGCGCCTGCTGCACCGAGCGCCCCAGCTGGTCGTAGCCGCCTCCGGGCGCTGCCGGAACCGTGATCGTCAGAGGCTTGGACGGGTAGTCGGCCGCCGACTCCGGCGCAGCCGGCGACTGGCAGGCGCTGAGCGCGATGACCGAGGCGATAGCCGCGGTCGCGGCGAGCGCTGTGCGAGTGTGCATAGACATGGTTCTCCTTTGAAATGTGCCATGGGTGTTTTTGGTGCTGGTGAAACGGACCTACTGGTCCTTCTTCCCCCGGGCGCGCTTGGGCGCGGTCGGGGCCTGGTCCGCGACCGGAGGCTCCGGTTCTGCGGTTGTCGAGTCGGCTCCGATCAGGGCGGCGACATCCTCTTCTTCCACCATGTCCTTGGCGCGGTTGAAGCGCCGGCTGACAATCGGCAGCAGGATGACGAGCACGGCCAGAGCGATGACGATCGCACTGAACGGCCGATCGATGAACACGAAGAAGTTGCCGTCTCCGAGTTCGAGCGCCCTGCGGAACTGCGTCTCGACCAGCGGCCCGAGGATCGCTCCAAGGATCGCGGGTGCGATCGGGAAGTCGTAGCGGCGCATGAGCAGCCCGACGATTCCGATGATGTAGACGACGATCAGGTCGGTGAAGCTGTTTCCGATGCTGTACACACCCAGCGTCGCGAAGACGAGGATGCCCGCATAGAGGAAGGGCGTCGGGATCTTGAGGATCTTCACCCACAGCCTGATGAGCGGCAGGTTGATGACGAACAGCAGGATGTTGCCGATGTAGAAGCTCGCGATGAGTGGCCACACGATCGTGCCGCTCGACTCGAACAGTCGCGGTCCGGGCTGGATGTTGTAGATCTGGAAGGCCGACAACAGAATGGCAGCGGTCGCCGAGGTCGGAATACCGAGCGTCAGCAACGGCACCATCACCCCGGAGAACGACGCACTCGCCGCTGCCTCCGGACCAGCCATGCCCTCGGGGGCGCCCTTGCCGAACTCGTGCTTGAACTTCGACAGCCGTCGTTCGAGCCCGTAGCTGAGGAAGGTGGGGATCTCGGCGCCGCCGGTCGGCAGCGCTCCGAACACGAATCCAAGGCCTGAGCCTCGCAGCCAGGGCTTCCACACCCGCCTGAGCTCCCCGCGGTTCGGCCAGAAGCGTCCGTTGAGCGGCACAACCGTCTCGCCGCCGGCCATGGCGCGAGCACTTCCGTAGAGTGCCTCGCCGACCGCGAACAGGCCGATCACAATGAGCACCTCGTTGATGCCGTCGCTCAGCTGCGGGATACCGAAGGTGAACCTGGCGTCCCCGCTGACGAAGTCGACACCGATGAGTCCGACCCACAGCCCGATGAACAGGCTGAGCATGCCCCGCACGAGCGACTTGCCGACCAGCGCCGTGACGCTGGCGAACGAGAAGATCATGAGGGCGAAGTAGTCGGTCGCGCGAAGCGTCGTCGCGATGCCGGCGATCACCGGACTGAGGAAGGTCAGGCCGAGCGTGGCGATCGTGCCGGCGATGACCGCGCCGATGATCGAGATTGAGAGGGCAACGCCCGCTCGACCCGATTTCGCCATGGCATGGCCCTCGATCGCCGTGACTACCGCCGACGACTCCCCGGGTGTGTTCATCAGAATCGAGGTGATCGACCCGCCATAGAGGGCGCCGAAGTAGATTCCGCCGAAGACCAGGAATGCCGCGGTGGGCTCGAACGTGTAGGTGAGCGGCAGCAGCAGGGCGATCGTGAGGGGCGGGCCGACACCGGGCAGCACGCCGACAAAGGTGCCGAGCAGCACTCCGAGTGCTCCGAAGAGCAGGTATTGCGGCTGCAGGATTGTTGCGAAGCCGTTGATGAGGTTGAGGAACGCGTCGTCCATCAGATCACTCCAAGGAATCCAGCGGGTAGTTTCACGCCGAGAAGAAGCGTGAACCCGAAGTAGATGGCGGCGGCGAGGATGACTCCTACGCCGACGTTGAGCAGCCAGCGCTTCTCACCGAGAAGACGGGAGACGCCGATGAAGAGTGCGGCCGTCGCGATCGTGTAGCCGATGACGGCGACGAGGGCGGCGTAGGCGACGAGCACGATCAGAATCCAGTACACGACCCGGATTCGGGTGGTGCGCTTCTCTGACTCCATGTGCTCTTCGAGAAAACCGTCGTCGCGGGGCTTGAGCGCCTCGACGAGGAACAGGATGCTGAACAGGATCAGCCCGCCGCCCACGATGAGGGGGAAGGTGCCCGAGCTGTCGGGCTCGAAGTTGCGTCGTGCTGCGAGCTGGAGCGACATGAAGCCGATACCGAGCGAGACCACGACCAGGAACACGCCGACGATGACGAGTTCCCGGCGGATCCCCCGCCGCCGCTGGTCAGCGGCGGCGGGAGAACCAGTGGGCTGGATGTTAGCCATCGAGCAGACCAAGCCCCTTCAGGGCGCTGCCGATGCGGTCCGACTCCGAGTTCAAGTAGGCGGCGAAGTCGTCGCCGCCCTTGAAGGTGTCGGCCCAGGACTTGGCCTTGAGGATCTCTTTCCACTCGTCGGTCTCGCGCATCTTGTCGAGCAGGGCAACGATCGCGTCGCGGTCCTCGTCGGAGATTCCGGGAGGGCCCACGATCCCACGCCAGTTGGCCATCGTGAGGTCGGCACTGAGTCCTGCCTCCTCGAAGGTCGGGGCGTCGACGCCGTCGATGCGCTCGGGGCTCGAGACCACCAGCGGCACAACGGACCCGTCCTGGATCTGCGAGAGGATCTCAGAGATTCCCATGACCGAGATGTCGGCATCGCCCGAGAGCAGTGCCGTCACCTGCTCGCTCGCATTCTCGTAGGGCACGTAGTTGATGTCGGCCGGGTCGATGTTCTCCGACTGCGCGAGCAGGCCGATGAGCACCTGCTCGAGGCTGCCGGCGACGCTGCCGACGATGTTGACCTTCTTCGGGTCGTCCTTGAGGGCGTCGACCAGGTCGTTGATCGTCTTGATCTTCGAGTCCGACCGCGTGACGATGGTGAGGTACTCCGAGGCCAGTTCGGCGATCGGGGTGGTGTCGCCCTCGACCGTGACCTTGATGTCCGAGGTCTTCTCTGCACCGAGAATGACCGCACTGACAGCGAGGAGCTGGTAGGGGTCGCCCTCTTCTTCGCGCACGAACTGGTTGAGGCCGAGCATGCTTCCGGCGCCGGGGTTGTTGTACACCTGAATGTTGCCCTCGACGAGACCACCCTGGGTCAGTGCGAGCTGCACCGACCGGCCGAGCTGGTCGAGGCCGCCGCCCGGGCCCGAGGGCACAGTGATGGTGAACGGCTCTGACGGGAACGTGCCGTCTGCCGCACCGCCACCGGCGGCCTGGCAGCCGCTCATGGCGAGCATGGATGTCACGGCTACAGCCGCGACAATGGGCGCGCGGAGTCTCCGCGACGTGAGGTTCTTGAACATGGACATTGGCTAGCTCCTCCTTTGGATTGTGCCACTGGTACTTCTCTGGTGATGCGGGTTATGCCTCGTTGGCACGCGGTCTCACAGCCCGAGCTGGCGGGCTAGGTCGACCATGTCGTTGGCGACGATGTCAAACGAGTCGTCGACCGTGAGGTCGACCTTCGCCTCGGGGCCATGCTCTAGGGGACGCATGACGAAGGCGGAGCGGAAGCCGAGTTCTTGGGCGGCGCGCAGGTCGTACTGGTGCGCGGCGACCATCATGATCTCGTGCGGCTCGAGCGACAGCAGGTCGACGGCCGATTGGTACATGCGGGGATCGGGCTTGTAGGCCTTGACGATCTCGGAGCTGAGGATGAGGTCCCACGGCAGGCTGGCGTGCCGTGCGAGGTCGACGAGCAGCTTGACGTTGCCGTTCGACAGGGTGGCGAGAATGAAGCGCTTGCGCAGCCGCTCTAGGCCCTGCACGGAGTCGCCCCAGGCATCCAGTCGGTGCCAGACGAGGTTGAAGTGGACCTTCTCGTCTTCGGACAACCCCTGGATGTCGAACTTCTCGAGCAGCATGTCGAGCGCCTGGCGGTAGATGGCGTCGACATTCACCCACTTCTCACCCGCGGTGACGCGGTCCATGTGGGGCCGGTACTCGGCGCGCCACTGGTCGGCAAAGGCCGGCCAGTCGACATCGAATCCGTGCTTCCTCGAGAGCTCCCGGCCTTCGGCGATGATGCTGCTGCGGAAGTCGACAACGGTGCCGAAGACGTCGAACGTCAGGGCTTTGACCTGGGACAGCGGTCCCGCCGGTCCAGTGGACATGGGTTCCTCTTTCATGCTCGGGGAGGTGGTCTTGGTGATGAGGGAGGTCACGATGCGACTCCCTGCACGAGTTCGAGGCGCACATTCGAGGGCACACCCTCGGGGAAGGAGCAGAGCCTGCCCTTGCCGCCGACGAAGGGAACCGTCTGCCGGTCGCCGAGCTGCTCGGTGGCCGCGGCCACGTCGTCGACCTCGAAGCACACGTGGTGCAGGCCCTCGCCGTGCTCGGCGAGGTAGCGGCCGATCGGGCCGCTGGCGATCGGCGAGAGAAGCTGCAGCGCGGTCGCGCCGATGCTGCCCGCCGCGGGGGTCAGAAAGACCAGGCGCACGTTCTGTGTGTCACCGTGGATGAGCTCGTCGCTGTCGACCACGAGGCCGAGGCTCTCGCGGTACCACGCGATCGAGGCGTCCATGTCTGCCACGACGATGGCGACGTGGTCGATGCGCTGGGCGGGGTGCGGTGTCATGGAATCCGCCTAGCCCAGCGCTGCAATGACGGCGCGGGTGACCTCGCTCGACGAGCTTGAGCCGCCGAGGTCGGGGGTGCGGACCTCACCGGCGGTGAGCACCGAGACGACGGCCTGGTCGATGTTCTTGCCGATCTCGATCGCTGCGGCGTCGTCGTGCTGCTGCCCGAGCCAGTCGAGCATCATGCCCGCCGAGAGGATCGTCGCGACCGGGTTGGCGAGTCCGCGACCGGCGATGTCGGGCGCGGAGCCGTGGCTGGGCTGGAAGAGGCCGTGCGTGTCGCCGACATCGGCCGACGCGGCGAGGCCGAGACCGCCGACGGTCGCCGGGCCGAGATCGGAGATGATGTCGCCAAGCAGGTTCTCGGTGACGACGACGTCGAAGCGCTGCGGGTTGAGCACCTGGTAGGCGGTCATGGCGTCGATGTAGACGTAGTCGGGGGTGATCGTGGGGTGGTTCTCCGCGACGCGGTCGAACACCCGGCGGAAGAAGGCGTACGACGCGATCGCGTTCGACTTGTCGACGCAGGCGACGCGGCGCATTCCGTTGCGGCGCTCCGCGATGCGGAAGGCCATCTCCGAGACCTTCGTGGTGCCCGCAGCGGTGATGACGAGGTTGTCGACGGCGACCTCTTCGCGAATGTTCGTCACCCGCGAGGCCAGCAGGCCCTCGACGTTCTCGCGCACGATGACGTAGTCGATCGGCTCGGCCGACTGCAGCGGGGTCCTGACGTTGGCAAAGGAGCGGACCGGGCGGATGCCGGCATAGAGGTCGAGCTCGAACCGCAGTCGCAGAATGACGTCGCCATTCACCTCGCGTCCGTCGGGGTGGCGCGCCTCGGGGAGGCCGATCGCACCGAGGAAGATCGCGTCGGCGGCGCGCGCCGCATCGAGGGTCTCGTCGGGCAGGGCAACGCCCGTTCGCTGCCAGCGGGCGGCGCTCGCGTCGTGCTCGGTGATCTCGAGGTCGACGCCGCCGTGCGCGGCGATGGCAGCGCGGGTGACGGCGAGCGCCGATTCGGTGACCTCGTGGCCGATGCCGTCGCCCGGCAGGGAGACGATCGTGTACGCGCTCATCGGATGACTCCGGACGCGATGACAGGGGAGGTGTCGGTGCTGCACACCGGTGTGCTGGGAAGCATTGTTCGCTCTCGTTGGATGCTGTGGGACGAGAGCCATTCTTGTTCCGCTAACGGAAAACTGTCAAGAGTTTATTGTTGACAATATTCGTACAAAACACTTTTATGCTGGTCAGAAACCAGAAACTCGCTAGGAGTCGGTGTCGTCCTCGGGCAGATCGGCGAGCAGATAGGTGTACGGACGCTCGATGTGCTCTTCGATGAGGGCGACCGCTCGTGCGGTGTCCCCCGCAGCGAGCACGTCGCGAATGAGCTTGTGCTCCTTGTAGCCGACATCGAGGAAGTCGTGGTGGTGCGAGTTGCGGGTGTGGAGGAAGAAGGCCACGTGGCTGCGGATGAAGAGCCACGATCGCGACAGCCGCTGGTGATCCGCCGCTTCGTAGATGAGGTCGTGGAAGGCGAGGCTCAGCTCGACCGCCTGCTCGGGGGTGTAGTCGTTCGTGACGGCCTTCATGCGCTCGAGCACGTCGTCCATCTCGGCGAGCTGCGCCGGCGACATGTGCGTCGCGGCGCGCTCGGCTGCCAGGCGCTCCAGGGCGAGGCGGAGGCTGTAGACCTCGTGCACGTCACGGCGGGTGAGCTGGCTGACGAAGGCGCCGCGGTGTCGGCGAAGCTCGACGTGGCCCTCGTTCTCGAGCTGGGCGAGAGCCTCGCGCACGGGGCCGCGGCTGACGCCGAGCGTGTCGGCGATCTCTGCTTCCTTCAGGTGCTCCCCCGCGGCCAGGGTGCCGTTGGTGATCATCTCGCGAAGAATGTCGACGACGTTCTTCGAGAGAGCCGGCTGCATCGCCATGGGACGCGCGACATCGGACAGGCCCATCGTTGCCTTTCAACATTGTTTACAATAAACTCTTGACAGTTGGCTGTTCGCCGACATCCCCATGGTAGTGGAACGACCGTGCGCCTCGTAGGAGATTGTGCCGGGCCAACCACCCGAGCAAAAAGGACTGGACCCCGATGCCGCTGTCTGCCACCGACTGGCCCATCTGCGCGGCCATGCTGCAGTTTCCCGGGGTGTCACGCACCGGCGAGCGCGCCCAGGATGCCCCCGTCGAGAGCTGGGCCGCCGCCTTCCAGCAGATCGCCGACGCCGGCTTCGACAACGTCGAGGTCGCCGATAGCTGGGTGAGCATTGCCGATCTGGGGGCGAGCCGACTCGCCGAGCTGGGCGCCGCAGCGGCCAGCGCCGGCCTCGGCATCCCGGCAGTGAACATCGTGCGCCGCAGCATCATCGACGCGACGCGCGGCCCCGAGAACCTCGCCTACGCCCACCGCATGCTCGACGCGGCCGCGGCACTCGGTGTGCGAACCGTGTGCGCCAGCCTGCACCAGCCGCTCACGCCGGAGCAGCAGCAGCGGCTCTGGTTCTGGACCGGCCAGGGGCACCGGGATCCTGACAGTGCAGAGGTCTGGGACCTTGCAGTGCAGGGCTTCCGCAAGCTCGGGCACCATGCCGAAGAGCTCGGCCTCCTGCTGTCTCTCGAGCTGTACGAAGACACCTACCTCGGCAGCTCCAGCTCGGCTGTGCAGCTGGTGACGGACATCGACTATCCGAACGTGGGCCTCAACCCCGATATCGGCAACCTCATCCGGCTGCACCGCGAGGTGGAGGACTGGTGGGACATCGCCGCGACCACCCTTCCCTACGCGAACTACTGGCACCTCAAGAACTACTCGCGCGACGAGCACCATGCCACCGGCACCGTGACCGCCGTGCCCGCCTACCTCGAGGTAGGGCTGATCAACTATCGCGAAGCGGTCAGCCTCGCGATCAGCTCCGGCTTTCAGGGCACCCTCACCTGCGAGCACTACGGCGGCGACGGCCTCAGCGTGAGTGCCGCCAACCAGCGCTACCTGCGCGGCATCCTGCCGGCGACCTCCGACTACGCGATCGGGCAGAGCCGGCGCGCGCAGGCCTGATCGTGGTCAGGCCACCCGCATCCACACGCTTGCCGGGCAGCGGGACGGCAGTTGCTCAACCTCCCACGGCTCGCGGTCGCTCAGCGGGGTGTAGGTCAGCATTTCTCGAAGTTTTGTGAACATGACCGGACGACGAACAGCCCGCGCGCCAATCGACAGGTAGCGTCGACCCATGGAACTCACTCTCGCCGCCACCATCGGCGTCGCGGCGATCGTGTTCGAGTGGGTGCTGCGTGTGCTCGCCGTCATCTATATCCCCCGCAACCGCCGCCCGCAGACGGCGCTGGCCTGGTTGCTCGCGATCTTCCTGTTGCCCTACGTCGGCATCGCGCTCTATCTGCTGGCCGGCAACTGGCTACTGCCGAAGAAGCGCCGCGACAAGCAGGTGACGATCAACACGCTGATCAAGCGCACGGCCGACTCCGTGGACGACGACATCACCGAGCTCGACCTGCCCGACTGGCTCGGGCCGGTCACCACCCTCAACCGCACACTGGGCGCGATGCCCATGGTCGGCGGCAACAGCGCCACCGTCTACAAGTCCGACGCCGAGGGCCTCGCCGCGATGGCCGCCGCGATCGACACCGCCACCGTCGCCGTGCACGCCGAGTTCTACATCATGTCGCTCGACGACACCTCGCAGCCCTTCTTCGACGCCCTGCTGCGGGCCCACCAGCGCGGGGTCACCGTGCGGGTGCTGTTCGACCACCTCGGCAGCCGCCGCTACAAGGGCTATAAGAAGATGAAGCGGATGCTGCAGCAGTCCGGCATCGACTGGCACTTCATGCTTCCCTTCTTCCCCCTCGTCGGCAAACTCCAGCGGCCCGACCTGCGCAACCACCGCAAGCTGCTCGTCATCGACGGCACGTCGGCCTTCACGGGGTCGCGCAACATCATCGCGCGCAGCTACCAGAAGAGGCACAAGCTGCGCTGGCATGACTTCATGGTGCGCTTCGAGGGCCCGGTGGTTGCCGAGATCGAGGCGGTCTTCGTCAGCGACTGGTACGCCGAGACGGATGAGATCCTCGACGAGTTCGACCTCGGCGAGATCACCATCGAGGGCGACCTGGCGTGCCAGGTCGTGCCGAGCGGCCCCGGCTTCGAGGGTGAGAACAACCTGCGCCTCTTCAACTCCCTCGTCTACAGTGCCCGCAAGCGCATCGTGCTGACGAGCCCCTACTTCGTGCCCGACGACTCGATGCTCTACGCCATCACGACGGCGGCGCAGAGCGGCATCGAGGTCGAGCTCTTCGTCAGCGAGATCGGCGACCAGTTTCTCGTCTACCACGCGCAGCGCAGCTACTACGAGGCGCTGCTCAGGGCGGGCGTGCGCATCTGGCTCTACGAGAAGCCGACCGTGCTGCACGCCAAGCACTTCACCATCGACGACCAGCTCTCGGTCTTCGGCTCGAGCAACATGGACATGCGCTCGTTCACCCTCGACCTCGAGATCACGGTCATGGTGCTCGGCGCCTCCTTCCACCGCGAGCTCACCGCGACGCAGGAGGAATACCGCGCCCACTCGCGCGAGCTGACTCTGGAGGAGTGGAACCAGCGCGGCTTCTTCACCCGCGCGCTCGACAACGTGGCGCGGCTCACGGCCGCGGTGCAGTAGCTAGGCCTGGGTGAACGCGTCGAGCTCGGCGCGGGTGGGCGGCTGCGCTCCGGCTCGGCTCACCGTGATGGCTGCGGCCGCGATCGCGGTGGCGGCTGCCGTATCCAACGGTTTGTCTTCTAGGAGAGAGGCGATGAGCGCGGCCATGAAGCTGTCGCCGGCCCCGATGGTGTCGATGACCTCGACCCGCACGGCCGGCACGTCGTAGCGCTGGTCGGCCGACGCGATCGTCGCGCCCTTCGCGCCGCGGGTGACGACAGCCACCGAGGGGCCGAGCGCGAGGATTGCCGCGATCAGGGCCCGCTCGTCCAGCCCGGGGTAGAGCCACCGGCCGTCTTCGTCGCTGAGCTTGAGCACCGTCGCGAGGCGGGCAACACGCTCGAATCGCTCGCGGGCGTCGTCGGGCATCAGTGCGGCGCGCACGTTGGGGTCATAGCTGACACGGCCCTCGACCCCCGCGAGGTAGCGCTCTACCGACGAGGCGCCCGGCTCGAGGAAGGTGCCGATCGAGCCAACGTGCACCCACCCGGGGGCGCGTGCCTCGATGGGCGGCAGATCCCAGCTGACGTCGAACTCATAGGTCGCCGAGCCGTCCGCGCCGATGGTCGCCATGGCGGTACTTGTCGGTTCGTCGCGCAACGACATCGGTAGCAGCCGCACGCCCGCACGGTAGAGGTGGTGCTCGATGAGCGCGCCGTCGCTGTCGCGGCCAAGACGGGTGAGCAGCGACGTATCGACGCCGAGCTGCGCGAGACCGTAGGCGACGTTCATGGGCGACCCGCCGGGGTGGCGCGACTCGGTGCTGCCGTCGCGCACGACATCGACGAGGGACTCGCCGATCACGAGCACAGTGGTCATAGTCCAAGGCTCTCGCGCAGCGCGTCGATGACGCGAGTGGCGCGCTGGTGGGCAAACGCGCCGTCGACCTAGATTTCCCCCGTTTCGCGATCCTGCCAGGGTTTCGCGGGACGGGGGTTAGGGGTTCTTCGTCAGATCCTGCGCCAGCATCACGATGATGCCGCTCGGCCCGCGCAGGTACGACAGCTTGTAGACGTCCTGGTAGTTGGCGACGCCGCGCAGCGGCACGACGCCGTGCTTCGCGGCGATCGCGAGCGACGCGTCGATGTCGTCGACCGAGAACGCGACGCGGTGCATGCCGATCTCGTTGGGCAGTGTCGGCTCGGTCTCGATCGCATCCGGGTGGATGTACTCGAAGAGCTCGAGCTGCCCCTGCCCGTCGGGAGTCTGCAGCACGGCGATCTTCGCGTGGTTGCCGTCGAGGCCCACCGCGGTGTCGGCCCACTCGCCGCTGACCTCGTCGCGTCCGAGCACCGTGAGCCCGAGATCGACGAAGAAGTCGATGGTCGCCTCGAGATCGCGAACAGCGATGCCAACGTTCTCCAACTTGATTACCATGCCTGCAAACCTACGCCCAGCCACTCGGCGAGGTCCTCGATCTCGGCGCGCACCATGTCGTGCTCCTCGGCCTCGAAGGGCAGAAACTCGTGCACGGCCGCGACGACGAACAGCTCGCGCGTGCGGTCGACCTCGGCCTCGAGCATGCCGACGAAGCGGTCGCCCATGAGGATCGGGTAGGCGAAGAATCCGTACTTTCGCTCGTGCTTCTTCTTGAACTGCTCGAGCACGTAGTCGAACTCGAACAGCTCGCTCAGCCGCGGACGGTCGAACAGCAGTCCGTCGTAGGGGTTGAGGAACGCGACACGGCCGCCCGGGTCGTCGTCGAGCGCGGCGAGGGCGGCGGGGTCGACGCGCCACCTCCAACTGGAGCCCTCGACCGTCGCGGGCTCGCCCGCGTCACCGACGGGAGTGTGGGCCGACTTCTGCTTGGCGATGCCGAAGGCTTGCAGGCGGCGCTCGTCCAGCATCCGCTCCGCTTCTTCGAGTGGATGCTGGGGCAGGTTCTGCGGAAAGACGCGCTCCGCGAGGTCCCACCGCTTCGATCGCCCCTCCCGCCCCACGATGGCAATCTCGCCCTGCAGCTGCAGCAGCTCGAGCATGATGGGCACCTGGTTGGGGCCGTACCAGCTGTCGTCTTTGACGGCGACCGCTGCGGTGTCGGGTATCTCGGTGCCGAGCAGCGGGCCGTCGGATCTCAGTCGGGCGAGCACATCCTTCTTGAACGCCGCGTTCGCGTCGAGCCACTGGCGGCTGCGGGCGTGCCGCGGCTCCTGACGCATGCTGGGCAGCATGAGCGGCAGCAGACTCATCGGCTTGAAGGTGCCGAGATGTTCGAAGAGGGTGCGGTCATGTTCGACGGCCTTGGTGAGCTGGTGCGGCTCGTAGCCTCCGCCGATGCGCGCCCAGAGGATGCTGTGCTCGGCCGGCGCGATCGTGTTGGTCGGGTCGATCTTGATCTGCCCGAGCTGCTCGGCGACCTCGACCACGTCGCTCGGCCGGTCGGCATCGAGCAGCTGCGCGCGCACGACGATGCGGCGGGCCTGGTCGCGCGTGAGCTGGTGGGTCACGGTTCGAGGCTATAGCGGGTCCGGGCCCGAAACGGGAACCCGACGCGATCAGGCGATGAGGGTGATCGCGTCAGCGGTGAAGAAGCGCACCTCGCCGGTGCTGCGATTCTCGACGGCCCACACGGGAATGTTCATGTTGTCCTTCATGTCCCGCTGGTACATCTCCACGCCGGCTCGGGACGAGCCGCTTCCCATGATGGTGCCGGTGAACGATCCGTCGAACCCGGCACGCACCGAGTCCCCGCGGTTGAATGACCCTGTTTCCATGATGTAGATCGTAGAGAGCCACGAGCTCTATGTATGCGGATTCCCTGCGGGATTGAGACCAGCGTGAGACTGTCCGATGCCCGGGATCAAGCGGAGAATGCAAGAGTATCCACCACATCTATGCAGGGGGCGCCATGGGGCTGTTCGATCGACTCAAGGGCGCGCTCGCGTTCGAGATGCCCGACCCGAACCCGGTGATCTCTGGTTCTTCCGCGCGAGGGCACATCGTCGATGTCGGACCGTATCAGGTAGGAGGCGAGGGCAACGCGTCGGTGCGGTGGAGCAAGAAGCAGGTCTCGCTCTACGTGGTGGGCGCTGCCGAAGAGCAGCTGACGACTATCTCCTGCTTCCTCGGCGAGCGCGCGCACCTCTGGGCTTCTCGCGGTCGGGAGGTGCCGATCGTCGTCGACTCGTCTGGCGCCGTGCTCGGCCTGGATGTGCCCGCTTGGGAGGCCGAAGTCGCCCAGCTCGAACACGACGGTGCGCCGTTCGGCAACGTCGCTGCACCGGTGGATCGTGACGCCAGGCAGTGGGCGCAGGACGCCGGCAGCCTCGACGCCGTCGACGGTGTCGACTTCGATACCTACGTCGCGGTAGAGGCCGCCCTCGCGACCGAGGCCGTGGCCCCGGCGGCCTGGGACGAGCGAGCGGCGCAACTGGGCGTGCCCGTGGGACGCTGGTCGGCCGTGCAAGCGGGGTGGCAATCGCGCATGCGCACGGACTGGAAGCTCGCCGCCCGCTTCGGGGCCGCCTACAGCGCCGCGACAGGTCAATGACGCGCGTCATCCGCGCACCAGACGGGGCTGCCTGGACAGTGAGCCGGGTCGAGGCGCCATGGCATCTGCGTCATCGTGTCAGCCTCGAGCCCGACTTGGTGGGCGTCCTGCTGTGGCTCGCGGCCTGGCCGTTACTGCTGGGCGAATCGCTGCTCTGGTTGGCTGGATGGGCTGTGCTGCGCATCAGGCACCGTCTCGGCCTCCCCTGGATCATCGAGGCTCGAACCGAGGGACCACCCGATCGGCTCCTGCGCTGGTCGGCTCTGGGCTCGTCCGCCAGCAGAGACCGGGTGAGGGAGATCGCCACTGACCTCGCCCAGGGGCGCGACATAGCCGCCACGGCATCGACTCGCGCGGTAGGCGACCGCGCACTCCGCGGCTGAGCAGGTGCCTCTCCCGCTTGGGGTACATAATGATCGGCATGCCTGACCGTCTTCGCGACTATGCGCTGAGGGTCGACGCGGAGTACTTCGTTGGCAGGCGCGACTCACTCGCCGAGGCCGACCAGCTGCTCGACCCCGAGGGCGCCGCGAGACTGCTGCTCATTCACGGTCCGGGAGGGATAGGCAAGAGCGCCTTCGCCCGTGAGGTCATGCGTCGAGCGGTCGACCTCGGGTATGCGCTGTTCTCGCTCGACGGCCGGGCAGTGGACTCGGCAATCGAGTTGGTGCGATCGGTCGGCGAGAGCGGCGCAGCGCGGCCGCTCATTGTGATCGACGACGCACAGTTGCTGGGGGCGAACACCGTTGCCCTGCGAGAGCGGCTGCTGCACGAGCTGCCGGCCGAGGCTCGCGTGATCCTCGTCGGCCGCGTGCAGCCCGACCGGTCCTGGCTGAGCGGCATCCTCGGCGGACTCACACTCGACCTGGCGCTCAGGCCACTCGACGAGACGGAGTCGCGCGCCCTTCTCGCCCGCCGCACGGTCAGCGACCCTGATCGTCAGGACCGGATTCTGCGGTGGGCCGGGGGCTCCCCTCTCGCCCTCACCGTCGCTGCCGCCAGTCGTCCGGGCACCGTCGCGCCCGACGCCGCAGACCTCGCGAATCAGCTCATCCAGCATCTGGCTGGCGCTGAAATCGACGGAGTCGACCCCGAGGTGCTGCTCGTCGCCTCGCTTACCCCGGCCGTCGACTCACGGTTGATCGCCGCGGCCCTCCCGGATCGCTCGACCCGGCAGGCAATGTCCGACCTGTTCGCGCTCTCGGTGAGCGAGCGTATCGGCCACCGAGTGGCGCTGCACCCGCTTCTCGCCGAGGCGATTCGCACTCGGCTGCGTCTGGACGACCCACTGCTGGCCCGCACCCTCACCCAGCGCATTGCGGACCACCTCGCGACCCGCGCCTTCGACGGCGACGCGGCCGCGTTGCACGAGCTGACCAATCTCATCGAGGATCCCGAGGTGCGTCGCGCCGTGGGCCTCGGCATAAGCGTCACCCACTACGCCGATCCGGTGCCCCCTGATATCGAATTGCCGACCGAGTTTCTCGGGACTCAGTGGTGGGCGAACCTGCGCCCCTGGGTAGTCGCGCTTCCGGGCTTCGCAACCCGCGTTCGCCGGCTCGACGGCTCGTTCGCTGGGCTCGCGGCCTACCTTCCCGCATCGGCACTGCCCGCGTGGGCAAGCTCCGACTCGGCCATTGGGCCCGTGCTCTCGTACCTTGCCGCAGAGTCCATCGACCCCTCCGGGGTGTTCATTGCAGTGGGCCCGCATGTTCCACGGGCCGACGATCCGATCGAGCTCGCAGAGATCGTGCGGGTAGCCAACGGTGTGCTCGTCACTCGCACGGGCATGGCCAATCCGCGGTACCTCTTTGCGTCGTTCTGGGCGGGAGGATCGGCCCCGAGGGGCTTCCTTCAGACGATGGGCTACCGACCTGTGCCGGCGCTCGACCGAGCGATCGATGGCGAGACGGCCGAGGCCTGGATGGCGGACCTCGGCCCGGGTGGGCTCGTCGGCTACGTCGCCGCGCTCGTGGCTACCCAGAACGGCGTCGAGCCGAACCGGGCCGATGCCCAGGAGGCAGGTTGGCTGCTCGGGGCGTTGCGAGAGTTCCACGATGACGACGCAATGGCCGCCCGCTGGCCCGCGGAGCTCGAGCGCGCGACGGCCGCCGCCGCCGCACGCTCGTCTCTGCGTTCCGCGGTCGACGCGGCCTTCGGCGACTCGAGCACCGACCGCCGGCTGCGGCGCGTGCTCGAACTCGGCTACCTCACGCCTGGCCTCAGCGAGACAGCCGTGCTCGGGCGTCTGCACCTGAGCCGAGCGACCTACTACCGGCAGCTGCGCACCGCCCGGGAGCGTCTGATCGGCTGAGCCGATCTCAGGTTGAGACCTGCACGAGACTGACACCCGAAAGGGGCTCGCCTAGCGTCAGGAAAGAGCCAGGCAACCTTCCGTCTGCCCGGCAATCACCAATCGCCCATGTCGAGGAGTTCCCAATGCCCTTCCCCCGTCCCCTTAGCAACACGGTGATCGCTGCCGTGGCGGTAGCCGGCTTGACGCTGATCGGCGCCGTCCCCGCGTTTGCGGTGTACGCACCTCTCGGTACCGCGACCATCGTCGCTGTGAGCGTCACCGAAGGGGCGGGCGAGATTGAGGGCTTCTGTCCCGATGGCACGGTGGGGGTGGAAGTGCAGACGACCACGCCCGGAGTCACGGTGCTGCCCGGCCTTGTCTGGTACGGCGCCGATCCTGCACCCGAGAACGAGGGTCGCTACGCAGTCCCGTTCTCCAGCTCCTCGCTTGCAGGGCCGGGGTCGACCGCGCTCTTCACCGTGGGCTGCTTCGATGCGACGGAGACCCTGATTGGCTCGGCCAGTACTACGGCGGTGATCCACGACTCGGGGGCAACGATCGTGGCCCCGGCCAGTGCCCTCGTCGGCGAGGACATAGTCGTGACGGGCACCTGCCCGGCGGATACGGAGCGTATTGACGCAGCCGCCGAACTACCGGGAATCAGCACCGCCGGCCCGATCTCGCAGGCGCAGGGCGAGGGAGCGTGGAGTCTTACCTGGACCAGCGCGGACTTCGCGCCCGTGACCCCGGTTGCCGGCGACAGCGTCGAGGTCTACGCATACTGTGTGCTGGACACCGACTCCGTAGTGCTCTCCTTTCGCAATGCCTTCGTGACCATCACCGCTCCTGCGGCGGTCGACCCGCCGTCGGCATCAGCGGACCAGCTGGCCGCTGCGGGAATGTCAGACGCTGTGGTGAGTGGGCTCCTCATCGGCGGCATTGCCCTTCTCGCCCTTGGGGCCCTCGCTCTGCGCTTGCGCGGCCGCCTCGGCTAGTGGCGGCTCGCCTGGTCGGCGCGGGCCTCGGCCACGAGCAGCCCGCGCTCTGACCCGGCGAAGCGGTCGAAGAGCTCGTGGATGCGCTCCGACTCGACGTTCGCCCCGAACAGCTCGCTGCCGGGCTCGAGGCGGATGCCGTCGGCGAGCGATCCGACGGCGACGGGATCGAAGCCGAGGGCGTCGACGAGGTGGGCGACCTGGGTGACTGCGGCAGGGTCATCCCCCGTTATTGCTATTGCCTTTCGACCGGGCGTGCCGGCCGGGCGGTGGCCGTCGTCGAGGTCGTGGTAGCCCATGTGGTTGAAGGCCTTGACGACGCGGCTGGTCGGCAGGAAGCCCTGCACGATCTCGCTGGATGACGTGCGCAGGTCGGTGAGGTCGGCGCGGTGGCCGTCGACCTCCCACCAGTAGTTCATGGCGTCGATGACGAGTTTGCCGGCGAGTGCCTGCACCGGGATGCTGCGGTACTTGCCGAGCGGCAGCGCGAGGATCACGATGTCGGCCGCGGCCGCGGCCTGCGCTGAGGTGGCCGCGATCGCGCCCGGGGTCAGAACCTCCGTGATCAACGCGATCTTCTCGACGGCCCCCGAACCGGAGATCAGCACGCGATACCCGGCCGCGATCGCGAGGCGGGCGAGCACGGTGCCGACCTTCCCGGCACCGAGAATCCCAATAGTTTCAGGCAACTGCCTTGTCCTCGTTCCATAGTTCGGCGACGCGCGGCGCGACCTCGCGGCCGAGCAACTCGATCGTCTGCGCGCGGGCTGAGACCGGCAGGTTAAGGATGTCGTACTTGAGGTCGAAGCGGCTGAGGCTCAGGGCTTTCGCAACGCGGACGATCTTGCGCGCGACCGTCTCGGGCGAGCCGACGAAGAGGGCGCCGCCCTCGAGCTCGGCGTCATAGCGCTCCCGAGTCGGAGCGTAGAAGCCGCGCTCCTTGCCGAGGGTCTCGACGAGCGGCCTCCAGTGCTGCCACCACAGCTCGGCGGCCTCGGCGTCGGTCTCGGCGATGAGTCCGAGCGAGTGCTGGCCGACCGGTTGCACCGGCTGGCCGAACTGCTCGAGGGCACGAAAATACAGGTCGACGTGGCCGGCGAAACGCTCGGGCTGCCCGCCGATGATCGCGAGCATGAGCGGCAGGCCGTACTGGGCCGCGCGCACCACCGACTGCGGGCTGCCGCCGACCCCGATCCAGGTGGGGATGCCGCCGGGCCGCATCTGCGGGTGCAGCGTCTGGTTCACCAACGGCGCCCGCGTCGCGCCCGACCAGGTCGTGCTCTTCTCCCGCTGCAACTTCATGAACAACTCGAGCTTCTCTTCGAAGAGCTGCTCGTAGTCGGCGAGGTCGTAGCCGAAGAGCGGGAACGACTCCGTCGCCGAGGCGCGCCCGAGCACGAGCTGGGCTCGTCCGTTCGAGACCGCGTCGAGCGTGGAGAACTCTTGGTAGACCCGCACCGGGTCGTTGGTGCTCAGCACGGTGACCGAGGTGCCGAGCTTGATGCGCTCGGTCGCGACGGCCATCGCGGCGAGCAGCACCGGGGTCGCCGAGTCGTTGTGGCCGGCACGGTAGTGCTCGCCCACGCTGAAGACGTCGAGGCCGACCGACTCGGCGAGCCGGGCCTCGTCGACGAGCAGGCGCACGGTCTCGGCGTCGCTGAGGGTGCGGTCGCCATCGGTGGCGACCTCACCGAATGAGTTGAGGCCTAGTTCGAATTGCACGGTTCACTCCTTGTGGTTGACGTGTCAATCATCCACCCTATATGATTGACATGTCAATTACTGGAGGTACGATGCGTCGCTCACCCACCGCGATCGAGTTGCAGACCTGGCGGCGCTTCGTCGAGACGTCGGCGGCGTTGAACGCGGCGATGGGCTCGCGGATGCAGGCGACAGGTGTGTCCGCCGGCGACTACGCCGTGATGCTCGCACTCAGCGAGGCCCCCACCCTGCGCTCGTCAGACCTAGCGACCACCATCAACTGGGAGCGCAGCCGCCTCAGCCACCACCTCGGCCGCATGGAGCAGCGCGGCCTCATCACCCGCACCGAGTGCCTCACCGACAACCGCGGGGCGGAGGTTGCGCTGACGCCCGATGGCGCCGAGCTCTTCCGGCGCGCGTCGGCGCCGCACATGCACGCGATTCAGGAGTTGTTCGCGTCGAAGTTGACGGCGGGGCAGTTGACGGCGCTCGACGATGTGATGCGTGCGTTAGACGCTTCGGTGGAGTGAAACGTTGGGTTGCCGCCGCACAGGCCGAAAGCCACACTGTGAGAATGGCCGATGACTTTGCGACCGTCTACACCGAGCACCTGCCTGCCATCAGCCGGTACCTCGCGCGACGCGTGCACCGCGACCACGTCGAGGATCTCGCCGCCGAGGTCTTCGCCCTCGCGTGGCGCAAGCGCGAGAGCGTGACGAAGGGCGAGGAGCTGCCCTGGCTCTACCGCATCGCCGCCAACCTGGTCGCGAACCACCGGCGCAAGCTTGCCGCATCCACGTCTTTTATCGCGTCTCTGCGGCCGGCTGACTCGGCTCCCGCGGCGGACGACATCGTCATCGCCGACCAGCAGCTCGCGACCGCGTGGAAGCAGCTCAAGGCCACCGACCGCGAGGTGATCGCCCTCGCGACCTTCGAGGAGCTGCCGATCGGCACCATCGCCACGGCGCTCGGCATCAGCGCGAATGCGGTGAGCATCCGCCTGCACCGCGCGCGCAAGCAGTTGGCCGCGCTGCTGGCCTGATCCGTCTCCCGAGGCGTTTTCGGACATTCGGCCGGGTTCGCGAATCAGCATCCTGTCCGAGACCGGCTCGTGAAGCTCGCGGGCTGAAAGAATGGATGCGGCGGCGACATAACCCATACATGAACGCCAATAACGACGACATCTCCAATCGCCTCCGTTCCAGTCTCGGCGGCAACGAGGCCCCAACGCTCGGCACCGACATCGTGACCGGTGCCGCCGAGCGCCCGGCTCCCCGGCTCGTGCACCCCGCGCGTCGGGCCGCGATTGCCGGCGGCTCCACCCTCGCGGTTGCGGCGATCGCCGTCAGCGCGCTCGTGCTCACCTCCCCCTTCCAGCAGGCACCACTCTTCACCGCTGCCGGCGGCGGAACGACGAACGAGATGAGTGCCAGTGCCGACTCGCGCCTGATGATGTGGACCAACTACGAGTACGTGCCCGGCGAGGGCCTCTCGACCGACGGTGGCAACGGCCACGTCTACCAGCTGCAGCGCGTCGGCGACCCCGAGACCGTGCTGCAGACCGCAGCCGACGCCCTCGGCGTCACGGGCACCCCCGGCAAGTCGATGTACTTCGACGAGGCCTACCCGAGCTACGTGATCGGCGCAGAAGACGGCACCGCCCCGAGCGTCGTCGTCAGCTGGACCGGTACCGGCGACTGGTGGTACAACGACCCGGCCGCCTACCCGCAGTACACGTGCTCGTCCGACGGTGTGTGCGAGGAGCCGCCCGTCACCGAGAACCTGGCACCGAGCGACGACGAGGCGCGCGCGATTGCGGCCGAGATCTTCTCGGCCACCGGCTTCGACGTTGACGCGGCCGACATACGCGTGACTGCCGACGAGTGGCAGACGGTCGCGAGCGCGAGCCTCGTCGTCGACGGTACCCAGACCGCTCTCGAGTGGAGTGTTGGATGGGCGACCACCGGCCTCATCAGCTTCGCCTACGGCCATTCGGTCGACGTCGTCGACCAGGGCAGCTACAGCACCGTCTCGGCCCACGACGCGGTCAGCCGCCTCGCCGACTGGCGCTGGTTCGGCTCTGCGGGCCCCGAGTTCCAGACCGGCGTGAGCCTCTTCGCCGCGAGCGACCTCGCGCGCAGCGAAGAGGGGCCGACGTCGGACACACCCGTCGAGGAGACACCGGTGGTTGACCCGACCGAGGCGCCCACCGACCCGGCAACCTCCGAGCCCGGCGACCCCGGAACGGTCGAGCCCGCCCCCGAGCCCACCCTCGTCGACCCGACGCCCGAGCCCGTTCCCACCCCCGAGACCGTCGTGGTGACCGTCGAGGAGGCGCATGAGACCCTGCTGCTGGTGTGGGACGCCGACGGCAACGCCTGGCTGGTTCCCGGTTTCGCGATGCCGCATCCTGACGGATGGTTCAACAGCGTCATCTCGCTGATCGAGGGCGTCATCACCCTGCCCGAGCCGATCGCGATCGAGCCGCTCGACGGCGAGATCGCCTACTAAGCGAGTGGCCCGGGGCGCTGGCCGTATCGGTCAGTGCCCCGGCTCTCCGGCGTTGACGATCATGGCCTGGCCGAAGCGCCTTTGAGATTGACCGATCAGGATCGCACGGCGAGCGCCTAGCGCGCTCGGCGCGGCGCTAGCTAGCGGGTGTGGTCCCGCCGGCGTTACGGCCCTTGAGCAGCTTCACGATACCGATGATCGCACCGCCCCAGACGGCCGCGTCGTCGATGAGGCCGATCGGCCCGGTGAGCAATTCGGGAATGATGTCGACGGGCGACAGCCCGTAGACGAGGGCGCCGACTCCGACGAGTACGGCGGCAAGCACACGGCGGCGAGGAGTCATGAGTCGAGGGTAGCCGACGGCGGCTAGCATGGCCCCATGCTCGAACACCCCGGCCGTGGCGCATGGATCCAGGGCACCGATGCCGCCCTCACCCGCAGCCTCGCGGCCAGCCTCGACTGGATCGCGATCGACCAGCAGCACGGCCGCGCCGACGACCGCGCGATGCTCGAGCTGCTCAGCGCGACCGCTGGACTCTGCCAGCGCTACGTGCGGGTGCGCGGCCTCGACGCGGGGCTCATCGGCCGCGCCCTCGACGCCGGAGCCGACGGCATCATCGTGCCCCAGGTCTCCTCGGCGGCCGAGGCCAGGGCCGCTGTCGCCGCCAGCCACTACCCGCCGCGCGGCGACCGCAGCTGGGGGCCGATGGTCGAGCACGCCCCCGACGTCGTCGTCGGTGTGATGATCGAGAACGCCGCCGGCCTCGCCGACCTCGACGCGATCGCGGGCAGCGGCGCCGACCTCATATTCGTCGGCCCCTACGACCTCGCGCTCTCCCTCGGAACGACAGTGGATGCCCTCCTCGACGAGCAGACCACCCTGGCCTCGATCCGCGACGCCGCGACCGCGGCCGGAGTCGCCCTCGGCGCCTTCGCCGGAACGCCCGCCCGGGCCGCGCGCTTCGCGGGTCTCGGCTACCGGCAGCTTGCCGTGGTGACCGACGGGCAGCTCATCGCCGATGCGGTGGCCGGGTTGGCTGCATCCACTTCGTCGCTCTTCGACTAGCCCGTTCACCAAAAAAAACGCCGCTCAGGCCGTCTTTGGGAAACTGGCGGAGACGGAGGGATTTGAACCCTAATTCGACCCTAGGCGTCGCTTGAGAGTCGCGCACGCGAGCCGGGATTTCGCGCATCTTGGGTTTCTTAGATGCTGTTTGGGGCACGTTGGGTTATCTGGAGTTGTGGGCAGGAGTAATCGGGTTCGAACCGATGGCCGGATATTTGAGGCGTAGCTGGTAGTCGCGTTGATGTTGGATAGGTCCTGTGCCAAGGACTTATCCCAACCATTGTAGGTAGCGGGGGGCGAAGCTTGGGTCGTGAACGGGAGCTTTTGGGTACCTTTCGGAGCGTACCAACGTGGCGCCGGATTGACCAGGTAGTCCGAAATGATGACGGTGTTAGTGCCTCCTCCTCCCCAGTCGTTTGATGCGACACGTTCGCCCGTGAGATCTAACCTGTTGATCGGATCGGCCGGATAGTCGTACGCGTTGCTGACCCCGTCCTCGACCGGGTCGACCTCCAGGAACCGGCCCAGCGCGGAATGATCGAAACAATTGGATGCTGGGACAGCACCAGAGGGATCGCGACTTCCTAGTCAGTACAAGCCTGTTCGCCAACCGAGCCATCTTGCCGAAGCCAACCGTCGCGCGGCAGTCCAGTCGACGGAATAACAAAATCACCTTCCGCAGATGCTGGGCTACTTGTAGAGCTGCTCGAAAGATAAATCACTAGCCACCCTTCGGGCTCTGGCAGAGGAGATGGGTCGCCAAGCGGCAGCGAGTTAGGGCTACCCTGCTGGGAAGTGAAAACGTCGCCAGCTCCGACGACGCGAGTCCAGGACCCATTGGCAAGGATCGGTTCCGACGCTCCCTGCGAGTACTGGACGAAGATTTGATCGACGTTGAGATCGCGGCACACCGCAATTTCGAAGCCATCACCACTACTTCGAACCTCAATTAACCCGTTCGGTGCCCCTTCCAGCGCAAAGCATCCGGCGAGCATCGTAAGCGGCAGGATCGCAACGAGTCCAGCCCGGACACTACTCTTCCTCAGTAAGGAAAGTTGCATACTGCACCCCACCTTCGAGATCGTCCGTATCGCTGCCGGGCTCAGTCCAGGGTGAACCCAAAGTGCCGCATCGCAACCGCCTTGCTCTCTTCTTCCGAGAGCCAATCCACATTAGTTGCTGCCACCCACCCAGGGAGGCGGGCTTCGCCGCTCGAATCGACGGTTACGAATATGGGGTCTCCCGCCTCGTTCGGCATTCCAGGAACTGGCCCTGAAAATTCAAGGTCCCAGAACCTCTCCCCGTGGTCAGGCTGAGGTCGGAGTGAAATGACCGCGAGATACAGGCCCTTGGCCGGCCCATCGGCACAGCGTCCTATCTTGAACGGCGAAGCGTCCGACAACTCGAAAATGCCAATGCTCATCCTAGAAAAGACCCTGTCTAATAAGTCGGAGATGCAAGCTGAGTTTAGAGTTGCTCAACGTACTCAGGTTCATTTTCAAAATGCCGTCTCGGAACGTGTTCTGCAGCCCCCAGCGAGCCGTGTTCCCTCCCACGCCGTAAATGATTGGTCCTGAACGACCCCACCAACACCCCTCCCGGCAACATAGAAATGGTGAGGGATATCCCGATCTCGGCGTTGATCTCCATTAAAAGCTGTTGATACTCATCAAGTGGCGGTATCAAATCTTCCTGACACATGGCGTTCCAACTGCCACAGACCTCCGGCGCGGTGCCCGGGTTGCAGTAGGTGCATTTGCCCGTCAGGTCCAACTTATTGATCGGGTCGGCCGGGTAGCCATAGCTGTTGCTGACCCCGCCCTCGACCGGGTCGACCTCGAGGAATCGGCCCAGCGCCGCGACATACTGCCGCGCCCCCATCTCCACGGTCGCGATGGAGCCGCCGTGCTCGTAGAGCTTGCCGTGCCCGCCGACGAAGGCGAGGTCCGCGTCCCCCGGGGTGGTGTCCAGGACCGCGTCGTCCGCGGTGGTGGTGCCGATGTCGCCGGTGTCCGGGTCGATGGGCTGCCCGAAGGGGTCGAACCGGGACCGCCCGGGACCGCGCGCTCCGGCGTCGTCGGCCTGCAGGATCGTGTCGCCGTGCAGGTTCGGGTAGAACCACCCGACCGTGCCGCCGGTGTCGGTGCGGGTCGCACCGCCCGGCAGGCCGGTCGTGCGCTGGAGCACCGCCCCCGCACCGTCCAGGACCGCGCCGGCCGTGTACCGGGTCACGGTCGCCGCCCCGACCGCCGGGGTCTGGGTGCGCTGCACGACCGACCCCGACACGTCGCGCAGGTAGGCGATGACTGTGCCGTCGCCCAACGTGGTCGTGGTGTGGTTGTCGGAGAC
>FSTY01000360.1_pt1 | contig 26144 bp, 17 predicted proteins | sample 1637021 | NCBI WGS metagenome assembly FSTY01 (sample SAMEA3914818, study PRJEB12502) | metagenome | biome: forest; material: soil | place: Canada | collected 2010-06-26 | depth 0.1 m
CCCATGAACACGGCGTCGACGCGCACCTCTTTGAGCGGGGTGCCGGCGGCGAGGTCCATGTACTCGAGGGCGCGCTCGGCGGCGGCCCGCTCGTTGGGGTCGATGATGGTCGACGGGTCGGGAACGCTCTCGCTCAGCGAGACGCCCTGGCCGGGGTTGGTGCCCCAGGTGACGAAGGGCTCCAGCTCGTTCGCGTCGAGGAAGACCTCGGCGTCGAAGACCGCGTCGTCGTCGGTGGCGAGGGTGTTCCAGTAGGCGACCGCGTCGTCCCAGTCCTGCCCCTGCGGGGCGTGCGGGCGACCTTTGAGGTAGGCGTAGGTGGTCTCGTCGGGGGCGACCATTCCGGCCCTAGCGCCCGCTTCGATCGACATGTTGCAGATGGTCATGCGGCCATCCATCGACAGCGAGCGGATAGCGCTGCCGCGGTACTCGAGAACGTAGCCCTGGCCGCCGCCGGTGCCGATCTTCGCGATCACCGCGAGGATGATGTCTTTCGCCGTCACCCCCGGACGCAGCTCGCCCTCGACCGTGATGGCCATCGTCTTGAACTGCTGCAGCGGCAGTGTCTGCGTGGCGAGCACGTGCTCCACCTCGCTCGTGCCGATGCCGAAGGCCATGGCGCCGAAGGCTCCGTGGGTGCTGGTGTGCGAGTCGCCGCAGACCACCGTGATGCCCGGCTGGGTGAGGCCGAGCTGCGGGCCGACGACGTGAACGATGCCCTGCTCGATGTCGCCGAGCGAGTGCAGGCGAACGCCGAACTCGGCGGCATTGTTGCGCAGGGTCTGGATCTGCGTGCGGCTGGTGAGGTCGGCGATGGGCTTGTCGATGTCGAGGGTCGGCGTGTTGTGGTCCTCGGTGGCGATCGTGAGATCGGGGCGGCGCACCGGGCGTCCGGCCAGCCGCAGGCCGTCGAAGGCCTGGGGACTGGTCACCTCGTGGACGAGGTGCAGGTCGATGTAGATGAGGTCGGGGGTGCCGTCTTCGCCCTTGGCGACGAGGTGGGCATCCCAGACTTTCTCAGCGAGGGTCTTTGCGGTCATAGCGGTCTCCAACAGAAAGGGGGTGTGCGGCCATAGCGGATGCCGCGACGAGGGAGGCCTGAAAGTTAGGACTCGTCGCGGCAGCTAAGAAGAAGCCGGGCGTACAGCACGGATTCAGGCTAACACTCGACCGCCATGCGTCGCTTGCACCGGTGTATCTGCCCGCGTCTGCGGTGAGGTGGCTACAGCGTCGACGAGGGTGGGGCGACCCAGCGGAGCTCCGGCAGCTCGACGTGGGAGACGTCGGGATTCATCTTCCAGAAGTCCGCGCCGTCGTCGATTCCGACCAGTCCGTCGGTGGACCCATCGGGCCGAACCAGCTGCCATTCATTGCCACCGGTCTGGGTGACGTAGCCGTGGGGCTCGCCGTTGGCCGTGTACCCGATGCCGTCGACGGGGAGTCCCCCGGCCAGCCCGGGCATATCGAGAACAGGAGCGTGCTCAGTGGGCGCGAAAGGCAGCACCGAGTAGCCCTCGAAGGGCGTCTCGGGCTCAATCGACGGCCGGGCAAACCACATCTCTTGGGGAAGGACACCGACAAAGCCCGGGCCCGGCGCCTCGGGACCGACGTAGGGCAGCGGGGCGAACGGGAAGGGCTCGATGGTATAGCGCTGGCCGCCCGGATCCAAGAACGATCCCGGATTGTCTGACGGGAACACGGGATACGGCATCGTGCGACCGAGAGACCCCGGGTCAAGCGGGTCGAGCGGGGAAGGAAGCGTCTCGCCCCGTGCGCCGGGAACGAGAAGGCTCGGGTCGATGCCACCGATGTCCAGTCCGCCGCCGCCGCTGGTCTGCTCCTGCTGGGACGCATTCGTTGTCGCTGTGCTCCCCGCGGTGACGAGCGCCTCCGCGGCCTTGCGAATGATGACACTGTGATTGGAGCGCCATTCCGACCGGAATCGCTCGGCATCCGGTCCGTGCCATTGCACGTTGTCAATCTGGGTGTCCAGGCGAGCGGCAATCGCGGTGAGCGCCTCCGCCTGTTGGCCGAAGGTTGTTCCGAGCCTGCGAAGCTGATCGACATCGGCTCCGAAGAGGGCCATTTCTAGCTCACCGCCGCGGACACGGTCACGTCGACCGAGTCGGCGATCGACCGCACCAGCGGAAGGTCCTCAAGGACGACGTTGCCCGCCACCGTGCCGGTGACCTGCACAACGTCGACGTACGGTCCGTTCTGCACCGCGAGCACGCGAACATGCTGAATGAGCGTGCCGACATCGGGGTGGCGGAAGCCGACCTCGCGAATGTAGGTGGGAACGCCGAATTGCTCTCCGGCATCCCGCCCTCCGTCCTGCACCTCGTCGAGCGAGTCCAGTGCGCTGTCGACAGCCACGATGGCCTGGTCGAGCGAGTAGCCGCCCGGAAAGCGCAGGTGCTGGACGACCACGTTGGGGGTGAAGGGCTCGCCCTCGACCGGCACGCGGATCACAGCGATCGCGGCATCGGGATTGATGAGCGGGGTCCAGCCGTCGGGCGTTTCGAGCGCGATGCTCGGGGGGCCGACGAAGACGGCGCCGGGGTACTCGTTGCGTGTCATTGGTTGCTACTTTCTTCCGAAGAATCCGCCGACGAAATTGGATACGCCGGAAATCACCTTGCCGCCTGTGTCGCCGATTCCGCCGATGGCGTTGCCCACCTCGTTGATCACCTTCACCGGCTCGATGTCGATATTGATGTTGCCCTTGGCGCCGATTCCGACGAAGGCCCCGAACTCCACTTGGACCTTGACCCGCTCCATGGTGACATCTACATCCGCCTTGGCGCTGAACTCGAGCCCGACACCGACTTCGCCGTGCGCGGCGGTCGTCACGCCGGCGGCCGAGACGCTCGCGTCTGCGCCAACGGTGGCCGACACTCCGGCGTTGACGCCCGCACTCACACTTGCTCCGTCGGGACCGATCGACCCCTTGAGCTTTGCCTCCGCGTGCGCCTCTGCCTCAGCGTAGACATGGGCCTTGGCCTCGACGCCATAGGCAGAGTAGTTCGCTTCCGCGTCAACCCGCGCCGCCGCCTCGAACTTGGCCGAGAGCTCATACTCTGCGCCGTCGGGGCCGATGGACCCGCCGTTCTTGAACTCGGCACTCGCATAGAGCCTGGCGTCATAGCTGCTCGAGAAGTTGCCGTTCTCGTAGGATCCCGAGATGCCCTTCTCGACGCGATAGGTGCCGTCCTCGTTCATGACCTTGTAGTAGGTGTCGCCTCCGGAGCCTCCGGAACCGCCTGAGCCGCCCACTCCGCCAGGGGCTGCGCCCGGCCGGCCGGCGAGCCCTGGAACCCCAGAAGCGCTGGTCGCCCCGCTGGCAATCCGCTGCTCCTCCGCCTGGCGCCGCAGGGTGACCGCGATGCCGGTCAGAGCCCGCGAAGCGGAACCGACGGCGGGTCCGTGCTGGCCTGACCAATCGGATCGAAAGCGATCGGCGTTGGGGCCGCGCCAGAGTTCGTTGTTGAGCGCGCGCGTCTGCAGCGTCGTTCTGGACCCGGCGAGCTGCTGGGCAGCGTTGTCCATCGCGAGCGCGAGCGCGGCGAGCTGATCGACATCGGCACCGTAGAGCGTCATGGAGTCTGCCCCTCGAGGAAGGCGACGAGCGACGTGGCAGTGCCGATTCCGTCGCCGGCAACCCACGTGCCGCCAGCGAGACGCGCTGTCGCGCCTGCGCCATCCCAGCCATAGCCGTCGTGCGCTGCGCCGGAGAACCGTTCCGCGACGAAGCCGCGCCGGGCAGCAGCAGGTGCCGAGGAGGCGAAGGCCTCGAGCTCGGCGCCGGAGGTGAGGAACCGCACCGCAAGCCAGTCGGCCTCCAGGATGCGAAGCAGGGCGAACTGGTCGCCTGCGGCGGCGAACAGCAGGCGGGTGGTCTCGTCGGCCTCGAACCGCAGCGAGCCCGCGCTCGTAGCGGAGCGGATGATGGCCGCGAGCCGCTCAGCGTGCGCCGTGAACGCGGCGCGCTCGCCGGCATCCTCGAGCGCCTCGGAGCGCGCTGTCAGCAGCGCCGCTCCCGCCGCGGCGTACCGGGGCTCAACAAACCGGGGGTCGGCCGCGACCACGCGGGCCAGAAGGCGGCTCTCGCTCGCACTGTCCAGATGTGCGAGCTCGGTGAGGCAGTAGAGCACCTCGATATCGTCGGCAATCGCGATGGATGTCATGTCGGTCACCAGTTCCACGGGAAGATCTTCTCAGCGGTCGCGTCCATCGTGTCGCTGATCATGAACAACGGACCGGCCGGCAGGTCGTAGCGCTTCTGGATCCCGGTCGCCTGCTCGGACGTGAGGTTCTTCATGTCGACGTTCTCGCCGTACATGTGCCGTGCTCCCATGGCGATCGTCTCGTCCTGTTCCTCGCCGGTGACCGGCAGGGTGATGTCAACGAAGCCGTTGAACGCGGCGATGCCCAGTGCGAGCGGCCCGAGAGTCGAACTCGATCCGGCGAGCATGTCGGCCAGGCTGACGCCCCCGGACAGTCCGTGGCGGAATACACCGAGGTAGTCGCCCTCCTGCAGCGAGGCGACGATCTCTGACGATGTGAATGCCAGGCCGAGGGGCCCGAGCACCTTCGACAGGCTCGTCAGCTCGCCGACCTCGCCCAGACCACGAAGCATCATCGCCACCTTGCCGATGTCGATCGCGGTGAGGAGGTTGCCGGCCGATGCCTTGATGCGCTCGCCGAAGTCCGTCCAGTCCTGGTCAGACCACTGGTCGAACGGCAGCTGTGGAAGCATCCCCGGCGCTAGCCAGCCGGGAAGTTCAATGGGGGGAAGAGAGAGGCCGGGTGCGCCCGAGCCACCGGGGCCCGAGGTGTCGCGCTGCTGCTGGGCCTGCGTGCGCAGTGCGGTCGCGAGTGTCGCCATCGCCGTGCTGGACGCGAGAAGCTGCGGTCGAGACTGGCGGTTCCACGTCGAGCGCAATGCGTCGATGTCGGCACCGGTCCACTCGGCCATGGTGATGGACAACGATGATTTCGCCACGAGAGCGCTCAGCTGCTGCGCTGCACCGTCCAAGCGGCTCGCGAGGGAGTCGAGCTGATCGACGTCGGCGCCTACGAATGCTGTCATGGGCTCTATCCCTTCGACTTCAACTGCTGTTCGGTGGCGTTGGCCCGAGCGAGACGCGCGAGGCCGGCCAGAAGCTCACGACCGCGGATGAGGTTCGGCCGGTGCGTGGACTGCCACTGCTCGAGAAAGTTGCGCTGATCGGCGCCAATCCACTCCGTGTTCGCCAGCGCAGCGGTGAGCTCGCGTGTCATCGTGTCGATTTCCTGCGATTGCGTCTCCAGCTGCTTGGCCAGGATCGTGACCGCAGCGACGTCGAGTCCAACGAAACCCATTGCCGTGCCTTTCTGTCTGAGGTGGCGGGCCCCTTCGCCACCGATGGTGAAGGGGCCGGTCACAGTGTGGAGCTAGTTCTGCGAGGTCGACTCCTGCGCCTGCGCGTTGGTGCGCGCGGCCTGAGCGGTCGTGCGAAGCGCCTGCGAGGCGTTGCGGAGCGAGCGCACGTGGGTCGACTCCCACTCGCTGCGGAAGGCAGTGGCGTCCGGGCCGGACCACTGCGTGTTGCTCAGCGCGGTGGTCAGACGGGTGATCGTCGTCTCGATCGCCTCTGCCTCGGTGTCAAGCGTGCGCCCAAGAGTGCGGACGCCTTCTACATCAAGTCCCCATACGTTCGACATGATTGGTTCCCTTCGTTCTGTCTGTGTTACCTGCTGCCCCGGGATTTCGGGAACATCTAGAAACTATTGGCTGCGGGCGCTGCTGCCCATGGGCAGCACTACCCACTACTGCTCATGCAGCGCGACCTGCAGCTTTCTCGCCCGGCCCTGGCCGATGAGGAACCCCCGGCCAACCGGCAGCGAGCCCCGGCGAATGCGGCCGGTCGGGGTGTTGAGAAGCACGTCGCCATCCGAGTCGTCCGGCTGCACGAGGATGCCACGGCGACCAGCGCGCAACGGAGAGCCGAGGCTGTACGCCTGCGACCACGTCGATGTCTCGGATTCCGCGACCACGAACTGCTCGCGCTTCAAAGCTGTCTTGATGACCGCCTCGAGGTCGTACTCCACCGGGGTGCCGACGAACTCTGCGAGGCTCTCGAGGAAGATCGCGATCGATCCGGGCGCAAGGGATTTCGCGTCTAGAGCGGTGGTGATGCGCGCCAGTAGCGCAGTCGACGCCTCGTCGGAATCCGAGGCTCCAGTCCATCCCTGCAGGCGTATGAGTGCCGACCTGCGGGGGCTGAGTAGGAACGTCTGCGTCTTGGGGTTGGCGCGCCGCACGGCGGAGGCCACGGTTCCGAGCACGGTGGAGCGCCCGCTGCCCGGAGGGCCCGCGACGACGAGTCCCCCGACCGGATCGATACCGACCGGCAGGAGGTTGTCGTCGGCAACACCGATGACGACGCGCGAGTCCACCGTCTCGGGCAGGCTTGCGAGCGCGATCTCATCGCCCAGCTTCTCGATGCTGGGGGCGGCGGCCACCCCGGCCTCGGTCATCGCAGCAGCAAGCTCCTCGATGGCCCGCGCCTGCACAGCGACGTTGGGATCACCGCCGAGCACGCCGATCTGCGTCTCTCGATCGTCGAGAACTCCGCGGCCGGGAGGCGAGAGCGGGCTGATGACGTCATTGGCGACGTTGAGCATCGCGTAGTCGTCGGTGCTTGCCATACGAAGCACCAGTCGGCGCTGGATAGACGACGACAGCGAGGTGGGAATCGAGCCGGCGCGGTCGCCGGTGACGATGACGTGCACGCCCACCGCACGGCCATCCGTCGCGATCTGCGAGAACACGGAGAACAGCGGGGATGCGACGTTCGACTCGTACGCATCGCGGAAGGCGCCCATGCCGTCGAGCAGCAGGAGGATCCTCGGCTCGTCGGGAGCAGACGCAATGCGGCGGTACTCGGAGATCGTGCCCGCGTTCGCGGCGGAGTACGTGATCGAGCGCTGGTCGACGACATCGCGGATGTAGCGGAGGAGCCGCGCGACGCGCTCGTCATCATCACCGCCGATCACTGCGCCGACGTGGGGCAGCACCTTGAGCATCTGCAGTCCGCCCGCGGCGAAGTCGAGGCCGTACACGTGCACGGGCCCGCCACGCTTCGTAATGGATGCTGACACCGCGATGCTGCGCAGAGCAGTGCTCTTGCCCGAGCCGCCCGTGCCGATGACGGCCATGTTGCCATCGCGGTCCGGGAGGTACGAGATCGTGGGCTGTGCCTGGTTGGCAGCATCGTCGACGACGCCGAGCAGCAGCTCTTCGTCGGTGCGCCGGCTCGGCAGCTTCGACAGGTCGTACGAGGCGGCAAGCGGCTCCAGCCAGGGCTTGCGCAGGACCGGGATCGCAGCGACTTTCGCCGCCTGCCGCACCGTCGCAACGATGCGCTTGATGTCGGTGGGACGCGCTGACGCCGCCTCCTTGGCCGCCTCGGCCACCTCGTCCTTGGGTGGCACCCAGGCGCTCGGCAGGCCGAACGCGAGCTCCTCGATCAGAACGGCACTCGGCTCGGGTGTATCGGTGGTCCATCCTCCGGCGTAGCCCGATTGGAACGAACGGATGCGGCCCGGTCCCGTCTTCGCCGCGGCGCGACCGGGAATGCTCGAGTCGAAGCCCGCTGCCATGGGCGTGCCGAGCACGTCGGTGCTGTCGCCCTCATCCGCCATGCGCAATGCGATACGCAGGTTCGTGTTCGCGCGGAGGTTGTCCTTGATGACTCCCGCAGGACGCTGCGTCGCGAGGATGAGGTGCAGCCCGAGCGATCGGCCCCGCTGCGCGACATCGACGACACCGTCGACGAACTCGGGTACCTCGTTCACGAGGGCAGCGAACTCGTCAACGACGATGAGCAGGCTCGGCGGTACCTCAGGATCGCCGAGGCGCTCCAGTTCGAGTATGTCCTTGACCTTCTTGCGGTTGAGCAAGTGCTCGCGATAGTGCAGCTCGGCCCGGAGGGAGGCGAGCGCGCGGCGAACGAGGTGCTGGCTGAGGTCGGTCACCAGCCCCACGGTGTGGGGCAGCTGCACGCAGTCCGCGAAAGCGGATCCACCCTTGTAGTCGACGAAAAGGAAGGAGACGCGCTGGGGAGAGTGTGCTGCGGCGAGCGCGAGCACCCAGGCCTGCAGGAACTCGCTCTTGCCCGAGCCCGTCGTCCCACCGACGAGCGCGTGCGGGCCATCGGTGCGCAGGTCGAGCGCGAAGGGCTCCGCGGCCGCCTGGCCGAAGACTGCGCGCAGGTTGGGCTTGACCTTGCCGATGGCCGACGAGGCGCGGGGGCCGGTGAGGATCGAGTTCGTCTCGTTCCACCGTCCGAGCACAGACTCGGCATCCGCGGCGATGTCGGTGCCGATGAGGTGCAGCAGCGAGACCGACCGGGGCAGGTCGCTCGAATCGTCGACGCGCGCTCCCGCGTCGATCACGGGTGCGAGTGCTCGCGCGAACGCCAGCGCGCTCTGCTCGTCAAGGCTCTCGCAGTCGACAGGCTGCACGCCGAATCCGGTGTGCACGAAGCCGGCTATTGCGGCGCCCGCCGACGCGTTGAGCTCCATGAAGGTGCGGCACGCGGCAGGAAGGCGGCCCACCGACGGGGACACCCAGAGCAGGTGTACGCCCACGGCCGGGCCGTTCTCGGCGAGGGTGACGACCCGCGACCGATCGAATGGCGCGTCATCCTCGACGATGACGAGCACGGCCGGCAGCGGTGCCGCGTCGGAGCTGTTGGTCTTCGCCTCCGTGCGCGACTCGACGAGCTCCTCGAGCGCCGACACGAGCGCCGACGCCCCCTGACCACCGGTGGCGAGGGGGTAGGCGGCGAGGGGGCTGTGGCTCGACCCGACATGCGGCAGCCACTTCACCCAGTCCCACGCGACGGAGCTTGACGGAGAGGTCAGGGCGGTAATCACCAGTTCCGCCGGGGAGTGCAGCGCGGCCAGCTGCGCGACAATTCCTCGCGCGACACCCGCCGAGAGCGAGTCGGCCCCGGCAATGCCGAGGTTTCCGCTCAGCGGGAGGTGCTCGATAACAGGAACCGGCCCGACGCTGAGCGAGCGGGCATGCAGCTGCTCGACCATCGCCCACAGCTCCTGCACTCCCTTGCGGTTGTCGGGCATGTCCAGCTCGATACGGCTCGGCATGACGGCCAGCCCGAGGCGCACCTGGAGGAATGACTCGTGCTCGGGGCGACGCGTCCACAGGAGCGGGCCGCGCGCGACCGCTCCCTGCAGCAGCTCCGCCACGGACGGCGCCTCTGCGAGACGCCCGGCCTGCTCGCGCTGGTGCTCGGTCGCGATGGTGGCACCGAGGGCGTCGACGGTGGCGGCAAAGTCAGCACGCGCCGCCTTCCACACCCGGCGGTTCTGCACCCGGTTGTCGATGTAGGTGCCGAGCATGAGCAGCGGCGAGAGCGCGACAAATACGAGCGAGAGCAGGTTCTGCGTCGTCAGGTAGAGCACCGCGCCGACGACGAGCGGCGAGAGCAGCGCGAGAATCGGCAGCCGCTGCCCCTGCGGGCGCTCCGGCGGCTCGGGCGCCTTGAACTTGGGCCCGACATAGACCGGATCGAGTCGTGGCGACCGGTTGAGGTGCACTACTCCCCCGAGGTCTTCGGCCGCCGCCTGCGCACTCACCGCGATCGAGAGCACGGTGTCGCCGATGGTGATCTGGTCGTCGGCGCGCAGCAGTGCCCGATCCACCTGCTCGCCGTTGACGAGGGTGCCGTTGGCCGACCCGAGGTCGATGACCTCTGCCACGTCGGTGACGTTCACGCGAATGTGCAGCTTCGACACGAGGGGGTCCTCGAGCACGAGCCGGGCAGCACGATCGCGTCCGATCGTCGACGATCCACTGGGCAGCGCGTAGGTCGTGCCCGCGTCGGGCCCGCTGACCACGGTCACGACGGCGGCTGCGCCCGGCGCGTTCGCCGCGGTCTGCTCGCTCGCCGCAGCGAGCGAGACGATCGTGCCACTGCCGAGTTTGGAGTCGAGCAGGGTGGCGAAAGGATCGAGCAGGCGACCGGTCGCCGTGTCGTGCACACGCAGGGTGAGCGTGTCTGCGACAGAGCGCACCGCTGCGGTGCGCGCCGGGTCGGCGTTATGCAGCTCGCGCGCAATATCGGCGATGCTCGAGGTCTGCTCGGCGGTGACCGCGAGGTCGACCATGCTCGAACCGGGTCGGGCGAGTGTCAGCTTGATCTTCATCGGGAGTAAACCCCTCCAATTTGTCGTGGTGCGGTGACGAGCTCCTGCGGCAGAAGAGCCTCAACGAGGTCTCTGCGGGGGCGAATTCTGAATCTGCTCACCTGACGACGAGCCCAGCTGACGGATGCGCGCGCCGCTCGCACCGCGCCGACCGACTGCCCCCACAGGGCCTCGACCTCGGTCGCGGCCAGGGCACGCCCCGAGAACACTGCTTCGTCCGAGGCGACGGCGAGCTCGTGGAGTCCCGGGATGGTGGGGAGCTGCGCGGCAGGGCCAGCCTCCGGCCGGCCGGAGGCGGCCGTTCTGGCCGCTGCGGCATCCACCTCTCGTCGTCTCTGCACGAGCTGGTCGCGGAACTGCTGTTCGAAGGTCGTCGCGAGCTGCTGGCGGGATGCCTTGCGCGGAGCCCGGTAGCCCAGCTCCGTGTAGATGTCGACGAGTTCTTCCCATGCCCCGGCTGCCTGGCGGTCGGGCGCCCCGGCGGTGCGCCGACGGCGGGCCCGCCGCACCTTGAGGGCGGCGATGACGACCATCGGCACGAAGAAGAGCACCAGCGGGATCGAGACCGATCCGATCAGGGTGTAGACCCAGCCCGGAATCGAGGTCGGCGTGGGCGGCGGAGGCGTGTCGTCGATGGTGACATCGGTGAGCAGGTCGTCGTCGTCCGCCTGGTCCAGCGGCGGCTGCACCGTCTGCGGCTGCGGCTGCGAGCGCGGCTTGGGGATCTGGTCCTGCGGCACGTTGGACTTCTCTGGTGTCGGGTCGAATGCGACCCAGCCGTAGGAGTCGAAGGCGACCTCGACCCAGGCGGTCACGTCGGAGCCGTGCACCTCGATCTCGTCACCGTCGGCGGTCTCGGGCTTGAAGCCGACCACGACCCGGGCCGGGTATCCGAGGTCGCGCACCATGAGGGCGAGTGCCGAGGAGTACTGCTCCTCGTCGCCGAAGAGGTAGTCGTTGTCGAACATGGTGTGCAGTCGGTCGGCACCGTGGCCGGCCGACGAGAGCACCGGGTCGGAGTCGAGTCCGCGCACGAGATAGCCGTCGTCAATGAGGCCGCGGGTGAGGGCTGCGACCTTCTCGTACGGCGTCTCGGCTGCCGCCGTGGAGACGTAGTCCGAGCCTGCCGACAGCACGAGGTCAGGCACATTCGCCGGCGCGGGCAGCACGACGGGGGCAGGGGTGGCTGAGTCGAGGTCCTCGGCCGAGTAGAGAGTCTGCAGGTCGGCATCGACGGTGTAGCTATCGCCCTCGTCGAGTCCGCGGGTGAGAACGACCGTGCCCGTCTCGGTGTTGTAGCGAAGGCGGTCTGCCCCCGGCGTACTGTCGTCGAACTCGATGCTCGTCGGGTATCCGATGGAGGGCATCCAGACGCCCTGGTAGTCCTCGATGGTGATGGTGACCTCGGCGGACTCGTCCGACTCGAGAAGGGTGGGGGGCGGAAGCTCGCCGCTGACCAGGCTGAACGAGCCGGAGCCTGCCGTGGCCACGTCGGCGCCCGCCACGTTCCACAGCTTGCCGGTGAAGCTGTCCATCGCCGCGAGCCGGATCACCTGGCCCTCCTCCAAGCCGTCGACGGTGAAGAGCACGTCGTCAGCGTGCAGCTTGCTGAAACTGCGGAAGGCCGACAGCGGGCTCGGATAGACGGCCGGATCGAACGGCGGGATGACCTGGTCGCGCAGCACGAATCGCTGGTCGTCGGCGGGGGCGGCAACCACACCCCCGATGATGCCGACCACGGCACTTCCCGCCACGAGGATGGCGGTGCCGGAGAGCTTGCGTGTGAACAGGGCGCGGGTGGCGGCCGCGCTCGCCTGATCGCTCGGCATGCGGCTCCAGCCAATCCACACCAGCGCGATGACCGCGAACACGATGCCGCGCACCCCCGCAAGGTAGGCGTCGTGCGTGCCGCTGAGCGTGCTGAACAGATAGAGAAGCACAGGGCCGGTGAGCACGACGGCCGCCCTCGCTGGGGTGCGTTCTCGGCTGGTGAGCCACCGGCTCGCCAGCGTGACCGACACGAAGCAGACCACGAGGCTTGCGAGATAGGGCACGACCGCCACGTAGGCGGGTGCACCAACCGGCGTGATCAGGGTGAGAAGGTCGGCCCATCCGTAGACCGCGCCGATCGACAGCTCGGCGAGCGACTGCAGAGTCGGCACGAAGCCGATCAGGGCCGACGCCGGCACGGCGAAGAGGCTGCCGAGCAGGTAGTACGCCACCACCGTCACGAGCGCTGTCGTCAGAGCCGGCAGCCGCAGCACCGCGCACGCCAGAGCGACGGATGCGCCCACGAGCAGACCGCCGACGGATGGGAGGAAGTACCCCACCCCGCCGAACAAGGGCTCGAAGCCCATCGAGGCGACGACCCCCAGCAGCACGATCAGCCCGGTGTCCACCCAGGTGCGCGCGGTCAGCATGCGGTAGCCCCGGGCCGTGACCCGCAGGGGTTCAGCCGCGCTCACGATGCCGCCCGCGTGAAGAGTTTCGGCAGGTCGCCGAGTTCGCCGACGGTCATCACGGAGAGCCCCGACAGGTAGTGCAGGCGTGGGGCCGAGCCCACCTCGACCCGGAAGGCGATGATGCGCGTCTCGACACCGAACAGGCTGGCGATCGAGCGGTAGTCGGTCGGAGTCATGAGCGACCCCGCCACGATCATCACGATGCTGGGAGGCGGAAGGCGCATGGTGCGCTTGCGCCCGAAGTCCCGCGCCGACGGGAATAGGCGCGGCAGGCGGTCGAGGCGGCAGCTGTCGTCCAACATGGCGTTGACGGTGTGCGTGCGCAGCATCCTGTCCTCCGTGACGACACTGATCTGGGTGCCGTCCCGGATCACCTGCGCCGCGACCGACCCGACCACCGACACGGCCAGCTCGAATTCCTCGTCAGAGGCGTAGTAGTCGCGGAAGCAGCCGTGCAGTACCGTGAGCTGCGATCGGCGCGTCTCTTCAAACTGGCGGATCATGAGCGACTGGCCGCCCGAGGCGTCGCGACCCGACATGCGCGCCGACGTTCGCCAGTGCACATTGCGGCGGTCGTCCCCGGGCACATAGGGGCGCAGCGCGTGGAACGAGATGTCGTTCTCAGAGATGCTCTTTGACGCCTGTCCCTCGAGATCGTGGATGAGGCCGGCAGCCGAGCTGGCGAGCCGCGTGGTGAGCGGGTGCACGAACAGCTCCACCGGGTCGGTCCAGCGCACGGTGCGCCGCAGAAGGCCGAGTTGGTCGCCTCGCACTGACACCGCGGGACCGGCGACGATCACGGCGCGGCGGGCCGTCGAGACGGTGAATACGCCCTCGAACTCCTCGCCTGGGGCGAGCCCGGGGATGGTGAACTCCGCCAGCGCGTTGCCGACGGGGAGTTCCATGTGGCTGGTGAGCAGTGCGGCCGGCCCGGTGTTGGCGACGACGATGCTGCCGTGTGCACGCTCCCCGACGATCACCCGCGGTGGCGCCAGACTGATCTGCACTCCGTAGGTAGAACGCCCGAAGACGAAGGGAACGGCGATCGCTACGGCGGCCACGAGGGTCACCCCGAGGAAGAGAAACTCCACCCATCCGAGCACGGAGCTCACGACGAGGCTCGCGACTCCGATCCCGAGGGCGATCCATCCGGCCGGCGAGACGACAGCCAGCACCGGGCCGGCGACCCGGCGGGCCGGCCGGCCGATCGCGGCGGCGGCGGTGCGCACTACCAGCGCGGCGTAGGCCGGACCGGTCACCGGGCGCGCCGGAGCGCCGCGCGTGAGCGCGTGCGGTCCGGGGCCCGGGGTAGTCATCCGGCGCGGTATGCCGGCGGGGCGATGTCGACGAGAATGCGGCCGAGGATGTCTTCTGCCGTGATTCCCGAGAACTCGGCCTCGGGGTCCACGATGATCCGGTGGGCGAGCACGGGCACGGCGAGCTCGCGCACGTCGTCAGGAATCACGTAGTGGCGGCCGGCGGAGATCGCCCAGGTCTTGATCGCACGCGAGAGGGCGAGGGCGCCACGCATGCTGACCCCGAGCGCGACATTCTGGTGCGTGCGCGTGGCGGTGACGATGGCGTTGAGGTACTCGAGGATTGCGGGGTCGACCGTGACCTCGCTGGCCATGTCGGCCATCTGCACGACGAAGTCGCCGTTGATCAGCGGCGTCACCTTGTCGGCACGCGCACGGTTCGACGAGTCGATGAGCAGGCTGACAGATGTCGCCGCGTCAGGGTAGCCGAGGGAGGTCTTGATGAGGAACCGGTCGAGCTGCGCCTCGGGGAGCTTGTAGGTTCCCGCCTGCTCGACGGGGTTCTGCGTGGCGATCACGAGGAAGGGGCGGCCGACACGGTGCGGGATGCCGTCGACCGTTACGACGCCCTCCTCCATCACCTCGAGCAGCGCACTCTGCGTCTTCGGGCTCGCCCGGTTGATCTCGTCGGCCAGCACGATCGACGCGAAGATCGGCCCCTGGTGAAACTCGAACGCGCGCTTGTCCTGGTCGTAGATGCTCACCCCGATGACGTCGGAGGGCAGAAGGTCGGGCGTGAACTGGATGCGCTTCGTCGTGCCGTCGAGCGTGTTGGCGAGGGCTTTGGCGAGCACGGTCTTGCCGGTTCCCGGATAGTCCTCGAGCAGCACGTGGCCGTCGCTGAGGAGCGCGGTGAGCACGAGCTTGATCACGTGGTCTTTGCCGAGGATCGCCTGGTCGATATTGAGGATCAGCTTCTCAAAGGTCTCGGTGAACCACGCAACCCGGTCTTGTGTCAGTGCCATGTCGTTTCCTTGTCGTCGCTCTCGCCTAGGTCCAGGGAGTGTAGTGAGGGGTGTACAGCACGCCGACGACCTCGATCATCGCCCAGCCTGGATCGCCAGCGGGGCCTGCTGCCGCGTGGCAACCGCCTCGCGGTATCACGCTGCCATTTGCCGGAAGGGTGACTGTCTCGGTCGCGTAGGCGGTGGTGCCGCCGTTGGTGCCGTCGGCGTAGCACTTCACGGTGTACTGGCCCGGGGTGAAGTTCTGCACGTTGAGCTGAAGCCAGTGGTACTGCCCTGACTCGACGCCGCCATCGGAGACGGTCGCCGACGGCTGCGGAGCATCGACAACGGTCGGACCCGAGTTGTCGGACCAGGCACCGCAGTTGGCCGGGTCGGCGCCCCATGCCCCGTTCGAACCCTCGTTGCAGACGCGAACGCGGAAATAGTAGGTGTCGGCTCCGCGTCCCGCAGAACCCGCGCCCGTGGATGTCGTGTCGCCGGAGGCCTGCAGCGAACCGCCGTCTTCGTAGAGCTCCCAGTAGTAGCGGGCCGTGCCGCCGCCGCTATAGGCACTACCCCAGCTCATGGACACCGTGGCTGCCGCATAGCCGGAGTCGGTGATGCCAAGGCCGGCTGGCTTCCCGGGCGTCGCGAAGGGCTTGCGGCTGGCGCTCGCGGCCGACTCCTGGCTGACAGTGGTGGTGCTGGTCCCCGGCACAGAGCCGAGGGCGGTCACATAGAACACGTAGGGCTGGCCATTGGTCAGGCCGGTGAAGGTGCACGGCGCACCCGCGGTGCACGCGGGCGCTGACGACGCGGGCTCGCTGCGCACCGAGTAGCCCGTCACCGTCGAGCCGTTGGTCGCGATCGGCGGGTCGAAGCTGATGGTGACGGTCGCGTCCGCGCTCGAGACGATCGCGGGCGCCGCCGGCTGGTCGGGCGCATCCCACACGGTGACGATCACGCGCCCGGTCACGTGACGCGTGGTGTCTTCGGTGTACTGGTCGGCGATCGTGTACTGGATCTCGATGTCGCCGATGAAGGAGGGGTTGGTAGACACGGCGATGGTCGACGTGTTCGCGTTGACGGTGGCGCCCGACGTTGTGTTCACCGCGGAGGCCGAGACGATCGTCAGGGCCGTCTTCGGCGTCGGGTTGACATCGTTGCTGAGCGGGTTCACGGTGACCGACGCGCCCCGCTCGACGTAGACGTGGTCCTCAACGGCCTGCGCCAGCGGCTTCGTCGACGAGACCACGGTGATGTTCGCCGACCCGGGAATGGTGAACCGGTCGTAGCGCACCTCGAAAGTCACGGTCGCGGTCGTGCCGGGCTTCATCGACGCCGGAGCGACCACGACCAGCTGTGATCCGCTGATCGAGACAGAGAGCTGCGGGTTGTCGACGCTCGGCTCTCCGAAGCTCGTGGCGTTGACGACATCCGGGTTGGCATGTGCCGTAGAGAGGCGCAGGTCATACGTCGTCTGGCCGTCGATCTCGACACCGAGGCTCGGCGGGGTGAAGGTGGGCGGTATATCGAGCCCATCGGGATCGCCGACCTGGATCGTCACGGTCAGGTAGGTGCTGTTGCCCTGCTCGTCGTCGCCCGAGTCGCCGTCGGTGACCTCGAAGCGGATCGTCGCCCTGCCGAGGTAGCCGTCTTCGGGGGTGAACTGCAGCGTGTCCTCGTCGAGGTAGGACGATTCGCCGTTACCGCGCGTCGAGAAGACATTATCGGCGGACGTGAGAATCGCCTTCCGGCCGGAGGGCACCGTCACGAGATCGGAGAGGTCCCACTCCCCGCGCGTGTCCCGGTCGAGCTGCAGTGGAAGCTCCAGGTCCTCGCGCAGCAGCGGCGGATCATCGAAGCGGTCGCCCGGGGCGGCCGGAACGATGATGAAGGCCATCGCACCCAACTGGTCGACCTCGTTGGTCAGCCGGTAGGCGATCGCCATGCGATCGGCACGCGGGGTGACGCGCACGACTCCGTCGTCCAATACCTCAGCGGCATCGGCGTTCGGACCTACCAGTTCGACGACGAGGTCGCTGACCCGGCCGCTCGGGTTCTCGGCATCGACGAGGGCATCGAGGTCGAGGTACTGCTCGCCGGCGAGGTCGGCGCGTTCGATCAGGTGGTCTGACGCGGATGGATACTGCAGCGCAGCATCGTTGCTGACGGCCACGAAAACGGAGGCGACATCCTCGCTGTGCCCGTTGGACAGCGCGTAGGTGATGGTGAAATCGCCCTCGTCCTCGGGTGCCGTGATCTCTATGCGGTTCTCGACGACCTCGGCTTCTATGCCGTCCGGTACGACGAGGGAATCCTCGACGATGCTGATGTCGTAGCCATTGGGATCGGAGTCGTTGTCGAGCACCGAGACGGTGGAGGTGCGGTCGGGTCGGATCGCGACGGTGTCATCCGTGGCGGTGGGCTGCATGCTCACCGCACCGCGCGCGATCACGCCGATCTTGACCACCCCGATCGCCGACTCCCCGAGCGCGTCGACGACCTCGTAGACCAGCGTGTCGGTGCCGGACTTGTCGGCAAAGGCCTCGTAGACGAAGGAATCCGTCGTGTAGCCGAGCACGGCGCCCAGCTCACCACCCGAGACCGAGAGCAGGGTGACCGAGTCGCCGTTGGGGTCGATCCCGTCGAGCGGCACCTTGACCGCGACTTGGGCGCCCGAGAAGACCCGCGACGTCAACGGCACCGGGTTCGGCGCATCATTGCTCTCCGCGTCGAGCTCGACGACGGTGAACGCGACCTGCGCTGTAGCGCTCTCGCCATTGACATCGATGACGCCATAGCCCGCCGAGTAGCTGCCCGGCTCCAACGGCGCCTGGAAGCGCACCTGGTCGCCGGTGATGAAGGCCACGCCGTCGCTCGGCAGGCTCAGGATCTCGGGCTCCAGCGACATGTCTATGTCGTCGGGGTGGAAGTCGTTGTCGAGCACCGAGACGCTGACGATGTCGCCGGCACGAACCCGTGCCGTGTCATCGACCGCGACCGGCGCGCGGTTCTTCGTGAGGAGCGGCAGCGGCACGACCGTCACCGTTGCGGAGGACGTCTCAGGGCTCACCCCGTCAGAAATGGTGTAGCTGAACTGCAGTTGCCCGGTTAGCGCCACCGCCGAGGAGATGCGCACAACGCTGTTGCCCAGCACCTCGACCGTGAGGGACTCCGAGCCCGCGGGAACCGCAACCGATTGCACGGCCAGAACTCGGCCGCTGGGAGAGATGTCGTTCGCCAGCACAGAGACGGTCGTCGTCTCGCTGCCGCGGAGATAGGCGGTGTCTTTGACAGCCACCGGAGGAACCACGTCGGCGCCCGGCTCGACCACGTCGATGCGGATGAGCCCGACGCTCGTCACCGCACCGGCACCCAGATCGTAGGTGAGGTAGTAGCTGCCCGGCTGGGTCGACGTGAACTCGAGTGTGCCGAGGTCCGGGTTGGTGGTGAACTGGCCGCCCGAGCCGAGCGCGGTGGCGGTGATCAGGCTCAGCGGCACCCCCGAGGGCGAGAGGTCGTTGGCGAGCGGGGTGACGACCGCCGCCTCACCGGCGAAGGCCCGCGCGTAGTCCGGCATGCCGACCGGCTCGAGGCTGCCGGGCTCTTGCACCACCACCGTGAGGGTTCCGACCGCGCTGTCGCGATCATCCCCGACGGTGAACTGCACCTCCTTCTCGCCGAGGTCGGTCGAGAGGCTCTGGAAGGTCAGGTCGCCTGACGGCGTGACACGAACGACGTCAGCGGTCGTCACGGTCGCCGACTGCAAGACGAGTTCGTCTCCGTCGGGGTCGATCCAGTCGCCGAGCACGTTGTAGCTGATCGATTGGCCGAGTTCGACGAACACTGTCGACGAGCGCAGCTCCGACGGGGCAGAGTGGTCGGCCGCCTGACGGATCTGCACAGTCACACTCGCCTCGGCGACGCCACCCGTGCGGCCGTCGGTGATCGTGTACCGGAACGAGACGCCTCCCGACGCGCCCTCCACTGACGTGAACTGCAGCGAGCGCCCGCCGTCGATCAGCTCGAGTCGGCCGACGGAGGCCGGCACCTCGGTTATGGACGAGATCGTGAGGATGTCGCCGTCCTCATCCGAGTCGTTCGCTATCACCGGCAGAATTGTCGACCGTCCGGGGCGGGCGCCGAAAACGTCATCGTTGGCGGTGGGAGCCCGGTTCTCTTCCGTGCGATCCTCGAGCACCTGCCGGAAGGTGAGCTGGGTCGACTTGGACTCCCCGCTCTCGTCCTCCGATTCTTCCGGGGGTGTGACGGCATCCCAGTTGCGAACTACGGTCATGTCCTCGTCGAGTAGGAATACGTCGCCGGTGGTGACGTTGTTGAGCACGACGACATCGCGGTTGACGCGAAACTCCAGCGTCGCCGACGGGGCGAGGTCGGGAATCTCGCGCACGTCACTCTCGCCGCCGATGCAGTCGACGAGATAGCGCGCTGCCGCGGCCCATGCGGCATGCGCGCAGCCGCCGACATTCACGGGCGCAGACACGGAGGCGGTGCTTCCACCGCCCGTCTTCGCGTCGAGCTCGACAATGTCGCTGCCATCCAGGGCCACTCGCAGCAGGTCGCCGGCGGTCGCCACGAGCGCGTCGGGAGAGTCCGGGCCGGGTTGCTGGATGCGCACACCGGCGTCGGGAAGGTCGATGGGCGCTCCACGATCGACATAGAGCCGGTCATCATCGAGATCGAGCACGATTGCGTGCTCGCCCACAGCAGAGAGCTGGTAGGAGCCGGGCGCCGTGAACGAGTACTCCTCGCGCGAGCCGTCGCTGGCGATGCGGGTGACAGTGTCGTTCTCCGGCGACACGGCGATGAGCGTTCCTGCGGAGGTCAGCACGGCGCTACCCCCCGAACCGACGACCACAGCGGGCTGCGCAGAGGACTCGTCAAAACTCAGCGCGCCGCTGGCATCAGTGAGCCAGACGGCGCCGCTCGAGCTGTCGATGATGCCGATGAGCGCCCCGCCGTAGACCACGACGGCGTTGGCAGGGATGGTCATCGTCTGGGTGAGCTTCGCGAACGACGGGTCAACGCGGGACACAGTCTTCGCGGCACCGTCAACGACGAACACGTCGTCACCGTTCTGCAGCACATCGAAGGTTGTCGAGGGAACGGTCACCGAGCCGTTCAACTCGTTGATCTGCCGGTTGAGGCGCCCTGCTTGCAGGGTCGAGTTGTTGGTCACCCAGACATCCCGCGCTGTGAGCTCGACGTCTGTGACCGGGAAGCCGGGATGCACGATGGCCAGGGTCACCGGGACAACCAGAACGAGCGCGATAGCCACCCCGGAGACAAGCCGGCGACGGGACGTCAGCCACGTCGTCACAGCGCTCACGGTGCTCGTCTTTCGTTGTTTCAGGCGTCACCACACAGCGGACAACGGCCCAAATTCGGGTTGGGTGGCCACAACCTAGCACGCGCCGAATTGGCGTGGTTTTCTCAGGAACCGTGATGTTCCGTGGTAGCTAACCCAGTTCGGGGGGCGCGCAGAGGGTATGGGTGTACCTCATCGTCTGCCCGTGGGGCTGTGGTGTCGATGGGCACAACTACCCATCGGCGCCGTCGTCCGGCTCCCCCTGGTTCGCGCGGTTGAGAAGCGGCAGGTCCTGAGCGCTCACCAGCCGAGTGGCAACGGCGTACTCGACGAGGCGCGCGCGACGATTGGTAGCCAGATTTGTTCGACCGCCGCGCAGGCCCGGCACGCCGACTTTGTCGAGCTTGTCGCACACATTGTCGAGCTTGCGGTTGAAGGTCGTCATCGACCACCCCAGCCTGGCAGCAGCCTGCGCCGACGTCGGCAACGTGCCGCGGCCGGGCACGTTCTGCCCGAGTATGTGCTCCGCCAGGGCCACGATGAGCAGCCGCTGGCTCGAAGTCAGGGGGATCGGCTCGATAGTGGTCGAGCCGCCGGTGCCGGCGAGCGACGCGGTCGTGTTGAAGTACTCATCCTGCGAGTGAATGGTGAAGTCATAGGTCGTGGCGCCAGCACTGAAGAGCACGTGCATTCGCTCGAAGACGATCGGCAGCCGCGCCCCGGGGGCGAGCCACGCCTGCACCTGCCCGGTGCCGTCGGTGACCGTGGCCGACAGCAGGTTGCCGACGTTCGCCAGCCACCACAGGCCGAGATCGGAGTAGATGCGCATGAAGCGCCGATGAAGATAGGGATTGTCATCGATGATCAGGTCCGACTCGCGGCCGACCGAGAACTCCCCCGGCTCCTCGACGGAGTACCACTCACCGCAGAACTCGATCTTGAGCGCCTTCATGTCGTCAGGCAGGCATCGAGGGGCGCCGACTCCTGCCCTCCCCTCACCAGATGGGCCTCGATGCAGACCTCCTGGCCGGGCAGAAGCCCAGCGATCTCAGCGACAGGATCGGGCGTGGGGGTCACCGACTGGTCGGTGGTGCCGGTCTGGCTCCAGACGAAGATGTCACCGTCCTCCAGATCGTCGTACTCCCAGGTGAAGGTTGCGGCGGTGCGGTCCGCTGATGCGACGGCACTCACCAGCGTTGGTGCGGCGAGGCTCTCGATGAGGGCGCCGCCATCGTCCTGCGTGCCTTCGGAGCTGTCCGTGGGCGGCAGGTTCTCGCGTGCGCCGGCGCCCGCGACCGCAAGGGACACTCCCACTCCCATGGCGATGACGGCGGCGAGCGCGCCCGCCGCGATGAGAACGACGACCCCGGCCCGCCGCGGGGGCGCGGTGGGGGCAACGCTCGGAGCGGCCGGCTCGGACCGCGGGCGCACGACCGTCTCGGTGAGCGGAGCGCCGTGCTCGAAGTTCGGCGCGAGCGGGGGGTATACCGCCGCGGGCAGCGGCGTCACCACCGCCGGGGATCGCAGCGACGTTCGGTCAGCCACAGGGGGCGGGGCGAGAAGCGGCTGCTGAGCCTCGAGTACCTGGGCGGAGCGCGCGGTCGTGCGGTCGGCGCCGGAATCCGACAGCCCGAAGGATTCTCGCGGCACAGCGTTGAGCTCCTCGACGTCGATGGGAGTCTCGGAGTAGCCGAGCTCGAGTTCGACTCCCTGCAGTGCTCGCGCGAACTCGATCGCCGTGGCGTAGCGGTCCGACCGGTGGGGAGCCATGCCCTTCTGCAGCACGTAGACCAGGGTGCGCGGAATATCTGCCCGGGTGAGAGGCGTGATCTCTCCGCGCTCGATACGGGCGATGAGGTCGTTGTACGAGTTGGAGTAGCCGGGGCGCTCGAATGGCGAGTGGCCCGCGAGCAGGGTGTACACCGTCGCTGCGAGCGAGAACAGGTCGGAGCGCACATCGGGCTCCGGGTCGTCGTCGAACATCTCGGGCGGCGACCACGGTATCGACATCCCGACGGACTGGCTGGTGCCCGACGTCGAGGCCGGATCCTCGCGTGCGAAGGTCGTCGTGTTCATGGGAATCTCGGTGTCGAGGTACGACGAGATGCCGAAATCGGTGAGCGCCGGCCAGCCGAGGTTGTTGGTGAGCACGTTCGCGGGCTTGATGTCGCGGTGCAGAATGCCGGCGGCGTGCGCCGTGGCGATTGCGCTCGACAGGCGCACGCCCGCGCGCAGGGCGTCGGCCACGCTGAACGGCGCCTGCTTGTGCCGCTCGGCGAAGCTCGCACCGGCGAAGTACTCCATGATGAAATACGGTCGACCGTCGGTACTGATGTCGGCGTGCAGGATGTCGACGATGTACGGATGCTCCGACAGCCGGGCCATGACGTTCGCCTCTGCGACAAAGGCCCGCCGGGTCTCCGGGGTCAGACCCTCGGCGATGAGCACCTTGACCGCGACCCGGCGGCGCGGCATCTTCTGCTCGTAGAGGAAAACGTCAGAGAAGCCTCCCGTGCCGAGCAGCGAGACATAGGCGTAGCCGGGCAGTTCCGGAGGCACCGAGACAGCGCGCGCCATCAGCTGCCACTCACGGTGTAGGTGATTCCGCCGCCGAGGTCGATGACCGTTCCCACGAGCACGGGAGTCGGCACACCGGCGCGAAGCTGTTGCTGCGAGCGTCCGGGGAGGGTGATCTGCGTTCCGTTGCGTGATTCGAGATCGGTAACGACCACTGTGCCCCCCTCGACTGCGACTCGTACGTGGTTGCGTGAGATATCTTGATCCTGCCCGGAGATGGTGACCAGACGAGGGATCTCGTCCCGCGAGACCTTGCTGACGCTCGGTGCGCGGCCGATGATGATGGGCGTTGACAGGTCTTCACTGTGCGCGCCCGAGTCGAGGGAGAAACGGGGGGCGGGCGCGGGCGCCGGTTGCGCGGCGCGGGCGCCAGACTTGCGCGCTGCGCGCAGCGCCAGCACCTCCTCCTGCAGCACGGTCTGGCCATCGTGCAGGCCATCGGGGGTCGCGCTCGAGGCCCGCGCGGGCGGCGGGGGCGGCGGCGGGAGCACCGCGGCCTCGACCGCTTCCGTGGCGCGTACTGCCGCCTCCTCCACCGAGCGCATGACCGTCTCCCCGAAGAGGTGCGCGTAGCCGGAGCCCGATGCGGTCGCCGGGGGCTCCTGGTAGGTGCTCGTCACATCCACGATGGTGGCCTCGGCGATGTCGTCGCCCGAGGGAACGGTAACCGGAGGCGGCGGCGGGATCACCTGGACGCGGGCCGGCGGCGTCATGGCGGCCGGCGCCGCTTCGGGAATGACCGCCTCAGGCTGTGCGTCCGTCGACGGCGCAGCATGGGGCAGGGCGGCGACGGCGAGTGCGCTCACCCACACCGCGCCGCTCATCAGCGGCAGGGACACCGCGGTGGCTGCGTCCGTGTCATCGAGCGCAATGTCCACCCGGGTGACACCGGCGACTCGGGCCTCTACCCAGGTCGATACCCCGTGACCACTGATCGCTCGCGCGTCGCTACCCTCAACGGTGACCGTGACCCCTCCGCGGACAATCGTGTGGACGCTGTCTGCCGTCCATTCGAGAAGGGCAAACGACGGGGCGCTCGAGATCCCATCGCGCACCAACTGTTCCAGCGCCTCCTGCAGTGGGCTGGGCTGATCCAGCTGGTCCCACCACCGCGAGATCTCCGCGGATGCGAGATCACTCCGCACGACCAGCGCGCGGCCCGTGCGGGCGATCGCGAGCCACGAACCGGGCGGCCCGCTCGCGTACCAGACAGTGTGCATGAGTCCTATTTTCTCGGGAGGGTCTTTTCGAGGAATTCCGGGGACGGTCCGTCGTCTGCCGCCGACAGTGCGAGCGTGCTGTCCACGAGCACGACCGAGACGTTGTCGCCACCGCCGGCCTCGAGCGCCGCCTCGACCAGCACATCGGCAAGGGACACTCCGGCATCGTCGCCATGGCGGTGCAGCAGCTCTGCGATGCGGGTGTCACTGATCTCTTTGGTCAGACCGTCAGAGCAGATGAGGAAGAGCTGGCGGCCACCCGCGGGGAGCAGCCAGATGTCGGCATCCATGTCCTCGCCCACTCCGACAGCGCGCGTGATGATGTTGCGCTGGGGGTGGATCGCAGCCTCCTCTGCCGTGATCGAGCCGCCGTCGACGAGCTCTTGCACAGCGGAGTGGTCGACCGTGAGCTGCACCAGGCCGTCCTGATCCCACTCGTACACCCGCGAGTCTCCGACGTTGAACGCCATCCAGTACTGGGCACGGCCGTTGTCTCCGGTGACGAGGACGACGCCGGAAAGCGTGCTGCCCGCGATCGCCAGTCCGTGCGCATCCGTTCCGAGCAAACGCACTCCGGCGTTGGCGAGCCGGAGCGTGCTCAGCACGGCGTCCTGGCTCAGCGCGTTCTCGCCCACGAGGGGTGAGAACGCCTCGGCCACCGCTTGGCTGGCGCGATCCCCGTGCTCGTGGCCGCCCATCCCATCGGCGACGAGGAAGACCGGATAGGTCGCGACATAGCTGTCCTCGTTGATCTGGCGAACTCTGCCGCGATCCGATCGGGCGCTCACCTTGAGTGTGATCTCCCCGCCCGAGAGCGTGTGCGTCGTGTTCGTCACCGTGACCACGTCACGCCCTCCCGATGCGCACGACAAAGGTTCCCAGCTCGACGTCGGTCGTGGTTGTGACCTCTAAGCGCTGGTGCGGTTCGAGGTCGATCGGCTCGGCACCGGGCTGGCGCACCGTGATCCCGTTGGTGGAACCGAGGTCGTTGACGAACAACCGCCCCTGTGAGAACTCGAACACCGCGTGCGTCTTCGAGACCGCGATATGGTCCGCCGCGACGAGCAGGCCGTCCGGCCACTGCGGGAGCAGCACCGGCGCGCGACCGACGATGAGTGTGGTGGCAATCGAGTACCGCGTGCCGTCAGGAAGGGCGAGCGTCCACGGGGACTCTGTGCGGGGCGCGAGCTGAGTTGCCTCTGCGGGGTAGTCGTCCGGGTCTCTGATCTGCCTCACGACAGGAAGAGGAGGCACCACCGGCATACCCGGCACCTGGCTGATGACCGGGGCGGGCGGCGGCGGACCGGCAGACGGTGGCGGCGGGGGTGGCGGCGGCGCTACGGGCCGGCCGCACCCTGCGCAGAAGGCTCCGCCCCGCGCGGGCTGGCCGCACCATGCACAGTTCACGCGAGTCCACCCCCGGGTCGGTATCAAAGCGCACGGATGCTCGAATCGCCGCACCGTGCCTACAAACTAGCAACCTAGCGGGTCAGCGACCACGGGGTCATGGAGAGAGGTACCCATGCGGCACCGCGGGTGTCGCTATGCCCGGCCGATGACAATGACCGCGTCGCCGAGTTCGACCTTGGAGCCCGCCTCGAGCTCGGTGCGGCCGCCGACCCCGATGTCGTTCTCGCGGCCGTCGGGGCGCGTGACGACGATGCCGTTCGTCGAGCCGAGGTCTTCAACGACGAGCGCGGCGCCGTACATCGAGAAGCAGGCATGGTTCTTCGAGACGGAGCGGGTGGGATCGGGCACCGGGATCAGCCGCGCCTGCGGCAGGGCAGGCATGAACTGCGGCTCCCGACCGATCACGATCGCGCGGTCGGTGACGAGCTCGACGGCGCCGTTCGGCAGTGAGAGTGTCCAGAACGCGGCCTTGGCGCTACGCCGCGACGAGAGCGTTGTGTGCTCGTCGATCGAGTCGTCGTCGGGTGCCGCGAAGGGGTTCGAGAAGCCACTGCTGGGCGCGGCCGTGCCGCCGGGCGGAGGCTGGTCGACGCGCTGCGCCGCGCGCGGGGGCGCCCAGAGCGAGGGGTCGGGAGGGGCGGTGCCGGCCGGAGGGGCGGGGC
>FSTY01000451.1_pt1 | contig 22706 bp, 25 predicted proteins | sample 1637021 | NCBI WGS metagenome assembly FSTY01 (sample SAMEA3914818, study PRJEB12502) | metagenome | biome: forest; material: soil | place: Canada | collected 2010-06-26 | depth 0.1 m
CGACCCGATCTCGACGCTCGCCATTGAGGACCTCATCGAGGACCTCAAGAAGGAGTACACGATCGTCATCGTGACCCACAACATGCAGCAGGCCTCGCGCGTCAGCGACCGCACCGCCTTCTTCAACATCGCGGGCACCGGCAAGCCGGGCAGGCTCATCGAGTACAGCGACACCAACACGATCTTCTCGAAGCCCAGCGTGCAGGCGACCGAGGACTACGTCTCGGGCAAGTTCGGATAACTACGCAGTAGCGGTTATCGCCACGATCGGCGTCGTCGTCGGCTGCTCCGACCCGCCGGCCGGCTCGACCGTCACCCCGACGGTGTCGCCCGGCTCCATGGTGCCGTCGAGCACGCGCCACGACTTCTCTGAGGGGCTCGTCGCGATGAATCCCGCCGAGCGCGGACCCGTCTCGCCGATGTACCAGAGCTGGTAGACGCTGTCGTCGGGGAGAGGCGTCACGCCCTCCATGACGACCGCGGAGGTCGCGAGCGCCTCCGACCAGACCAGGGTGGCCGTGCCACCGCCGGCGACCTCCGACGCGAGCTCGCGCTTGTCGGGTGCGGTGTCGAGCGCCGCGAGCTGCTGCGCCTGGAAGCTGGGCTCGGGGTGCAGTGAGGTTGTTCCCACGGCGATGCCGCCGACGATGAGCGCGACGGCTGCAGCGAGCGAGGTGATGCCCGCGACCGGGCGCGACCAGCGCAGGCGGGCCTTGGTCTCTGCGGGGCCGGCAACGGCATCCACCGGTTGCGTGGTCAGCTGCGGGGTGACGGCCACCTGCGCGAGCAGGCGGGCGCGCAGGTCGGCGCTCGGGGTCACCGGGGCGACCGCGAGGCCGAGGAGAACGGCCGTGTCCTGCAGTTCTGTGGCCTCGTTGCGGGCCTCCTCAGAATTGCGCAGCGCCGCCTCGTGGGAGTCGCGCTCGGCCGCGCTGAGGGCGTCGAGGGCGTGGGCGCCCGACAGGTTGTCTCCCTTCGTCATGACGCCACCCCCAGTTCATCCCTCAGTCTGATCATTCCGTCACGCAGTCGCGTCTTGATGGTGCCCACCGGAATGTGCAGCATCTCTGCCACTTCGGTGTGACTGTATCCCCCGTAGTAGGCCAGCGTCACCGCCTGGCGCTGCAGGTCGGTGAGGCGGCTCATCGCGATCTTGACCCGCTCGTGCTCGATGGTCACCTCGACGCTCTCGGCCACGTTGTCGTAGTCGGGCGTGAAGTCGCGGATTCCGACCTTCGTGTCCCGGTCGCGCGACGACTGCGCCGAGCGCACCCGGTCGACAGCGCGACGGTGGGTCATGGTCATGATCCACGTGGTGGCCGAGCCCTTGACCTGGTCGAACTTGGTCGCGCCCTGCCAGATCTCGAGGAAGATCTCTTGCGTGACCTCCTCCGACTGGGCGGGGTCGCGCAGCACGCGGCGCACCAGCCCGAGCACCCGGGGGGCCATGGCGTCGTACAACCGCGCGAAGGCACGCTGGTCGCCGTCGGCGACGAGAGCGAGCAGGTCATCGGGGGTCTCAGCGTTCACTGACCCGGACTCCTGACTCTGCTCCGAGGTGGACATGAGCTTAAGCATGACAGTACTTCGGTGCGGGGAAGCTGAGCGATAGCCCCAGGTAGTGCCGGGCCGCAGAACGCCTCTCGGCGCATGGCCGCTCGAAGCGGCTAATAGTGGAGCCCGGGGTTACTGCGGCCCGGCACCCCTATTTTAACCATTGGATGGCTGGGCTATTCCAATGAGCCAGCCCGGTGCATCCTGGCACAGGCCGCAAACTCCTCCGCCAGCTGCGTGAAGCGCAGGGCCCTCGTGGTCAGCTCGCTGCCGCGCTCGCTGTTGGTGACGTCCGCGTCGTCGGCGATGCTCGAGCAGCCCGCCGCGACGACACGGCTGAAGGCCGCCGCGCGATCGAGGGCGACGGCGAAGTCGCCGCGGAACAGGCCGCGCAGAATCTCGTCGGCGAGGGCCGTGATCTCGTCGGGGCCGGTGGGCAGCGGCGCTCCCGCGACGACGGTGTCGATCGTCGTCAACACCTCGGCGCCGCGCTGGAAGAGGTAGCTCGTGCCCTCCGGGTCCTGCCGAATGAGCAGCCGCACGAGGTAGATGCGCCAGAGGGCGCCCGGCAGGCTGCGCGGGCTGGAGCGCGCCCAGAGCTCGGCTAGGGCATCGAGGCCGTGCTCGTCGGTGTAGGCGACCAGGCGGTCGATGACGGCCTCGTCATCCGTGTCGCGTGCCCGGTTCACCAGCGCGATCGCCGTGTCGTGCGCGAGCCGCATGATCTGCGCCGGGTCATCGCCGCCGACGAACTCGTCGAACTTCTCGTTCGAGTACTGGGTGGGCTTGTGGAACTGATCGGACACCACTCCACGGTACCCCGCGTAGGTTGGGAGCATGAGAGTCGTCGTACCCGCCCTCGCCGTGCTGCTGCTTCTCGCTGGCTGCTACCCCACCGGCGTCGAGCCCAACGACGTGGATGCCGACCGTCTAGCCGCCCTCGAGGCAGAGCCGGTGCTGGCCGGCGGGCGCCCCTCTGCGGCCGAGGCGAACCGCACGTCGGCGAACGCCAACGCGAAGCGCGCGCACGTGGCCGTGGAGCAGGACTGGACGACAGGCGGCTCTTCTGAGACCTGGCCGCTCACCCAGGAGCTGCTGACCGAGCTGCGCGCCGCGTCGTGGGTGATCGTGCTGCAGAACTGCAAGGCCACGGAGTCGGGACTTCACTCGGCCGAGCTGGTCGCCCTCAAAGAGTTCGACGGGTTCACCGCGGGCATGATCGTGAAGATCGACGCCGATGGCGCAAACCTCGACGCCTACGCGCCCTTCCATGAGGAGGACGCCAACCCCTGGGGAGCCCTCGACCCACAAGAGGGTGGATGCCTCGACGCCCCCGAAGAACCGGCGGACGACACGACTACCGACACCCGCACCACCGTGGGGCCGTGGTACCTGCGAGAGTCCTAAGCGTTCTCGAGCTGCATGACCGACTGCAGCAGGGCCACGAGCTCGAGGTCGGCCGCGAGACCCTCGCGGTCCGCCCCCGCGTCGAAGGCCCGCTCGATGAGGGCGCTGACCGTGACACGGGTGCTCCAGTCGGCGAAGGCCCCCGCACCGAGGGCGTGCACGGCGGCAGCGCCCGCGGCGCCCACCGCAGCGGCGAGCCGCGAGGTGAGGGCCGGATCGATGCCGGCGAGGCAGAACTCGTCGGCGACGGCTGCGGCATCCAATGTCTCGTGCATAGAACTAGAGTCGCGCCTGACCCGTCACAACGCGATGGGGAGCACTACCCACCCACTACGCTGGAAGCCACGGGCCTGTAGCTCAGCTGGCAGAGCATCGGACTTTTAATCCGCGGGTCGTGGGTTCGAGCCCCACCGGGCCCACCAATCGACGTACTAGACCTGAGCGGGGCTCCCATCGCGCCGGTTGCGGCGAATCGCCGCTGCTGGCAGCGAGGTACCGCGATTTGTCGGCGCCGAGGTGCACCACGCATAAGCTCGCAACCATGACCCCCGGCTACCTCCTCGCCGCCGCCGCGAGCATCTTCCTCGCCAACGCGATTCCGCACCTCACTCGCGGAGGCGCCGGCTACCTGCACCGGGTGCCATGGCGCGTGCCGGCCTCTGCGGCCGAGAACGTGCTCTGGGCGGGCATCAACCTGCTCATCGGTATCTGGCTCGGCTACTGGGCGGCGACCTTCACCCTGTTCCCGCCGCTCGCACTCACCATCGGTGTCGTGGTGGGCGGCGCGGCGCTGGCCGCGATCGGCACGCGCTTTCAGAAGAACCCGAAGGAACGCGGGCAAGAGCCGAACTAGGCGCGGTTACGCTGCCCGACAACCTCGCGCACCATCGCCGGCAGCAGCTGCAGCGGGTTCTTGTAGGTGCGCAGGAAGGCCTCGCGCTCGACGCTCTCGTGCGCTTCGAAGATGCTGTCGGCGACGAGGTCTTCGATGGTGCCCCAGTGGGCGTAGATGGTTCGTCGCGAGACCTGTCCGGCGAGCGCGACCGAGCTGATGGAGATGTCGCCCTCCCCGTCGGAGAGAAGGTCGCGAACGGTCGTTCGAATGTGGATGCGGGTTCTCGTCACTCGGGGATCAGACATGCTGAGCCAGCCTCTGGTTGAGTTGTGCAGCGCTGACGCGCCCACATTCAGTATGACCCCGGGCCTCGTGTTCTCAGCCGGCGCATAGCTATTCATGGGCAAATCACATGTGACCGCAACGACGCCCCGACGCCCCCTGTTGCCCATCCTCTTCTCGGTCTACCTCGCCCTGCTGGTCTGGGCGATCCTCTGGAAGTTCGCGGCGCCATGGATCGGGGAGAGCGCGGGGCTATACCACCCGATCAAGCTGGTGCCCTTCGTGGGCAGCGGCGACGCCGGGGCGAGTGCGCCCCTCGAGGTACTCGCCAACATCCTGCTGTTTCTGCCGTTTGGCATCTATCTGCGGCTGTTCGCCGTGCGGCGGTGGATCGCTGTTGCCGTGATGATCGCCGCGAGCGTCGCGCTCGAGACCGTGCAGCACCTGATCTCGACTGGCACCTTCGACCTGGCCGACGTGATCGCCAATGCTGCGGGAGGGGTGCTCGGCCTGCTCATTCCCGCGACCGCGCGGGTGATGCTCGTGTTCACGATTGCCGCGGTGGTCGGTGTCGCCGCTTTCGAGGCATCCCCGTGGCACTACGTGCCCGTGCCCGACGTGCTCGTTCCCGGGTCGGGCATCGGCCGATAGCAACCCCTGCCGCTCGGAGCGGGAGTGTGCGACCCTGAGCACGTGCCACCCTCTCGTGCGGCCGAGCGCTCGCGTCTCGAAGAATGCTCCAGCGAGCCGATTCGCACTCCTGGAAGTATCCAGCCCCACGGCGTGCTGCTCGGTTTCGACCGCGCGAGCCGGACGGTCGTGGTCGTCAGCGAGAACTCCGCCGACTTCGTTGGCGCCTCCCCCGCCGAGCTGATCGGCCAGACCGCCGAACAGCTGTTCAGCGGCGAGCGCATCACCGCACTCGAGCACGCGGCCGAAGGGGCCAACCCGACCTCGGTCGAGTTCGACGGCCGGTCCTTCGACGCAATCGTGCACCGTGACGGCCCGATGACCTTCGTCGAGCTGGAGCCGCAGATCGCCGAGTTCGACGAACGAGAAGCGGCGTCCGCCACCTACGCGGCGGCGCAGCGCCTCTCACAGTATGTCGAGCGCCCGGTGCTGCTCGACGAGATCACCCGCGAGTTCAGCCACGTCACCGGCTTCGACCGGGTCGTGGTCTACGACTTCCACGCGGACGGGCACGGCGAGGTCGCGGCCGAGACCCGCGCAGAGGTCATGGAGCCCTATCTCGGCCTGCACTTTCCGGCATCCGACATTCCGTCGCAGGCCCGCGCGCTCTACCTGACGAAGGTGTCGCGTGCCATCGTCAGCACCGAGAACGCCGCTGTGCCCCTGCTCTCGTCGGCCGGTGAGGATGTCGACCTCACCCACGCAGAACTGCGCGCCGTCTCGCCCTTCCACCTCCAGTTCATGCGCAACATGGGGCAGGCCTCGACGGTCTCGTTCTCGCTCATATACCGGGGCGAGCTCACGGGCATGATCACCTGCGCGCACAGCACCGAGCGGCGCCTGCCCTTTCTCGTGCGGCGCAACCTCGAGATGCTTGCCAACCAGGTCGCGCTGCAGCTCGGCGCGGCGGCCGACATCGCCCGCCTGCAGCGTCGGGCGCGCGCGCAAGACCTGCGCATGAGCCTGCTCGGCAAGATCGTCGCCTCCGATGACGTCGCGGCCGCGCTGCTCGACGGCGACTTCACCGTCACCGACGTCATCGCCGCCGACGCGGTGGCCGTGCGCCTCAGCGGAGAGATAAGCCGCACCGAGAGCGCGCCCGACGCCGAGCACCTCGCAGCAATCGCAGCCGAGCCGGGTCTCGGCATCAGCACCAACTCGCTGCCAGCGGACCGCCCCGACCTGGCCGAGCTGTTTCCCGGGTTCGCCGGACTGCTCGTGGTCAAGCTCGGGGATGACGGCGACCACCTCGCCTTCTTCCGCCGCGAGGTCATCCAGTCCATCGACTGGCTCGGTGACCTCACCGAGCAGAACCGCGCCGAGACGCTCTCCCCGCGCCTGTCGTTCTCGGCGTGGCGGCAGAGCGTCACGGGGCGGTCGCTGCCGTGGGGCGAAGCGGTGACCGCCGCATCCGTCATCGCCGCCGATGTCAGCAGCGCGCTGCTGCGCCGCGAGGAGTCCCGCCTCGCCACCCTCGCGATGATCGACCCTCTCACCGGCCTGGGCAACCGCCGCTTTCTCGCCGACCACCTCGACCGCCCATCGTCGGCGGGCGGCGAGGTCTCGCTGCTGTTCATCGACCTCGACAACTTCAAAGCCGTCAACGACACCTACGGACACGAAGCCGGGGATGCCGTCATCATCGAGACCGCCCACCGGCTGCTCGAGACCACCCGCTCCGACGACCGGGTGGTTCGCCTCGGCGGCGACGAGTTCGTCGTCATGTGCGAGAACAGCTCGCGCGCGGAGGCCGAAGCCCTCGCCCGGCGCATCACGGCCGCGGCTCGGGAACCGGTCGGGCCGCAGGGCTACGCGGTCACCGCATCCGTGGGAATCGTGACGATGGCGGCCAATGCTGCGACGAGTGCGATGCTCGAGCAGGCCGACGCCGCGATGTACCGGGCGAAGCAGGGCGGCCGCGACCGGGTGTCGTTCTAGCGGCTACTGCAGGCAGAACTCGTTGCCCTCGGGGTCGCGCATCATGATGGCGAACTCTTCATAGGGACCCCACAACCCGTCGAGCACCTGCTCGACCGTCGCGCCGAGGGCGACGATGCGCTCGCACTCCGCCTCGACCTCGGCGCGGTCGAGAAGCTCGTCGTCGGTCATGCCGGCCCCGCGCAGCTCGGCGAGCTCGTCATCCGGCCAGCTGGTCCACTCGGGGTAGCCCATGACGGCTCCCCAGAAGCGGGCGAGCGCGGCAGGGTCTTCGGCGAAGATCGTGATGTTGGCGATGCGAGGCGTCATGCGTCGAGGCTAGGAAGGCTGCCTGAGATATGCCAGAACGGCCAGCACGCGCCGATGCCCGTCGGCCGCCTCCGCCAGTTGCAGTTTGCTGAACACCGACCGAACATGGCTCTCGATGGTGCGCTCGGTCAGCCAGAGCTGCGCGGCGATCGCGGCATTCGACTTGCCCTCGGCCATGAGGGCGAGCACGTCGCGCTCCCGCGGCGAGAGGGCGGCGAGCGGGTCGTCGGGGCGCGAGGGGCGCACCAGCGACGCGACGACCTCGGGGTCGAGAACGGAGCCTCCGCGCGCCACCCGCGCGAGGGATTCGAGAAAGTCGTCGACATCCAACACTCGGTCTTTGAGCAGGTAGCCGAAACTTCCCCCGGTCGCGAGCTCGACGGAGTGCACGGTCTCGATGTGCTGCGAGAGCAGCAGAATCGGCAGGCTCGGGTAGCGCAGGCGCAGCTCGCGGGCGGCGCGGGCTCCGTCGTCGGTCATGGTCGGCGGCATGCGCACGTCGGCGATCACGAGATCGGGCTGCCGCGCATCGACCTCGGTCAGTAGGTCGTCGGCGTTGCCGACCTTCGAGACGACATCGTGACCGGCCTGCACCAGCAGGTGCGCCATGCCCTCGCGCAGCACGGCGGAGTCCTCGGCGATCACCACTCTCACGGGAACACCGCATCGATCTGCGTGCCCGCCGACGAACTAGAAACGGAGAGGATACCGCCCACGGCCTCAATGCGATCCCGCAGCCCGGCAAGGCCGCTGCCTTCAACCACGCCGCCCCGCCCATCGTCGGTGACGCGCAGCCGCGAGCCGGCTGCGCTGCGCTCGAGCGAGATGCCGATGCGGCTCGCCCCGGCGTGCTTGAGGGCATTGGTCACGGCCTCGGCGGCCGTGTAATAGGCCGCGGTCGCAGCGGGCTCCTCGACGGTGATCGGCTCGAGCTGCAGGTCGACCGGCAGGGGCACCGAGCGCACCATCGCTCGCAGCGCCTGCGCCAGCCCGTCGTCGAGCGCCGACGGGCGCACTCCCTGGGCAAGGGCGCGCAGTTCGCGGATGGTGCGCTGCACCAGGTCAACCGCCTCGTCGATCCCTTCGGGAGCACCGCCCGCCGACCTCTGCATCGAGCGCAGCCGAATGCCGAGGGCGACGAGGTTCTGCTGTGCACCGTCGTGCAGGTCGCGTTGGATGCGGCCGCGCTCGTCGTCGGCTGCCTGCACGAGTCGCGCGCGGCTGGCCGCGGTCTGCTGCAGCGCGTCGCGCAGGTCGCCGCGCAGCTGGGCCAGCTCCAGGGGCAGGCGGGCCTCGTGCTCAATGTCGCGCAGATCTGCCGGGGTGAGCGCGGTGTGCGGCCCGGGAACGATCGTGACTCCCTCAATGCGCAGGCGCGTGTCGCCCGTGGCCGCTCGCAGCGTGGAGAGCAGTTCTTCGGGGGCGACCGATCTTGACCGCACGCCAGCCACGAGAGAGCGCACGGCGGCGAGCGCGGTCTGCCGTTGCGGCTGAAAGCGTGTGTCGACCCACCGCCGCAGGGCGCGGTGCACCGGCAGGAAGGCCGCAGCGCAGGCCAGGGTCGTCAGAGCAGCCGCGAGTGGCGATCCGCCGCCGAGCAGCACGCCGAGGGTGACGATGAGCACAGAGAACAGCAGCCCGAGTGTCGCGATGAGCAGTGCCCATCGCACGGTGCCTGCCAGTAGGCGGTCGAAGCCGTAGAGCTGGTGCCGCAGCAGGGCGATGCCGACGGAGGCAGCGAGCGCGATGAACAGGCCGAGCAGCACGAAGCCGATCGCGGTCTCCTCGCCGAAGACGAGGAATCCGATCCAACAGGTCACGAGTGCCGCCGGGGCGAGGATCGCGCTGACTGCCAGCCAGCGCACCTGGCGCCGAAGCTCGTCGCCACCACGGCGATACCGCAACACGACCGAGACTGCGGAGGCGACGAGGACGGCGAGCTGCACCGGAAGCAGCAGCACGCCGACAAGCCCGACGAGGTCGCTCGCCGGTGCGAACAGGGCGCTGACGAAGAAGGCCACGGGAACCGCGACGCAGGCGACCGCGACCACTCGCCAGCGGCGGCTGAGCAGGTGCCCGTCGGGGAAGACGAGGGCGAGTGCGATCGGGCCGAGATACATGAAGATCCAGTCGCCCCCGCTGAGCACGGTGGCCACACTCGCGCCGGGCCAGCGCGACGCGGCCCACCCGTCTAGAGTGACGACGAGCACCGGCAACAGGCCGACGAGCATGAGGACCGGCCCGACGATGTTGCGCGGCTCGCGGCGGGCGATGACGAAGCCGACGCCGAGCGAGGGCGCGGCGGCAAGGGTGAACAGCAGGCTGCTCGCGTCGCCGGTGGCACGCACCGTCGCGAACTGCAGCACGGCGGCAGCGACGGCGACCAGCAGCAGGCCGCCCGCGACCAGATCCCACCGTCTCATTCGCTCATCGTGACAGCAGCCCACCGGGCGCGCCACCGTGCAGGCACCTATTCAGTGCTGGGCGCAGATGCTCTCAGTGCCTGCACTGTCGCCTGCGACTCGTCGCCCGGCGAACCTGTGGTGACGGCCGGGATCGCCCCGGCCGCCCGAAAGGACGCCATGACCTCCACCGCCCCCGCCACCACCTCACGCCGCAACCGCATCGTCAGCCGCGTCGGCATCGTGCTCGCCGCCCTGCTCGCGCTGGTCGAGCTCGTGTCGACCGTTCCGAACGTCGGCGGACTCGCGCCGATAGCCATCGACCTGACGACCATCACCGTGGACGTCGCCACACTGGTCGGCATCTACCCGGCGTGGAAGGGCCGCGCCTGGGGTCTCTGGCTCGTCATCATCTCGCGCGCCATCACCTTCCTGCCGACCCTTCCCGTCTTCTTCGCCCCCGAGGCGGCCGACTTCATTCCCGCAGCGGCGACCGCGCTGGCGATCACCCTCGTCGCAATCGTGCTGACCGCCTTCGGCCTGCGCCGCAAGTAGCGCCCGCGCGGCGGCTCCCGGGCCGCCGCGCTAGCCTTTCCCCAGGGAGAGGAGCCCTTTGACCCGCCACGTCACGTCCGCCGACGGCACCCAGATCGCGGTCGAGCGCCAGGGCTCCGGGCCTGCGCTGGTCATTGTCGACGGGGCTGGATGCAGTCGCCTGCTGGGCGCGTCGTTGGATTGGGCGCCCCTGCTGTCCACGCAGTTCACGGTCTATACCTACGATCGGCGCGGTCGCGGCGAGAGCTCCGACACCGCTCCCTACACGGTAGAGCGCGAGCTCGACGACCTGCGCGCCGTCATCGGCGTTGCCGGGGAGGCCCCGTATCTCGTCGGGTTCTCGACCGGAGCGGTACTCACGCGCTTCGCGGTCGAGGCGGGCGTGCCGACGAGCGGAGTCGCCCTCTTCGAGCCACCGCTCATGGCTGTCGGCGATCACGGCGCCGCACTCGCCGCACTCCAACCGTCCGCGGCAGTCTTCTACTGGATGACGCGGGTCGTCGGCATGTCGCGCACCAGCATCCGCCTCATGCGCCTTCTCGCCCGCCGGTCGTGGCCACTGCTCGTCGCCGCGGCGCCGACGCTGCGCTACGACCTCGCCCTGCTCGAGCGCAGTGGCTTCGAACCGCGAGCGGACTCCACCGGCCGCTTCGTGCCGACCCTCGTGCTCGGCGGTGAGGGCAGCCCGGCGCGCCTGCGCCAGGCGACGGAGCAGACGGCGGCCGTCATCCCCGGCTCCCGCCTGCAGTGGCTGCCGTCGCCGGGGCAGCGGGTGACTCCCGCGGTGGTGACTGCGGCCATCACCGCCTTCTTCGCCCCGGGCTAGCCCTTCAGCGAGGCCGCGTGGTCAGGCACGAAACGCTGGCTGTCGACGTCGGGGCGCTCGTAGTCCTCGGCGGTGGGGCGCTTGGGTATCTTCACCGCATCCGGCTCGGTCTTCTCATACGCGAGCTGCGACAGCAGATGGTGGATCACGTTGAGGCGCGCGGCCTTCTTGTCGTCGCTGTCGATGGTCCACCACGGGGCGTGCTCGGTGTCGGTCGCCTCGAACATCGCATCCTTCGCCCGCGAGTACTCCTCCCACCGGGTGATGGACTCCAAGTCGGTCGGTGAGAGCTTCCACTGCCGCATGGGGTCTTTGCGGCGGCGCTCGAAGCGCTTCTGCTGCTCCTTGTCGCTCACCGAGAACCAGTACTTGATGAGCGTGATGCCGTCGTCGACGAGCATCTTCTCGACCAGTGTCACCTGCCGCAGAAAGAGCTCGTACTGCTCATCGGTGCAGTAGCCCATCACCCGCTCGACGCCGGCGCGGTTGTACCAGGAGCGGTCCATGAGCACGATCTCGCCCGTCGTGGGCAGGTGCTCGACATAGCGCTGGAAGTACCACTGCCCCTGCTCCCGCTCGCTCGGCTGCGGCAGTGCGACCACGCGTGCCGAGCGCGGGTTGAGGTACTGCATGATGCGCTTGATCGCACCGCCCTTTCCCGCGGCGTCGCGCCCCTCGAAGATCACCAGAATGCGAGCACCGGATGCGGCGACCCACCGCTGCATCGCCACCAGCTCGATCTGCAGCCGCTCGAGTTCCTTCTCGTAGGCGGCGGTCTTCATCCGTTCTGCTTGTCGGGGTTGCCCGGGCGCACGACCGCGGTGTCGGCGACGTCGATGCGCGTTATGCCATCGTGCTCGCTCGTGGTGATGCGGGGTGCAGCGTCTTGCTCCGACGCTTGAGGCGCCGTCGTCAGCTGGTCGTGGCGTTTCTCTTCGGGGGTCATCGCGTCGGTCATGGGGCAACGGTAGGCCCGTTGCGCGCCCTGCCCCGGGGGCTTGTGCTAATCGCGGGAAGGGCTACCGGGTCGAACGGTGCGGGCGAGCACGACCGCATCCCAAGGTCCGACGGGCAGGTGCACTCTCGCGTGCACCTCCGTGTGGGCGACGCAGTACGCGCCGCCGTACCAGTTCGGATCGGTGAGGTGGGCGGCGGCGTGCTTCTTGAGCAGCTCCCACTCGTGTGCGTCGACGTGTCTCATGCCTGAACCCTCTCGCGACGCCGCTGCCCGCCAGTAGGGCCGGAGGTCCCGGGACCTTCGGCCCTAACGCGGCGGCGCAGCCCCGATCACGCTGGAGGCTCATCCACGAACGGAACGAGATCGACATGACTGCAACCACACGCACGGCGCTCGCACCCCGAGTGACGACCGCTGCTGAGACCACCACCACCACGGCGGGCGCTCGCTACGCGCTGGCCGTGCTGCGACTCGGCACTGGCTTTATCTTCCTCTGGGCCTTCTTCGACAAGGCCCTCGGCCTCGGCTTCTCAACGCCGCCCGAACGAGCGTGGATCAATGGCGGAACCCCCAGCCAGGGATTCCTCAAGGGCGACGCCGTCACCGGCCCGCTCAAGGACTTCTTCGCCGGCATCGCCAGCCCCGCAACCGACCTGTTGTTCATGCTCGGCATGCTCGCGATCGGCGTCGCGGTCCTCCTCGGCATCGGCCTGCGGGTGAGCGCTGTCGTCGGCAGCGCCATCATGGTTCTCATGTACCTGGCCGAATGGCCCTTCACGCCGCTCACCGCGTCGACCAACCCCCTGGTCGACTACCACATCGTCTACGCACTGGCCCTGATCGCGGTCGCGGCCAGCCACGCGGGCGACACGTGGGGCCTCGGCACCTGGTGGAAGTCGCTCCCCCTGGTGCGCGCGCAGAAGTGGCTCATCTAGCAGCGCTAATGCAGAAGGGCCCGGCTCCTCGGAGTCGGGCCCTTCTGCATGGCTCAGCCGGCGCAGATGACGACCACCGGGCAGGCCATGTTGAGCAGCACATCGTGGTTGCCAGAACGGCCAGCAGTGCTGCCACACGGTCGCGCCGGCCGTCCGACGACGAGCAGCGCGGCGTTCGATGACGCGGCGATCAGTGCCTGCGCGGGGGCGAGGGCCGACACCCGCGAGTAGACCCTCAGCGCGGGACGAGCCGCGAGGGCCAGCACGCTGCCAGCGCTCGCCGCGGCACGGGTCGCACCGACGAGGGTGAGATCCTGTGCGGATGCGGCGGCCTCGTCAGCCGCGAACCGAACGATCGCCGCGCCCGTCGGCGACCCCTCGGCGGCAGCGACGACTCCGCGCCGCGTGAAGCCCCCCTGATCGGGAATGAAGGCGACGTCGCAGTGGGCGCGCCAGGCCAGTTCGAGAAAGCGGGATCCAAAGGTCTGCCCGTAGATGAAGCCGGTCTTGTGGGTTCCCACGACCAGCATCGCGTGGCCGACAGATCGGCGGGCGAGGGCGTCTTCTGCGGACCCGTTGGTGAGATTCGTCGTGATCAGCAGGTCGGGGGCGCTCTGCCGGGCGAACTGCAGCTCGCGCTGCAGCAGGCGCGCCGCGGCGTCGCGGTCGGCATCGGCAGAATCGAGTACGTGCAGCAGTTCGAGGCTGGCGTTGGTGGACACCGCACGCTTGATACTCCACACCAGCGCCGAGTGGCTCGGCGTCGACGCGTCGATGCCGACCAGGATCGATCCCGTCATGGTGCCCTGCCTTCTCCCCCTCGAGACTCCCGCAGCATCGACGGCCCGCATAGGGCCGATGGTCCCCTGCCCGCGTAGGGTGTGACGCACGACGAATAGAGGCGCGATGAACGACGGCACGGGAGTTCAAGCGAGCCAGGCTCGACTTCGCGCCCTGCTCCGCGCCAATCTCGCGGTCATCGAACACATTGACCTCGCAGTTCTGCTGCAGCGAACAATCGAGTCGGCGGTCGAGCTCGTGGGCGCCCGCTACGGCGCCCTCGGCGTCATCGCCGCCGACGGCAGTCTCGAACAGTTCATCCACGTGGGCATGTCGGCCGACCTCGCCGCAGAGATCGGGCATCTGCCAGAGGGGCACGGCCTGCTCGGTGCCCTCATCGAAGACCCGCACGCGATTCGCATCCCCGACCTCGCGCTTGACTCGCGCTCCGTGGGATTCCCCGCCCACCACCCGCCGATGAAGGCATTTCTCGGTGTACCCATTCGCGTGCGCGACGAGGTCTACGGCAACCTCTACCTCAGCAATCAGGACTCCGACGAGTTCAGCGACGAAGATGAGCAGCTGGTCACCGCCCTCGCCGCAACCGCGGGCATCGCCATCGAGAACGCGAGGCTCTTCGCCGAGACCCACCGGCGGCAGGCGTGGGCCGCCGCCTCGGCCGAGATCACTGCCGCCCTGCTCTCGAGCGACGACGTCGACGTCATCTCGACTCTTGCGACCCGCGTTCTCACCCTCGCGGATGCCGACGCCGTCTGGCTGCTGGCCCCGACCGCAGACCCCTCCTTCATGATCATCGACGTCGCCCGCGGAATCGACGAGCCGACCGTGCAGGGCACGTTGCTGCCGGTCGCCGCGTCTCTTGCGGCGAGTGTGCTCGAGGCGGGCCAGCCGCGCCTTGTCGACGACAGTGCGCAGTACGGCCTCCGGCTCAGCGGCGACCGCGCTCTTGGTCCGGTGATGGCCGTTCCGATGGTCTCGGCCGGAGTGCTGCTCGTCGGGCGCCTGCAGGGCTCGCCGCGCTTCAGCCTCAGCGACCTCGAGCTCGCGGCCGACTTCGCCGGACAGGCGAGCGTCGCCATAGAGCTGGCCGCCGCACGGCGCAGCCGGGAGCGGGTGGCGCTGCTCGAGGACCGCGGGCGCATTGCCCGTGACCTCCACGACCATGTGATCCAACAGTTGTTCGCGACCGGCCTCGAACTGCAGAGCGTCGCGGGAGCGACAGCGCCAGCGCTTGCCGACCGCATCGCTGCCTCGGTGGTCGATATCGACGCGAGCATCTCGTACATACGCACCGTGGTCTTCGCGTTGTCGGCGCCGACGACGCAGCGCAACGCAACCGTGCGCCACGCGATCATCGATCTGGCGAACGAGCTGGCACCGCGACTCGCCCGCACTCCGAGCGTCAGCTTCTCTGGCCCTGTCGACCTGGTCATCACCGACCAGCTGGCCGACGACGTGGTCGCGGTCACCCGCGAGGCGCTGATGAACGTGGTCAAGCACGCGGCTGCCGAGAACGTGACCGTCGATCTCGCGGTGACCGACGAGCAGATCGTGCTGCGGATCGCCGACGACGGCCGAGGCGCACAGGGCTCCACCCGGCGCAGCGGAGTCTCCAACCTCGAGCAGCGGGCCAGCCGCCGTGGCGGCTCCCTCGACTTCGCATCCGACAGCAGCGGGACGCGGGTCACCTGGGCCGTGCCCCTCGAGGAGCCCGCGTGATCCGCGTCTTCCTGGTCGACGACCACGAGCTGGTGCGCCGCGGTATCACCGCGCTGCTCAATGCGGAGCCCGACATCGAGGTGATCGGCGAGGCAGGCACCGCGGCGCAGGCTCGCGCACGAATTCGCGCGACACGGCCCGATGTCGCGATTCTCGATGTTCGCCTGCCCGATGGCAGCGGCATCGACGTATGCCGCGAGGTGCGGTCAGACAACCCGGATGTGAAGTGCCTCATCCTCACCGGCTACGACGACGACGAGGCGATCTACGCGGCGGTGCTGGCCGGGGCAGCCGGCTATGTGATCAAAGACGTTCAGGGCAGCGGGCTGCTCGACTCGCTGCGCAAGGTGGCCGCGGGCAGGACCCTCATCCATCCCTCCATGAGCAACCGGGTCGTGCAGCGCATCACCGACACCCACCTGTCCGACCCGCGCCTCGAGGCGTTGAGCGCCCGCGAGCGCGAGATTCTGCCGCTCATCGCCGAGGGCCTCACCAACCGCGAGATCGGCGAGCGCCTCGGCCTCGCAGAGAAGACCGTGAAGAACTACATCTCTGGGCTGCTGAACAAGCTCGGGCTGCAGCGTCGCACCCAGGCGGCTGTGCTGCACCTGGAGAACCGCGACCACCAGCCGTAGGACCTTAGACCCTGTGAGCTCCACAGGCTGCGGCCGTAGCGTGAGGCCATGACACTCACCGAGTCGACCGAGCTCTCCCGTCGCAGCGACCACCCCCTCTACGCGGTGGATGCGTGGTGGCGTGCTGCGAATTACCTCACTGTCGGGCAGATCTACCTTCGCGATAACGCGCTACTGCGCCGGCCGCTCACCGCCGACGACATCAAGCCGCGACTGCTCGGGCACTGGGGCACCTCGCCCGCACTCAACCTCATCTATGCGCACCTCAACCGGCTCATCGTTGCGCGCTCGCTCGAGGTGCTCTACATCGCGGGACCGGGCCACGGCGGTCCCGCTATGGTCGCCAACACCTGGCTCGACCACACCTACTCTGAGTTGTTTCCCGGCGTGACGCACGACGAGGCCGGCATGCTCGCACTGTTCCGGCAGTTCTCCAGCCCCGGCGGCATCCCCTCGCATGCCTCGCCGACCACCCCCGGCTCGATCCATGAGGGCGGCGAGCTGGGCTACTCGCTCGTGCACGCCTTCGGAGCCGCCCTCGACAATCCGCACCTCATCGTCGCCTGTGTCGTCGGCGATGGCGAGGCGGAGACGGGCACGCTCGCGGCAAGCTGGCACCTCAACAAGTTCCTCAACCCCGAGACCGACGGCGTCGTACTTCCGATCCTCAACCTCAACGGCTACAAGATCGCGAACCCCTCGGTGCTCGCGCGCATCCCAGAGAAGGAACTGCTTGCCCTGTTCCGCGGGTACGGCTACGAGCCGATCATCGTGTCCGGCGGCTTCGACGGCGAGGACCCCATGGTCGTGCACGGCAGGATGGCCGAGGCCCTCGAGAGTGCGGCCGACCAGATCGCCGAGATCCGCCGGCATGCCCGGGTCTCCGAGACGACCGTGCGCCCCATCTGGCCGATGATCATCCTGCGCACCCCCAAAGGCTGGACCGGCCCGCGCGAGGTAGACGGCCTACCGGTCGAGGGAACCTGGCGGTCGCACCAGGTGCCGATCGCCCACCTCACCGACAACGCGCAGCACCTCGCCGAGCTGGAGCGGTGGATGCGCAGCTACCACCCAGAAGACCTCTTCACGGCGAGCGGCGCCCCCCGCGACGTGCTCTCTGGAGTCCGCCCGCGCGGCGACCACCGCATGAGTGCCACGCCGGCGGCCAATGGCGGACGCCTGCTCGCGCCGCTCGTGCTGCCGCCGATCGAGGCGCACGCGGTCACGCCGGGGGCCACGGTCGAGTCGACGAGGCCTCTCGGCGACTGGCTCGCCGACGTGATTGCGGCCAACCCAAGGAACTTCCGCATTTTCGGGCCGGATGAGACGGCATCCAATCGTCTTGATGGTGTGTACAAGGTCACGGCCAAGCAGTGGCTGGGCGAGACCGCGGCCACCGATGAGCACCTCGCCGCGAGCGGCCGGGTCATCGAGATCCTCAGCGAGAACCTCGTCGAAGGACTGCTCGAGGGCTACCTCCTGACCGGCCGCCACGGGCTGATGAGCTCGTACGAGGCCTTCATCCACGTGGTCGACTCCATGTTCAACCAGCACGCCAAGTGGCTGGAAGCTACCGCCGAGATCTCATGGCGCGAGCCCATCGCATCGCTGACCTACCTGCTCAGCTCGCACGTCTGGCGCCAGGACCACAACGGCTTCTCGCACCAGGACCCCGGATTTCTCAACCACGTCGTCAATAAGAGCGCCAGTGTCGTGCGGGTCTACCTTCCACCGGACGCCAACACGCTGCTCGTCACCGCCGAGCACTGCCTGGCGAGCCGGGACTACGTGAACGTCATCGTCGCCGGCAAGCAGCCCGCCCCCACCTTTCTCAGTATCGATGAGGCACGCACCCACGGCGCCCGGGGCGTCAGCATCTGGGGCTGGGCTGGCAGCGAGATCGCGGGAAACGAGCCGGATGCGGTCATTGCCGCCGCCGGCGACGTTCCAACGCTCGAGGGGATGGCGGCCGTGCGGCTGCTGCGCGAGAGCATCCCCGAGCTGCGAGTGCGCTTCGTCAACGTCGTCGACCTCATGCGCCTGCAGGCACACGACCAGCATCCGCACGGCCTGCCGTCGGCGGAGTTCGACGCGGTGTTCACAACGAGCAAGCCCGTCGTGTTCGCCTTTCACGGCTACCCGAGCCTCATCCACCAGCTGGCCTACCGGCACACGAACCACGCGAACTTCCACGTGCTCGGCTTTCGCGAGAAGGGCACTACCACCACGCCCTTCGACATGCTGATGATGAACGACCTCGACCGCTACCGCATCGCCATCGATGTGATCCGCCGCGTTCCCGGACTCGAGGCCCGCTACGGTTCCCTCGTCGAGCACTTCGAGGATGAGCGCTCGCGCCTTCGCGCCTACGCCTATGCGCACGGCGAGGACGCCCCCGAGGTCACCGGGTGGGAGTGGCTCGAGCGCTAGCCCCCGACGTGAATTGCCGGCCGCTGCGACGCGTCCTTCTCGAGCTCGCGCAAGATCTCGCGAACCACCGGCGCCGTGTCGCCGGTGCCGAGCAGCAGGTAGCGGAACAGGTGCGCGATGGGGTTGCCCTCGGCCCACTCGAAGTAGCAGTGCGGGCGCACCCCGGTGCTGTCCCGCAGGGCGAGCAGGATTGCGGCGATCGCGTTCGGCACTGCCGGGCTGTCGACGCGCAGCACGCGGAAGCCCTCGACGGTGTGGCCGCGCACCTGCAGCACGCGGCTGAACTGGGACGGGTCGACGACGTCGACTTCGAGGAACAGCACGTTGGCGGCGTTGGGAACCGGGTTCATGCCGCGCTGGGCGGCCTCTTTGGCGAGGTACTCATCCCGATCGCCGGCCTGTCGCTGGTTGGCGATGATGTTGAGTCCGGCCTTGGCGCCGAGCACCTCGTGGATGAGCGCACGCGCGGCCTCGTCGAACTCGATGGTCTCGACCCGCAACTCCGTCGTGCGCGAGATGCGCGAGACCAGCGAGATGACGACGATTCCCGCGATGAAGAGGCCAGAGATCGCGATACCGTCGGGCTTCTCGATGACGTTGAACACCAGGGCATAGGCAAGGATCAAGGAGAGGACGGTGAACCCGGTCGCCGCCGCCCGCTGCTTCTTGCGCACGGCCGAGATCGTCACCGCGACGGACCCCGAGACCATCATCGCGAGGATGCCCGTCGCATAGGCGCCCGCCTGCAGGTTCACATCGGCGTGGAACGCGATCGTGATGAGGATGCTCACGCCGGTGTACACGAGCACGACCGGCCGCACGGCCTTGCTCCACTCCGGCGCCATGCCGTAGGCGGGAAGGTAGCGCGGCATGATGTTGATGAGGCCGGCCATCGCCGAGGCGCCCGCGAACCAGAGGATGAGCACGCTGCTGATGTCGAAGACCGTGCCGAAGCCGTTGCCGAGCAACTCATGCGCGAGGTAGGCGACCGCGCGGCCGCTGGCCTCGCCGCCCTTGCCGAACTCGGCCGGCGGGATCAGCACCGTCGTGATGAAACTGGTTCCGATGAGGTAGACGCTCATGATGAGCGCGGCGGTGGTGAGCAGGCGCTTGCTGTTGCGGATGCGCGACACGAGCCGTGCTGCGGGGGTCGCGCCCTTCGCCGAGACGAGCGGCATCATGCTCACCCCCGTCTCGAAACCCGAGAGCCCGAGCACGAGCAGGGGGAAGGCGATGGCAGCCGTCTTGAGGGCGTCGAGCACGGTGCCGTGCTGGGCGCCGAGACGGTCAATCCAGCCGGCATAGAGCGACGGGTCGGCCAGCAGCTGCACAACGCCCGCGCCCACTACCACCGCGTTAAGGGCCAGGAACAGCGCGACCAGCGGGATGGCGACGGTGACGGCCTCGTTGAAGCCGAGCAGGAAGACCCCGCCGAGGATGAGAAGCAGCACGATCGTCACGGCGACGGCCTGGCCGCGGAGGAAGTCGGGGGCGTAGGGGTTCTCGAGAAGGTGCACCGTGGCATCCGCACCCGACAGGGTGATGGTGATGATCCACGAGGTGGCGACGAAGCCGAGCAGCACGAGCACGAAGATCTTGCCGCGCCAGAACGGCAGCAGGCGCTCGAGCATCGAGACGGACCCCTGGCCGTGCGGGCTCTCGGTGGCCACACGGCGGTACATCGGCAGCATGCCGCCGAGGGTGAGCGCGACGATCAGCAGGGTGGCGAGCGGCGAGAGCGCGCCGGCGGCGATCGCGGCGATGCCCGGCAGGTACGACAGCGACGAGAAGTAGTCGACGCCGGTGAGTGTCATAACCTTCCACCAGGCGTGGGTCTTGGCCTCCGCCTCGCTCTCCTCCGGCCCCTCGGGGGCGACCCGGTTGGCTAGTAGCCAGCGTCCGACGCCGGTCTGCTCGCGGCGGTTCTTGCCGTGGAGCTTAACGCTCGGTGGAACGAGTGCTTCGGGCGAGCGCTTCATGGGCTTCTTTCGTGGGATGGCAGCCGAGAAGGTAGACGCTATCGCTGTTTAGTGCCCCTGCCCGCTCATCAGCTTGCCGCTCGTGGTGACCAGCACACGGTTCGGCACGAAGCGGCCCGAGACCGCCATCACCTTGTTCATGAAACCGGGGATGACGCTGGGCGCCGGCTTGCCGCGGTCCAGTTCCTTGAGCGCGGCCGCCACGACTTCTTCGGCCGTCTGCTGGATGCCGCCGACGGCGACCTCGGAGCCCATGACGTCGAAGAACTCCGTCTTCGTCGACCCGGGATTCAGCGCCAGCACCTTCAGGCCCGACTCCCGCTGCTCGTACCAGAGCGCCTCGGTGAAACTGCGCACGAAGGCTTTCGAGGCGCCGTAGACCGCCATGAAGGGCACCGGCTGATACGAGGCGTTGCTCGCCACATTGAGCAGCACTCCGCTCAGCTGCGGGAGGAAGGCGTGGGTGACGCTGACGAGCGCTTCGACGTTCAGCCGCAGCTGGGCGACGAGCCGGTCGAGGTCGGTGTCGGCGAAAGGCTGTTGGTCGCCGAATCCAGCGTTGTTGATGAGGCTGGTGACCTTCGTCCTGCCGACCTTCTTGAGCAGTCGCGGGCCGGCATCCGCCTCTCCGAGGTCGAACTCGATGACGGTCGAGACGGTGCCGTGCCTTTCCTTCAGCTCGGCGGCGAGCGCCTCGAGGCGGTCACGCCGGCGGGCGACGAGCACGAGGCTCGCTCCACGGGCGGCGAGCTGGCGGGCGAACTCGGCGCCGAGTCCGCTGCTGGCGCCGGTGATGAGCACGGTCTCGGAGGTGTAGTCGATCATGAGTTCGAGACTAGGGCCACGGCATAGGCTTAACGGATGCTTACCGTGAACGCCTGGGCCGCGCCCTCCGCTACCGAACCCCTCGTCAAGACCACTATCGAGCGCCGCGAGGTCGGCCCGAACGACGTGCTCATCGAGATCAAGTACGCCGGCATCTGCCACTCCGACATCCACACGGTGCGCGGCGAGTGGGGCGCCATCACCTACCCGCAGGTGGTCGGCCACGAGATCGCCGGCTTCGTTACGTCAGTGGGTTCCGAAGTGACGCTCCACAAAGTAGGCGACAAGGTCGGCGTGGGCTGCATGGTCAACAGCTGCCGGGAGTGCGAGAACTGCCTCGCCGGCGAGCAGCAGTACTGCCTCAACGGCAACACCGGCACCTACACCGCGGTCGACCGCGACGGCACGATCACCCAGGGCGGCTACAGCACCCACATCGTCGTCGTCGAGGACTTCGTGCTGCGCATCCCCGAGGCGATCCCCTTCGACAAGGTCGCCCCACTGCTCTGCGCCGGCATCACCACCTACTCGCCGCTCAAGCACTGGAACGCGGGTCCGGGCAAGCGCGTCGCCGTCGTCGGGATGGGCGGCCTCGGCCACATGGCCGTCAAGATCGCCGTTGCGCTGGGAGCCGAGGTCACCGTGCTCTCGCAGACCCTCAGCAAGAAGGATGACGGCCTCGCATTCGGCGCACAGCACTACTACGCCACCAATGACCGCCAGACCTTCACCGACCTGGCCAACCACTTCGACCTCATCATCAACACGGTGAGCGCCGAGATCAACATCAACCACTACCTCAAGCTGCTGCGCCTGCACGGCACACTCGTCAGCGTCGGCGCACCGCCCGAGCCGCTGCCGATCCAGGTCTTCACACTGTTCAACAACCGCCGCAGCTTCGCCGGCTCGTCGATCGGCGGCATTCGCGAGACGCAGGAGATGCTCGACTTCTGCGCCGAGCACGGCATCGCGCCCGAGACCGAACTAATCGCCGCCGAGCAGATCAACGACGCCTACGAGCGCGTGCTCGCCAGCGACGTGCGCTACCGCTTCGTCATCGACGTCGCGACGATGGCCTAGCCGATCGTCGCGCCGAACAGCAGCCCGAGCACGTAGGTCGCACCCGCAGCACCGAAGCCGATCGCAAGCTGGCGCAGCGCGCGCAGCAGGGGCGGCCCGCCCGACAGCAGCCCGACAATCGCTCCGGTCACCAGCAGCGCCACCCCCACGAGCGACGCCGCAATGATGACGGCGGCAATGCCGGTCGCGCCGAAGAGGTAGGGCAGCACCGGGATGACCGCGCCCGACGCGAAGAACAGAAAGCTCGAGACCGCGGCCCCCATCGCCGAGCCGATTTCCTCGTGCTCGTTGGCCACCACGCTGCGGTCGACACTGAGATCGGCGAGCACCTCGTCGGCGTGTGCCTGCGCCTCCTTCTCACTCATGCCGCGGGCACGGTAGACGAGCGAGAGCTCGTTGGCGTCCACGTCGAGGTGCTCCAGCGCGGAGTGCGTGTCCGGATTCGGATTGGATGCCGCCAGCAGCTCGCGCTGCGACCGCACCGACACGAACTCCCCGGCCCCCATCGACAGGGCGCCGGCCAGCAGCCCCGCGACGCCGGTAGCG
>FSTY01000017.1_pt1 | contig 19429 bp, 17 predicted proteins | sample 1637021 | NCBI WGS metagenome assembly FSTY01 (sample SAMEA3914818, study PRJEB12502) | metagenome | biome: forest; material: soil | place: Canada | collected 2010-06-26 | depth 0.1 m
CCACTTCGCCGACGCGGAGGCGATCTACTCCTACGAGGGCACCCGCGAGATGAACACCCTCATCGTCGGCCGCGCCATCACCGGCAAGGCCGCCTTCGTCTGAGTTGATAACGCGCCGCCGCTCCTGCGGCGCGCATGCCGCCGAAGTGACGTGCACGCCGCCACTTCGGCGGGGTCTAGCAGGAGCACGCCTCGGTAGGCTCGTGCCCATGACGTTTCTGGATCGGCCACGATTCCGTGCGGTGTTCCTCGTGTTCACCCTTTTCACGGTCTTTGCCGCCGACGCCTGGCGCTACAGCATCAGCTGGTACGGGTTCGGGGTTCTCGCGGTCCTGATGACAGCCGTCTCGGTGTTGCTTCTCGTGCGTGTCTACGCTCGCGGTGCCTGGACCTGGGGCGAGCTTCCGATCCCCCTCGTCGGATTCCTCGCCCTGGCGACGGCCTCGATCGCATGGTCGTTCTATCCGGGAGCATCCGCCCTCGGCATCCTCCTGACCTGGATGACCGCGATCGTGGGTCTCGCCGTCGCCACCAGCTACTCACTCGACCAGATCCTGCGTGGCCTCGGCACCACCATGCGCCTGATCCTTGGGCTTTCCCTCCTCTTCGAACTTGTTGTCTCCGTATTCGTTCGCGCCCCGCTTCTTCCGTTCTTCTCCCTCGCCGACATCGGCTCGTATGACAAGATCCCCAAGCTGCTGTTCTGGTCGCGCGACCTGCTGTTCGAGGGCGGCAAGATTCAGGGAATCGTGGGCAATTCCAGCCTTCTCGCCTTCGTCGCACTCGTCGGGCTCATTGTGTTCTGCATCCAGCTCGCTGCGCGAAGGGTGCACCCGGTCGCCGGAGCCTTCTGGATTCTTGTTGCCGTTGGGGTAATCCTGCTCACACGGTCGGCGACGATCACGGTGGCGCTGGTCGTGCTCGCGATTGCCGTACTTGCAGTTCTTGCCATCAGACGATCGAGAACGCGCGGCACCGTCGCCGTGTACATCACTCTGGTTGGACTTCTCGGTGCTGCCATCGCGGCGGCGTTCGTGTTCAGCGCACCGCTTCTTGCCGTTCTCGGCAAGAGCAGCGACCTCACCGGCCGCATCGACATCTGGAAGGCCGTGATCGCGCTCGCGCAGGAGCGGCCCGCCTTCGGCTGGGGCTGGGTGAGCTTCTGGGCACCGTGGGCACCGCCGTTCGACACTCTTGCGTTCGAGGGCGGTGTGCGCCAGTTACACGCGCACAACGCCTGGCTCGACGTCTGGCTGCAACTCGGCATAGTCGGTCTCGTCGTCTTCGGAGCACTCGTGCTCACGACACTGGTACGGGCCTGGCAGCTCGCGGTCGACCGGCCTCAGGTCGAACCCGGAGCGACACAGCCGTTCTCAGCGGTCTCTCTCCTGCCCCTGCTGCTCATCGTCGCTCTGCTCGCGCAGAGCATCGCCGAGAGCAGGCTCCTCATCGAGTACGGCCTCGTCGTACTCGTGGTGGTCGCGGTCAAGACCAAGCTGGGGTACCAGGTTGGCCGGGGCTAATCGGGTGACGCCGTGATGGCCCGCGTGACCGCAATTCGGCCCGAGAACACCTTCCTCAGCTCGGCCCCCTTTGCCTCGGCCCTTGCGACTTCCTCGATAGGGCTCGGGATGCTGGCCGTGCCGATCCACAACACCATCGGCTGGGCGGGCCTCGTCGCCATCCTCGCCCTCCAGGTTCTCCTGTGCGTGCTCTCTGCCTGGGCGCGCCGCGAAACCCTGGACCGCACGGCACTCCTCCCCATCTCGCTGCTCGTGTTCGCGGGCTGGGCGACCATCTCGATCTTCTGGAGCCAGTACCAGTGGGCGACTGTCGGCAGTCTCGCCTATCTCTTCGCGTTCTCCCTGCTCGGCGTGTACATCGCGCTGCTCCGTGACACCATCCAGGTGATCCGCGCCTACGGCAACGTCATCCGCTTTGTGCTGGCCGGGTCACTGATCCTCGAGGTCGTCTCCGGACTGCTCATCGACTCGCCCATCCGCTTTCTCGGCATTGCTGGCAACCTCGAGCACGGCGGGCCCATCTCCGGACTTCTCGCCAACCGCAACGATCTGGCGCTCCTTGCCGTGATTGGCGCGGTGAGCTTCGTCATTGAGTGGCGCACCAGGTCGATTCAGCGGGGGTGGGCGATCGGATCCCTGGTACTTGCCGTGCTCACCCTGATCCTGACCCGTTCGTCGATCGGCTGGGGAACCGCTTTTGTTGCCGTCTTCGTTCTCGGCGTGCTCTATGTGATCCGGCGAGTGAATCCAGCCAGACGTCATTTCTGGCAGTTCGGTGTCGGTGGGCTCGCTGTTCTCGGTGCCGTGCTCGCCTGGGTACTGCGCACCCCGATCATCACCGCGCTCAGCGCTACCGGTGAGCTCAACTACCGACTGACCATCGCGCGGGAGGTCGTCACTCTGTTCCGCCTGCACCCGCTGGAAGGGTGGGGCTGGATCGGCGAGTGGCACAGCAATATCGCCCCGTACTCGCTGATCGGAACCGGCACCGGCAGGCCGTCCACGTCGGCTGTTGACGCCTACCTCGACGTGCTGTTCCAGCTCGGTCTCGTCGGGCTCGCCCTGTTCATCGGAATGGCCGGGCTGGCCTTTGTGCGGTCGTGGCTGCTGGCATCCCGACAGCGAAGCGTCGTCTACACCTGGCCCGCGGTTGTGCTCGCGTCCCTCCTGACCTCGTCACTCGCCGAAAGCGGGATCCTGATGGAGTTCGGCTGGATGACGCTCGTCGTCTGCTGCGTGCTCGCGTCGCAGAAGCTGAGCTGGCGACGCGCTTTCCAACGCGCGCTCGAGCCGGAGAATCTCGACTGATCCCCTAGCCCGCCAGCCGCAGTACTACTCGGCCAACACGGTGACGGTCGCGCCGGATCCGGGGCACTCCGCCTCAAGTTCGTCCGCGAGCCGCAGATCCCTCGTCATGATCTCCACTTCTGGCTTCATCAGCGCCAGATCGCCGCAGAGCTCACCGACCGTCGACTGGGCACCGATGCGATAGGCAACCGTGCGCAGGTCGGACTGATCCGCGAGCGACTCGACCTGCATTTCGATGAGCCAGAAGTTGATCGTGGTCTGGTAGTCCGTGCGCGTGCTTCAGTAGACACGGGGGTGGTCGGCGTCCACCAGCCCGAAGATCTGCTCTGCGACATCGTCTCCCTGCCCGAGAACGTGGCCGGAGAGAATCCACAGGAAGGGGTGCTCCTGCCGTTGGCCCGTTGGAAGAACGGGTGAGGAAAGTGTCACGCCCAGGATGCCGACGGCGACCAGCCCAATGACGGGAACCAGCCGCAACCGCCCGCGCCCGCTCAGCACCGGGACGATGAGGCCGGCCATCACGACGACGAGGGTTACCGTCGCAAGCCACGCGAACTTCTGCGGGTAGTAGCTCCATCCCCAGCCCGCTGCGGCAAGCATCACGACAAGCCCCGCCATCAGCCCGAGGACGACAGCCACAGTGAGTTGCACAAGGGGCCCACGTCGAGTTCGCACGGCGAGCGCGAGCAGCACCATTGCCGAGACGCTCGCAGCGGGAAGCATCACCGTCGGAAAGTCGTAGATACTCCCGAAGGCTCCGAGAACCTCGCCATGCTTCAGGACGCCCGGCAGGACAACTGCGAGTCCATATACGAGAAGCTGCAGGACTCCGACCACGGCGGCGGCGCGCACCCAGCCGCGCGCCGCGACAATATCGCGAGAGTGCGTCGCCACCACGACGGCGCCGATCGACGCGGGAACAACGATGAGCGGGCTCCAGACTGCAAGTAGCGCTGTGCCGACAAGAGCAAGCAAACCGAGCGTCAGCGCGGGGTGCGGCGACTCGAGGAAGACCACAATCGCTGCGAACAGCAGTATCAACGCCGGCAGGGCGTTGAAGAACCCGTAGTCCATCGAGTACCCCGTGATGAACCATGATGCTGGCAGAAGGGAGCCGATCCCGGCCGAGATTGCCACGACCCGAGGGGTAGCGCCGGTCGCTCGAGCTATCGCGCCGGCGAGCAGTGCAGCCATCAGCGCGCAGCACAGCACGAGCGCAGTCCAGTCCGCTGCGAACGCCGTGATGTCGTGTCGCAGTAGTTCGGCCGAGCTGACTCGTTCTCGTCCGAACCGCATGCTCAGCGCGAGAAACGCCGCGGGAAGGGGTACCGGATTCGCCCCCGCGACGATCGCGATCCCGTTGTCGACGATTATCTGCCTGGCGAAGAGAAGGTTGTTCGCTGCATTCCCGCGCATGGCCCACATCAGCCGCGCGGTCCCCGGTAGCACTTGTGACAGGCCGATCACGACTACCCAGAGCCCGGGGCCAACCAGCCCAAGAGTCCACGACCTCCACTGCTACGGCCAGCGCAGTTGTGCACGCCAGTGCACGCACAGTGCGACGGCTGCCGCTCCCACCACGCCGCAATCACGGTGACCCCGAGTAATAGCGGCACCTGTAGGGCCCAGGTGGCGAGCATCCCAAGGAGAAGCCCGAAGACGCCGCCGATGACGACCGCCGCAACGGCGAAGAGGTAGCTCGCCCGCCGCGCGATAACCAGCAGCCAGGGCACGCCTGCCAGCCCGAGCACCGAGAGTCCAGCGAGAGGGATGATCATCCAATACTCTTCCCGGGCGTCGGTGGATCAGGGTGCAGCCTTGACTTTACAAGAGCGGTCGCCGGGTGAAAGATGGAGCACCCGATACCATGGACCAATGCCCCGCGTGCTCGTCAATCTCGTCCAGTCGACCGGCACCAAGGGCGGTATCGAGATCTATGCACGTGAGCTCTACAAGCAGCTCGGGCGCATGGACACCGGCTACACCTACGTCGCCCTCGCCAGCGCTGAGCTGAGCGCAACGGACACGAGCTGGTTCCCCGGCGAGGTTGTGGATTCGGGCGTCAGTGGTACAAACCGCATCAGCTGGGCACGCGCCGAGCTCTTTGCGGTTGGCCGCGCAGCAACGCGCCTTGGGGCCGACCTGCTGCATGGCCCGGCGATGTTCGCCCCGCTGCGCTCCCCGGTGCCGACCGTCGTCAGCTTTCACGACGTCCTGTACTTCTCCCACCCCGAGCTCATGCAGAACAAACTGTTCACCACGCCAGTGAAATGGATGGAACAGCGCGCCGCCCGCACCGCGCAGCGCATCATCACCATCAGCGAGTACTCCTCGCGCGGCATCCAGCGCTATCTGAAGTTTCCCGCGGACCGCATCGACGTGATCCCGCTCGCCGGACGCGCCAACGCGCTCGGCAGCGCCGGACGCGACCGCGCCTCTGACCTCTTCATCGCGGTTGGGCAGCGAAGCCCGTACAAGAACTTCGAGACTGTCGTGCGAGCGTGGTCGCACATCCCCGCGGAGTCTCGACCACGTCTGGTCATCACGGGCAGCCACGGCGAGGACCCTCTGACGCCGCTCGTCGCGCAGCTCGGACTCGAGAAGTGGGTCGAGCTCAAGTCATGGGTGCCCATCGATGAGCTCGAGCAGCTGTTCTCGACGGCGACGGCCCTCATCGACTCCACCCTGGCGACCGGGTTCTCGATGCCGACACTTGAGGCCATGAGCGTCGGGCTTCCCGTGCTGCTCGCGGACACCGAGGTCTTCCGTGAGGTCGGGGCGGGGGCGGCCGACTACTTCACCGCCGGGGACCCGGTGGATCTCGCACGTGCCGTCACAGAACTCGCCGGCGACCGAGCGCGCCAGCTCGAACTCGCTGCGGCCGGAGTCGAGCGCTCAGCGCAGTTCTCCTGGGAGCGGGTCGCACAGGAGACCATCGCCAGCTTCGATAGGGCGCTCGGCCGCTAACGCAGAGCCACGATGGTGTCGAACACGTGGTCGATGCCCTCGTGCACGGGGTAGTGGTGGTTGCCGACGAAGAGGCCGTCGACATGCACCTTGTCGGCCGCCGGCAGCACGTCAGGCACGATCGCGTCGAGGTGCGACATGACGGGGTTGCGGGCGAAGTTGCCGGCGACGATCGGCCGTACGTCGATGCCCGCCCCATCGAGGGCACGCGCGATCTCGCTGCGGCGGCCGGCGAGCGACCCTTCGAAGACCATGGAGAACCCGAACCAGCTGCTCTCGCCCGTCTCCTTCTGGATGCGCACACCGTCGAGGCCGGCGAACTTCTCCTGGAAGTACTCGGCGTTGGCGCGTCGGCCCGCGATGAGCGAGGGAATCTTGGCCAGCTGCTCAAGCCCGATCGCTCCGGACATCTCCAGCGGTCGCACGTTGTAGCCGGGGAGCACGAAACGAAACAGGTCGTCGAAGGCATCGCCGGTCTTGTCGTGCACGAAGTTCGTCGGCGGGAGTTCGCGGGTCCAGCCGTGCGCGCGCAGCGATACGAGCTCCTGGTAGAGCTGTTCGTCATCGGTGAGGATGACCCCGCCCTCCATCGTCGAGATGTGGTGCGAGAAGAAGGCGCTGAAGGTGCCCATGAGGCCCGCCGTGCCCGCCCAGGTGCCGTTGTCCTTTGCGCCAAGCGACTCGCAGTTGTCCTCGATGAGCACGAGGCCGTGCTTCTCGGCAAGGGCGGTGAGTTGGGCGAAGTCATTGGGGTTGCCGAGCAGGTTTACCGCGAAGATCGCCTTGGTGCTCGGTGTGATCGCGGCCTCCGCGAGAGCGAGATCCATGTTGAGCGTGTCAATGTCTATGTCGACAAAGCGAAGGCGCAGTCCGTACTGGCTCAGTGGGTAGTAGGTCGTTGCCCACGATACGGCGGGCACGAGAACTTCATCGCCCGCGTTGAGGTCGATGCGAGGGTCGAGAACTGCGGCGGCTATCGCGAGCAGGTTCGCGCTGCTCCCCGAGTTCACCATCACGCCGTACTGGGCCCCGAACAGGTCGGCGAAGCCCTGCTCGAAGGATTTGACGAGTGGTCCCATGGTGAAGCGGCCGCTGTCGACGACGCGCTGGATGGCCGCGTACTCCGCCTCATCCCAGGACGAGGTCGCCAGGGGAAAACGGGATTCGGTTGGGTCGCTCATCGGTGTCTTTCGTTGCCTGTCGAGTCGAGATACGCCGCGTAAACACGCGCGTACCCCTCGTCGAGTGTCGTACCTGGGTTCCAGCCGAGTGTGCGCGCCCGGCTCGAGTCGAGCAGCCGCTGGGGCACCCCAGAGGGCTTGGTCGTGTCGTAGTCGAACCGACCGGTGAAGCCCGTAGCTCTGGCGGCTGCTTCATAGTACTCGCGGATGCTGTGGTCGACTCCGACTCCGAGATTCAGCAAGGCGGGCCAGGCCTCGATCGCGCCGACCTGCCCGACGAGCCATTCGGCGAGGTCGTCGGCGAAGGTGAACTCGCGGCGCGCGGTGCCGTCTCCCCAGACTTCAATCTGGTCGTCACCCGCGCCAACCGCGGTATGGGCCTTGGCGATCGTCGATGCAACGAGGTGCGAGCGACCCTCGGCGAAGGAGTCCCCGGTGCCATACAGGTTGCTCGGTACCGCTGCCCGGTAGGCGTAGCCGTACTGGGTGCTGGCGTAGGAGCACAGCATCCCGCCGGTGATCTTGGCGAGGGCGTAGCCCTCATTCGCTGGCTCGAGGCGTCCGGTCAGCAGCGCCACTTCGGCGATGGGCTGCGCGGTCTCGGCGGGGGAGATGGCACCGCTCGAGATGTAGAGCAGCTCCGGCACCTCCGCGGCAATAGCGGCCGAGATGACACTCGAGTCGATCTGCAGGTTCTGCTGCAGGAAGGTCGCGGGAGCGGCGAGTTTCTCTGCGATCCCGGCCACCCGCGCGGCGGCGTGAATGACCGCATCCGGCTTTATCTCAGCGATAGTGGATGCCGTCGCGGCCCCGTCCCGCAAGTCGACGACACTGCGACTGAGGGCCACGATCTCGTCGCCGGGTCGCTGCGCCGCCCACGCTCGCGCAATGCTCGAGCCGAGCATGCCTGCGGCGCCGGTGAGGACGACGCGCAAGCTATTCGCTCACGACACGGTCGACGAAGGTGCGGCCCTCAATCTCGAGCGCGGCCACATCGGCGTCGACCATGATCTGCGCGAGGCGCGGAGTGAAGATCTTGGGGGTCCAGCCGAGAAGCTCCTGCGCCTTCGTGGCATCGCCCACAAGGGAGTCGACCTCGGTGGGGCGCAGGTAGCGCTCGTCGAACTTGACGTATTTCTCCCACTCGAGCCCGACGTGCTCGAAGGAGAACTGCAGGAAGTCCTTGACCGTGTACGCCGTATTGGTGGCGACGACGTAGTCGGTGGGCTCATCGTGCTGGAGCATGCGCCACATCGCCTCGACGTACTCGGGGGCGTAACCCCAGTCACGCACCGAGTCGAGGTTGCCCATGTACAGATCCGACTGCTCGCCAGCGGCGATACGGGCGACGGCGCGGGTGATCTTGCGCGTCACGAAGGTGCCGCCGCGGCGCGGCGACTCGTGGTTGAACAGGATGCCGTTGACTGCGAACAGGTCGTAGGCCTCGCGGTAGTTGCGGGTGATCCAGTAGGAGTAGACCTTGGCGACGCCATACGGCGAACGCGGGTAGAACGGGGTCTCCTCGTTCTGCGGTGGCGGGGTAGCACCGAACATCTCGGAACTGGAGGCCTGGTAGAAGCGCGGCGAGACGCCGGAAGCGCGAATCGCCTCGAGCAGGCGGATGGTGCCGAGCCCCGTCACGTCGCCGGTGTACTCGGGCTCGTCGAAGCTCACACGCACGTGCGACTGCGCTGCGAGGTTGTAGACCTCGTCAGGGTTGATCTGCTGCAGCAGGGTGACGAGGCGGGAGGCATCCGTCAGGTCGGCGAAATGCAGGATCAGGTTCTGATTCGCGACGTGCGGTTCCTGGTAGATGTGGTCGATGCGCGCGGTGTTGAAGCTCGAGGATCGGCGAATGAACCCGTGCACCTCGTAGCCCTTTGACAGCAGCAGTTCGGCGAGATAGCTGCCGTCCTGTCCGGTAATACCGGTGATGAGTGCGCGCTTGGGACTGGTCTCGCTCATGGTCAACCAGCCTAGCGGAGCCTCGGTCAGCCCCCGGCCGCTAGGCTTGAGCACCGTGACGCTCGACATAATGATGCCGTTCTACGGGCGGATCGACCACTTTCACCAGGCCGTCGAGAGCGTACTCGCCCAGGATGACCCCGACTGGCACCTGACCATCATCGACGACGTCTACCCCGACCTTGCAGCGGGCGAGTGGGCCAAAGCCATCGGCGATGAGCGTGTGACCTACCTCCGCAACGCGGAAAACCTGCGACCGAGCCGCAACTACAACAAGGCCATCACGCTTGCCTCGACCGAGTTCGTGGTCATCATGGGCTGCGACGACATCATGCTTCCCGGCTACGTCACACGAGTGAAGGAGCTCGTCTCGCAGTTCCCGGATGCTGACATCATCCAGCCCGGTGTCTCCACCATCGATGAGAACGGCACGCCATCGCGTCCCCTTGCCGACCGAGTGAAGGCCCTGTACCGCTTCCGTGGCCACGGCGCGCGCTCCTACCGTGGCGAGAAGCTGGCCGTCAGCCTGCTGCGCGGCAACTGGACATACTTTCCCTCACTCGTCTGGCGCACGGCCCGGCTCGCCGAGTTCCAGTTCCGAACCGACCTCGATGTCGTGCAGGACCTGGCGATGCTCATGGAGATCACCAAGGCCGGCGGCAGCCTTGTGCTGGACGACCAGATCGTGTTCTCGTACCGCCGTCACTCAACCAGCGTGTCGGCGGTAACCGGCACCGACGGCTCCAAGTTCAAGCAGGAGCGCACCCTCTTCTATGAGTGCGTCCAGGCCTGCACTGCCCTTGGCTGGACCCGTGCCGCTCGCGCCGCTCGCAACCACGTCTCGTCGCGACTTAACGCGGCGAGCGAGCTTCCCGGTGCGCTGCTGCATCGCAACGTGAAGGGCCGCCGCACCCTGACCCAGCACATCCTGCGCCTGCCCTACCGCGACAGGCAGTCTCGGTAGAATCGGAATCGTGTCTCCGCGTAAGCCCGCCCCGTCCCGCACGCTGATCGTCATGCCCGCTTTCAACGAGCAGGCATCGGTCGCCGACGTTGTGCGCGAGGTGTTCGCGAAGGTTCCCGGTGTCGACGTTCTCGTCGTCGACGACGGTTCGGTCGACGCAACATCCGATGTCGCCCGTGCGGCGGGCGCCCGCGTGGCGACGCTGCCCTTCAACCTCGGGGTCGGCGGGGCGATGCGGGTCGGATTCCGTTTCGCGGTCGAGAACGACTACGACAACGTCGTCCAGATCGACTCCGACGGCCAGCATGACCCCGCAAGTGTTCCCGCCCTTCTCAAGGAGCTCGAGACGGCTGACCTCGTGCTCGGCGCCCGGTTCGCCGGCGAGGGAGACTACCGGGTTCGCGGACCGCGACAGTGGGCCATGGTGGTGCTGGCGGGCATCCTCAGCAGCAGTTCCCACACGAAGCTCACCGACACCACGTCGGGCTACCGTGCGTCGGGCCCCCGGGCCGTCGCGCTGTTCGCAGAGAACTACCCTGCCGAGTATCTCGGCGACACCATCGAAGCACTCGTCATCGCATCGCGGTCGGGGCTGGTCATTCGCCAGGTCCCGGTGGCCATGCGCCCACGTGCTGGCGGAGTTCCCTCGCACAACCCCTTCAAAGCCGCCGCCTACCTCGGCCGCGCCGGCCTCGCGCTGGTGTTCGCCTTCATCCGCCCTTCGTCCAGCTATCGAGTCGGAGCACCCCAGTGAGCATCGCAAGCTACATCTTCGGCATCGCCTCGGCGGCGCTGATCCTCATCGTCGTCATCGAGCTGCTCCGCCGCCGCCATCTCCGCGAGCGTCACGCGGTGTGGTGGTTCATCGCGGGCATCCTTGCCCTTGTGGCCGGCATCTTTCCCCCCACCCTGGCCTGGGCCGCGTCGCTGGTTGGGGTCGAGGTTCCGATCAACCTCGTGTTCTTCGTGAGCATCGCCATCTTGTTCCTCGTCTGCCTACAGCACAGCTCGGAGCTAACGCAGCTCGAGAGCAAGACACGCATTCTCGCCGAGAAGGTCGCCTTGCTCGAACTGCGGCTCAACGAACAGGCCGAGGCCACGCCGGCGCGCACCCGCGCACCATCGGGTCGCACGAGCGATGGAGACTAGCGAGCGCCGGCGCTCCCTGCTCGTCTTCGGACTCGCCTGGCTCGCTCTCGCCCTGCTCACCGCGCTCTGGTCCTTCGCCACCCCCGTCGGAGCAGCGCCGGACGAGCCGGCCCACCTCGTCAAGGCGGCATCCGTGGCCCGCGGCCAGCTCATCGGCACAACCGGTGACAACGGCCAGATCGTGCAGGTGCCGAAGTACATTGCCTTCACCCATGCCCAGACCTGCTACGCCTTCGACGGCGACATCGCGGCCGACTGCATCCCAGAGATCACCGGGGATCCAGCGGAGATCGTCGACGCCTCGACGACCGCCGGGTTGTACAACCCCCTCTACTACGCCGTCGTCGGATGGCCCTCCCTCATCGCACACGACGAGAGCGGAATTTTCGCCATGCGCATCGTCAGCGGGGTCATAACGAGCGCGTTCCTAGCCCTCGGATTCGCGCTGCTGAGCCGCTGGCGACGCCCGCTGCTGCCGCTGCTCGGCTATCTTGCCGCCGTCACACCGATGGTGCTGTTCCTCTCCGGCACCGTTAACCCCAACTCGCTCGAGATCGCCGCGACTCTCGCGGCGTTCGTCGCGGTGCTCACGGTGGTGCGCGGCACAGGTGATCCGGGCTGGCCCCTGCCGATCATCGTGCTCGTCTCAGCGGCGGTCGCCGCCAACATGCGTGGGCTCTCGCTGCTCTGGCTGGCGATTGCCCTGCTCGCGCCTTTCGGCCTCGTGGGGCTTACGCGCATTCGCGAGCTACTGCGCTCGCGCTCCGTGCAGGTCGCCCTCATCGCGACGGCGGTCGCGGCGGTTGCCGCTCTGGTCTGGCTGCTGTCGTCCAACTCGCTGGGCGGCGCCATCCAGTCGGATGAACCGGTCACCAACGCCCCGGGCGTCGGCACCTCGCCGATCCTCGGCTTCCTCTGGACGCTCACCTCGACCTTCCTCTACGGCCAGGAGCTCGTTGGCCTGTTCGGCTGGCTCGACACCCCCGCTCCCGACGCTGTGTTCTTCGTCTGGTCCGTGCTGATCGGGGGCGGGCTGCTGGCGGGGTTCGTGCTTTTGCGCGGGCGGGCGCTGCTGGTGACGATCGGACTCGCCGCCGGCGTAGTGGTCCTGCCCGCGATTCTCGCTGGAATCTACATTTCGGAGGGGGGCGTGATCTGGCAGGGGCGGTACATCCTGCCGGTGTTCGTCTGCCTGATGATCGCGCTGGGAGCAGGCCTCGGCGACGCCCTCAAGCTCGAGCCGACCACAGCGAGGCGTCTCGGCTGGATCGTCGTGGTGGCCTGGGCTGTCGCCCAGTGGATATCGTTCGCGTGGACCCTCAAGCGCTACACCTCTGGACTCGACAGCGGCTGGCTCGAACTGCTCTCCCCGCGCTGGAGTCCGCCGGGCGGGGTCATCCTGCTCATGCTGCTCTATCTGGCGGTTGTCACCGCTGCCGGCCTCGCGTTGCCGTTCCTGCTGCGCCGACGCGCCACCAGCCCCGCCCTCATCTCGTAGAAGACTTCGATCAGGAACCCGGCGCGACAGGTCGACGCGAGACGACGGCGAGCCAGCCGAGGTGCACGAGCAGTCCTGCGACCGGTCCGAGCATGAGGGCCGTGACGACCCGGGGAACGAACTCGATCGGGCTGACCATCACCGCAATGGTGACGACCGCGGCCGCAACCCAGCCCGCGGAGTAGACGAAGTGCGCTGAGCGGGCGAGCACGGCCGAGGCGCCAACGCTGAGCGAGGCGACCAGCCCCGACGACAGCACGAGCAGCGCGATGAGGGGGCCGTCGACCGTCGGGGGCTCCCCAGAGACGAGCTCGAAGACGGTCGGGCCAAGCCACCACCCGAGCCCAGCGAGAACTGCGGCGCCGAGCACGATGATCGCCTGGACGGCGACAAAGGTGCGTAGCCAGGTCGCCGCGTGGTCGCGGAAGCGCACGATGAGGTAGCTCTGCAACGACATGATCGTCACGATCAGCGGCGCTCGCGTGAGGGTGATCGTGAAGATGAGCTCGCCGACGAAGGCCTCACTCTGCGTGGCGGCAGTCACTCCAAGCAGCAGCGGGAAGCCGCTGACAAGCACCGCGGTCGAGACCGAGGCGAGCACGGTGCGCGCGACGTTCCAGCTGAGCGCGCGATAGCCGACGTCGAGCCCGCTCGTGCCGACGAACCCGCGACGGATGACGAACCACAGGAGTCCGATGGTCAGCGGGAATGGCAGCGCAACCAGCCACGCCAGCGCGACGATATCGGTGGTGAACAGCATCCCCACGCCGACGAGCGCAAGCCGGAGTACACCGTCGGTCGCAATCATCAGGGCGAGCGAGTCCCACCGGGCAACACCGTAGAGAGAGCCAGAGAGCACGGCAACGAGCACGTACGAGGCTGTGCCGAGGGCGAGCGGCAGCACGAGCCAGCCGGCCGAGCCGCTGAAGACCGCCTGCGCCCAGAGCGGCGAGGTGCCGGCAACGACGAGAAGGGTGAGCGCGGCAGCTGCCACCGCGAATGTGCGGGCCTTGCTCGCGGGACGTGCCGCAGAGGGCTCAACCCGGTGCGTTGCGCGGGTGATCTCCTGCTGTATTCCCGAGAGGCCGCCGATCACCAGGTACATCGCCGACCAGAAGACGGCGAAGAGGGCGTAGTCGGCCCGGCCGACGACCCGCAGCACGAGCACCGTGACCAGGTAGCCGGCGATGCCCGAAATGACCGTGGCGATGAGTACGAGCGTGAAGCCGGAGGGACGCCTCACTAGCGCGACCGCAGTCTTGCCAGTACCTTGCGAGCGACGACGCGCACTCCACCGTTGCGCAGGTGGTGCAGGGTCAGCTCGATGTTGTGACGCAGCCCGTAAGGTCGCCGCGTCGAGCGGCGTCGCGTCGAGGCACCGCGGCCTGCGGCGAGCCGCTCTTCATCGAGGTCGGCGGCGTGGTGCGGATCCCGCAGAAAATCGAGCAAGGGCCTCAGAGTGTTCGCCCAGAGGAACTCCTCACGGACTCGCGCGACATTTGCGCGGCTGGTCGCGATGAGCCTCTCGTCGAAGAGGATCGCCTCGAGCGCGGCCGCGAGCGCATCGACGTCGAGGGCGGGAACGACCACCCCGAGCGACTCCCGCTCGATGAGCTCGGCGAAGCTGTCACCCTCGGTGACCACCATTGGCAGCCCCGCCCACAGGTAGTCGAGGATCCGGGTGCGAAAGGAGAAGGTGGTCTCGACGTGCGAGAAGTGAGTACTGACTCCGGCATCCGCCTCGGTGAGGTAGTTCTGGCGATCGGCGTAGTCGACCCACGAGTCGTTGAAGAACACCGTGGTGTCGAGGGCCCCGAGTTCTTGCGCGAGGTCGCGCGACTCCCGCACGATCCCCATCTCGGGCACGCCAGGGTGCGGGTGCTTCGTGCCCTGGAAGAACAGGCGCACGGTGGGCCGTGACTCGGCGACCTTCGCCACTGCACGGATCAGCGTCGTGGGGTCGAACCAGTTGTACAGACCGCCGCCCCAGAGCAGCACCTTGTCGTCTTTGCCGATACCTGGCTTGACGCCCTTGAGCACATCCCGCTCGTGCACCGGTGCGGTGGCCTCGAAGCCGAAGGGAGCGAGAGCAATGAGACCGCGCAGGTCGGGATCGTTCGCATAGGTGGCCGGATTGATGCGTCCGAGGGCAGCCAGCTGGCCAAGGTAGAACATCCGCTGCCGCTCCGAGGCACAGAGGAAGAAATCAGCGCGCTCGAGCTGCTGGTTGAGCACCGCGGTCGCGTCGGCAACCTGCTTGCTCCAGGTGGCCGCTGGCAGTTCACGGCCCTGTTCGAGCTGCTCGAGGTGCATCGGATCGTAGATGTCGGCGACGACGATCTTCGAGGTGTCCTGCAGCGCGGGGAAGGCGGCCATCGCGTGACCTTGGAAGACGATGACGTCGGCCCACCTCTCGAGTGGCTCGAAGGCGCGGCTATCTCCGGCGCGCACGTGACGCAGGGCAAAGGGCGCCTCCCGCGGCTCGAGGCCGGCAAGCGTAAGCAGGGTGACATCGTGCTCCGCCGAGATGGCGAGCGCCATGTTCCAGGCCCGGATGGCGGGGCCAGCCATCTTGACCCCGATTGGGTCACCGGTGATGATGAGCACCTTCGTCGCCTCTGGCCGCTCGGTCACCGGGAAGGCGTCGACGATCGCCTCGTAGCCATCGCGGTAGTCGCCCGCTCCGGCCGCAATCACGTCGACCCGGCCAAAGAGCGACCAGATGGCACGATCGGCGACGACGCGCGTGGCCTGTACGCGCTCGCGGTCTCGGGTGAGACCGTCGAGCTGCGCGACGAACTGGTCGACCGCGTACACGCCGGCGAGACCGTCGCGATCGACCGGCTGCGCGAGCACGTTGTCGTCGGCGGTGCCGCGGTAGTCGAATTCGGCCGAGTCGAGACCGGCGGTGGCAACAGCGCGCCGAACGGTGAGGGCGAGCGAGGCGGGAAGGATCGCATCCAGCGTGCGCTGCTCAAGATTCTTGTAGAGCGTGAAGAGGGCATTGCGCTCGAGGAGGTAGGTCTCCTTGAAGCGCCCGAACTTGTCGGCGGAGGCGTGGTGCTTGTGCAGGGCGATAGATGCCGGCTGGTAGCGGAAGCGACGGCCGACGAGGTTGAGGCGCCACCCGAAGTCGACATCCTCGTAGAACATGAAGAATCGCTCGTCGAATCCCCCGAGCGCCTCGAAGTCGCTGCGGCGCACGAACATGGCGGAACCGGTGCCGAACAGCACATCCTTCTCCTGCGTGCCGAGCGTGCCCGCGGTCTCGCCGACGAAGGGCTTGTAGCCCTTTCCGAACCAGGTCAGCCCGGAGTCGATGAAGTCGACGAGCTCGCCGTCCCAGTCGAGCACGCGGCTGGCGACAGCACCGATTGCCGGGTCGCTCTCGAAAGTGGCGACGGCCTCGGTGATCCAGCGCGGATCCGGCTTGGCATCGCTGTTGAGAAAGGCGACGTACTCGCCGCTGCTGGCGGCGACTCCCAGGTTGCAGCCGCCGGCGAAGCCCGTGTTGTCGGCCGAGTCGACGAAGGTGACCCACGGCGCAGCGGCACGGATGCGCGCTGCACTGTCATCGCCCGACCCGTTCTCGACGACGATGACCTCGAGCCGGTCCGCCGGCCAGTCGAGCGTGCGCAGTCCTTCGACGGCCTCGATCGTGTCGTCGGCACCACGAAAGTTGACGAGCACGACCGACACGACACCAGCGCGAGGCTCTGCCATGGTGCTCCTGACTACGTTCGTGCGACCGAAGAGAATCCTAGCAATCGGGCCGGGGGCACTTCCCCGTGCTCCTAGCGCAGCTCGACCCTGACATTAGGAGCGAGCGTTGGGCAGGCGTCGTGCAACTGGTCGACGAGGGTCGCGTCCTGCGTCTCGACGACGACCGTCGCATCCATGTAGCCGATGATGCGACAGAGATCGTCGATGTCGTCGTGGTCATAGAGCCCGTAGGCGGCAGTGCGCAGTTCGAAGTCGCCGGTTATCGAGTTGGCCCACAGCTGCCAGACCCAGAAGTTGATGGTGCCCTCCAGCGGGTCACCCGACTGCCAGAGGATATGACCCACATCGGGACGCGCGTCGTCGAAGATCTCATCGGCCGCATCGTCACCGTTGCCTGGCAGGTCACCCGCGAGAACGTGCCCGATGGCGCTATTCGAGATGTAGGGCGCACCGGAATGGGGAGCCCACTCGAGAAAGCCCACCGTGACGGCCGCGACAAGCAGCAGCCCGACGACAAGCAGCCAAACGCGCCGCAGGTACCGCACGCACATCGCTGCCGCGGCTCCGACCAGCAGCACCAGCACCGCCGCGGCCATCAGCCAGGAGAACTTGAGCGGGTAGTACGACCAGGGGTTCTCGAGGTTGCGCGCGACGAAGAGCAGGAACGCGAGCCCGGCCCCAGAGGCAACGGCGGTCGCCGCTACCGCGATCACCACATCATGCAGAATTCGGCGGAACGCAAGCAGGGAACCTGCCAGTGCCACAACGGCGAGAGCGGGCAGCAACCAGTGACGGAAGCTGAACACGCCGCCCGGCGCGACGAGTGAAGTGGGTGCGTTGATGACCGCGGGGAGGGTCAGCCCGAAGGCGAAAAGGACAAACTGGGCGATCGACACCCAGAGCAACACCCGCACCACTCCTCCGACGCGCCAGACTCGCGCGCGGTAGCGAACGCCGGTGATCGCTGCGAGAGCCAGCGGAACCAGCACCAACGGGCTCCACACGGCGAGCGCGAGGGTCGCGGCAAGACACTGCACGATGAAGGATGCGGCGGGGCTGCGCCGCACGGCGAAGTGCGCCGCGACCGCGCCGAGCACGACGACCATGGCCGGCTGTGCGTTGAGGAAGCCATACTCCATCGGGTACCCGCTGAAGAACCACGACAACGGCAGGAGGGATGCGGCACCGCCGGCCGCCAGGGTCACCGGCAGCGGCGCACCCACCGCGCGCACCATGAGCGCGACGACCGCGCCGGCGACGACGCAGAGCACGGCGATCGCGACCGCCCAGAGGCTGGCGATGGCAAGGATGTCGTTGCGAGCCAGCAGGGAATCCGCTGCTGAGACCCGCCCGGGCGCCATCTCGAAAGCCAGCAGCGCGGAGGTCAGCGGCACGGGGTTGGCGTTCGCGCCGGCGGCGAGGCCGTCGCGCATGATGACGTCACGGGCAATAAGCGTGTTGTTGGCCGTGTCGCCCATGAGCACCCAGGCGTACTGGGCGGCGCTGGGGATGACCGCGGAGAGCACGAGGGCGACGCCCCAGGCGATGGCACCGGGCAGTCCCGCGACCCACGCCCAGATCGCCGAAGTACGCCGCACCCGCACTCCACGCGGGACGCGCGCCTGCATCACGATGCCTCCGACGCCGAGAGCGCTGAAGACCACGACCGAGGTCGCGAGCAGCGGCAGTCCGAGCGGGGTGGTAACGAACTGCGTGGTCATGAGCAGTAGCAGGCCGGCGAAGAGGGTGAGCGTGATGCCCAGCGATGCCCCAAGACGCCCGGCAAGCACAAGCAGCCACGGCGCGAGGGCAGCGATGCATAGCGGCATCGCGCTGAAGCCGAGTAGCACGAGCACGATGCCGATCGCGATGCCGGCGACGAAGAGCAGCACGCGAAGGCGTGGTGACATGCCTACGACCTCAGGGCGACTGCGGCAAGGAAGTCGTCATAGTCGCGGATGTAGTCGTCGCCGTCGTAGCCCTCCGATGCGAGCACGAGCAGCACGGCGTCGCTCGAGTAGCGGTACTGGGTGCCCCAGACCATCGGGGGAACGAGCAGTCCACGATCCGGGCGATCGAGAAGATACTCCTCGCGGTGGGTGCCGTCGTCGACGATCGCGCGCACGGATCCCGAGAGGCAGACAAGAAACTGGGCGCACTCCCGGTGTGCGTGCGCCCCGCGGGCCTCGACGCTCGGCACGTCGTAGACGACGAAGAAGCGGGCGGGGGCGAAAGGCAGCTCGCCGTCGACCTGCCCCGCGACAAGGGAGCCGCGCAGGTCCACCGCCTTGGTGAGGCTGTGCAGGCGCACGCCCGCCACCTCGCTGACTCGGGTCTCCGACTCGGAAGCCGCCACCTCGATCGTGGGCTGGGACCTCGTGTTGGCATAGCCGCTGATCCGCGCCGGATTGCCGACAACGATCGCGTACTCGGGAACGTCTCGTGTGACGACACTGCCGGCGCCGACCATTGCTCCGGTGCCGATCGTCACTCCCGGCAGGATGGTGGCATTCGCCCCGATGGACGCACCCGCGCGCACAAGGGTGGTCGCGTACTCCTCCGGATGCTGCCTGCTCCGTGGGAAGAGATCGTTGGTGAAGGTCGCGTTCGGACCGACGAAGACATCGTCCTCAAGAGTCACGCCATCCCACAGCTGCACCCCGCATTTGACGGTTACCCGGTCGCCGACCCGCGCGCCGCCCTCGATGAAGACCCCGTCGCAGATATTGCCGTCCGCGCCTACTACAGCACCGGGCAGGATGTGCGCGAATGCCCACACGCGCGTTCCGTCGCCGACGGCATCGGTTTCAACGAGGGCGTTGGGGTGGATGAAGGCGCTCATGTCGTCAATTCTTCCTTCTCTGGGTTCGCCGGGTTCGTCGCCGCGCGAAAGATGAAACGACCGCCGAGGTAGTTGAGCGGGGTGGTCACCGCAATAACGATGACGCTGGTGAGCACGAGCGGCCAGAAGCCCTCGGGCTTGATGAGGTGGATGATGAACTGACCGAGACCGAGAACAACGAGGTAGAGGGCCCCGAAGGCGACAAGGCGACGCGCGCCGCCGCCGGATGCCCGGAACACGAAGCGGGACGAGCCGAACACCACGACAATGAGCCCAAGAGCGAAGGCAATGAGATAGGCGATGGACGGC
>FSTY01000453.1_pt1 | contig 19011 bp, 16 predicted proteins | sample 1637021 | NCBI WGS metagenome assembly FSTY01 (sample SAMEA3914818, study PRJEB12502) | metagenome | biome: forest; material: soil | place: Canada | collected 2010-06-26 | depth 0.1 m
AGCTCGCTGAGGCGCTCGCGCATGAGCAGTTTGTCCTGGGCGTAGAGCAGGGCGTGCGGGCCGGGCCGCACTGCCGCACCGGCGGCGATGAGGGCGGCGAGCACCTCCTGCGGAACGTGCTCATGGTCGAAGGTGACGACATCCACGCCCCGCGCAAAACGAAGGACGTCCTCGGTGTTTCGGTAGTCACCGAGCTGAGTCACGGCCAATCCGGCCGATTCTCCTTCGTTTTCGGCGAGCACGCGCAGGTCGATGCCGAGGTTCACGGCGGCGGGGATCATCATGCGGGCGAGTTGGCCTCCACCGATCACACCAACGGTGAGTGACATCACAGCTCCTGTCTCAACCCTGCGGTTAGACTTCCAACCGCAAGACCCAATCTTCGCTTATCAATCAGGTGGATGCATGCGCGCACTCGTCAGCCAGCTGGCGCGCTTCGGCCTTGTCGGGCTGCTCGGGCTCGTCGTCGATGTCGGCATCTTCAACCTGCTCGCCGTGACTCTGCTCAGCCCGGCGAATCTGCACGAGGGCCCCATCATCGCGAAGGTCATCTCGACCTCCGCGGCCATCGCGGTCAACTGGATGGGCAACCGCCACTGGACCTTCCGCGACGACCGCCGCCACGACTGGCTGCGCGAGGGGGTCGAGTTCGTGCTCGTCAGCATCGGTGGCATGGCCATCAGCCTGCTCTGCCTCTGGGTATCGCACTACGCGCTCGGCTTCACCTCGCTGCTCGCCGACAACGTGGCCACGAACGGCATCGGGCTCGTGCTCGGCACGGCCTTCCGCTTCACCTTCTACCGCGTGTGGGTGTTCAAGCCGGGGCGCTCGCCGGTGCCAGCAGAGCACCGGGTGCGCGAGACGGTGTAGCAACACCCCCCATGCCGCCCGGCCGCCGTGGCCACTACGCTAACGGCTAACCATGGCGGACACATCCCGAAGCCCACGCGTGCTGATCGACTGCACGGCAATTCCGGCAAACCGCCGAGGGGTGGGACGCTACGTGGAGGGACTGCTCGGCGGCATGCCCGCCGACGGCGTTCACATCAGCCTGGTCTGCCAGCGACGGGATGCCGCAGCACTGCGCACGGACGCCCCGTGGGCCGCCTCCGTGCACTCCTTGCCGCCGCTGTTCCGCTTTCGACCGCTGCGCCTCGCCTGGGAGCAGCTCGGTCTCGTGGTGCTGGCGATGCGGCTCGCGGTGGACGTCGTGCACTCGCCGCACTACACCTTTCCCCTCGCCTGGCGCGGGCGCCGCGTGGTGACCCTGCACGATGCGACCTTCTTCAGCAGCCCCGGCGTGCACAGCCCGCTCAAGCGACTCTTCTTTCGCGCGTGGAGTCGCCGGGCCTGGCGCCGCGCCGACGTAGTGATCACCCCGAGCGCGGCGAGCGCGAGCGAGCTCGAGCGCTTTCTCGGAGTGCCGGGCGGGGTGGTGGCGGTCGCGCACCTCGGAGTCGACGTGCACCGCTTCCACCCGCCGACAGCGCGGGCGGGCGCCGACTTCCGCGCGGCCGTCGGCCTCTCGCCCTCCGACCGGTGGTTCGCCTTCCTCGGCACCATCGAACCGCGCAAGAACCTCATCGCCCTACTGGATGCCCACGAGGGCCTGCGCGACGAGCTCGGCGCAGAGACACCCCTGCTCCTCATCTCCGGCAACCGCGGGTGGGATGCGGCAGCCCACGCCCGCCTCGCCGCCCTGCCGCCCGAATCGGGCGTCGTCGAGCTCGGCTACCTGCCGATCGACCAGCTGACGGCCCTGCTCGGCGACGCGGTCGCGGTGGTGTACCCGACCCTCGGCGAGGGGTTCGGGCTGCCGGTGCTGGAGTCCATGGCCTGTGGCGCCCCCGTCGTGACGACCAACCGGCTGGCCATTCCCGAGGTCGGCGGCGACGCCGTGGTGTATGTCGAGCCGACCGCCGGGTCGATTCGCTCGGCCATGCTCGCGCTCGCCACCGATTCCGGTCTGCGCGACGACTACGCACGCCGCGGGCTCGCCCGCGCGGCGACCTTCAGCTGGGCGGCGACCGCGAGGGCGCACATCGACAGCTACCGCGCTGCGGCCCGGAGCTAGGGCTCCTGCAGCACGACCTCGAGCATGCGCTCGGTGTCGGCCTCGAGCGACGCGAGGGTGCCGCGCAAGAACTCCTCGACCTCGTCCACGTGAACGGGAGAGTATCCCGCCTGTTTCAGGTGACGGCGTATCTCGAATCTCGTCGACGCGATGCGCTCGCGCATCTCTCGGGCGGCCTGCACGAAGCCGTCGATGTCATCGACGAACACCGTGTGATCACCGTCGTCGCGCAGGCGGGCGGTGTTGAGAGCCTCTGGCGGTCGAACACCCACCCGCCACGACCCGGCGTAGCCGAACTTGTCGCGCCCGAAGAATCTCTCGACCGACCGCTGTGTGCGCTCGTAGTCGAGCGAGACACTGAGGTCGTAGAACACCGGAACCCCGGCGTCGATGTAGGTGCGGTTCCACACGTCGGCATCCCGTCGGCGCAGCCACAGCGAGAACACCAGCTCCCCGGCGGCCGATTCATTGAGCGTGCGCTGGGGAAGCTCACCGAGGGAGTAGGTGTGGGCGAGCCGGCTGAGCACGGTGTTCGCGGGCACAGACCCCGCAGCCGCGACGCCGAGTGATCTCAGGCGCGAGACCTGGCCACCGCGCAGCACGCGCAGCTCGGCGACGTTCACCAGGCCCCTGCCCAGAGCGTGCACGAAGACCTCTCGCTGCAGCTCCACCGGATCCATGGACTTGACCGCCCAGGGCAGGCCGCGGAACAGCACCACGGGCAGCTGCGAGCCGTCCGGCTTTGCGGGCGGCTCGAGCGCTTCGGCCGACTCCGGGGCAGGGATCGAGAACGCGCCAGCGCGCCGGGTCACCATTCCCGAGAGATTACACGGTCACTAGACTGCGGACACTGCGCATCCATCTCGAGAACGGCTCTTCATGCGGCTCCGATCCGTGACATCGACGATCGCCGATGTGGTCAGGATGAACCACTCGTTCGTCACCGACTCGATGACGAGGGCCGCGCTGCGCCGCGCCATCGGCCGCCGACCCGGCTCGCCGCCCGGCGGAGCCGCACAGGCGGAGCTGGATGCCGCCGAGCCGAGCGTGAAGGCCTACCTCGGCCTGTCGAGTGGCAGTCTCGCCCTCGCGGGCATCCGCGTCTCCGAGTCGGGCGACCGCTACCTCAACGTCGTGATCGGCGAGATCACCGCGACGTCGCTCTTCGCTGGCGTGCACACCGCGCTCACGGTCGCGTCCCAGCTTGCCGCTCGGCTCGGTCTTCCATTGCGGGTGATCATGCTCGACTGGACGTCGCCGGGCAACTCCGCCGCAACCGCGGCCGCCCTCATCCACTCGAGCCTCACCCTGGAGGGGGTAGAGGTGGTGGAGCGGGAGCATGTGCGGGCGGTGCCGTTCACCTCGAGTGACGTCTGGCTCGCCACCCACTCGAAGACCGCGCACGCGGTGCAGGTCGCCGCGATCGCCGGCCTGATCCCGGTCGACCGGGTCGTTTACCTCATCCAGGACTACGAACCCGGATTCAGCGCCTGGTCGACCGACTCGGTGACCGCGGCGGCCACCTACCACGCCGGCTTCCTGCCCCTGGTCAACTCCGTGCCGCTGTGGGAGTACCTCACCCAGGTCGAGGGGCTGGCGATCGATCGCGGCCTCGTGTTCGGCCCCTCCCTCGACGCCGACGCGCTTCGTGCCGCAGCCGCAGCACGAATGGTGCAGCACGACCGGCGCATTCTCTTCTATGCCCGCCCGGGCAAGGCGCGCAACCTGTTCCACCTCGGCATCGCCTCCCTGCGGGTGGCCGCCCGCGAACTCGTGGAGGCCGGTGAACGGGTCGAGTTTCTGTCCATCGGCGAGCCCCATGACGATGTGCAGCTCGCCGACGGGGCGGTGCTGCACAGCGTGGGCCGCCTCGGCTGGCGGGAGTACTTCGACTTCATCGCCACTGTCGACGTTCTGCTGTCGCTCCAGCAGAGTCCCCACCCGAGTCATCCGCCCTTCGACGTCGCCATCTCGGGCGGCTATGCGGTGACCAACGACTTCGACGGGCGCCGCCGGTCCATGCACCCGCGGATCGTCACCGCACCGGCGACCCCGGGCGGCCTTGGCTCTGCGCTGGTGGGTGCCCTCGATCTGGCCGCCACAGACGACCACGGCTACCAGCCGCTCGCCGACGCAAGCCTCGGCGCGCCCCTGGCGGATGCCCTCGAGCTCGTGGCCGCGCGATTGCTGTCGGACTAGCTACTGCTCGTCGCGCACGGCGGCTTCGTAGGCATCCACGACGTCCCGCGTGTCGCCCATCTTCCGGATTCGGCCGTCATGCAGCCAGACGGCCGAGTCGCACATCTCGGTGATGTTGTTCATCGAGTGGCTCACGAGCACGATCGTCTTGCCCTGCTTCTTGAACTCGACGAACTTCTGGCGGCACTTCTCACGGAAGGCGGCATCGCCGACCGCGAGAACCTCGTCGACGATGAGCACGTCGGGGTCTACATTGATCGCGACCGAGAAGCCGAGGCGCACGTACATGCCGGAGGAGTAGTTCTTGACCGGCTGGTCGATGAAGTCCCGCACACCGGAGAAGTCGACGATGTCCTCGAACTTCGCCGCGATCTCCTTGCGCGACATGCCGAGGATCGACCCGTTGAGGTAGACGTTCTCCCTGCCGGAGAGCTCGGGGTGGAAGCCGGACCCGACCTCGAGCAGCGTCGCGACCCGTCCCGTCACGGTTATCGCCCCCGCGTCCGGTGAGAGGATGCGCGAGATGCACTTGAGCAACGACGACTTGCCGGAGCCGTTGCGCCCGATCAGTCCGAGAGTGCTGCCCGCAGGCACTTCGAGAGACACATCGCGCAGTGCCCAGAAGTCCTTGTACTTGCCGCGGGTGCCGCGGATGAGCGCCGACTTGATGGAGTCGTTGCGCTCGGCGTACATGCGGAATTTGAGCGACACCCGGTCAACACTCACCGCTGCTGATCCACTCACAGGAGCACCGCCAGCTTTCTCTCAAATCGCTTGAACACCAGGAACCCGACTACGAAGACGATGAGCGACCAGCCGACACACCATGCGCTGTCGGCAAGGTCGGGCCACCGGTTGTCGTAGAGCAGCTGACGGAACACACTGACGAAGCGCTCGATCGGGTTGAGCCGGTAGAGCACGAAGAGCCACGGGTGTTCGCGCGTCGCGCTCTCGACGAGGTGCAGGGGGTAGATCACCGGCGTGAGGTACATCCACATCTGCAGCACGATCGCGGTGAGGTGCTGGGTATCGCGGAAGTACACGGTGAGTATGGCGAGTCCCATAGCCAGCCCCGTCGAGAACAGCGCGAGCAACAGCATGAACAGGATGACGAGGGGCAGCCAGGGCAGCACGAACGCCCCGAAGACCGACAGCGCCACCGCGAGCAGGCCCATCTCGATGATCCAGGTCACCCCGGTCGAGCCGGTAACGGCGAACGGCAGGGTCATCCGGGCAAAGTAGACCTTCTTGATGAGGTTGGCGTTCGCAGTGATCGAGGCCAGTCCTCCGCTGACCACGCGGGAGAAGAACAGCCAGGGCAACAGGCCCGAGAGCAGCCACAGCGGGTAGTTGTCGAGCCCGCTGGGATCACCGGGAGGCGGCTGCGTACGGAAGATTATCGAGAAGACCACCGTGTAGACGAGCATCGTCGCCAGCGGGTTGAGCAGCGACCACAGCTGACCGAAGAAGGTGCGTCGGTATTTTCCCTTGACCTCGCGGAGAATCAGATTGCTGAGGAGTTCGCGGGCCGCGAATAGCTCTCTCAGATACTGCAACAGGTCGGCTCCTGGAACGTGGTGCGACGGAATCCCGCAGGGCAGCCCTCATTCTAGGGGCCGTATGCCGCCGCTAGTATCGGGCTGTGCTGGTCTACTTCGTCAATCACTCGACCGCACCCGTGAACCTCGGCGGGGCCGAGCGGTCGATGCTCGAGCTGGTCGCGGACTGGTATGCGGCTGACCCCGACTTCGAGGCCTTTTTTCTCACGAAGGCCCCGCGGGGCAAGTTCATCGAGGCCCTCGAGCAGCGCGGCTGGGCCTACCGCGCCTTCCGTTTTCGCGGCTGGGCCGGGCCGAAGGCGGTGCAGCCCTCTGACGAGATCGCCTACTTCGCCCGCGACGACCACGCGGCGACCCTCGGCATTGTCGCCGAGCTGGAGAAACGACGACCGGACCTCGTGGTCACCAACACGCTCGTCGCCCCCTGGGGCGCCTTCGCGGCCGCCATCGTCGGAATCCCCCACGCGTGGTTCGTGCGGGAGTACGGCGACCTCGACCACGGCCTCACGTTCACGACCGGACGCGAGGCGACCTTCGCCGACATCGGGCTGCTGTCGCAGTCCGTCTTCACCAACTCCCTCGCCCTCAAGGCGCACATCGGCCAGTACCTCGACGAGGGCAAGGTGACCGTGGTCTACCCGCGAGTGGACACCGCGGCCGTGCAGGCGAAAGGCGAGGCCGCCCCAGAGACCCCGCCCTTCCCCCAGGCCGACCCGGGCCTGCGCATCACGGTGGTCGGCCGACTGTCGCAGTCGAAGGGCCAGTGGCGGGTCATCGACGCGGTGGCCGAGCTCGCGTCCCGCGGCATCACCGCCAGCGCCTGCTTCGTGGGCGGGCACGAGCAGCCGGGCTACGACGCCGACCTGCGGGCGCGGGCCGCCGCGCTGGGGGTGCGCGACCGCATTACGATCGCGGGCGAGCGGGCGAATCCCTTTCCATACATCCGCGCCGCCCACGTCTGCGTCACCCCGTCGGGCATCGAGGCCTTCGGCCGCTCGACGCTCGAGTACCTGGCCTCGGGCCGCGCTGTGATCGCCTCCAACGGCGGCGGCAGTGCCGAGCTGGTCGATGATGGTGTCACCGGCTACCTCTTCGACGCCGCTGACCCGGCCCAGCTCGTCGAGCTGCTCGCGGGCTACGCCACCGACCCCGACCTCGTCGTCTCGCACGGGCTCGCCGCGGCGGCTCGCGCACTCGACTTGTCGACCACCGCGCGCTTCAGCAACACGGCGGCCATCGCGAGGCTGAAAGCGACCGCGCTGCTCGAGCCCTACCGCCTGCCGCAGGTCACCCGCTCCTGGCTCGCCCTGGCGCCGCACTTCTGGAACGCGGCCGGCGGGCAGCGCATCACCCTGTCGCTGATCGTGTCCCGGCTGCGGGGCCGCATCGGCCGCGCCGTGCGACGGCGCCGTTAGGCTGACCGCATGCACCCCGTCACGGTCATCGTGCCGGTCTACGGCGATCTGCCGTCGCTGACCGCCTGCATCGAATCCCTGCTGGTCACCGTCGACCAGTCCGTGCACCGCGTGCTGCTCGTCAACGATGTCGGACCCGACGCGGATGTGATCGAGACGGCGATCCTCGCCCTCATCGCCGGCGAGCCCGCCTTCCACTACGCCCGCAACCCCGAGAACCTCGGCTTCGTCGGCAACTGCAATCGGGCCGCACTCGAGCTGGACACCACCGACAACGACCTGCTCCTTCTCAACAGCGACACCGTGACCACGCCGGGCTTCATCGAGGAGCTCTCGGCGGTGCTGCACGCCTCGCCGACGCACGGCGCCGTGTGCCCGCGCAGCAACAACGCGACGATCGCGAGCCTGCCCTACACACTGCGCGACCCGTCGGTCGGGCGGGGCGAGCAGCGCTCGCTCGACGTGCACGCCGCGCTGCGCGGCCTGCTGCCGCAGTTCAGCGTCGCGCCGGTGGCCATGGGCTTCTGCTTTCTCGTGCGCCGCGAGCTCGTGCGCGAGTACGGCCTCTTCGACGAGGTCTTCGCCCCCGGCTACGGCGAGGAGAACGACTTCTGCCTGCGCATCGGGCAGCACGGCTTCCTCTCGCTCATCGCCCACCGCGCCATCGTGCTGCACGTCGGCGCGCGCAGCTTCTCGCGCTCCCGCCGCGCGGCGCTGCGGGCTGCACACGAGCGGATCCTCGTCGAGCGCCACCCCGGCTACCCCGACGCCGTGCAGCAGTACCTGCACATCGACCGCGACCCGGTGGACGCCTTCGCCGACGCGCTCGCGCCCGGTGACGACCTCATCCGTCTGCTCATCGACATCGACGAGGGCGCCAAGCCGGGCCCGAGCGCGCTGCTGCGTGCCGCCCGCGCGGGAGCGCTCAGCGGGGTCGTCGTCACCGTCTCGGTGCCCGACGCCCAGCAGCGCCGGGCGGCACGATCCCTGCGTCCCCTTCCGGTCGTCGCGCACTCCCGCCTGGACGGGCAGTGGGATGCCGCCCTGCTGTCGTCGACGTCACCCTCGCTCGCCCAGCGCCGACGCCTCAACCGCGTCAGCCTGCGCTGGGCAACGGCCGAGTCCACCCCCATGGACTTCATCGATGCCACGCTGGAATCGGGGCACGACATCCAACGAGTTGGCCGCGCGCCGGTCGACGTCGAGCGGCTGCGCGCGCGGTGGGCTGCCTACGCCACCCGGGATAGCAGCGGGGCACTCCCCGCCCCCGCCGAGTCGACGGCCAAGCGCCTCGCCCGCCGCGCCCAGCAGCGCTGGCCCGGCCTCGCGACCCTCGTCCGTCGAACGCTGCGGCGCTAGGAGAGTCGGGGCAGTGTGCCGCCCCACCGCTCGAGGAAGAGCGCCCGGTTGCGATCCTTCGCCTTCGACCGCCCGAGGGTGCTTCCCTCGTGGTGGTAGACGACGGAGCCGTGCACGACCTCGAAACGACCCGGTCGCAGCCGCGACGCGCGAAGGCAGAGGTCGACATCCTCGAGTCCGTTGGTGAACAGGGGGTCGAAGCCCTGCAGCGCGATGAGGTCGGCGGCGCGCATGCACAGCGCCGCGGCAGTCACGGCAGAGAACGAGTGCTCGCGTGCGGCCGCGGCCGAGCGGGGCTCCCCCGTGAGGAAGTGCTGGGGCAGTCCTCCGTCGGGGAACACCGTGCCCGCGGTCTGGATGCTGCCATCCGGGTACAGCAGCAGGGGCTGTGCCCCGAGCACCGCGCCGTCGTCGAGGCTCCGCACGAGAGGCTCGAGCCACCCCTCGGTCACCTCCGTGTCGTTGTTGAGCGCGACGAAGTACGCCCCGGTCGAGAGTGCGAGACCCACGTTGTTGGCGAGGGCGAAGTTGAGGTTTCGCGGCATCCGCTCGATCCGCACATCGGCACATCCGGCGTAGAGCGCGCGCAGAATGGCGTAGATGTGGCGGCTCGAGGCGTTGTCGATGACGATCACCTCGAGGCGCTGGCCGCCGGAATGGGCCAGAACGGAGTCGACAGCAGCCCGGGTCAGCCGCCAATCGGCGAGCGTGGGCATGACGACGGAGACGAGCCCGCTGTCGCGACTGCCGAGCGCGCGCTCGAGTTCGCCCCAGCGCACGAGGTGCCTGCCGAGCACGACGTCCTCCCACGCGAGCGACTCCACGGACGAGATTCGGTCGTCGGTCGAGCGATTGTCGTAGTCGACGCCGATGAAGCCGACGTAGCGCGGCACGACCACCGGCGACATCCGCAGCAGGAGGTCGTAGTCGACCCAGCGCCTGATCGACTCGTCGAAGCCCCCGAGGTCTGCGACCAGCTGCCTCTCGACGACGAGAGAGTTCAGGTCGATGAAGTTGCCCGACTCCAGCTCGGTGAGTGTGGCGTCCATTCCCCGGTACCCCCGCCGCCCACGGTCCCGATGCAGTTCGGCGGCACAGTGCACGGCTCGCGTCGCGTAGGCGCGCAGGCCAGCGAGGTTCAACTCGAGAAACCGGGGGCGCCATTCGTTGTCGGAGTCGATGAAGGCTAGGTACGCGCCGCTCGCGTGCGCGAGGGCGTGATTGCGGGCGGCCGAGACCCCGCGCGGCTCGGTGGCGAGAACCGTGACGCGCTCGTCGCCCTCGGTGGCCTCCCGGATCAGCGCGACGCTGTCGTCGACAGATCCGTCATCGACGACGATGAGCTGCCAGTGCTGATAGGTCTGCGCCTGCACCGAACGGATGGCGGCGAGCACGGAGTGCGCCCGGTCCCGAGTGGGCAGCAGGATGCTCACCACCGGGCTGTCGTCATCGGCGGTGACGTGCTGCTCCAACTCCGCGATGAGGCGCGCTTCGGCCTCCGCATCCCAGGTGAGCGACGTGCGCTGCCGTCGCGAGCGCAGTTGCCGCTCGAAGGTCGCGGCGTCGGCGAGCGCCCGTGCGCGGCACTCTGCCCAGGTGAGCGGTGCACCGTGATACTCGTCCGCGACCGGCATGAGCGTCTCGCCCGTGGCGTGGCGCAGGAAATGCCGTAGCGCACGCCCGGTGGCGCCCCGTCGACCCCCGCGCTGCGCATAGCGCGCGGCGTCGAAATACGGGCTCGTTGCGAAGAGCCGCGACTGCCGAAACAGGTTCGCGTACCAGCTGTCGCGGTTCTCGTTCAGCGACCAGACGATCCAGTCGGCCTCCACGAGCGGGCTGAGTGAGAGGCCGAGCGCCTGCTCGCCCTCGTTGCGCAGGTAGTAGTTGACTGCCTGCCGGGCGCTGCGAAAAACCCTGCCGGTCAGGGTCTGGACGTACTCGAGGTCGACGATGCCCAGTCGCAGGATCCGGCGCCGCCAGAGGGCATGCCGGAGCCACGCGGTGAGCCGGGCGGTCATGGCAGTTCGAAGATGAGGGAGGTCGCCCGGTCGAGCTCTCGCCCCGAGCGCAGGCGCCCGCGGCCGTCCAGTGCCATCCACCGGGAGAGGGTCTCCCGCTCGTCGCGACGGTTCGTGTCGTCCAGGATCACGAGGCAGCCGTCGCTCAGGCGGTCACGCAGCAGCGGGAAGGCCGGAAAGCGCGCCTGCTCGCCGGTGCTGCCGGGCGGCCCGTCGACGAACAGCAGTGCGATGCCGGTGAGCCCGTCAAGGGCCTCGGGGGCGAACCACGAGTATGGCTGATCGTCGATCACCGTCGGCGATAGCGGTGCCACCCGCACCTCGACCGTGGCCTCGAGCCCGTTCGCCCGCAGGGCGTGGCGCGTCTGCTCCGCGTAGGCCACCTCGTGCTCGAGGGCGACCACCGTGATGCCCCGGTCCTGCTGCGCGGCTGCCAGCCCGAGCCACACGCTGGAGGTGCCGCTTCCGCACTCGACGATCACGGCGCCATCCGGCAGGCCGCGCACCGCGTCGACCATGGCCAGCAGCGTCTGCGGCGTCGCCGCCCACCCCGAAGGTGGCGGAACCTCGGCACCCACGGCGACCAGCTGGTGCAGGCCGAGCAGGGCGGAGACATCGCGGGCCACGCCCCGACGCACCCTTTCCTCGATGCCCGTCGGACCATCCCCGAGGTGCTGCATCACCCGCTGCACCGTCGCATCGGTCCAGCCCCCGCCAGCTCTGGTCAGCGCGCCGAGCTGCGCACGCACGCTGAGCAGCGTGGCCGCCAGCACCATCATCGTCGCGACGAGCACCGCGGCTCCTGCGCAGACGGCGAGAATCAGGATGCTGGGCTGCGCCATCACGAGGCCCACTACCGCGAGCCCCGCGGCAACCAGGAGCGCGGCGCCCAGCGCGATGAACCCCGACCGCGACATCAGCCAGCCTGCGATGACTCTCATGCGATCGCTCCGTCAGGTCGGTGGAAACTCGGCTGATTCACTATAGGCGGCGGCTACGGTCGCCCCGGCGCGCGGTACACCCAGCCGGCCGAGCGCCAGGAAGCGGGATCGAGGCAGTTTCTGCCGTCGACCAGCATGCGAGTCGTGACGAGCGATCCGATCGCGGCGGGGTCGAGCTCGCGGTACTGCTGCCATTCGGTCAGCAGCAGCACGAGGTCAGCGCCGGCGACGGCGTCCTCGGCCGACGCGACGTAGTCGAGCTGCGGGTGGATGCGGCGCGATGACGACACCGCCTGGGGATCGGTCGCCCGCACCTCGGCGCCGAGCTCGCGGAGGCGCACCGCCACGTCGAGCGCCGGCGAGTCGCGCACGTCGTCGGAGTCCGGCTTGAACGCCAGCCCGAGAACCGCGATGCGGGCGCCCGCGACGCTTCCGCCGCACAGCTCCTGGGCGAGGCCCACCATGCGTTCGCGGCGGCGGGAGTTGAGGGCGTCGACCTCGCGCAGGAAGCCGAGGGACTCGCCGGCACCGAGCTCGTCGGCTCGCGCGAGAAACCCGCGGATGTCTTTCGGCAGGCACCCACCGCCGAAGCCGAGGCCGGCATTGAGGAAGCGGCGGCCGATGCGCTCGTCATAGCCGATGGCCTCTGCCAGCTGGGTGACGTCGGCGCCGGTGGCGTCCGCGATGTCCGCCATCGCGTTGATGAATGAGATCTTCGTCGCGAGGAAGGCGTTGGCGGCGACTTTGACGAGCTCGGCGGTGGCGAAGTCGGTGACGATGCGCGGAGTCTCGCGGTCGATGGCGGCGGCGTACACGGCATCCAGCGTGGTGACGGACTGCCCGTCACCGGGGCGCACCCCGTAGACGATGCGGTCGGGTCGCAGCGTATCGGCGATGGCGAACCCCTCGCGCAAGAACTCGGGATTCCACGCCAGCCGCGCGCCGGCCGCTTCGATCAGGTCGGCCAAGCGGGCCGCGGTGCCGACCGGCACGGTGCTCTTGCCGACGACGAGCGAGCCGGATGCGAGGTGTGGAAGCAGGGCCGTCACCGCCGCATCGACATAGCCCAGGTCCGCCGCGAGACTGTCGTCGGCCTGGGGGGTGCCCACCGCGATGAAGTGCACGTCGGCGCCCCGCACCTCGTCGATCGCCGTGCTGAAGCGCAGCCTGCCCGACTGCAGCGACGCCGCGAGCAGGTCGCTCAAGCCGGGCTCGAAGAATGGCACCTCGCCCGCGGCGAGCCCGGCCACCTTCGCGGCGTCCACGTCGATGCCGACGACCGAGTGGCCGAGCTGGGCCATGCAGACGGCGTGCACTGCCCCGAGGTAGCCGCAGCCGATAACTGAGATCTGCACGCCTGAACTCTATTGGCAAAGCCATCGCCGTCTGCGTCGCGTGCCGGGGCGATCTATGCCATTCTTCGATGGCGGCCGCCGTGGCTGCCCTTGCGATCTGGAGCACCGCAATGCCCACCACCGCCACCGTGCCCGTCGCGAGCACGAGTGTCGTGCTTCCCGAAGTACAGGCACTGCGCGCGATCGCCGTGCTGGGCGTCATCGCTTACCACCTCTGGCCCGGCGTCGTGCGTGGCGGCTTCGCCGGTGTCGACGTCTTCTTCGTCATCTCCGGCTACCTCATCACCGCCCATCTGCTGCGCGAGCAGCTCGCCGGGCGCCTCAGCCTGTCGCGGTTCTACGCGCGCCGGATCCGGCGCCTGTTGCCCGCCGCCCTTCTCGTGCTCGCCGTCGCGACCATCGGCACGCTCGCCCTGCTCAGCATCGGGCGCTGGCCACAGGTCCTGCGCGAGATCATCGCGTCGACCGTCTACGCCGAGAACTGGGTGCTGGCTGCCGACTCGCTCGACTACTTCGCGCTGAACAACGCCGCGAGTCCGGTGCAGCACTACTGGTCGCTCTCCGTCGAGGAGCAGTTCTACCTCGTCTGGCCGCTGCTGCTGATCCTGGGCTCCGCGATCGGCGCCCGACTGACCGCCCGGCGGGGGGCGATCGCCTCGGTGCTCGGCCTAGTGCTCGTCGCCTCACTGGCCAGCAGCATCGTGCTCGGCGTCACCAGCCCCGCCCCCGCCTACTTCGGCACGCATACCCGGGCCTGGGAGTTCGCGGCCGGTGGACTGCTCGCGGTGTTCCTGGTGCGAACCGCGGCCCGACCGGTTCTGCGCAGTGCGCTCTCGTGGATCGGCCTCGCGATGGTGGCGGCCGCGCTGCTGCTCTACAACGGGTCGATCCCGTTCCCCGGCGTCGCCGCCGTGCTGCCGGTCGCCGGCACGCTCCTCGTGATCGCTGCCGGCAATCCGCGCAGTCGTCTCGCTCCGTGGCGGCTTCTGTCCCTGCGCCCCGTGCAGGTCGTCGGCGACCTCTCGTACGGCATCTACCTCTGGCACTGGCCGTTGCTGGTCTTCGTGCCCGTGCTGCTCTACGGCACGCCCAACATCGTGGTCAAGAGCCTGGTCGTCGTGGCCACGATCGTGTTGGCCGCGCTCACCAAACGGTTCGTCGAGGATCCCCTGCGCACCGGCCCCCTGCTCGCCGCGCGTAGAAGTCGCGTCACATTGGCCAGCGGGGCGGCCGCGATGGCGATCGTTGCCGCGGTCGCGCTCGTTCCCCTCACCGCTGTACCGGGCATCCTCGAGTCACGGGAGAGCGCAAACCTCACCGCGGTAGAGGCAGCAGGGCAGTGCCTGGGCGCGGCAGTGATCGACAATCCCGACTGCGACAGCCTGCAGCCCGGCACATTCCTCCTCCCCGACGTCGATACCGCCGCACTGGACGACGTCAACACCCTCGACTGCTGGAGCCTGAGCGGCCACCGCGAGCTCGTGAGCTGCACCCACGGCCCGACGACGGGCGCGGCGCTGCGCGTGGCGCTTGTCGGCGACTCACACAGCAATCAGTACGTCTCCGCCTTCACGCAGATCGCCGCAGCCCACAACTGGCGGGTGGACGTCTACGGCAAGACCGGATGCCGCTGGTCGTCTGCGGAGCAGGAGGAGACGGTCGAGTGGGTGGCCGACTGCGAAGCGTGGAAGGACGCCCTCAACGCACGGCTCACGACTGGCGAGCCCTATGACATCGTCATCACCAGTTCGGCAATGAAATCGCCCATTCGCGAGGCGGCGGGCAAGACGGGGCAGCAAACGTCCATCGACGGGTTCGTCGACTCGTGGGCGGCGGTGACGCAGCGCGGCACCCAGGTGATCGCGATCCGCGACAACCCCCAGACCACGGAGGACTACCTCGCGTGCATCGCCCACAACCTCGACGATCCCGGCGCGGCCTGCGCCCGGCCCCAGGCGGAGTCCTTCGACGGCTTCGATGCCCAGCTCGAGGCAGTGCCGCTCGTCGAGGGAGCACACCTCGTCGACCTCACGCAGTACTTCTGCCAGAACGGAAGCTGCCCGCCGGTCATCGGCAATGTGATCGTCTACCGCGATCCCAGCCACCTGACATCGACCTACGCGCGCACCCTCGCACCGATGCTGCACGACGAGATCCTGCGGCTCACCGGGTTGAGCGACTAGCAGCCAGCGACTAGCGCCGCCCCCACATTGTCGTCTCGTCGGGGGTGGACTCCCCCTGCTGCCGGCGGGCGGCGACGGGATTGAGGCCGGCCTCCATGAGGTCGTGCAGGGCGGCCTGGACGAGGTCGGCATCCGGGATGTCCCGCAGCAGAACGGGATGCTCCTGCCCGCTGTTGATGAGCACGTCCCCACTGCCGAACATCGACTGCAGCGCCGTCTTGCGCACGGTCACGTCGTAGCCGCGGCTGTGCATGAGCTCCTGGCGCGTGCGCACGAGGAAGCCGCTGCGCAGCACCACCCGACGGGTCGTGATCGTGTAGTTGCGACCCAGCCAGGCGAACAGGGGCACCAGCCAGACGAAGAAGGCCAACAGCGGTGCAGCGATAAAGATGAGGATGTTGACGACCGGCTCCGCAAAACTGCCGCCGTAGTACGCCGTCAGGGCCACAATCGCGATGAGCCCGAGCGTCGGCCAGAGCATCGCGCGGGCGTGCGAGCGCAGGCGCGCTACGACCGCCTCCTGTGCCTGCGGAACCGTCATGACCTATTCATACCGCAGATGCGTTACATCGCCGGCGGCGACGCTGATAACCGCGCCATCGGTTGCCCGGCGCACCTCGAGCCGCCCGCTGCGGTCGATGGCCGTGGCGGTGCCGTGCAGGTCGGTGCCGCCGGGCAGTTCGACGCGCACCTGCTGGCCGAGCGTCGTGCACAGCTCGGTGAGCAGGTCGAGGGTGCCGCTGGCGTCGACGTCCGCGCCGTAGCGGAGGAAGTCGCTGTAGAGCGACCGCAGGTTCTCGAGGTAGCCGGCGAGCACGGCATCCGCCAGTTCGTCGCCCTCGGCGTGGGCACCGGCCAGCAGCAGCGACGTGGAGACCGGGGTGGGCAGCTCGTCGGCGGTGAGGGTGAGGTTGACGCCCGCTCCGAGCACCACGGCGTCGCCGGCCGGGGTCAGCTCGGCGAGCAGCCCGCTGACCTTGAGGCCGTCGATCTGCACGTCGTTCGGCCACTTGAGCCCGACCCTGCCGCGCACGAGGGGGGCGAGGGCGCGGGCCATCGCCGCGCCGGCGATGAGGGGCAGCCAGCCGAAGCGCTCGAGGGGCAGCGCCTCGCCGGCCGGGTAGACCGGGCGCAGCAGCACCGAGATCGCGAGCGACTTGCCCGGGGGCGCCACCCACACGCGGCCGAGCCGGCCGCGGCCGCTGGTCTGGCTGCCGGTCACCACGACCGAGAACTCGGGCTCGTCCACGGCGGAGGCGACGAGCACGTCGTTCGTCGAGGTGGTCTCAGCGAGTACGGTCAGCCGCGCGGCTGTGCTCTGGGATCTCGGCAGCTTCATCGTCCAAGGCTACGGGGCCGGCCGGCACCAGCCGCGCGAGCGCGTGCAAGGCGAGCACGGCGATGCGCACCGGTGTGCCGACAACGAGCGCCGCAAGGCCCGCGAGGCTGTGGTCGGCCGAGCCGAGGGCGCGCTTGCGGTCCCAGGCGCGGCGAAGGGAGCCGCCGGCGCCACGGATGACGCGGGGCATCGGCCGCAGTGCGCCCGCCCGGTTCTCGGCGACCAGCCCCTCGATCGCGGCGATCCAGGTGTTCTGCCGGTCATCGTGGAAGTAGTTGTCGGCCAGCCACGCGGCATTCGGCGCGCGGAACTCGCGCGCCAGCAGGTCAGCCGTGCCGCCGAGCAGGCCGCTGCCGGTGAACACCTCGTTGATCAGCTCGGCGCTGACGCCGAAGTCGTCAACGATCAACGTCGGGATGCCGAGGGCAACCGCCTCGATGGCCGCCGTCGAGCTGACGGTCACCAGCGCGCTCGCGCGGCGCAGGTGCTCGGCCATCGGCCCCGCCTCGACCACGAGGTTCGGCGGCACCCGGGTGACCTCGTCGCGCAGCAGTTCGGCGTAGCCGAAGCGCTCGGCGTGGGTCTGCCCCTCGCCGGCGAGGGCACGCACCTTGATGACCACGCGCAGGTGCGGGTAGCGGCACGCGAAGGCCACGAGCGATCGCAGCAGGCGGAGCCGCTGCTGCCGGCTCGGCGGAACGATCGCCTGTGCCGCGAACACCACGGCGCCCTGCGGGTCGCCGCCCGAGCCGAGGGTCGTGAGAAAAGGCAGCGTCGCGAGCGCGAAGCGCTGCGGCAGCCCGTTGTGCGCCGCGATGCGCTCGAAGGCGCGCACCTCGCGCTCGCTGTGCAGCACGATGAGCCGCGCCTGCGAGCGGTAGATGAGCGCCTTGCGGCGCGCGGGCAGGGCGATCCCCGGAACCCCCGAGACGATGACCGGGGGCGTGGCGCTGCGCTCGAGCACGGCTTCGGTGACGAGGTCGGCGAGGGGGCCGATGGTGGCGACGAGCACCACGTCGGCGTGCTCGCTCGCCACCTGCGTCATGGCGCGGTCGAAGGGCAGGACGGCCACCTCATCCGGTCGGATCGTCGTTCCGGCGAGCGCCGAGGCCAGCTGCCCACGGCTCGGCTGCTTGGGCGAGCGCACGATGACGAGCGACACCTGCCAGTCGGCGGGCATGCGACCGAGCATCGCCGCCGCCCACTTCACATAGGAGTCGGAGTCAGCGACCGCGACCACCCTCATGCATTGACCCGGCGCAGCTTCGCCAGCGGCGCCTCCTCGCCGGGGAAGATGCGCTTGACGCCGTCGCCCATGGCCTCCTCGATCACGCGGATGTCGCGCACCAGGTGCTCGAGGCCCTGCGGCTCGAGGGATGCCGCGTGGTCCGACCCCCACATCGCCCGGTCGAGCGTGATGTGGCGCTCCACCATGACGGCGCCGAGGGCGACCGCCGCGAGTGAGATCTGCAGGCCGGTCTCGTGGCCCGAGTAGCCCACCGGAACGCCGGCGAAGCGGTCGCGCAGCACGGGGATCATGCGCAGGTTGGCCTCTTCGGGAGGCAGTGGGTAGGTCGACGTCGCGTGCAGCAGCACGAGGTGGTCGGTGCCGAGCGTCTCGACCGCGCGGTCGATCTGCGCGAGGGTCGACATGCCCGTCGAGAGGATGACGGTCTTGCCGGTCGCGGCCATCGCGCGCAGCAGGCCGAGGTCGGTCACCGACGCGGAGGCGACCTTGTAGGCGACGACGTTGATGTCCTCGAGGAAGTCGACCGAGGGCTCGTCCCACGGGGAGGCGAACCAGGCGAGGCCGCGCAGCGTGGCGTGGTCGCCGATCTCGATGTACTGCTCGCGGCTGAACTCGACCCGGTAGCGGTAGTCGAGGTAGGTCATGGTGCCCCACGGGGTCTCGCGTGGGACGCTCTTCATGTGCTCCGGCGTCGAGATGGCCGGGGTGCGCTTCTGAAACTTCACGGCCTGCGCACCGGCGTCGGCGGCGACGTCGATGAGGCGCTTGGCGAGCTCTATGTCGCCGTTGTGGTTGAGTCCGATCTCGGCGATGACGTAGACGGGCGAGCCCGCGCCGATGCGTACTCCTGCGATGTCAACCATTGCTGTTCTCCTTCGTTCTCGCGCGGAGCACGCGCTCCGCGAGTTCTCTGACGGCGCCCGCTCCGCCGCGGTGGCCGAGCACGACCCGGGCCGCCGACAGCACGCTGTGGTGCGAGCCGGGCACGGCGATGGGCCAGCCGACGATCGACAGGCAGCCGAGGTCGTTGATGTCGTTGCCGACGTAGGCCACGCGCTCGAGGGCGATGCCGTTCGCAGCCGCCCACTCGGTGAGCGCCGCGGCCTTGTCGCCGACGCCGTGCTGTGCCTCGACCCGCAGCTTGGCCGCACGGGCGGTGACCACGGGGTGCTCCTCGGTCGAGAGGATCAGCACGGGCACTCCCGCCTCGCGCAGCAGCCGCACACCGAGTCCGTCGCCGCGGTTGACCCGCACGCGCTCGTTGCCCTTGTGGTCGATCTCGGCCGTGTCGTCGGTGTGCACGCCGTCGAAGTCGGTGAC
>FSTY01000272.1_pt1 | contig 18446 bp, 15 predicted proteins | sample 1637021 | NCBI WGS metagenome assembly FSTY01 (sample SAMEA3914818, study PRJEB12502) | metagenome | biome: forest; material: soil | place: Canada | collected 2010-06-26 | depth 0.1 m
CCCTGCAGTACGGGAACCCCGTACGACTCGAACAGGTCTCGTGCCTGGTACTCGAAAAGATCCACGGTTAACGTCCTATCGCGCGTGTTTGCTGGGGCCGGAGGTCGAAACTAGCTCGACATCAAGAGACTTTGGCCACAGGAAAGCCTACCCCCGCTCGCTGGGCGCTTAATCGCGCTCCAGATTGCGCACCTCGTCGGAGTCGGCACCTGCCGTCTGCACACAGGGCCCGGATGCGGTGATCCGAATCGACGCCCGGTGCGCTTCCGTCTTCTCCACGGCCTCAATCTCGATCACGGCGACCGACGTCGTGCGGGTCAGCACGGTGAGCACCGCGGCACCCTCCTCGGAACGCGCGGCCTCCCACCCCTGCGCGACGAAACTCGCGGCGAGGTCGTCGCCGGCGATCACGACGCGCGGCGCCTGCGAGTTGGTGACGAGGGCGACGGTGCTCGAGCGCCAGAGCCGCAGCGCACCGCTGTCGTCGCAGGCCAGTGACTCATCCGTGGTCTCGTTGTCGGCCTTGATCATCACGTCGGGCAGGCGATACCAGGCCTCGTTGCGCAGCAACTGCACGGGCAACTTGGTCTCGACCAGGGTCAGGGCGTGCGGTGCCGACGAGCAGCCGGCGAGGACGAGGGCGACAAGAAGCACGGCGATGAAGCGGGTGGGCATGCCCGCAGGCTAGGCACACTCGCTGACGCGCGAGTGGCCGCGCGGTGAACGCCTACTTCTGCAGGCCCGTCACCTCATCGGAGTCGGCTCCGGCGGTGCGCACGCAGGGGCCGTGCACCTGGATCTGCACGGTGGTCTGCTCGACCTTCTGCTCCAGCCCCGTGGAGGCCATGGTGTCGTTGATGTTGTACCCGGCGATCTGGATGTCGGCGAGCGACGTGTCGCTCTCGAGCAGCTTGCTGGTGACGCTGGCGTTGCCGCCGAGGCTGCGCGCGGTCCAGCCCTGCTCCTCGAAGGAGGCGCTGAGGTCGTTGACGAGTGAACTGGTGTCGACGACTCCGTCGTCGATGATGAGCACGTCGGCGGTCGAGTGCCACGAGCGGATGAGGCCCTGGGGGTCATCCTTCTCCGACAGGCAGGCGACCGACACATCCTCTGACTCGATGATCTGGTCGATGACCTCGGCAGGCAGGCGGTTGGCCGCCTCGTTGCGCAACAGCTGTGCCGGCGACTTGGTCTCGGCGAGCGAGACGTCCGGGTAGTCGCCGGGCACGCTGTTCGGCTGCGGTGTCGAGCACGCGCTCAGCAGCGTGAGAGCGAGCACCGCGGTTGCTAGGCCGGTGATTCGTGTTCGGTGGTCTCCATTGACCATGTGCTGCACCTGTTCCTCTGTGACTCTTGCTCACGACGGTACCCGCAACCGTGGGAGCGCTCTCGCCCCCAAGGAGGGGACAAATTTGTCCCCCGAAAGGCCCACAGGCTATTCGAGGCCAGTGACCTCGTCGGAGTCGGGTCCGTCGGTCGTCACGCAGGGTCCGGTAGCGGTGATGCGGATCATTGCACTCGCCGACTCGTCGGCCGACGAGACCTCGATCGAGGCGACCGACGACTCCTTGGTGAGGATCGTGAGGGCGAACGCCGTGTCGCTACTCACTTCCTTGGCAACCCAGCCGGTGTCGACGAAGCTCTGCGCGAGCGCCTGCGCGGCACCGACCCGGTCCGATCCCTCGACGAGCACGAGCTCGGCGCTCGACTTCCACTGGCGGATGAGGCCGCCCGGGTTCTCCTCCTCGTTGTAGCAGGGGAAGGACTTGTCGCCCGTCTTGCGCACGTCCGAGACGAGCGCCTCGTCGAGACGTCCCGCCGCCTCGTTGCGCAGCAGCTGCACGGGCGACTTGGTGTCGACGAGGCGCAGCTCGCCGGCGGTGTCAGCACTCGCCGAGCAACCGCTCAGAAGAAGGATGGATGCGAGAGCCGCAGCCAGGGGAATTCGTGTGGCCATGAGACGGGTACTCCGTAAATCGCGCGGCCGCACTTCCGCTCGTCCCCGAATCTAGCCCTGCCGGCGTGGACGCGCCTCCCCCCGTGCGAGGGATAGGGCGCACGGCCCGAGCATGGATCGATAGGGTTCATTCATGCGTCGCATCGCCTCGGTCATCGGCCTGCCAGCTGACGGTGCAGCAGAGTACGAGAGGCTGCACGCGGACGTGTGGCCCGCGGTTCTCGCACAGATCGAGAACAGTCACATTCGCAACTACTCCATCTATCGTTACGGCGATCTGCTCTTCTCCTACTTCGAGTACGCGGGCGAGGACTACGCCGGCGATATGGCGTCAATGGCCGCCGACCCGGAGACCCAGCGCTGGTGGCAGCTCTGCACGCCGCTGCAACGCCGCGTGAGCGAAGCCGCAGACAACGAGTGGTGGCACGAACTGCCCGAGGTCTTCCACACCGACTAGTCCGGTGACAGATGAGGCACCGGGACGGTTGCATGCCGACCCGGTGCCTCTCTGCCTCCCCGCCTAGTAGAGCTCGATCTGCCCGATCCGAGCCCGTGGGTTATTGATCGAATCAGCCGTCGTCGCCTGCGTCGGCGCGGTGATGTTGATCCTCACATAGCGGATATTCTGGGCGGCAATCGTTCGATCCGTAGTTCCGGCCGTGTTGTTGGCCACCGTGTCGACGACGCTCCAGTTGGTGCCGTTGCTGCTTACCTCCAGCGTCCAGTTCTTCGTGTTGTTGGCAGTCTCGGCCGGGCGGGCCGACGAGTCGTGCCTGATCACGTAGCGGTTGAAAGGGCGCGCGCTTCCCAGGTCGAGAGTGATCTGCTGGTTCAGTCCAACCGTCGACACCCAACCCTCGTATCCCGAGTTCGCCGTCCACAGCCCGTTCACGGTACGGCTTGCCGTGAAGCTGCCCTCCGTGCTCGACGCGGATGCCGACGCGTTGAGCGCGACATTTGATCCGCCCGACCCCGACGTGATCTTGATCGATGAGATCATGTCGTTGTTGCCGGTGGTGACCAGGTTGGCCTGATCCGATGTGTAGGTCCACGAGGTCCCCGTGAGGTCGCCGTCGTAGGCCTGAACCGTGAGGCCAGAGGGCACGCGGATCGAGGACGCCCAGTTGTTGGGGAGGCCCGCCGCGGTCATCTGCGCCGTGGTGTACGTGCCGACGCCCAAAGTCACGGCGGTCAGCCCGTAGTTGATGTCCTGGTAGAAGGTCGCGCCGGTCACCGGCGGCGTGCCACCACTGTTCGTGATGTTGTACGTCGCCCCAGCGGCAGCAGTGAAGGTGAGCACTCCACCGCTGTTGGTGAAGCTGACGTTGCCTCCGCCCACCTGGGTGATCGTCACCGTTCCGCTCGACCACGGGTTGGAGAGTTTGACAGTGCGGGCCTTCTCGGCGGTGATGTCGACGTACTGCACGACGCCGCCAGAGAGGCTGCTCGAGACCAGCAGGGCGTCCCGCTCGCGCAACTTCACGAACGACGCGTTGTTGCCCGAGGGCCACACCGGGAACACCTTGACGATGCCGTCATCGCTCTGCAGCATGAGGTTGTTCAACGCCTCGAGCGCACCGGCCTTCTCGAGTCCGTGGTTGTTGTCCTTGACCCGCAGGTTGGCAGCCGTCTTGTTGTTCACCTCGTTCTTGAAGAGGTTGATCAGCTGCTGCGCCGGGTAGCCGACACGCGCTGCCTGCGTGAACACCTTGGGAAAGCTGTTCTCCTGGCCCCAGGAGTTCATCTGGTTGAGGGTGTCGATAGCCCGGGTGCGGTCTGCCTGCGGCGAGTTGAAGCCGAGCTGGTCGCCCGGGTGCACGAACTCCAGGTTGACGGTGTTGTCACCAGGGTGGAATGCCCGGGTGTCCCCTCCGACGAAGGTGCCGGGAACGCCGAGGGCGTAGACAGTGACCCCGTTGTTCGTGGTCGTTGCCGGCGCCGGCAGCTTGCTGGCGATGTTCGTCCAGTTGGCCCGCAGTCCCGCGTCGACTCCCAAGTCGATGCTCGCGTCGTTGAGCGCGGTGAACAACGACTTGAGCATGCCGATGTCGGCCGTCGAGTTGCGTGCCCAGGTGCCCTCGTGCGGACCGCTGTACAGCCAGTACTGGTTGCTCGCGGCGTTGAACTCGAGGTACTGCTCGAAGAACTTGCCGACCTCCTTCATGAAGGGATAGCCGGTCGACGACAGCCAGGCGGTGTCCTGCGTGTAGTCGTAGTACTGGAGGTACTGCGACACGGTGAACAGGGAGTTGCCGACCTGGTTCCAGTAGTTGTCATCGGTCGTGGTGCCCCACGGACCGATGCCGACCGGGAACAGCACGCCGCCGCCGGTGACGCCGCCGGACGGGAAGCGCGATGCCGCATAGCTCGCGTTGACCCGATCGACGTCGTTGGCCGCGCGGATGCGGGCCTCCGGCAGGTACTGGCTGACGAAGTCGAACATCGGCAGCGCGAGCTCGGGCCGGTTGCTCGAGTAGACGCCGTAGAAGTTGGCCTGCCAGTTGTAGTTGAGGTGGGCGTCTCCCGACCAGCTGGGGGAGTCGGTGGTCACCCAGAGGCTGAAGGCCGGCGCCATCTTGCCGGCGCGGCTCGCGCTGCCAAGCAGGTAGAGGTGTCCGTAGTAGTACTTCTCCAGTGCCGCGTCGTTGAAGTCGACGTAGGACTTGAGCCAGTACTGCTTCCACCACTCCACGTGGTCGTTGTAGAGCGTGGTGATGCTCGCCGCGGTGGCGTTGCCGGCGAGGGTCCAGGCGTCGGCCGAGGGGTCGGCGTTGTTCTGCCCACCGCCGGCCACCCCGGTCACCACCTGCACCGTGCCGCCCGCGGGCAGCGTGAAGACCAGGCTGGCCGTCGCACCACTCGACGAGGTCGTGACCGTCGCGCCGATGACGCGGGTCGCGAGCGACGCCTTCGACACCCAGCGGGTGCCGCTCGGAGTCGCGCGGGTCGCCCACGCCGTCGAGCCCTGAATGCCCGAGGTGTTCGTGTACCCCGACGCGTTCTGCGTCGTGCCGGCCTTGGTCTCAGTGCGAAGCTGCACCGAGCCGCCGTTGGAGGTGATCTGGGTGACGACGAGGTTGGTGTTCGGGGCGATCCAGGTGCGCATCGTGACCGGCACGCCCCCGAGGTTCATCGTGGTGTCGATGTCGCCCTTGAGGATGTTCTGCTGCTCGAGGAAGGTCCCGGTCGTCGCGGTGCCGGTCGGGCGAATGCTCACGCTGCCGATGCCGGCAATTCCGACCTGCGGGTTGCCGCGCCAGAAGTTGCCCTTCGAGAAGTTGAAGGTCTTGTAGCCGGTGCCGCCTCCGGACGAGACGCCGACGTCGCCGTTGCCGATGAGTGCCGTGTCGGGGATGAGCGACGAGGTCTGACCCGCATAGGTCTGGTCGGTCCAGACTCCGTTGATCGGATCCACGAGCGCTTGGACGTCGGTCCACTGCTGCGCTGCCGACGGCGTGCCGGCCGCGAGGGCCGGTGCCGCCGGGATGGTGACCATGCCGGCGACGGCCACCGCGATAGCCGTGGCTATACCGGTGATCCTGCCCCGACGTCGTTGTCGATTATTCACGTGCTTCTCCTCATTGAGTGGAGCCGTGGCGACAAACATCCGACAACCACGGCGGAATAGTGGTCAGATTACGACAATTACCGTAGTTAAGCCATCAAAAACAGATTAAACATTGGATGTTTAAAGATCAAAGCCTCGAACACGCACGTTATGCAGGGTGCCGACCGCCGACTCGCGCGACCCCCGCGGCGCATCGAGCTCTGCGTAGCCGGCCTCAATGCCGAACACGCCGGCGATGACCGCCTCGGTCACCGCCACGGCCGCGTTGCTCTCGCGGTTGCTCACCCCGCGCTCGGCTACGCGGAACTGCCCGTCGCCGATCGCCTCCATCGCCTGCCCCCACACCGCGCCCGAGGTGCTGGCATGCACGCGCGACAGGAAGTCGATCGCGAGATCGGCGCGGCCGAGGCGGCAGAGGCCGTAGCTCGTTGCTCCGGGCCAGGCCGCGAAGGCTCCGGCGGCACCGTGATCGGGGCGATCGGACTGCGGGGCTATCGGGTCGTCGGGAGACAGCGCGCGCATCCAGTTGCCGTCGATGAGGTGCTCCTCGACGAAGGCGACCATCTCGGAGCGCTGCCGCGGCGTGAGGTCCTCGGCCATCTCGGCGGCAACGAACTCGAAATCCAGGCAGTGCCCGATCGTCTCGTTTCCCTCGGGATGCGAGATCGCCCACCGCCCGCCCGGCACGTACTGCGCAAGCACCGCCTCTGCGAGACGTCCCGCATCGGCGAGCGCGCCCTGTGCCTCGTCGTCGAAGCCGAGTCGCCGCAGCAGCACGGCGAGCCCCCGAAGCATGCCGACGTATCCCGCATTGAACGACACCACGGCGTCACGGTAGTTCGGAACGCACTCGAGCAGCTCCCACGGATCCCGCCCGAGGTCGACGAGGATGCCCGTTCCGAACTGGGCGTGCTGCACCCGCGGCCGATAGGCAAGGCGTCGCAGATGGTCGAGCACCGACCGCTCCCCCGCCAGCTCGCCGAGTATGGTCAGGTCGCCCGTCACCCCGATGTAGCCCTCGACGATGCGGAACAGCGCGTGGTCGTTCGACGCGTAGTGGTTGCCGGTGGGCAGCAGTCGGTGCGTGTCGAAGGAGTGGGATGCGTCGTAGGGCTGGGTCAGCGCTTCGACGATCCACGAGCGGATGCCCGCGGGCTCTAGCATCGCCCCCGTGCGCGCCCACTCTGACTGGTCCCAGTAGTACGTAGTGGTGGGCCCGAGACGTGGGCCGCCGGTGAGGAAGACGGGTCCGATGTCGCTGACGCCGGTGTTCCGCATGTAGATAGCGAGCAGGGCGCCGAGGTAATAGGTGCGCTCCAGGCCGGCGTTGTCGGTGTCCAGTGTCGGCAGGTGTCCGGAGAACTCGGTGTTGCCCGGGGTGAATGCCGCAGTCCAGGTCGATCGCCAGCGGTCGGCGATCACCGCGAAGGCGCTGTCGAAGCTGCCGGCGATCGCGATCGCCTCGCGGGCGACCGCGTCAGCTGATTCGCCGACGGCGAGCGTGACGCCGAGCGCGACGCTCTCACCGGGGGCAAGCCGAATGGCCCATCGGGCCATGCCGCGCATACCCTCCGCGCTGAGCGCGTCGGGCTCGACGGAGAAGCCGAAATGGGCGCGCGCGGAGGAGGCGGAATCGGAGATTGCGAGGCCGCCGTGATCCACGGCCGCCGCCCAGCGCTGGGCTCCCCACCACGGCGCCGTGGACACAACAACGACGCCGTCGACGAGCAGATCGGCCCCGTCGACCGAGACGCGGGCGGCGAGCGTTGTCCAGCCATCCCCCAGCGATTCCGGAGCCTCACCGTACTCCCCGCCGATGCGCAGCGTCGGCCTGCCGCCGACCAGTCCGATCTGCAGCGAGTCGGGGTGGTTGCCGTGCGTGAGCAGAACGCCGGTCTGGTCGTCGTCGGCGCGCACCGCGAACTGCAGCAGTGCGCCCTCGCTGAGGGCGACCTGCTCGAGCCGCTGCTCGAACTCGGGCGAGTCGAGGCGATACTGCCCCGCGATGGCCGCAGCCAGTCCGCTGGAATCCGTCAGGACGATGTCCTTCAGGTCGGCGACGACCGCCGGTGCACGCGTGCGCCCCGAGTCGGACGGCGAGTGATCGGGCAGCTCGGTCTCGAGCAGCATGGTCGTGGAGTCCTCGTCACGCTGGATGCCCGGGATGCGTGGGCTGCCAAGCCGGATCGAGCGCAGATCCGTGGGCAGCAGCTGCACCTGTCGCTGCAGGGGCTCGAGCACGTGCGACCGCAGGCGCTCGATCGCATAGAAGTCGTGGTGGTGCCCGGAGTTCCACGGCAGGCCGTAGGTCCATCCCCAGTCCACCGAGGAGTTGGTGAAAGGCGCGAGCAGCTCTTGCTCTACGGTCGTCTCGATGATGTCGGCGCCGTCGTTGCGCAGCACGATGCTCCACAGCGCCGTCGCCTGCTCATAGCCGAGTCGCACGTCGGTCTCGATTGCCAGGCCGGCGCCGCTGCCCCAGCGCTCGACCCCCCAGGGCGACCAGCGCAGGCTCTGCGCGGCGGGTACGTCGCCGCCCACGCGGAGCGTGCCTGTGCGGTATCCGCCGCTGTACGGCGGAATGGCCAGCCAGGAGAGCGAGCAGAGGTCGTCATTGACGTGCCCCTGTCCCCACTGGTTGCGCAGCGAGGGCAGGTGGGCGAGCTCGGAACGGTCGAGCCGGGCTCCGGCAAGCTGATCGAGCGGCGGTGCTGTTCTCACTACTTCGAGGCTCCCGACATGAGTCCGTGGATGAACTCGCGCTGGCTGACGAGGTAGCCGACGACGGGAATGATCGCCGCGAGGAACATGATGCCGAACAGCTGGCCGTAGTCGGTCGAGTATGTGCCGAGTGAGACGTAGATGCCCGTGGTGATGGTCTGTCCCTGTAACGGCCCGAGGATGAACAGGGGGTTGAGGAAGTCGTTCCACACCCACAGCCCGAGGAAGATCCCCACGGTGGCCGTGGCCGGGCGCACCAGCGGCAGGACGATCGTCCACCAGATGCGCAGATCGGTCGCGCCGTCGACCCGCGCGGCCTCGATGACCTCGCGGGGAACACTGCGCAGGAAGCCCACGTAGACGAACACGGCGAACGACATGTAGCCGCCACCCACATTCGACAGGATGAGGCCCGGGTAGGTGTACGCGAGCCCGATCGACTGCAGCAGCGACACGATCGGCTGCAGCACCACCTGGGGCGGCACCATGAGCCCGAGCGCGAAAACCGCCAGGAGAACGGCCTTGACCCGGGGCGGTCTCTCAGAGATGTAGAAGCTCAGAGCGGAGGCTAGCGGCACGAGGATGCCCACCGTGGCAGCGGTGACGAGGACCGAGTTCGCCAGGCCGCTCTGCACCAGCTGATCCGGACGCTGGAGGGCGGTGATGATGTTGTCGAACGTGAACGGCGCGGGCAGGGCCAGCGGGTTCGCAAGGATCTGCTTCGTCGACTTGAAGGCACTCGCAAAAGCGATGTAGATGGGCAGGATGAAGGCGAGGGTGATGAGCCACGCGACAACCAGGTGTCCGCCGCGGCGGCCCAGACGGGCAAACGGTGAGTACCTCACAGGCTGGCCTCCCTCTTTCTCAACAGGGCGGTGAGCCCGTAGGCGATGAGCGCGGTGAGCACGAGCAGCAGGATCGCTATGGCCGACGCGTAGCCGAACTTGTTATTGGTGAACGCGACGCTGATGAGGTAGAACGCGGTCGAGCGGGTGCTGTTGGCCGGTCCGCCTCCGGTCAGCACGGCGATGATGTCGTACAGCTTGAAGGTCGTGATGAGGCAGAGCACGACGCTGATGGTCATGCCGGGCGCGATCATCGGAAAAGTCACGTGACGAAAGCGGCCGACGATTCCAGCCCCATCCATGCGGGCGGCCTCGTAGAGCTCGGGCGGCACCGACTGCAGGGAGGCGGTGTAGACCACGGTGGCGAACGCAATGGTCATCCAGCTCACGGCGGCGCAGATCGACAGGGTCGCGAGATCCGTCGTGCCGATCCAGGAGATGGGCTCGGACACGATCCCGAGGTTGAGGAGCGTCGTGTTCAGCAGTCCGTTCTGGGTGAGGATGCTGCGCCAGATAAACGCGACGATGACCCCCGAGAGCACCTGGGGGATGAAGATGAGCGTGCGCATGATGCGGTAGTTGATCGTCGACTTGTTGAGCAGCAGCGCGAATCCGAGTCCGACGACATTGGCGACGACCGTGACGACCACCACGACGACGAGGGTGAATTTCAGGCTGGCGTGCAGCCGGCTGTCAGTGAGAAGGGCGGCGTAGTTGTCCAGTCCGACGAACTCGCTCGCCGGCTTGAGCGGGCTGCGGTTGGTGAAGCTGGTCAGAACGCTCTGCGCTATCGGGTAGAGCAGGAACAGCACGTACAGAGCCATGGCAAGCCAGGCGATGGGCGCGAGCCCTAACGTCCTTCGGCCGGAGGCCAGGCGGTGGAACATCGTTTTCTCTTTCTAGAGTGGTACTCAGACGAATTCCGCGGGGGCCGGGAGGCCCCCGCGGAAACCGTTGTCCAATGGAGTGGAGTCTTACCGGTTAGCCGGCGACCGCGGCGTCCCAGTCGGCGTCGAGCTGGGCCAGCTGGCCCTTGACGTCGCCGTTCTCGAACAGCTGCTGGGCGAGGGCGTAGAACAGGTCGTTGATGCCGGGCGCGAGCGCGTCGTCATTGTTGACCCACCCGAAGGCGCTGACCTTGGTGTTCTCCGAGGTGACCAGTCCGAAGCTCTCCTCGAAGAGCGGCGTGACCGATGCCCCGAAGTCATCGAGTGTCGTGTTCTTCAGCATCGGGAAGGCACCGTCGGTCTCAATGAGCACCTGGAGGTTGCCGGGTGCGAGAGACCAGGACTGTGCGAACTCCACGGCCTTGTCGACGTTGGACGAGCCAGCGCTCACCGAGGTCGTTCCACCGACGTTGAACGGAACGACGAGCGAGCCGTCATCGGTCGGGAAGGGGAAGGCACCGATGTTCTCGGCCTGCTCCGGGGTGATGTAGCTCGAACCGGTGAACCAGCTTCCCATGATGTACATGCCGGACCTGCCGGCGAGGAAGTTGGCGTTGGCCGTTCCGAAGTCCACGCTCAGCGCGGCCGGGTCGTATGCGCCCAGCTCGATGAGGTCGCGGTGCTTCTGCATGGCGTCAACGAAGATGTCGTCGGTGAAGTGGACCTCACCGGCGTAGCGCTCCTGGATCCAGTCCGGGTTCTGCCCGAGCACGTCGGCGCTGGCGAGCGCGACGACCGGCATGCTGGCCGCCCACGCCTCGGCACCGGCGAGCTCGATCGGAACCACGCCGGCATCCTTGAGTGCCACGACCGCGTCGAGGAAGCCCTCGTAGTCGGTCGGCACGTCGATGCCGTTCTCGTCGAAGATCGCCTTGTTGTAGTACACGAGGGGCAGGATCTGCGAGTTGGTCGGCGGGATGTAGGTCTCGCCGTCGATCGAGTTGCCCTCGGGCAGGAGGAAGTTCTCCTCGAGCCAGGACTTGTCGAAGGCCTGCAGCAGGCCGGCCTCGGTGAAGTCCTTCGGGTTGATCGACGACAGGATGTCGGGGAACTGGCCGCTCGCCTGCAACTGCTTGGCGTATCCATTGCGGTCGGCGTCGGGGCTGACGATCCGGTCGATCGTCACACCGTCGACGGACTCGAGCGCGTTGGCGATCGAGTCGTCCCAGAACTGTGCTGTGAGTGCGGGAGTCTCGAAGGTGAGGAACGTCAGCGACGCGTCCTCACCACTTCCCTGGTCTGCGGGCGTCGTACATGCCGACAATGCCACCAGTGCTGCGGCGGCAAGTGCAGCTGACGCCAGCGTGCGATTGCGCTTCAATTCATCCTCCTTGATGACAAGCCGGCCGACGGCCGGTCTTGATCGGCTCCACCACTGGCGACGACCAGCCTAAAGCTCCGGCTGGCGTTCGCTCAGCTCGTCCGCCGTGTGACGGGACGATCCATCGGGTGGATGGGGCCGAGTTTCATTGGCCCGACTCTATGATCACAAACATCGGATGTCAAGCGGCGTTTAGCCTCAAAATGACACCTATTCACGACAAATAGGGGCCAGTCATCGGACGATAGTCAGATATTCATCGGATTCATCCCGGCTGTGCATGCGAATCGGCTCACCGAGGCCGCCCCACGGCGTGGCTAGTATGTCGGCATGGCTGTTACCGACGAGGCGATCACCCGGATCAAGGCCATGATCGTGGCTGGCGAGCTCAAACCCGGCGAGCGCCTTCCTCCGGAGAAAGAGCTCAGCGAGCGCCTCGGCCTGTCGCGCAACTCGCTACGCGAGGCCGTGAAGGCCCTGGAGCTCATCAAGATCCTCGACGTGCGACAGGGCGACGGCACCTACGTCACCAGCCTTGAACCCCACCTGCTGCTCGACGCCATGTCGTTCGTGGTCGACCTGCACCAGGACCGCTCGGTCATCGAGATCCTCGAAGTACGCCGCGTGCTCGAGCCCCACGCTGCCGGCCTCGCCGCGGTGCGGATCACGGATGACGAGATCGCCGAGCTGCGCAGCCGACTGACCTCGGTCGACGAGTCCACTCCCGTCGAAGAGCTCGTCGCCCACGACATCGCCTTCCACCGCCTCATCACCCAGGCCGGCGGAAACAAGTACCTGACCAGCCTGCTCGACGGGCTCTCGAGCTCGACGGTGCGCGCGCGCGTCTGGCGCGGACTCACCCAGGAGAAGTCAGTCGCGCGCACCCTGCTCGAGCATGCCGCCATCGTCGACGCGCTCGAGAGCCATGACCCCGAGGTGACCAGGGCCTGGGTCACGGTGCACATCAGCGGTGTCGAGTCCTGGCTGCGCAGCACCCTCGACGACTAGCTGGTAGGTCGCAGCCGCAACTCCTGCATGCCGCCGTCCACGGCGAGGGAGGTACCCGTGGTCGACCGTGCCAGCGGGCTCGCCAAGTAGAGCACGGCCTGGGCGATCTCCTCGGGGTCGACCAGGCGGCCGTGGGGCTGCCGGGCGGCGAGCGCCTTCTTCTCTGCGGCGGGGTCGTCTGCGGCACCGAGCAGGCGGCTCACCCAGGGAGTGTCAGCCGTTCCCGGGTTGACCGCGTTGACCCGCACCCCCTCGCGCACATGGTCGGCCGCCATCGCGCGGGTGAGGGCGAGAACGGCCCCCTTCGTCGCCGAGTAGAGGGCCCGTTGGGGCAGGCCGGCCGTGGCGGCAATGGAGCAGGTGTTGACGACGGCTGCGGCATCCGACCGTTTCAGGTGGGGTAGCGCCGCGCGTGTCACACGCACGAGGCCGAGCACGTTGATGTCGAACACGCGGTGCCACTCCTCGTCGTCGTTGTCGGCCACCGTGCCCGCAGCACCGATTCCGGCGTTGTTGACCACGATGTCGATGCGCCCGTGCGCGGCGATCACCGCCGCCACTCCCGCCTGCACTGATTCATCGTCGGCCACATTGACCTCGAGCGCGGTCATCGATGCAGGCACCGACGAGGGGTCGAGGTCGAAGACCGCGACGATGGCACCGCTGCTGCTCAGGGCAGAGGCGATCGCCGCTCCGATGCCCGACGCACCTCCGGTGACGATGGCGACACGCCCAGCGAACTCGTTCAATGCTGCTCCTTAGGATTCTGCCCGCGCGAAGCGCTGGCGCTGTCGGCCGAGGCCGTCGATCTCGAGTTCGACGATGTCGCCGTCTCGCAGGTAGGGCATGCCGGGCAGGCCGAGCGCGACCCCGGCGGGGGTACCGGTGTTCACCACGTCGCCGGGGCGCAGCACCATGAACTGGCTGAGGTACCAGACCACATGGGCGACACCGAAGATGAGGCTCTCGGTCGACCCGTTCTGCCGCTGCTCGCCGTTGACCCAGAGCCGCAGTGCCAGCGCGCGGTGGTCGACCTCGTCGGCCGGTACCAGCCAGGGACCGAAGGGGTTGAAGGTCTCGCACGACTTGCCCTTGTCCCACTGGCCACCGCGCTCGAGCTGGAACTCGCGCTCAGAGACGTCGTTGGAGACGGCAAAGCCCGCGATCATCCGCAGTGCCTCCTCCGGCGAAGCGAGATAGCGCGCGGTGCGGCCGATCACCACGCCGAGTTCGACCTCCCAGTCGGTCTTCTCGCTCGTCGGGGGAATGAGAACCTCGTCATTGGGCCCGACCATCGTCGACGGATCCTTCATGAACACGATCGGCTCCGCGGGAATCGCCGCCCCCGTCTCCTCGGCGTGGTCGCGGTAGTTGAGCCCGATGCAGACGATCTTGCCCGGGCGCGCGATCGGGGCGCCCACACGCTCGCCACGCACATCCACCACGGGGAGGGCGCCTTCGGCCAGGGCCGCTCGCACCTGGGCGATTCCCTCACTCGCGAGAAAGTCGCCATCGATGTCCGCCGTCAGCGACCGCAGGTCGAAGGTGGCCCCATCGTGCACAACGGCGGGGATCTCGGCGCCCGCAGCACCGAATCGGGCAAGTTTCATGGGCGCGTTTCTCCTGTAATCGTGCGCGAACATCCGAAGTTTAGGCAACTATTGCGCTCGGATTGCTCTGATGTGGCAGTATTAGGCTATAAACATAGGATGTTTAAGACAGCAATGCCAAGACACAAGGGAGTGGCGTGAGTACGGTTACCGTGTTCGAGGTCTCTGACGTGCGGTTTCCGACGTCACGGATGCTCGATGGATCAGACGCGATGAACCGCGACCCCGACTACTCCGCCGCCTACCTGCGCATCGCCACGGACGACGAGGCGGAGGCGCACGGGCACGCATTCGTGTTCACCATCGGCCGGGGCAACGAGGTCGAGGTCGCCGCTGTGCGGGCGCTGGCCCCCATGATCGTCGGTCGAGACCTCGATGACCTGCTCGACCTCGGCGAGACCTACCGCCGCCTCACCCACGACTCGCAGCTTCGCTGGCTCGGCCCGGAGAAGGGCGTCATGCATATGGCCATCGGCGCGGTCGTCAACGCGCTGTGGGACCTCCGCGCGAAGCGGGCAGGGCAGCCACTCTGGCAGCACCTCTCGCGCCTCAGCCCCGACGAGATCGTCGACCTCGTCGACTTCCGCTATCTCACCGACGCGCTCACCCCACGCCAGGCGCGCGAGCTGCTCGTCGCGGCCCAGCCGGGCAGAGCCGAGCGCGAACGCCACCTCTTCGAGGTGGGCTACCCGGCCTATACGACTACCCCCGGGTGGCTGGGCTATGACGACGAGAAGCTCGCACGCCTCTGCCGCGAGGCGGTGGCTGACGGGTTCACCCAGATCAAGCTCAAGGTCGGCGACAACCTCGCCGACGACATCCGCCGACTCGCCATCGCCCGCAACACCGTCGGCCCGCTGGTGCGGATCGCGATCGACGCGAACCAGCGGTGGGATGTCGAGCCGGCCATCGCGTGGATCCGCGAGCTGCAGCAATTCGACCTTGCCTGGGTCGAGGAGCCCACGAGCCCCGACGACGTGCTCGCCCACGCGGCCATTGCCCGTGCCATCGCACCAACGCCAGTCGCCACCGGCGAGCACGCGCAGAACCGCGTCATCTTCAAGCAGTTCTTGCAAGCGCGCGGCCTCGAGGTGCTGCAGCTCGACGCCGCGCGCGTCGGCGGTGTCAACGAGAACATCGCGATCCTGCTGCTCGCCGCGAAGTTCGGCGTTCGCGTCTGCCCCCACGCCGGTGGCGTCGGTCTCTGCGAAGCAGTGCAGCACCTCTCCATGTTCGACTTCGTGGCCGTATCGGCGACAATGGAGTCGCGATCCATCGAGTATGTCGACCACCTGCATGACCACTTCGTCACACCGGTCGACGTGCGGAGCGGACGATACTGGCCGCCGACTGCGCCGGGAGGGGGAACCGAGATGCTGGCGTCGTCGGTTGTCGAGTTCGGCTTTCCCGACTCGGTGACCTGGGCGCTGGCGTGATCCTCGGTGCGCTCGGGCTCGGCGCGGCCAACCTCGGCAACCTCTACCGGCCCATGGAGGACTCCGTAGCGGCAGGCATCGTCGATGCCGCATGGAACGAGGGAATCCGCTACTTCGACACGGCCCCCCACTACGGCCTCGGGTTGTCAGAACAACGGCTGGGTGCAGCGCTCGCCGGGCGGGACCGCGACTCGTACCTCATCTCGACCAAAGCGGGCCGGATGCTCGTGCCCGACGCGACCGCGGGCTCCGACCTCGAGAACGGTTTCGCGGTCACGGCTCCGCTTCGCCGGGAGTACGACTTCAGCTACGACGGTATCCGGCGCGGGTTGGAGCAGTCCCTCTCGCGCCTCGGCCTCGACCGCGTCGACGCCCTCTATCTGCACGACCCGGAGGTGCGCGACCTCGAGTCGGCGCTGGCCACGGGCCTGCCCGCGTTGGAGCGCCTGCGCGACGAGGGCGTCATCCGTGCGGGAGGCGTGGGCTCCAAGTCGCTGCAGGCGCTCTCGCTCGCGGTCGAGCGCGGCAACCCCGACATCATCATGATCGCCGGTCGATACACCCTGCTCGAACAGCCGGCGCTGGCCGAGCTGCTTCCGGCGTGCGAGAGTCGTGGCGTGACCGTCATCGATGTCGCCGTCTACAACTCCGGACTGCTCGCGCGCGCGATACCGAGTGCGAACTCGCACTACGAGTACGGCACGGTGCCGACCATCCTGCTCGAGCGGGCCCGCGAGCTCGCAGCCGTCTGCCGCGAGTTCGAGACCGATCTGCCGACGGCAGCCATGCAGTTCCCCCTGCGGCACTCCGCGGTCTCGACCGTGGTCATGGGGGCGAGCTCTGCCGAGCAGGTGCGGCAGAACACGCAGCGGATGTCAGCGCCCATCGCCGAGGAGTTCTGGGCGGCCCTCACCGAGAAGGGCCTGATCCCGGCGTGATCGACGCGCATCTGCACAGCTGGCTACTCGGCCCCGCTCAGCCTCGCTGGTTGACCGGGCCCTTTAAGCGCGACTTCCCGGCCGAGGATGCCGAGGCAGTGCTCTCCGCTGCCGGTATCGATGGCGCTGTTCTGGTGCAAGCCGACGACTCGGCCGCCGACACGGCGCACCTGCTCTCCCTCCACGCCGAGCACGCGTGGGTGCTCGGCGTGGTCGGTTGGCTTCCGATCGAGGATCCCGCCGCGGTCGCCGCGGCGCTCGCACTGGGCACCGGGCTCTGCGGGGTGCGGCAGCTCATCCACGATGATCCCCGCAGTGGAATCCTCGACGTGCCTGCGGTCGTCGAGAGCGCGCGGATGATCGCTGCCGCGGGCATCGCTCTCGACGTGCCCGACTCGTGGCCACGCGACCTGGCGTCGATAGGAAGGCTCGCCGAAAGAGTTCCCGAGCTCACGATCGTGGTCGATCACCTCGGCAAGCCGCCGGCAGACCACATCGCCGACTGGGCACAGACCCTGGCGCGCGTCGCCGAGTACCCCAACGTCGTCGCGAAGCTCTCCGGGCTCGGCCGGCGGCCCGATCTCTCGCGGATCGTGGATACGGCATTGAACGCCTTCGGGGCACAGCGGCTCATGTACGGCGGGGACTGGCCGATGACGGTGCCGGCCGGCGGCTACCAGGCCGAGTTCCGTGGCATCCGCGCGCTCATCGACACACTCGGATCAGCGGAGCGCACCGCGATCTGGGAGGGCACCGCTAAGCGCTCCTACCGTCTCGCTCCTCGAGTGATGTGACTAAATCCAATGTCTAACCCTGTAGGCAGGGCACCGGGTGCTAGAGCTTCTCGATCGGAGCAATCTTGATCAGCAGCCGTTTGCGCCCCGCCGTGTCGAACTGCACCTCGGCCACGCGCTTGGCTCCCTCGCCGGTGACTGCGACGACGCGGCCCTCGCCGAAGTCCGTGTGACGGATGCGGTCGCCGACCGCGAGCGTGAGGTCGCCGTTGTCGCGCACGGCCCCCGTGATCGCGCTCTTCCACTCCGTCTTGACCCGCGGTGCCGGAGCCAACTCGAAGTTCTCGAAGCCGACGGTGCGGCCGTCGCGGCGGGCGTTGACGGCCCGCGGGAATCCACCGTTGTAGTTGTTGCCCGGCGACTGCCGCCAGTCGATGAGGTCGCCGGGAATCTCCTGCAGGAAGCGGCTGGGCATCGAGACATTGATGTCGCCGAAGGTGGCGCGCGAGGTCGCCAGCGAGACATAGAGGCGCTCGCGGGCGCGGGTGATACCGACGTAGAACAGTCGACGCTCCTCGGCCAGCCCACCCGGCTCGTTCGCCGACATCTGGTGGGGCAGCAGCCCCTCTTCGATGCCGGTGAGGAAGACCGTGTTGTACTCGAGGCCCTTGGCCGTGTGCAGCGTCATGATCGAGACCGAGCCCGCCTCATCATCGATCTCGTCGGCTGCCGCGAAGAGCGACACCGAGGTGAGGAAGTCGATGAGGGTGCCGTCGGGGGTCGCGACTCGAAACTCCTTGGTCTGCCCGACGAGTTCTTCGAGGTTCTCGGCGCGGGCCGCATCCTGTGCGTCGCCGCTGTTCTTCAGCGAGGCGAAGAGCCCGCTCTCCTGCAGCAGCTTCGTGAGCACGTCGGCCGGCGACGCGGTCGCCGCGAGAGCCGACGAGTCGTTGAGCAGCTTTCCCAGGTCGACGATGGCCGACGTCACCTTCGGGCCGAGGCCGATCTCGCCGGCGTCCATGAGGGCGTCGCGCAGCGGCATGCCGGTACGAAGGGCGTAGGCTTGCAGGGCTGCCTCGGTGGCGGGGCCGATGCCGCGCTTCGGCACGTTCATGATGCGGCGCAAGGCCAGGTCGTCATCCGGGTTGGCCACCTGGGTGAGGTAGGCCATCGCATCCTTGATCTCGGCGCGCTCGTAGAACTTCGTGCCGCCGGGGATACGGTAGGGAATCGCGGAGCGAATGAAGATCTCTTCCAGTGGACGGGTCTGCGCGTTCGTGCGCACGAACACCGCGACATCCCGGTAGTTCACGCCCTTGCCGCGCAGCGCCTCGACCTCGTCGGCGACGAACTGCGCCTCG
>FSTY01000560.1_pt1 | contig 18280 bp, 15 predicted proteins | sample 1637021 | NCBI WGS metagenome assembly FSTY01 (sample SAMEA3914818, study PRJEB12502) | metagenome | biome: forest; material: soil | place: Canada | collected 2010-06-26 | depth 0.1 m
CGCCTGGTCGAGTTGCTCAAGACCCTGCAGGCCGTGCACGACCGCTGGAAGCTGCCCGTCTTCGTCTCGACCCACCCGCGCACCCGCGCCCGCCTCGTGGGCCTGCCGGAGTATGACAACCTCACCGGCGTCGTCTTCCACGAGCCCTTCGGATTCTTCGACTACAACAAGCTGCAGCTGACCGCCAAGTGCGTCATCTCCGACAGCGGCACCATCAGCGAAGAGGCGTCGATCCTCGGGTTCCCGGCGATCACCATCCGCGACTCGATGGAGCGCCCCGAGGCGCTCGACACCGGCAGCATGATCATGACCGGCCTCACCGCCGACCAGGTGCTGCTCGGCATCGAGGAGGCGACCTCGGTCGACTACAGCTTCCCGCCCGAGATTCCCGAGCCCTACCGGGTGGCCGACACGTCGCGCCGCGTCGTTCGCTTCATGCTCTCCACGATCGGCCGCCACCACGAGTGGGCGGGTATCCGGGGAGTCCGCTAACCGTGGTCGAGGCCCGCGGGCGAACGAGGGTTCTCGTTGTCTGCATGGTGGACAGCATCCACTCGGCGCGCTGGATCGAGCAGTTCCGCGATCAGCCGGTGGACTTCGTGCTCTTCCCGTCCACGCCCAACCGGCAGGTGCACCCGCGCCTCAAGGCCCTGCTGAAGCAGGATGCCGCCGACGGCGCCACGGCGCGGATCGTGCCCTTCGGCGGCACGCTCTCCATCCCGCTGTGGGGCATGGACCTCATCCTCGACGACCATGTGCGCGGCTGGCTGCTGCGCCGCGAGATCCGCCGCTTCCAGCCCGACTATGTGCACGCCCTCGAGCTCAACAACGGCGGCTACGTCGCCAGCCGGGCCTACGCGGGCGTCGAGTCGTCGATGCCGCCGCTCATCGCCACCAACTGGGGCAGTGACATCTACTGGTTCCAGCGCGTGCCCAAGCACGCCAAGCGCATCGGCGACCTCATGCGGCGGGCCACCTACTACTCCGCCGAGTGCAATCGCGACATCGATCTCGCCATCACCCACGGCTTCACCGGTGACGCCTTCGACGTCTTCCCCAATGCCGGTGGCTTCTCGCCCGCGCAGCTGAGCGCCCAGCACACCGAGCCGTCAGCGCGCGAGGTCGTCGTGGTCAAGGGCTACGAGGGCTGGGTGGGCCGCGCCTCCATCGCCCTGCGGGCCGTCGAGCTGGCCAGGGACGCGGTGGCCGGCCGGCCGATCGTCGTCTACTCGGCGAACCTCAAGACGCAGCGCCTCGCCTCAGCGCTCGCGAAGCGTACGGGCCTCGACGTGACCGTGCACCCGAAGCGCGCTCTCAGCCACCAGCAGATGATGGACCTCTTCGCCAGCGCCCGCACCTACGTCGGCATCTCGCTCAGCGACGGCATCAGCACCTCACTGCTCGAGGCCATGGTGGCGGGCGCGTACCCGATCCAGACCGACACCTCGTGCGCGGGGGAGTGGATCGTCAACGGCCTCACCGGCAGCATCGTGGATGCCGCCGACGTCGAGGGAATCGCCGCCCAACTGCGCCGCGCCCTCACCGACGACGCGCTGGTCGACGGCGCGGCCGCGGCCAACCACGGGGTCGCCGTCAGCCGACTCGACGACGACTCGATCCGCCGCAAGTCGTTCCGCTTCTACGGCTTGTCGCCGATCGACATCAACTCGGCGTAGCGCGCCACGACGGGCACCGTCTTGAGCAGGTGCTCGAAGGGGCCGGCGGCGATGACCCGCCCGTTCTCCATGACGTGCACGGTGTCTGCGTGCTGCACCGTCGAGAGGCGATGGGCGATGACGACGAGCGTGACCCTGCCGTGCAGCCGCTTGATCGACTCGCCGACAACCGACTCGGACTCGGCGTCGAGGGCACTCGTCGCCTCATCGAGCACGAGCAGCCGGGGCAGGGTGTACAGGGCGCGCGCGAGGCCCAGGCGCTGCACCTGGCCGCCGCTGAGGGCACTGGTCTGCTTGCCGACAGAGGTGTGCACGCCCTCGGGCAGGCCGGAGACGTAGTCGAGCAGGCTCGCCTCGCCGAGTGCCCACTGCACGCGGTCGAGGTCGATGTCGTCGGTGTCGTGGCCCAGCGCGACGTTCTCGGCGATGGATCCGCTGACGAGGCCGGGCCGCTGCGGAACGTAGGCGACGGAGCCCGGGTGCTCGATGTCCAGTTGTCTCGGGGTGCTGCCGCCCAGCTCGATGGTGCCGGACTCGGGCACGATCAGGCCGAGAAGCAGGTCGGCGAGGGTGCTCTTGCCCGCGCCCGAGGCGCCGATCACGGCCACGTACTCGCCGGGGCCGGCCGAGAAGTCCACGGAGTGCAGCGCGGGCTCTGTCGCGCCGTCGTAGCGGAAGCTGACGTCGCGCAGCGAGACGGCGAGACCGGTGGATGCAGGATCGGCCGGCGTGCGCTCGGCCCGCACGGGCACCTCGACGTCGGCGTAGTCGGCGAGCAGCCGGTGGGCGAGGTCGGCCTCGGACGAGACCTGGCCGATCGACCCGGCAGCGGTCTGCAGCGGTAGCAGCGACGCCATGATGCGCACGCCCGCCGTGAGGAAGATGCCGAGGGTGGATGCCGCCGTCGTCAGGTCGTTGAAGGCCAGCTGGGCGCCGATGAGGGCGACCGCGCCGAGCATGAGCGACGACTCGACGATGTAGCGCGGCAGGGTCATGACGAACTGCACGATGCCGGCGCTGGCCGCCATGTCGCTGCGGGCCCGTCCGAAGCGCTGCACGAAGTGGTCCTGGCGGCCGAGGGTGAAGATCTCGCGGTAGGCCGTGATGCTCTCGACCATGGAGTCGGTGGCATCCACCGTCGAGTCGGCGAGCTTGAGTCCGGCGCGCTGCTGCCGCTTGCCGACGATGGTCTGGATGGCGAAGCCGATGAGCCCGAAGTACACGACCACGGCGATCATGGTCACCGGGCTGACGAACACCAGCACGATCGCGATGCACACCAGCAGGAAGCCCTCGGTGACAAGCGTCGCATAGTGGCCGAGCAGGCGGGTGAAGGCCGCGTTCATCGAGTAGGTGATCGAGTAGGTCAGCTCGGAGCGGCTCCAGCTCTCGAGCTTCGACAGGCTGCTGTGCAGGATGCGCTCGGCGAGGCCCGTCGCCATGCGCGTCTCGACCCCGACGACGAAGCCGGTCATGATGTGGGTCAGCCAGATCGCGAGCAGCGCCTTGAGCACGAAGAAGCCGAGCGTGATGGCCGCGAGGGGCAGCAGGTTGTCGGGCGAGGCGATCGTCGAGATGTCGAAGCCCATGACGGTGAGCGGGGCTCCGGAGGAGGCGAGCGTGCCGGCGGCCGTCGCGCCGATGAGGCCGATGAGCACCACGCCGATGATGTCGAGGATGGCGGTCGCGGCCCGTCCGATGAGAAGGGCGTTGAAGCGGCGCAACTCCTTCTTCGTCAGGTACCGCAGGGTGCGCTGCACGGCTCGGAACATGATGCGAGCCTACATTCCGGCCACAGGGGGTCGAAATCGACCCTGCGCCCCGACCTCGCTAAGCTATCTGAGTCCTTACGCAGAGAAAAAGAGAATACACATGTCGAATTCTGGAACCGCCAAGAAGGCGATCATCACTGGTATTACCGGCCAGGACGGTTCCTACCTCTCCGAGCTGCTGCTCTCCAAGGGCTACGAGGTTCACGGCCTGATCCGCCGCGCGTCGACCTTCAACACGATCCGCATCGACCACCTCTTCCAGGACCCGCACAACCCCGACACCCGCCTCTTCCTGCACTACGCCGACATCGGCGACGGGTCGCGCATGTCGTCGCTCATTGCCGAGATCCAGCCCGACGAGATCTACCACCTCGCGGCGCAGTCCCACGTGCGCGTCTCGTTCGACGAGCCGGAGCACACGGGCGACTCGACCGGCCTCGGCACTACCCGCATTCTCGAGGCGATCCGCCAGACCAAGGTGCCCGCCCGCTTCTACCAGGCGTCCAGCTCCGAGATGTTCGGCGCCACCCCGCCGCCGCAGCACGAGGAGACCCCCTTCTACCCGCGCTCGCCCTACGGTGCCGCCAAGCTCTATTCCTATTGGATGACGCGCAACTACCGTGAGGCCTACGACCTCTTCGCCGTCAACGGCATCCTCTTCAACCACGAGAGCCCGCGCCGCGGCGAGACCTTCGTCACCCGCAAGATCACCCGAGCCGTGGCCCGCATCAAGGCAGGCGTGCAGAACGAGCTGTGGCTCGGCAACCTCGACGCCCGCCGCGACTGGGGCTACGCACCCGAGTACGTCGTGGCGATGTGGCAGATGCTGCAGCAGGACGAGCCCACCGACTACGTCGTGGCCACCGGCACCGACCTCAGCGTCGGCGATTTCGTGCGCCACTCCTTCGAGCACGTCGGGCTCGACTGGGAGAAGTACGTCAAGACCGACCCGAACTACTACCGCCCGACCGAGGTCGACTCGCTCGTCGGCGACCCGGGCAAGGCGGAGCGCGACTTCGGCTGGAAGGCGACCGTCGGACCCGAGAAGCTCGCCCAGATCATGGTCGACCACGACCTCGCGGCGATCGAGGGGCATGTCGTCGACAAGCCGTCGCTCGCCGACTGGGCGTAGCGCGCACGTGACCCGGCTATCGGGCGCGCCGATGCAGCCGCGGCTGGCGGCTCCCGGCTTCCGGCTCGGCAACGTCGAGGCAATCCGCGGCATCGCGGCGCTCATGGTCGTCGCCACCCACGCGGCCGGAGCGCTCGCAGCGCGCGGGGCCGATCTCGGCAGTGCGAAGCAGTTGCTCGCCTTCGGTGCCTCGGGCGTCGACCTGTTCTTCGTCATCTCCGGCTTCGTCATCGTCTGGAGCCAGCTGAGCAAGCCTCGCGGCATCTGGCCCTTCATGAAGAACCGCATCCGCCGCATCGTGCCGCTCTACTGGATCCTCACCCTGGCCGCGGCCGCCGTGATCCTGCTCTCGCAGCGCGTCGGGCTGCCCACCGAGGGACAGGATGCGAGCCTGCCCGCCCTGGCCAGCTCGCTCACGTTCCTCTCGGGTGCGCTCGGATTCCCCAACCCCGTGCTCTACCAGGGCTGGACCCTCGAGTACGAGATGCTCTTCTACCTGCTGTTCGCCTGCACGCTGTTCCAGCGCCGCCTCGCGGTGACCATCGGCGTCGCGTCGCTCGCCATCGTCGGGCTCGTTCTCTTCACCCCGGTGTCGAACCGCCTCATCGAGTTCATCCTCGGCATGGCCGTCGCCGTGGCGACCAACTTCCTGCCGGCGCCGCCGCGCTGGCTGGCGCGGGCCATCCTCATCGTTGGAGTCGTCGCCTTCCTCGCGACCAGCCCCTTCGACCTCTCTGCGGCGCCCTACTGGGTCGTCTGGGGCATCCCCAGCGCGCTGGTGATCTATGGCGCGGTGAACGTGCGCCAGGTGCAGAGCCGGGTGGCTGCCGAGCTCGGGTCGGCGTCGTATGCCGTGTACCTCATCCAGTGGTTCACGGTGCCCGCCATGGCCGTGCTGGTCGGCCTCAGCGGAACGACGGCGCAGCCGCTGTTCCTGCTCTGGGGCATCGCGATGCTCCTGGTCACCCAGGCGGCCGGCATCCTGGTGACCCGGCTCATCGACAAGCCGCTGTCGACGCTACTGCGCTCGAAGGGCTTCTAGGCCCGTACCGAGTCGATCACGCGCTCGAGAAGATCGAGCTTCTCGGGGATCGGGTAGTGGTGGTTGCCGACGAACAGGCCGTCGTCGTGCACCGTGTCGGCGTTCGGCAGCGCGCCGGGCTCCGCGTGCTCGAGGTAGGAGAGCACGGGGTTGCGCACGAAGTTGCCGGTGACGATCGGGCGGGACTCGATGGTCGCCTCGGTGAGCGCCGCCACCACCTCGCGCCGCTTGCCCGCGAGCCGGCCGCGCAGGATGAAGGCGAAGCCGAACCAGCTGCTGCTGCCCGTCTCGACCTGGATGCTGAGGTCGTCACGACCGCCGAAGCGCTCGACGAAGTCGACGGCGTTCGACCGCCGGCCCTCGACGATCGACGGCAGCTTCTTCAGCTGCTCGAGGCCCAGGGCCCCCGACATCTCGAGCGGGCGCACGTTGTAGCCCGGCAGTGCGAAACGGAACAGGTCGTCGAATGCGTCGCCGGTCTTGGGGTGGATGAGGTTGTCGTCCGCCAGTTCGCGGGTCCAGCCGTGGGCGCGCATCGAGATCATCGCCTGGTAGAGGTAGTCGTCGTCGGTGACGATGAGGCCGCCCTCCATCGTCGAGATGTGGTGCGAGAAGAACGAGCTGAAGGTGCCCATCGCGCCGAAGGTGCCGGCGTGCTTGCCGTCGAGCGTCGCGCCCATCGACTCGCAGTTGTCCTCGATGAGAAGCAGGCCGTGGGCGTCGCAGATGGCCCGAAGGCGGTTGTAGTCGACCGGGTTGCCGAGGAGGTTGACGGCGAGCACCGCCTTGGTGCGCGGACCGATGGCCTTCTCGACGGCGTCGAGGTCCATGTTGAGCGTCTCGAGGCTGATGTCGACGAACTTGAGCGTGAGGCCGTACTGCGACACCGGGTAGTAGGTCGTGGCCCACGACACGGCCGGAACGATGACCTCGTCGCCGCGGTTGAGGTCGATGGCCGGGTTGATCACGGCGGCGGCGACGGCGATGAGGTTCGCACTGCTGCCCGAGTTGACCATGACCGAGTACTTCGAGCCGAAGAACTCGGCGAAGCGCTGCTCGAACTCCTTGACCGCCGGGCCCATGGTGAAGCGGCCGGACTCGATGACCCGCTGCAGAGCGGCGAACTCCTTGTCGTCCCAGGTCGAGGTGGCGAGGGGCAGAGCGGGGGTGGAATCAGTCATTGTGGTCTCGTTCAGCTAGTCGGGGTTGCGGTGTCGGCGAGGTAGCGCTCGTAGGCCTTCGCCATGCCGGTCGGTACGTCCGTGCCCGGGTTCCAGCCGAAGGCCTGTGCCACGGTGGAATCCATGAGCTTCTGGTGCATTCCGGTGGGCTTGCTCGTGTCGTACACGAAGTCACCATCGTATCCGACGACCTCGCGGGCGATCTCGTAGAACTCGCTCACCGACTTGTCGTGCCCGTAGCCGACGTTCATCATCGAGGGCCAGTCGCCGATGGAGTCGATGTTGGCCACGAGCCAGGTGCCGAGGTCGTCGACGAAGGTGAACTCGCGTCGCGCGGTGCCGTCGCCCCAGATCTCGACGGTGGGCTCGCCCGCCTCCTTGGCGCGGTGGATCTTGCTGATCGCGGCGGCGACGAGGTGGCTGTGCCCCGAGTCGTAGTCGTCGTTCGGGCCGTAGAGGTTCGAGGGGATGATCGTCTTGTAGGTGAGGCCGAACTCGCGGCTGGCGTACTCGCAGAGCTTGGATCCGGCGATCTTCGCGATCGCGTATCCCTCGTTCGTCGGCTCGAGCGGCGCGGCCAGCATGTCGGTCTCGACCAGCGGCTGGCGGTAGTCGCGCGGGTACATGCACGAGCTGCCGATGTAGATGAGCTTCTGCACGCCGACGGCCATCGCGCCGCCGATGACGCTCGTGTCGAGCAGCAGGTTGTCGCTGAGGAAGGCGGTCGGGTGCGCCACGTTCGCGGCGATGCCGCCGACGGTAGCCGCACAGTGGATGATGGCGTCCGGCTTGATCTTCTCCAGCAGGGCGAGGGTCGCGTCGCGATCGCGCAGGTCGACCTCGGCGCGCGAGAGCCCGATGACCTCGTCGTCGGGGCGCAGGGCCGCCCACTGCTCACGAACAGCGGAGGCGAGCATTCCGCGGGCCCCGGTGACAACTACCTTCATGACTCTTCTTCTCTCGTGCTGGTGAATCGGTCTATTTCTGCGGCGAGGCGCCCGAGCGCGGCGGGCATTGCCCACGTCGCATGGGTGGCATTGTCGGCCAGCCACGCGCGGCCGGCCGCGAGCACGGCGTTCTTGCGCTCCGTATCGAGCTCGCGCACGGCGGCGGTGAACGCGGAGGACCTCGGGGGCAGCGTGACAGCCACGGAGTCGGGGATGCCGTAGTCGCCCAGAGGCGGACCGACATAGAGGGGAACGCATCCGGCGATCACGGCGTCGAACAGCTTCTCCGAGACGTAGGTCGCGCTGTTCTCGATCACGACCGCGAACTCGCTCGCCAGCAGCACGTCGTCTTTGTCGTCGATGCGCCCGATGTAGTCGACAGTGCCGTCGAGCGGCAGCGGCCGCGCCCACTCGCGCAGGTCGACGCCCACCCGGTTGTAGAGGGCGTAGGCGATCGCGCGGGCGTTCTCGACGAGCAGCGCACGGCCGCGGCGGTCCCACCCGCCGCCGGCGAGGGTGAGGGGCAGCCGGTCGCGGTCGAACTGGGCGATGACCCGGCGGCGCAGCCCGTAGAGGCTGCCGCGCACGCTCGAGAGCTTGTTGGCGTTGATGATCGCGGTCGTACCGGCGACGCGGGGCACGGTGGTTGCGGGCGGCAGTGCCGTCCAGTCGCGTTGCGGCCAGGGCAGGCCGTCGCCCTGCGGAACCACGGCCATGGGGATGACCCGGCCGTACTGGGCGCGCACCGACCGGCGGTAGTTGGCGGGCAGCACGACGCGCGGCTCGTAGACGACGAGCACCCGGTTTGCTACCGGTACCGCCGAGGCCGCGGCGAGCGATCCGGCATTGTGGTCGAGGCCGACGAAGTGGGTGGCCCGGTCGTCGCCGGGCTCGACGAGCTCGTGGCCGAGCGCCCGCAGGTGCTCGAGCAGTGAGCCGTGCGGCGTCGTGGCAAACCCGGCGAGGTCACCGGACGCGGAGGCGCCGACCGCGCTGAAGGCGATGACCGCCATATCAGCGCCACTCGTAGCGCCAGGCGCTGCGCTCGTGGCCGCGGGTCATCACCCGGATGGCACCGGTAGAGAGGGGTCGGCGGACGAAGCGCGGCACGAGGTAGCCGACCCGCTCCCAGAGGCGCACCGCCGCGCCGCGGTCCGCGACGACGGCGTCGCCGGCTGGCGCGGGCGATCCCTCGACGGGTTCGGGGAATGCGGCGAGGCTGCTGCCCCCGGCGGCCGTCGTCATGCGGTCGAGCAGGCTCGAGGTGGCAGCGGCGCCGATGCCGTCGTAGAGGTTGCGCAGCTCGGCGAGCACGCGCGGCTCGGTGCGGTCCCAGAACTGGATGAGCCGCTCGAAGGCGCCGGCCACGACGAGAGTCGCGCGATCGGACTCGCCGAGGCGCACGAGAATAGCGTCCTTGAGCGCCAGGGCGAAGGCTTCGCGTTCCGCGGGCACGACGCCACGGGCGATGATCTCGAACTCCGGCGTCTGGAAGGTGCGCGTCAACGACAGCGTCGCCCCGAACTGGCGCTCGCGCCCGTCGATCACGCGGGACTCGCTGCCCGGATTGTCGCGGTAGCGCATGGTCTCGACGGGCAGGTGCACGAAGCGCCCGCGCGCCGCGAGCTTGAGCGTGACCTCGGTGTCGGGGAAGGCCGTGGAGTGCCATGGCGACTCCGCGGCGCCGAAGGGGGCCGTGCGGAAGGCGATGGTCGGCCAGGGGATGAAGTGGTTGCGCACCAGCCCGAGGAAGACGGTGGCGGGGTCGAGGTCGGGCACCATCCACGAGGCCGGCGGGTAGGCGCCGATGCGCTTGCCGTCCTGGTTGACCCGCCCCATCTCGCTGAAGATTCCCACGGTGTCGTCGGTCGCGCCGGCCGCCGCGTTCGCCAGGGTGCTGAAGTGGTTCGGCAGGTAGATGTCGTCCTGGTGCATGAACGCGAGCCAGTCGGTCGTGATGAGGTCGAGGTTGACGAAGATCGACCCGGTGCCGCCGAGGTTGAAGGCATTGCGCACGAGCGTGACGTCGAGGGTGGTGGTGGCGGCCCACGCCGACACGCGCTCCCACGAGTCGTCGGCAGAGGCGTTGTCGACGAAGACCCAGCGGGCGGAGGCGATCTCTTGGGCCTCTATCTGCGCTAGCAGCCCATCCAGCCATTCCGCGCCGTTGTAGAGGCCGACGAAGACCGTGAGGATGGCCGACTCGTCGACGGCGGGCGACGGCACTAGCTGCCGGCTGGCCCGGTAGGCGGCGTGGGGGTAGCGGGGGGTCTCAGTCGCGGCCAAGTTGGATCCAATCGGGCGAGAGCCAGTTCTTCGGCTCCGGGGGGCCGGTCACGGCGAAGAGCGGTCGGGGGAAGACGACGGATCCCGCCGCGGCACGGGAGAGGAAGGCCGCCCACCAGCTGAAGGTGCTGTTGGCGCAGACGAAAGCGTCGGCGTGGCTGAGCAGCAGGAGGTTCTCGAGAGCCGTGCTCTCGGCGGGTGCGGCAACCGCGCGGGCGATCGGCAGGTGCGGGCCGAGGAAGGCGGCGGCGCCCTCGGGGTCATCGGAGAACAGCCACACCGGGCGCTCGGACCCGTGCTCGCGGGCCAGGAGGGCGAGCGCGCGACGGTAGTAGTCGGCGCTGACCTCGCCGAACACGTGCGACAGCGTGAGGTAGTCGCCCCAGCGAACGTGCAGGGCGATCGGCCGCTCGGCCTCGATGGCCGCGACCTGGTCGGTGTACCAGCTGCCGGGGGAGCGCAGCGAGCGCACCTGCTGGGCGAGTTCGTCGGCCACGCCGGCGAACATGGCCGGGTCGGTGCAGTAGGAGTTGATGCGCGACGAGCCGGTGAGGGCGGCGAAGGCTGCAGGGTCCTCCCGCGTCTCGTGGGCGTAGACGCCGCGCCCCAGGGCGAAGCCGCCGCGGGAGTCGCCGAGGGCGCGCTCGCGGCCGGCGAGCGACTGCATGACCCGCTTGCGTACCGCCGAGCCCTTCGAGCCGTCAACGAAGCGGCCGCTGTGCGCGAAGCCGCTCAACTGCTCCGGCCACCGGCGCACGCCGCCGATGTCGACCGTTGCGGCGGGAAGCAGCGCGGGGTCGAGCAGAAGCTCGGCGCCGGTGCGCTGGGCGACGGTGTAGCCCGCCGCGTACTGGAAGAGCTGGTTGCCGAGTCCGCCACGCAGCTGCACGATGACGCTCATCGGTTCCTCTCGTGCTCGCGGTCTGGCCGTCAAAACCTCAAGAATACCCGCTCCGGGGTCGCCGATCCGGTGGAGGGCGTGCGGATAGGATATTGACCGCACGTGGCGGGGAGTTCCCGCGTCGAGAACGTGGACGATGAGGGTCTGTGATGAAAGCCGTTCTCCTGGCTGGTGGCCTTGGCACGCGTATGCGGGAAGAGACCGAGTACCGCCCCAAGCCCATGGTCGAAGTGGGCGGCAGGCCCGTGCTCTGGCACATCATGAAGGTGCTCGGCCTGCAGAACGTGCAGGACTTCGTCGTGTGCACGGGCTACAAGGGCGACGTCATCAAGAACTACTTCCTCAACTACCTGGCCATGAACCAGGACTTCACCGTCAAGCTCGGCGACAACACCGACATCCAGTACCACGGCGACCACGACGAGCAGGACTGGTCGGTCACCGTCGCCGACACCGGTGCGACGACGATGACCGGCGGTCGCATCAAGCGCGTGCAGAAGTACGTCGGCGACGGCCCCTTCCTCGCGACCTACGGCGATGGCATCGCCGACATCGACGTCGCCGCCCTGCTCGCCTTCCACAAGGCCCACGGCAAGATCGCCACCGTGACCACCATGAAGCCGACCAGCCGTTTCGGCGTGCTCGACCTCGATACCGACGGATCGGTCAAGGAGTTCAAAGAGAAGCCGCAGGTCGAGGGCTGGATCAACATCGGCTTCTTCATCTTCGAGCCCGCTATCTTCGACTACCTCGCCGACGACAGCACCGTGCTCGAGCAGGAGCCGCTGCACCGGCTGGCCGCCGACGGCCAGATCGCGGCCTTCGAGCACACCGGCTTCTGGCAGCCGATGGACACCTTCCGCGAGTCGCAGATGCTCAACGAGCTCTGGGACTCCGGCGACGCCCCCTGGAAGACCTGGTAGCAGTCAGCGCCGCGTCGGCAGCGTCGTCCCGCTGAGCACCGGGTCGGCGACGGTGCCGCCGCGCAGCCACTCGGCGGTGAGGCGCAGTGCCGTCGCGGTGTCCAGCCGTGGCTCCCAGCCGAGCTGCCGCAGCCGGCCGATGTCGGCGATGCGGGTCGATGAGTTGTTGCCGGGCGGGATCGCGCCGAAGTCGAGGAGGCCGGTCGCGCCGAGCACGGCCGCGAATTCCTCGATGTGCTGCCGCAGCGGCGGGGCCTCCGGATGGGCGACGTTGACGATGCCGGCCGCGCCGGGGTCGGTCGCCAGCAGGGCGAGGGCGCGGCCCGCATCCGGGGCGGCGAGGTAGCTCCACGGCTGTGTGGCCGGGGTGAGGGCGATGCGGCTGCCGGTGGCCGCGGCGTCGGCGATGCTGGGCAGCAGGCGGGCATCCGCGTCGAGGGGGCCGTAGAGCGAGAAGACCCGGGCCCACACCCAGTGGATGCCGGCCCGCTGCGCGAGATCGGCCAGTTGCCGCTGCGACGCGACCTTCGCGCGCCCGTAGGCGGTGGCCGGGTCGGGCTCGACCTCCTCGGCGATCGGGTGCTGCTGCACGCCGTACTCCGTCTGGCTGCCGACCCCGACGATGCGGGTGACGCCCGCGCGCGCGGCGGCCCCGATGAGGGCCGCCTGCCGGGGCAGGTTTGCCAACTGGGCTGCGTCATCCTCGTGGTGCGACGTGGCTGCGCCGCTCCAGTCGAGCGAGAGCAGGGCGTCGGCGCCGCTCTGCTCGATCGCGTCGGGCCAGGCCGCGTCGGCGGCGCGAAGGATGCTGACCCCGTCGACGCCGGCGAGGCGCCACAGGTCGGAACCGGGGCGCGCAACCGCGGTCACGAGGTGCCCGTCGCCGACGAGGGAGCGGATCGCCCATGCGCTGAGGAACCCGCTCGCACCGAGGACGATGACCCGCATCGCTCCAGAGTAGCGGCGCATACCCGGCTAGTAAGGTTGGTGCCGTGCATTACCTCATCACCGGGCACACCGGCTTCAAGGGCGCCTGGCTTACCCTCCTCCTCGTCTCCCGCGGCCACAGCGTCTCCGGTCTGGCGCTCGACCCGGCGCCGGGTTCGCTGTTCGAGCGCGCGGGGCTCGCCGAGCTTCTGGTCAATGACTTCCGCGTCGACATCCGGGATGCCGAGGCGACCCGAACCGTTATCACGCAGGCCGGTGCCGACGTCGTCCTGCACCTCGCAGCCCAGCCGCTCGTGCGCGAGTCGTACCGGGCCCCCCGGGCCACCTTCGACACCAACGTCATGGGCACCCTCGCGGTTCTGGAGGCCATCGCCCAGATCCCGTCGACCAGGGCCGCCGTCATCGTGACCACCGACAAGGTCTACCGCAACGTCAACCAGGTCGAGGGCTACGTCGAGAGCGACCCGCTCGGCGGGCACGACCCCTACAGCTCGTCGAAGGCCATGGCCGACCTGCTCACGCAGTCGTGGGTGGCGAGCTTCCCCGGCGTCGCCACCGGCGTTGCGCGGGCGGGCAACGTCATCGGCGGCGGCGACGTCAGTCCCGACCGGCTGCTGCCCGACCTGCTGCGCTCGTTCGAGCGGGGCGAGGCTGCCGTCATCCGCTACCCGGATGCGGTGCGCCCCTGGCAGCACGTGCTCGACTGCCTCAATGGCTACCTCGCCCTCGTCGACGCGCTGCTCGCCGGAACGGGCGCGGGCGAGTGGAACTTCGGCCCCGGCCCCGAGAGCTTCGTCACTGTGCGCGGCCTCGCCGACCTCGTCGTCGAGCAGTACGGCCATGGCGCGTCGTGGACGACGGACGGCTCGGTGCAGCCGCACGAGGCCCAGTTGCTCGCGCTCGACGCGGGCAAGGCAGAGGCCGCCCTCGGCTGGCACAACAAGCTCTCGTTCGCCGAGAGCGTCGGCTGGACGGTCGACTGGTCTCTACGGCAGGCGGCCGGCGACAGCGCCGCCACCGTGGCCCGCGACCAGATCGAGCGGTTCGAGTCGCTTGCCTGACCGGTCACGGCCACGGGCGACAGGCGCGCGTCGTGGTTGAGAGCAGCATGGTCGAGAGTGCCCCGGCGAAGGCGCACTCGCGGCTGCGCGTGCTCGACGGCCTGCGGCTGCTCGCGGCGCTGAGCGTCGTCTTCTTCCACTACACATCGGCGAACAGTATGGCCTGGGGCCGCCCCGTCGGCGACGTCTTCCCGCCTCTGCAAGAGATCACCGTCTACGGCGCGCTCGGCGTGCACCTGTTCTTCATGATCAGCGGCTTCGTCGTGCTCATGAGCGCCTGGGGCCGCACCCTTCCGCAGTTCGCGGCGTCGCGGGTCGCGCGACTGTACCCGGCGTACTGGCTGGGGGTATTCGTCGCGGGGGCGGTGCTGTTCTTCACCGCCGCCCGCATCGCCGGATCGGCGTGGAGCGACGTCGGGCCGAAGGGGTTCCTCGTCAACCTGACGATGCTGCAGACCGGATTCGGAATCCCGCACGTCGACGGCGTCTACTGGACACTCTGGGTCGAGCTCAAGTTCTATGTGCTGCTCGGAGTGCTCGTGGTCATCGGCATCACGCGCCGGCGCGTCATTGCGCTGTGCATCGCCTGGCCGGTGCTCGCCGTCATCGCCCTGCTGGTCAACAACCCCTACCTCACCCTGATCGTCGACCCCCAGTACGTGCCCTTCTTCACGCTCGGCATGCTGGTGTTCCTCATCCGTCGCGACGGCCTCACCTGGGTGACCAGCGGACTGGTCATCGGCAACTGGGCTTTCGCGATGTACCTCACCGGGCGCTTCGCCGAGGGACTGCGCTTCGCGACAGACGGCACCATCTCGCAGTGGGTGGTCGCGGGCGTTCTGACCTTCGCGCTCATCGCGTTGATCGTCGCAACGCTCACCCCGGTCGGCTCCGTCAACTGGGGCTGGCTGACGATTGCCGGCGCCCTCACCTACCCGCTCTACCTGCTGCACGACGTGACGGGGTCGTGGGTCATCTCGGTGCTGCCCCGCGCGTGGCCACCGGTGCTGACCCTGCTGCTCGTCGTCGGCCTCATGTGCCTTGCGGCCTACGGGGTCAACCGTCTCATCGAGCGCCCGTTCGGCCCCCGACTGCGCCGCGCCGTCGAGCGCCTGCTCGAGTGGCGGCCGCGTCGGGCACAGAAGCCTGACGCCTAGTCGACCTCGTCGACCGGTTGCGGGCGCGCGAAGGCCCGGCGCCAGCTGAGCTCTTTCGCCGCCTTGACACTGCAGACTACGAAGGTCAGCCAGCCCCACTCGACGAGTATCGAGCTCTCGATGAGCGCCGAGAGCACGAGCACGATGAGCACGAGCGCCGGCCACGCGAACACGAAGCTGCGCCGCTGCCCGGCGAGAAGCCACGAGCGCACAAAGGTGAGGCCGACGAGACCGACGAAGATGGCGGTGCCGATGAGGCCGAGCTGTAGCCAGACGTCGACGAAGGCGTTGAGCGCCGACGTCGGAACGCGGGTCTGCGGCTGCGCGAAGGCGGTGAAGGGCTGCAGACCGGGATGCCAGTAGCCCGACCAGCCCCATCCCTCGAGCGGGTGCAGCGCGATGATGCTCCACACCCGGCGCCAGAGGTCGAGGCGGTAGTCGAGCTCGCCACCGACGTTGAAGACCTGGATGAGACGGGTGCGCACCGACCAGGCCACCGCGAGGGCGATAAGCACGCCGACGAGCAGGATCAGCTGCCACATCGTGCGGCGCCCGTCGGGAACCCGCCGGATCACATAGAGCATGGCGGCGGCGGCGGCCGTCACGAGGAACAGGCCGTACATCACCGGCGCGCGGCTGAGCACGAGCGCGAGCCCGGCGAGGGCGAGCGACCCGATGCCGACCCAGCGGCTGACCGACTTGGTGCGCAGCTCGCTGGCGAAGGTGACGATGCCGAGGAGCGCGATGAGGGCGAACTGGTTGCGTGTGACCATGAGTCCCTGCGCGGGGCCGAACTGGTCGAGGTGCCCCTCGATGCCGAGGAAGTGGATGGGACTGTCGACGAGCAGGCCAGAGAAGATCTCGAGTATGAACGATGCGATCAGCACGAAGCGCAGCACGTCTCCGAAGGTACGCACGACCTGGATCGTCTCGCGCATGAGCGCGATGTAGATGCCGAGCAGCGTGAAGGTGAGGAGGTAGACGAGGCCCCACAGGGTCGCCCACTGGTATTGGCTGGGGAAGATCGAGAGCCCCGCCCAGCCGAGGAACACCACGAGCGAGAAGGGCACGAGTGCGCGCCAGCGCAGCAGCTCCCGGGCGGCGATGAGCGAGAGGGCGCTGAGCGAGACCAGCACGACGAGCATGCCGACCAGTCCCGGGGCGCCGATCGTGCGCTGCACCGCCGGCGCGAGGATCGCCGTGCCCACGGCCGCTGTTGCGAGCGCGCTGACGAAGCGGGGCGAGGTGAGAACGTCGCTCGCCGCGCCCACGACCGCGATTCGCGCCGCGGCCATCGCTAGGCCGCCACGGGCCGCTCGTGCAGCTTGGTCTTCACGGTGATGATGACCAGCGTCAGCAGTCCGTACTCGACGAGCAGCCGGCTCTCGGCGAGGCTCTGCACGAGCAGGGCGACGAGCAGCAGCAGTGGCAGCAGCGAGATCGCGGTGTAGCGCCCCGGTGCCGTGGGGGTCAGCTTCTCGGTCTGGGTGGCGAGCTGCCATGAGCGGATTCCCGTGCTGAGCACGAGCAGTCCGAACACGACGAGCCCGACGATGCCGATCTGCAAGAAGATGTCGAGCCACGCGTTATGGGCGTGCAGCTGCCGCACTCCGGCCTCGGTGGCGAGGTGGTCGAAGGGGGCGACCCACGGCACCCACCAGCTCACCCATCCCCAGCCGACGGCCGGGCGCTGCTGGGCGAGGGTGATGACGGCGTTCCAGATATCCAATCGTCCGGTGAGGTCGTCGCTCTTGCCGAGCAGGCCGAGAATGGTCGAGCTCAGCTGGGTGACCGCGATGGCCGCGCCGACGATGAGGGCGATGACGGCCGCATAGATCGCGACGGCTCCCCGCGGTCCGACCCGGCGCAGCGCGAGCACGACGATGACGACGAATGCCAGTGCCACGAGCGCGACGGTGATGGTGGCGGACCGGGTGAGGGCGATGTTCGCGATGGCCACGGCGATCCAGAGCGCGGTGCGCACCCGGTTGGTCGACTTGCTCGCGAACTGCACGCAGAACACGATGAGCCCGACGAGGGCCACGAACGCGAGCAGGCTGCTGTTGCCGACGATGCCCTGGATCTTGCCGCCCTCGAACAGCAGGTCGCGCGACCAGTAGAGCAGCTTGGGCAGCTTCTCGGTGGTGCCGTAATCGACCCAGAACGGCAGGATCGGGTGGCGGATGAACGCGCTCACCACGAACTCGAAGACCAGTGAGAGGCCGAGGATGATGCGGAAGGCGATGCCCATCGCCCGCAGGATCTCGGGCCAGGTGAAGCTGACAGCGACCGACACGGCGATGGTGATCGTCATCCACGTGACGAGAAGCCCCAGCGCGGTCGCGCCGCGATAGTAGGACCAGGCGATGGACACCGTCACCAGCAGCAGGAACAGCGCGAGGAAGAACGGCATCATGTTCCACGCCCAGGCGCCCCGCCTCTTCGTGCGTGCCAGCATGACCGCCGCGATCACCGTCAGCGCGACGGCGATGACGCCGAAGCCGTACCAGCTGATCGAGTAGCGCCAGGCATCGCCCGCGAACAGTGTGAAGAACAGGAAGGGCAGGTGGACCGCACGAAAGCGCGGGCGGTCGACGAAGTTCATACCGCCAACCTTAATGCTTGAGCCGCTCGCTCGATGTGGCGGCGTGTATGTCACATCGAGCGCACTGCGCGCCGCAGGAGCGGCGGCGCGCCATAGACGCAACTCAGACGAAAGCCGATTTTCCGGTGATCGCGCGGCCGACGATGAGGGTGTTCATCTCGCGGGTGCCCTCATAGCTGTACAGGGCCTCCGCGTCGGCGAAGTGGCGCATGACCCCGTAGTCGAGGACGATGCCGTTGCCGCCGAGGGCCTCGCGGCACCAGGCGACCGTCTCGCGCATCCGGCTGGTCGTGTACTCCTTGGCGAGGGCGGCGTGCTCGTCTTTCTGCACACCGTCGTCGAGCATCGTGCTTACCTGGGTGACCAGGCCGATCGAGGCGGTGATGTTGCCGAGGCTCTTGGCGAGGAGTTCCTGGATCAGCTGGTGCGATCCAATCGATTTTCCGAACTGGATGCGCTCGTCGGCGTACTTCACGGCCGCCTCGTAGGCGCCGATCGAGTTGCCCACCGCGGCCCAGGCGACCTCGGCGCGGGTGAGGCGAAGCACGGCGGCCGTCTCGCGGAACGAGTTGCCCTTCTGCAGGCGGTTCGCCTCCGGCACGACCATGTCGGTGAAGGTGATGTCGGCGTTCTGCACGATGCGCAGCGC
>FSTY01000098.1_pt1 | contig 18132 bp, 13 predicted proteins | sample 1637021 | NCBI WGS metagenome assembly FSTY01 (sample SAMEA3914818, study PRJEB12502) | metagenome | biome: forest; material: soil | place: Canada | collected 2010-06-26 | depth 0.1 m
AAGCTAGACCAACTCGTCGGGGGCTGAAACCTCCCCGCCTCGGCAGCCAGCTTGCTCGGCCGCGGAAACCCTCGTTGGCACTCCCGCTCCGCCTGATTTCGTCGCAGACATAGCGCCGCCGTGTCAGCCAAGCCTCCATTGAGAGCCTTCTCGGACGGCGGGCAAATTGAGATGACGTCGAGTTCAAAGTCGTCATCTCGAGGGGTCCGACGTATTTACTGCGCACACCCGCATTGATGGAAGGCCGTTCCGCTCGGCGTGGCTTCTAAAGGGCAAAAGTGTCAAGCGCCCCATGCGCTTGGCAGATCTCGGCAAGAATGGCGATCAGCTTGATCGATTGCTCACCGAGCCCGCCGAGCTATTCGTCGTTCAATCCAATCAGCCGATCGCGACGGACGTTCGTAGCCTGTTGGACCGGTGCGTCCACGACTACCGAAGTCCGAGCTTGGGCATGATTATCGATGGAGACTCCACCGCGCGCATTCTTCGTTTTCACGGTGACATCTAGCCTTCAATTGCCTGCATCAACATGTAGACCGCGAGCACGACCACCGCGAGCCCGACGAGCACGTCGGTCCAGGTCGCGAGCTGCTCCTTCGCGTTCTTGCCCTTCTTGGGCACGTGGATGATGCCGGCGATGAGCAAGAAGGCGCCGCCGGCGAGTCCCGCAGGCAGCGCCCACCCGGGCACCAGGGCGAGCACGCCGGTGAGGCCCATACTTAGGTTGGCAATGCCCAGCTCGCTGATGAGCTGGCGCTCCTGCACCGTGGTCTGGGTGGATCCGAGGATCTCGGCGGTCGGCCCCTTGCCCGACATCTGAGCGATGCCCGCGACCAGCAGGCGCGTGCCGACGCCCCAGAAGATCCACCACTTGGTGAAGACGAGCACGGGATCGCCAGTGCCCGCGGCGAGCTCGATGATGCCGGATGCGATCGGCAGAGCGACGGTCTGGAGGATGACGAGGATGAAGTAGCCCATGGCTGCATGGTAGCCAGCCACAGCCGCAAATTCCCCACCCCGTGAAAGGGGGGTTTCACCAGCAGTATTGACGCTTATGAGACAGCACTAATCTGGTGTCGGGCTACCCGGCCTAGTCGTTGCTGCCCGGCTGCGCACCTCAATGCGAAGGATCACTCCATGGCGAGCCCTGCACGACGTACGTTCAGCCTGCCTGCAGCGCTCACCCAGCTTGGGCGCGTGCACGCGCGCACGATCATCCCCGTCGGCGCGGTCGTGGCGATCGGCGTGGTCGTGGTGGGCCTGCTCATCGGGCTGTACGCCGCGATCCTCGGTCAGGTCGCCTATCTGCAGCTGGTCGAATGGGCCAATTCGCCTGACACCTTCGCCCTGGTCAATGTCATCATCATTGTGCCCATGGTGCTGCTCTGCGCCGTGGCCGGCCTGGTCTGGGCGGGTGTGGCGGTTCAGGTGGCCAACGCGGCCGCGACGAAGCGACGCATCTCGACCGGAGGGGCGGCGCTGACGTCGCTGCGCCGGGTGCCTCGGGCGGCCGCGGTTGCGCTGACCGTGCTGGTGACGGTGCTGCTGGCGGTGCTGGCGGCGCCCATCCTCGTTCTGGCCGGTCTTGTCGGCTTGGTGCTCAACCGCGTGATGAAGCGCTGGAAGACCTCCACTCTGGTGATCCTCGCCGTGCCGCTCGGGGCAGCTGTCTCCCTGCTGCTGCGCTGGTCGCTCGCGCTGCCCTCGGTCTGGCTCAGCGGCACGACCGTGCGCGGCGCGCTCGCCGACAGTGCTGCACGCACCGTCGGCCACAAGCCGCTGCTCGCCCTCGTTCTCACGCTGTCGGCCCTCGTGACGCTCGGCGTCTCGGAGGGACTAGTCGCTGCAACCGGATTGCTCGGACTCGGCAGCTACACCGAGTTCGTCACTCGCCTGATCGCGATCATCGTCATCGGGCCGCTACTGCCCGTCGCGCTCGCGCTGCAGTACCGCGCCGGAGGCGACGTGCCGGCGGCGGCTGCGCAGGTGAAGGCGAGTGTTTCTCGGCGCACCCGGATTGCGGTGGCCGTGATTACATCCCTCATGATTCCGCTTGTCGTGTCGTCGAACCCGGCTCCCGCGGCCGCGGCCGGCACAGAGGCGGTCGCCTTCACGATCAGCACGGTTGAGGCGCAGCCCCTGTCGTCGACGACATCGACGAACATCATCTTCAGCGTGACGAACGCGGTCACGGCCGAGGTCATACAGCCGACGGGCAGTCTCGCCATCTCGGTCGACGGCATTCCGCTCACCGGTCCCTTCACACTCGCGGGAGGCGGCGCGGTCCTCCAGGTGCCCTACTCCTTCACCACCGGGGGAAGCCACCTCATCGAGGCCGCCTACGGGGGCGACACGACCTACGAGGCCGAGAGCGCGAGCCTGACTGTCGCCGTGACCGCGCCGCCCGTCGACAACATCTTCACGACGACGGATATGACGGTCACGCCCGCAGGCACGACCGCGCCCGGCACCGTGCTCACCGCGCACGTCGCTGTGACCCCGAACACCGGCTCGTCTGTGCCGCTCGGCACCGTGGACTTGTACCGCTCCGGGGTGTCGGCGGCAATCGGGTCGGGAACCCTGGTCGGTGGTGCAGCGGACATCGCGTTCACCCTGCCGCCCGGCACCATCTTCTTCACCGCCATCTACACTCCCGCGGCGGGCTTCTACGGCAGCGACTACGGCATCTACCGCGTCACCTCGCCCTACCCTCCGGGCGTGACTCTCACGTCGCTCTCGAGCCAGACCGTCTTCGGTGAGGCGGCCGAGTTCACCGCGACGGTGACGGCGGCCGTGACGGCTACCGGGTCGGTGCGCTTCGAGGCTATTCCACCGATCGGCAGTGCATTCGACCTCGGCATCGTGAGCCTCACCGCCGGGGTGGCCGTGCTGACCACCGCGGCACTGCCCGTGGGCGGCTACACAGTCGTCGCGCATTATGGGGGAGACACCAACGTCGCTGCGGCCTCGTCGACGCCGCTCGCCCACCCCGTAGCAACGTCGCCCTCGGCGGTCGCGGTGACGTCGAGCTTCGTCGCCCCCGAAGCCGGCGGCGTTACGACATTGACGGCGACGGTCACCGCGGGCGCGCCCGGCTCCGGCACGCCGAGCGGCACTGTGACCTTCTTCCGTGACAGCGTCGAACTCGATACCGTCACGCTGAACGGATCGGGCGTCGCCACCCTCAGCTCGGTGCTCGTCGGCAATGCCGGCACTCGCGCCTTCACCGCGGAGTACAGCGGTGACAGCAACTTCGAAACCGCCACTGGATCCCTCAACCTGTCGGTCTCCAAACTCGAGACCGCTACGACTCTCTTCGCACCACTGCACGACTCCGTCGCGTACGGCGCCTCGCAGACCTACTTCGGTTCGGTGTCCACCGACTCGGGCGTGGCCACCGGAACGGTGACCGTCTACGCCGGTGGCACGATCGTCGGCACGTCCACTCTGACCGGCAGTGGAACCTTCTCTCTCACCACGACGACCTCACCGGCGGGCAGCGGCCCGATCAGCGTCTTTGCGCTCTACAACGGCGACGCGAACCACAACGCGAGTGATAGCAGGGCGACGACTCCCGGTATCACCGTGCTGGTATCCAAGACGGCCACTACGCCGTCGCTGACAGCCAGCGCCGGCGCCCACACCATCGGTGACACGGTGCCCCTGACGGCCACGTTCGCCAGTGTCGGAGCGGGCCCGTCGGGAACGGTCACCTTCAAAAGCGGCTCCGTGGTTCTCGGAACCGCGACGATCAGCGGGCTCGCTGCAACTCTCAACTACGTGGTCGGTGCTACGGGTGTGCCGATCACCGCGGAGTACCCCGGCGACGGCAACTTCTTGTCGGGCACGTCGAATCTGGTGACGCTCACGGCGGTCAAGGCCACGCCCGTAGTGACGATCGCCCCGATCGGACCGCGTGGACCGGGCGAGCTCTTCGCCCTCGTTGCAACGGTTACGCTGCCGGGCGGCCTCGTGCCGACCGGGTCCGTCGACTTCCGCACCGCGACGGGCAGCATCGGCACCGCCAACCTGATCGGCGGCCAGGCGACGCTGACGGTGTGCGCGGGCTCGGTATCCGACTGTCCGACGGGGGTGGCCCTCGGCCGCACCGGCCAGAGTCTCTTTGCGCGCTATAGCGAGACGCTGATCAACCTGCAGGCCGAGTCGGCGACGGCCGCGTACTCGTTCACCCCCTACGCGACTGTCACGACACTCGCCGTCAACCCGACGACGGTGCAGCCGAACAGCGGGATCCAGCTCACGGCCACAGTCGATGCGACGGACTACACGCCCGCGCCGACCGGCAGTGTTAACTTCTACGGGGTCGAGTCCGGCGGCGGCGAGTACTTCCTCGTCAACGTGCCGCTGGTCGGCGGCGTCGCGACCCAGATCGTCACCGTCGGTGCTGGTCTCACTGATGTGCGCTGGCCCGCCACGGGAGTGCGTGCGAGATACCAGCCCGACCCGCTCTTCGCGAGCAGCACCGATCTGAAGGCCGTCACGGTCGATCGCTTCGACGTCAGCCTCAGCCTGTATGCATCATCCCCGGCGATCAACACGCCGACCCCGATCACGGTGTACATCTACAACGAGCCGGGCACGAACGAGCCCTACACCGAAGACGTGGTCGTCACGGCCGACACTGGCGCGACCTGCCGGGTGGACGCGCCCTTCACCAGCCATGTGGTGAGCTGCAACATCACCTGGACCACGGCGGGCGTGCACACCGTCTCGGCGAGCTTCGCCGGCGACGTGATCTACGAACCCGCCATCGGCGGCCCGACCGCCGTCGGATTCGGCACCGGCACGCCGGCACTCGCGCCCGTGCTCAGCTCGAGCCCCGTGGCCGAGTTCGACAGCACGGTCTACTGGCAGCTCTTCAATGCCGGCGCCACCGGCACCGTGACCGTCTGGGGTGACGGGGTGCAGTGGTGCTCCGTACCCATCGGTACCCTGCAGTGCACCAGCCAGTTCGGTGTCAGCTCTGCCACCGGCTCACCCGTCAACGTCGTCGTGCGCTACTCGGGAGACGCAAACTGGGGTCCGTCCGAGCAGGTGCTCAGCGCGACCGTCAAGCGGTGCGTGACGGCCGACGTGACCTCCGCGAGCCCGACACTCGGCACCGTGAGCATTCTCACCCCGTCGAACTGCGGAACCGGCGGATACCTCAGCGGCACGCTGCTGACGGCCACCGCGACCGCGATCAGCCCCAACGTCTTCGTCAACTGGAAGAAGCTCGGCGGCCTCGGTCTCGTCGACGACACAACCCTGTCGACCATCTCGTTCCCCGTCACGACCGACTTCATGACCTGGACCCGGGTCGCCGTCTTCACCACGCCCTGCTACCCGGTGACTGCCGCAGTGACCGGCATGGGCGGCATCTCTGTCTACCCGGCCACGAACTGCACGACGACCGGTGGGGTTGCCGGCTACAGCCTGGGCACGGCGATCACCGCCTACCCCGACACTCGCTACAACCCGCAGTACTCCGAGAACGACGCCTTCTACGCCTTCGGTGCCGCGCCTGGGTTGACCCCGGGGGTGGACACCTCCAACCGGCCCCTCGTTCACGCGACGGTGACCGGCGCGCTCACCATCCCGGTGACCTTCGGCCCGGTCTGCCGGGCAATCAGCGTGCTCTTCCAGCCGGCGAGTGCGAGTGACGCGGCGGTCTCGGCGCAGGCAGAGAACTGCCACTCACCGCAGGGCAACGGCTTTCTGCGCCACACCTCGGTGACCGTCACGGTCACCCCGGGCGACCCCTCGGCGGTGATCTCGGGCTGGTTGATGAACGGGGTCGCGCAGACCAGCTGGGGCGCCTCGAACCAGCAGACCGTCGTGATTGGCGCCGCGGTGCCGGTGCTCACCGTGCAGACCGTCAGCTGCTACCTGCTCGATGTGACGGTCGACGGCGCGGAGGCGGTCGACAGCTTCAAGCAGGTCGGCCAGGTCAACGTCGACACCACGACCAACTGCCCCGACGGCAGCGCGCGTTATCTGGCCGGCACGAAGGTGACGCTGACGCCCGAGATCCTCATCGACGGCGCGGCCTTCAACGGCTGGGACACGACCCGCCTTCCGAATACTGCGTCGAAGAAGGGTGTGCTGGCAGACAAGGCGCTCACCTTCGCGATGACGGCCAATTTCGCGGTCACCGCCGGGTTCTTCTTCGCCGACTCCTGCTCACCGATCACCATCTCTGCCTTCCCCGATGTGATCGAGTTCGACGACGACGGATGCGGCCAGGGCCAGTACTTCGACATGCAAAAGCAGTACTGGGCCCGCAATGCTGACATCGACCCGGCGGACCTCGTCGACAAGTCGCGAACCGAGCTTGTCGCACATGTGAACCCGGGCATCCCGATGGATGTCTACGTCAGCGTGCAAGGAGACGTGCGCGACTGCTTCGGCAACACCAGTGCCGGCGGCGAGGCGCTGACCATCGACGGCTGGACGACCTATGGCCCACTCACCGGTCGGGAGACCTGCGACGTCGGAGGGCCGATCCAGATTGACGTCGACACCTGCCAGCGCTTCGACGCGAGTCCGCAGTTCCGGGTGGAGGGGAGCACCGCGCTCTACCCGCTCAGCGTGATTCCTAGTCAGGTCTACCTTCCTGACGCCACCGGACGGGTTGGATCATTCGACCTCGATGGCTTCGACTGGATGCAGTCGGGAACGGTTGGATTGGACGGCGCCGGCAACCTGTCGGTCTCCAACCTCGGCGCTGACCCGTGCACGAGATCCGGCGCGAACACCTATCCGCTGCAGCGCACCGTCGGCCTCTTCGGGGTCGGACTCACTGCTGGGTTCACGCCGAGTGGATGGCTCAACGCGACCACGGGAGCGATAGACCCGCAGAACCCGGCCCTCACGACGACCACTCCCGTCTCGTCGTCGCGGCAGGTGACCCCGGTGCTCACCCTCACCTGCTACCAGCTCGTGCTCGGCAGGGGCATCACGGTCGTCGGCGACGCCGCTCGATGCCCCGGGCATGCCGACAACTGGTTCATCGCGGGAACGGCGGTGCAGGTGCGGGCCGCGCTGGTCGCCGACGACCGCACCTTGCACGGCTTCGAGTCGGGCGTGGTCGCCAGCCAGATCGCGGAGGAGTCGGAGACCTCGAAGGCGCTGATCGGCTTCGTCGTCGTCGACTCCAGCAAGCGGGTGACCGGCGACTACCCAACGAAGACAGAGGCGGTAGCGCGCGCGATCGTGCAGAACCTCAAGGTCGTCGTCGGCGTGCTCGCCATCATGGCCCCGATCGCGCTCGGCATGCTCTTCCCGCCGGCCGGCATGTTCTTCGCCCTGCTCAGCGCGACGGCGGGGATTCTGAACATGATCCCCCACGGCGACGGCGTTGCGGCGGTCTTCGACCTGATAAACCCGACGAAGATCACCACCTGTGCGGCGCGCTGGGGCTTCGGCAACACCGGCGACCCCACGGGCGGCTACGGGGTGGGCGGGCTGCTGTCTGGCACGAACACCCTGCGCAAGGTGTGGCAGGGCAAGGACGTGCTCTTCGAGAAGGTCGGCCCGCTCGGCATCGCCGGCGGCGCAGCATCCCTGGCCTACGGACTCTATGAGGCCGGTGCGGGCAAGGTCGACACCGGACCGCAGACTGTCGAAGAGCTCGCCGGAACATCGACGATGACCGGCTGCCTCAACTCCCAATGGCACGCGGCGGGCGCGAACCTGTAGCGGCCTACTCTTCCGGCGCCCCGCCCGAGGCGGTGTCGGCCTCGACGTTGCCGTCGGGGGTGCCGGTGGTGTTGGCTTCGTCTTTGTCCTTATCCATGCATCCACGCTAAAGCGACGAACTGCGCTAGCGCACAGGGTTGACGGCGGCGGGATAACGTGGGCAGATGATCACGCCAGGCACCTACCGCCACTACAAGGGCAACCTCTATGAGGTGGTCGACGTGGCGACGCACTCCGAGACCGAGCAGCAGCTCGTGGTCTACCGCGCGCTCTACGGCCAGCGCGGGCTGTGGGTGCGCCCGCTCGCGATGTTCACCGAGACCGTCGAGGTCGACGGGGTCGTGGTGCCGCGCTTCACGCTGGCTACGGAAGGCAGTCCATGATGTCGATGCCGTTGTCGGTGATCTGCTGGTCGACTTCGGCGGCGGGGTAGGCCGGCTCGATACCGTGCTGCCTCAGGCACTCGCGCAGAAACTCGGTGTTCTCTGACTCATCCTCGTGCGCGAGCTGCCAGGCCATGTCGATGAGCATGTACTCGGGTTCGTAACAGAGGCGGTCAGTGCCGTCATCCACGGACGCCCCGGGGATGGCGTAGTTGATGAACGTGGCAGTGCGGTCGCCGCCGTCGACGTGGTAGCCCGCGCCGGTCATGCAGGCGACGAACCGGTCGAAGCCCGCGACGTACTCCTCGCGCGTGACGACGCTGTCTGACATGGCCTCGTTCTGCGCAACCGAGCTCGGCGGTACCGGGTGCTCTGCAGACCACTGTGCCCAGATGATGTACCTGCCCGGTCCCGAGATCGTCAATGTATGGGAGCCGGGGCCGCTGACCTCTATCTGACCGCCGCCGCCGCCGATCTGCGCGATGCTCTCGTCGGAGCACCACTCGCTGCCGATGGCACGGTCGTCGATAGTCGTCGTGTAGTCGCCGGTGTCGACACAGTCCATCGACAGGGCAAGGGTCGTGGCTCCCTCGGGGATCTCGCCGAGGTCAATAACCGTGGTGCCCTGGCCGAGAAGAGTGAATGGGTCGCCGAACAGGTCGGCATGGGTTCCGACGATGAGCACCCGGCCAAGGTCTGCGCTCAACTGAACACGCTCGTCAGTGGGCTGGTCCGATCCGGCGAAGGTGGCCGCGACGGCGCCGCCCGTGGCCGCACCCGCGAGGGCGAAGGCTGCGACCGCGGCGACGGCGATGCCGATGCGAGCCTTTCTGCGCGGAGAGGGGGCCGCATCCACGGTGGTGACGAGTGCCTTGCGAAGTTCAGAAGTTCTGTCAGTCATTGGTCGCAACTTTCAATCCGGTGGGATGGGGAACCTGGGCCGCCAGCCGCGCCTTGGCGCGAGAGAGGCGAGACTTCACCGTGCCGAGAGGCACGCCGAGTACGGCGGCCGCCTCCCGTTCGGCGAGTCCCTCGAGCACGCACAGGGTGATGACGCGCTGGTCGGCGGTCGAGAGGGAGCGCAGTGCGTGCTGCGCCTCGCCGTCGTCGAGGGCGTCGGCATGGTCGGGAGCCGATGTCTCTGGCGGCAGCCGCTCGAGCAGCGCGCGGTGACGGCGCGTGCTGCGGCGCAGGTTGCTCGACACATTGGTCGCGGTCACCAGCAGCCAGGGCAGCGCGGAGTCGTCGACGAAGCGCACCCGCTCGCGGCCGCGCCAGGCCTCGAGAAAGGTGATGGCAACGGCGTCATCCGCGTCGGCGGGCGTCGACACCAGTCGGAAGACATGGCGGTACACGCGATCGCGGTGGCGGTCGAAGACGCGGCCGAAGGCCTCACCCTGCCCGGCCAGGGCGAGGGGCCAGTCATCGGCATCGGTGGTCACACCTGTATTGTCCGGCAGCATCCAATTGGTTCCACTGGTCACTAGTACCCTTTCGAGGTGACTACTTCAACCACGCCGGCGTCCGGAACCCAGTACACGATCACCCACGGCGGCTATGCGGCCACGATCGCCTCGATCGGCGCCTCGCTGCGTGAGCTGACCGTCGACGGCCGCCCCCTGGTCGTGGCCTTCGGCGCCGACGAGGTGCGGCCGAAGTTCCGCGGCAGCATGCTCGCGCCGTGGCCGAACCGCATCGTTGATGGCAAGTACAGCTTCGACGGCGAGAGCTACCAGGTTGCCATCACCGAGCCGGAGCGGGGACACGCCCTGCACGGCCTCGTCGCCTGGCTCGACTTCGCGCTCGTCTCGCAGGAGCAGGCCGAGGTCGTGCTCGAGGGAGTTATCCAGCCGCAGGCCGGGTACCCGTGGCGGGTCGTCGTCACCGTCACGAACACCCTGTCGGATGCGGGCCTGGCGACCACGGTCACCGCCACCAACGAGTCGGCGACCGCGGCGCCGTACGGCACCGGCCCGCACCCCTACCTCGTCGGTGGCTCCGGTCGCGTCGACGAGTGGACGCTCGACCTCCCCGCCGAGTCCGTGTTGCTCACCACCGATACCCTCGCGCCCACGGACGTCGTGCCCGTGCAGTCGGCGGGCCTCGACTGGCGCGAGCCCCGTCCGGTCGGCGACACCTTCATCGATCACGCCTTCACCGGGCTCGGCGCCGCGCGAGTGCGCCTCACCGACGGCTCGGGAACCGGCGTCGAGATGACCTGGGGGCCGGAGTGCCGCTGGGTGCAGCTGCACACCGCCGACCTGCCCAATCCGGCGACGAGCCGCCGTGGCCTCGCGGTCGAGCCGATGACCTGCCCGCCGGATTCCTTCAATTCGGGCACGGACCTCATCCGCCTCGAGCCTGGTATCCCCGTGAGCGCGGGTTGGTCAATAGCAGCCATCTGAGCACGCCGGGGGCTACGCTTCTGACAGGCACAGGCTCCCAAAGATGAGAGGTGCAGGGATGCATCTACGGCTGACGAATACGCGCGCGCAGACCATCGCCTTCGGGGTGCTGATCGCCACGGTGCTCGCCTACCTGGTCGGTCTGCTGACGCCCCCGTACGGACCCGACGTCGTCGTCGACGTGGTTCTCTCGCTAGCATGCGAGCTGGCGGCAGTCGCGATCTTCTGGGTCGTGCTTCTGGTGTCGCCGACGCGGCGCCCCGAGGTCGCGCTCGTGGCGATCGGGCTCACCTGCTCCCTGCTCGGCGACGTCTACTACGACGTGGTGGCGGGTGGCGGTTATGTGCCCTCACCATCGCTCGGCGATATCGGCTACTACCTGTTCTATCCATTCTTCGTCGCCGCACTCGTGCTGACGGTGCGACGTCAGCACCCCGGCCGGTTCTGGGTGGGCTGGACAGTCGCTCTCGACGCGACAGTCTGCGCCTGTGGGGCTGGTGCCCTTCTCGCCTTCCTGCTCGGGCCCTCGCTGATCGGGCTGCCCCCGGACCAGGTGGCGGATGCCGTCGTCGCAGCGTCGTACCCCGCGCTCGATCTTCTTCTGGTGGCGGTCGTCGGTGCCGTGGCGGCGTCCCCGCAGTACAACCTCGGGCGCCGTTCGACGCTCTTCATCGTGGCGCTGCTGTTCTTCGCGGCCGCCGACATCGCCTATATCTCGCTCGGCCAGGCCGGCCAGTACTACGCGGGCCACCCGGTCGACGTTCTCTGGGTGCTGGGCATGGCGCTGTTCGGCTGGTGGGCGGCGGCGCTCTCCCTTAGTGGTGAGACCCGGGGTCGGTCGGGCGACACGGCCATTCCGATTCTGGCCGGGTCGGTGCTGACGGCACTCGCCGTGCTCGTCACGGCGAGCCAGACCAGCGTGTCGACCCTGACGATTGTTCTCGCGGCCGCCACCCTCGGTATCGCTGCGGCGCCGGTGATCGTGCGCCACGTCGATGCTCGACGAGTGCTGGCGCAGCAGGAGGCGCTCGTACTGCAGCTCGAAGAACTGGACCGCGCCAAGAGCGAGATGATGGCGACCGTCAACCACGAGATACGCACGCCGCTCACGTCAATCCGCGGCTACATCGAGCTCGTCATCAACGGAGAGGGTGGGGATCTGCCGCCCGGAGCGCACGAGATGCTCGGTGTCGCCCACCACAACGCCGAGCGCCTCGCCGTGCTGGTCGACGATGTTCTGACCATGTCGCGCATTGACGCGGGCAGTGCCCAGCCCGAGCGCGAGCCGGTGGATCTGCGGCGCCTGGTCTACCGGGTCGTGGCCTCCCTGCAGCCGTTCGCGACATCGCGCAAGGTAAGCCTCGACATCGATGAGGACGATCTGATCGCGGTCGTCACCGGCGATGAGGGTCAACTGGAGCGTGCCTTCACCAACATCACGCAGAACGCCGTGAAGTTCACACCGGCCGGAGGTTCGGTCGGCATCGAGATGGAACGCGACGAGACCTCCATCGTCGTGCGGGTGATCGACACGGGCATGGGGATTCCCGAGCACGACCTGCCCTTTCTCTTCGGGCGCTTCTACCGGGCATCCAATGCGCAGAAGGGCGCCGTTCCGGGAACGGGCCTCGGGCTCGCGATCGTTCGCAGCCTCATCCGCGCGCACCACGGCGACATCTCCATCGCGTCGAAGGTTGACTTCGGCACCACCGTGCGGGTGACCCTGCCTTCCGCCGACGAGTAGTCTGGTTTCCGTTAGCTCGAAGGGAATTCCATATGGCGGAACATGACGGTCGGGTTGCCTTCGTTACCGGCGGCACGAGCGGCATCGGCCTCGCCTGCGCTCTCGAGCTGGCCGGCCAGGGCAGCGCGGTAGCCGTGCACGGACGCGACCTCGCGGAGGCGAAGGCGACCGCGGCGCTCATCGAAGAGCGCGGCGGGCGCGCGCTGGCCCTCGCCGGACCCGTCGACGACGCCGAAGCCATGAGTGCGGCGATCGATGCCGCGGTTGCCGCCCTCGGACAGCTGGACACCCTGGTCACCTCTGCCGGCATCCAGCGCTACGGAACAGCCGCCTCCACCCCCGAGGCCGTGTGGGACGAGGTGATGAACGTCAACCTCAAGGGCGTCTACCTCGCCTGCCACTTCGCGCTGCCGCACCTGCGCGCATCGGCCGCGGGTAGCGTCGTCATCGTCTCGTCGGTGCAGGGAACGGCCAGCCAGTCGGATGTCGCCGCCTACGCCGCGAGCAAGGGCGCACTGCACACCTTCGCCCGCGCCACCGCCATCGACGAGGGGCCGCACGGGGTGCGCGTCAACTCGGTCAGCCCCGGCTCCGTCGACACCCCGATGCTGCGGGCGTCGGCGGCGGGCATGAGCGACGGCAGCTCCGCTGCCGTCGAAGCGCTGCTCGCGGAATGGGGCACCGCCCACGCGCTGGGCCGCATCGCGATGCCTGCGGAGGTCGCGAGTGTGGTCTCGTTCCTTGCCAGCCCGCGGGCGTCCTTTGTGACTGGTGCGGACATCCGCGTTGATGGCGGCCTGTTGGCCCGCCTGGCCGCCGCCCTTCCCTCGAAAGCGTGACCATGTTCCAGCTGTCAGAGTTTCTCTCCCCGCGACCCGAGCCGCTGTGGGAGCTCGTCAAGCAGGCCGGCGTCACCAATGTCGTCGCCGTGCTGCAGGGCGCCGAGCAGGAGCAGCGCATGTTCGCGTCGCTCGAGGGCGGCTTCACCGTGCCGCCGGGGGATGGGGCGCCGTGGAGCGAGGCGTCCATCGCCCGTGACATCGCGATCTTCCAGGCCGGCGGCCTCGACGTCGTTGCCATCGAGGACACCGCGCCGATGGACCTCATCCGCCTCGGGCTGGACGGCCGCGACGAGCAGATCGAGCACGTCATCACGCAGCTCGAGGCCATGGGAAACCTCGGCGTGAACGTGCTCTGCTACAACTGGATGGCGGTGTCGAGCTGGGCGCGCACCTCGGTGTCGATCCCCAACCGCGGCGGCGCCCTCGTCACCGGCTTCTCGCTCGCCGAGGCCTCGAAGCTGCCCGATCTCGTTCCGGCTGGATCGGTGACAGCGGAACAGCTGTGGGAGGCGCTCGAGTACTTCCTCGCGGCAGTACTGCCCGTCGCCGAGACGGCCGGCGTGCGCATGGGCATGCACCCCGATGATCCGCCCCTGCCGGTAGTGCGACAGATGCCGCGCATCATGAACAGCTTCGACAACTACCGTCGACTCCTGGCGATCAGCGACTCGACGAGCAACGGCGTCACCTTCTGCCAGGGCAACTTCGCGCTCATGGGCGGCGACGTTCCCGCGCTGATCCGCGAGTTCGCCGGCCGCATTCCCTTCGTGCACTTCCGCAACGTTCAGGGCACGGCCGCTGACTTCATCGAGACCTTCCACGACGACGGCGTGCTCGACATGGCCGAGTGTCTTCGCGCCTACAGGGACATCGGCTTCGACGGACCGCTGCGCCCCGACCACGTGCCGACGATGTACGGCGAGGCGAACGCGCGCCCCGGCTACGAGAGCCTGGGGCGGCTATTCGCGATCGGCTACATCCGCGGGCTGCAGCACGGACTCGCAGGGGAGTAGCCTCTGGCCATGGTCCAACGGCGGGCGTGTGCGGTACTGCTGCTGTCGTGCGCCCTCCTCGCTGGCTGCGCGACGGATGCGGAGTCCGGTATCGACTGCGACCTGCCAGAGAACACGCGCCTGGTTCCCGCCCCCGACGGCGGAATGCACGTCGAGTGGCCCAACGGCACCACCGCCCTGCTGACCTTCGCCAATGGCGCCTGCGTGTACAGCCGGCCGCCGGTTGCCGCCGCGCGCTCCGTGATCGAGAAGGACGAGCTCGGATTCACCTACGACTACTACCGGCAGAGCCTGTCGCCCTGCCTCGACAACCTGGGCTTCCGCATCCTGGCTCCGCCGACCCGGCAGTCCTTTCTCGAGTCGGGCGGCAACTGGTCGCCCTATGACGCGGTCTTCTCCGCGTTGCTCAGCAGCGAGGAGATCTCGACGATCGCGCTGGTCTGCCCCGAGAGCCCTCCGAAGCATTGAATTAGCGCAAACCCGCCTACCGGTCGCGCGGCACTCGACTTAGTCTGCGGTTATGAGAACCTCTGCCCTCGCGCCCCTTGCCCTCGCCGCCGCCCTTCTGCTCACCGTTGCCGGCTGCGCCGCGGGCGACGACACCTCGTCGAGCGACGACACATCGCAGAGCTCGTCCGACGACGATGTTCCCTCCTCCAGTGACGAGGCGGAGAGCGGCAGCAGCGACCTCGTTCCCGTGCTCACCGACGAGCCGGCCGCGGGCGGACCGCAGGTCGTGCTGAGCGCGTCGGGCTTCGATCCGGCCGAGCTCACCATCAGCTCGGGTGACGTCGTGACATTCTCTACCGAGGATGGCACCTACGCGCTCATCGTCAACCAGCTCGACCAGGTGACGGTGGCCAGCAGCCTCCCCGAGTACTACCAGTTCAACGACGCCGGCACCTACTACCTGAAGGAAGACATCTCGGGCAACACCGCGACGATCACTGTCGAATAGGTCACACTGGCTGCATGACTTCGCAGCCGCCGCGCGTCCGCAAATCGTGGGACCTCATCCTCACGATCGTCCTTCTCGTGCTGTTCGCGGGGTGGGTGATCGTGTGCGCCTTCGCGGGTGCCCTCCTCGCCCTCACCGGCGACAGCTGTGGCTCGGGCGCGGTCTGCAACGACGACCAGATCGGCGCCGCCGTCTACCTCGGCACGCTCGGGCCGGTGGTGGTCGGCCTGGTGGTCTTCGCGGTGACGATCAGCCGCCTGGTGCGCAGGCGCGTGGCTTTTTTCGTGCCGCTCGTCGGCGACGTGCTCGTGCTGGCGGTCGTGGCCACTGCCTTCGTGGTCGCGTCGAACGCGGTGGCGCCCGTTTCCTAGTGCTGGGCGTCGTAGCGCGCTAGCGCATCCGCATCCCGCGCGTGGGTGACCGCGCGACGCGCGGCATCGAGGGCCTCGACCGGATCGCTCTCGGCCTCGGCGGCCGCCAGTTCGCGCTCGGCCTCGCGCAGGCGGGTGCGGGCGTCGGCGCCGACTCCGCCGCCGCCGGCGGTGATGAAGCCGCGAGCGGCGGCCAGCTGGCTGCGGGCCGCGACGAGGGTTCCGACCAGGGCGGCCGTGGCGTGCTCGAGGCGCTGCGTCTGGTTGCGGGCGGTGGCGAGGGCCGTGTCCAGCTCGAGGATCGCGCCGTTGAGGCTGTCGAGCCTCTCAATGGGATCGGATGGCTTCTTCTGCGCCGAGACCGCCGCCAGCGCCTTCTCCACGCTGTCGACCGCGTCGACGATGGCCGCGCCGGTGTCGGCATCGGGTGCCGCATCCCGCTCGCGCCGGGCCTCGGCCAGGTCGGCCTTCTGCGCCGCCACGAGCGTCTTCACCGTCTTCGCCGCGTCGTCGAGCTGCGCCGCGACGGAGTCGATCGAGTCGAGCAGGGTGGTCGCCGCGACCACGCTCTGCTCGGCGTCGCGCAGGTCGGCGACCACGCTGTTCACGCCGGCGGGGGACAGCGCCTTCTCGGCGCCCGCGACGGCCTTCTTTGCGGCGGCCAGGCGTTCGACGGCCTCCGCGATCGCGCGCTTGTGCTCCTCGGCGATGTCAGCGCGGTAGTCGGCGGCAAGACGGGCGAGGGTCTTGCGCGCCGGGGCGACACGGGCGGAGGCCTCGGCGATGCGGGTGCTCAGCGCGGCGAGCGAGGCGGGTGCCTCGAGTTCTTCGACGCGCAGGCTGCTGAAGCTGCGGTCCTGGCTCTCGAGCTGCTTCTGCGCGCCCTCGCTGTAGGCGATGATCTGCAGGGCCATCTCGCGCTGCTTGGTCACCGGCTCGATGAAGGCGTCGTCGAGCTCGCGGCGAAGGCGGAAGGCGGCCGTGGCCATGGTGCGGGCGCTCGCGACGGCGGCCGCGTAGTCCGCTGTCTTCGCCTCGCCGAATTGCGCGATGGCGAATCCGAGTTCGTTGTCGGCGGCCGCGAGGGCCTCGTCGAGCGAGACGAGCAGCACGTTGGCCCGGGTGCGCAGAGCGGGAAGTCCGGCGGCACCCGAGGGCTTGGCCCCCTCGCGATTGCGGAAGAGCAGGCCGATGCCGACGATCAGGGCGCCGGCGACGACGAGGCCGACGACGGTGAGCGCGACGGTGAGTCCGGTTATCATCGGGGCAATTCTACGGCGGCGATCATGGGCGTTTGCGGCGTATCCTCCCGGGTTTTCATGGTTCGTGCCCTTAACGTTGCCCTGTGTGGCGTGCCAACCAAACGAACGACTTCGAGCCAGATAGTGGTGCGGAGCATATGGGCGCGCCCACGCAGTACACCTCGCCGCAGGCCATCAGCTTCGGAGCCGATGTGCAGCCGGGCAACATAGCGGGCCCGACCTGGCAGCGCTGGCACGACGAGCTGGCCGCCATCGGGGGTCGCTCGCCGCTGCTGCATTTCGTCGATACCCCGCGCACGCGCATCGAGTTGGGCACGACCCACCCCGGCGGCCTCGCCCAGTTCATCACCGGCAAGACCACCCTGCTCTCGAACCTGATCCGCGACGATGTGGCGCTGCGCAGTGCGAAGGTCGCCGCGGGGCTCATCGCCGCCAAGGGCGTCGAGCTCGCCTCGACCCGCGGCATCGACTCGATCCACCTCGGCATCGGCATCGCGGAGTGGACCTTCGACGGCATCGAGTACAAAGCCCCCGTGCTGCTGCGCCCCCTCGCCATCCGCCGCCACGGCCGCGACTTCGAGGTGCGCCTGCGCGGCCGCGCCTTCCTCAACCCGCAGTTCGCGCGGGTGCTCGACGAGCAGTTCTCGCTGCGACTCGACGCCGAGAGCTTCGTCGCACTGACGGACGACGACGGCAGCTTCAAGCCCAACCCCGTCATCGACCGCCTGCGCGGCCTCACCTCGCACCTCGAGTGGTTCAGCGTGTCGCCGCGCCTCGTGGTGTCGAGCTTCGCCGATGTCGCGCCCGGGCTGGTGCACGACGCCCGCGAGCTCGACCACCCGGTGCTCGACGCGCTCGCCGGCAACCCGACCGCCAAGTGGACCGTCGAAGAGGCCTTCTCCGAGGTGCAGGCGCTGCCCGCCGACCTGCGCCCGCCGCAGACCGACACCCTGCTGCTCGACGCCGACAGCGAGCAGGAGAATGTCATCGCCCAGGTGGCGGCCGGCAACTCGATCGTCGTGCGCACCCTGCCGGGCACCGGCAGCACGCAGACCATCGTCAACGCGATCGGCGCCCTCGTCGGACAGAACAAGCGCGTGCTCGTCGTCGGCGCCCGCCGCGCATCGCTGCAGGGCGTCGCCCAACGTCTCGGCGACATCGGGCTGCAGGGGCTGGCTGTCACGCCGGCGACCCTGCGCAAGGACATAATCCGCTCCATCGCCCGCAGCGAGAAGGCGAGGGCGCCCCACGTCGGAGAAGTGGATGACGCCCTGGTGCGCCTGCGCACCGTGCTCATGGACTACCGCGGCGCACTCGCGAAGCCCGACCCCGTGCTCGGCATCTCGGTGCTCGACTGCGTCACCGAGCTCTCGCGCCTCGCGCTGTTGCCTCCCCCGCCGGCGACCACTGCGCGACTCACCCGCTCGACCGTCGAGGCTTTGGCCGTCAGCCG
>FSTY01000186.1_pt1 | contig 17991 bp, 14 predicted proteins | sample 1637021 | NCBI WGS metagenome assembly FSTY01 (sample SAMEA3914818, study PRJEB12502) | metagenome | biome: forest; material: soil | place: Canada | collected 2010-06-26 | depth 0.1 m
CGCCGCCGATGTTGTAGATCTCGCCGGCGCGGCCGCCCACGAGCACCATCGCGATGCCGCGGGTGTGGTCGTCGACGTGCAGCCAGTCGCGGATGTTGTTGCCCTCGCCGTAGAGCGGAACGTGCGTGTCGTCGATGAGATTGGTGACGAAGAGCGGGATGACCTTCTCGGGAAAGTGGTACGGCCCGTAGTTGTTCGAGCAGCGCGTGATCGACACGTTGAGGCCGTGGGTGCGGAAGTAGCTGCGCGCGAGCAGGTCGCTGCCGGCCTTCGATGCCGAGTACGGGGAGTTCGGCTCGAGGGGCCGCGTCTCATCCCACGAGCCCTCGGCGATGGAGCCGTAGACCTCGTCGGTCGAGACGTGCACGAAGCGCTGGAGGCCCGAGCGCAGGGCTGCGTCGAGCAGGCGCTGGGTGCCGAGCACGTTGGTCTCGACGAAGATGCCGCTGTCGCGCACCGAGCGGTCGACGTGGGATTCGGCGGCGAAGTGCACGACGGCGTCGACCGTGGGCAGCAGCTCGTCGAGCAGCGCGGCATCGCGGATGTCGCCCTGCACGAAGCGGTAGCGGGGGGAGTCGGCGATCGGTGCAAGGTTGGCGGGGTTGCCGCTATAGGTCAGTGCGTCGAGCACGACCACCTCAGCGCCCTCGAGACCCGGGTATGCGTCTTCGAGGGTGCGGCGCACGAAGTTCGAGCCGATGAAGCCGGCACCGCCGGTGACGAGAATTCTCACCCGTTGATTGTACGGGGTGCGGGAGGTCAGCCTTTGAGGCGGTTGCGCATGAAGGCCGAGCGCACCCGCAGCCCGACGTTGAGGGTCACGCGCACCGGCCAGAGCACGGCCCGGGAGTACTTCTTGCCGAGAAAGCGTCGGGCGCTGTCGTGGTGCACCTGCACCATGCGGGCCGACTCGGTGTTCGTCGAGTGGGCGCCGGTGTGGGTGATGGTCGCGGCCGGCTCGTAGACGTTGCGGTAGCCGGCCTTGCCGATGCGATAGCCAAGGTCGACGTCTTCGAAGTACATGAAGTAGCCGGGGTCGAAGCCCCCGATCTCATCGAAGAGGCTGCGCCGAACGAGCAGGCACGCGCCGGAGAGCCAGCCGGTATCGCGGCGCTCGAGGCGGGGAGCCGCGTCGTTGAGGTAGGCCGTGGTCCAGGGGTTGGTCGGCCAGACCCCGGTGAACAGCGCGTGGCCGACACCGGTGCGCAGCGAGGGCACAGCCCGCGCGGAGGGGTAGATGCTGCCGTCGGAATTGCGGATCGCCGGCCCGACGGCGGCGACCGTCTCGTCCTCGTCGCCGGTGCGCACGAGCGCGTCGACCGAGCCCGGGTCGAGAACGACGTCGGGATTGCTCACCAGCACCCAGGTCACGCTGTCGGGCAGGGCGGCGACGGCCGCGTTCATGCCCGCGCCGTAGCCGTCGTTCGACTCCATCGGCAGGTAGGCCGCGCCGTGGCGCGCAGCGATGTCGGCGATGGCCGGCTCGGGGCTGTTGTCGGCGACGACGATGGCCACCGGGCTCGTGGATGCCGCGGCCACCGACTCGAGGAAGGGGGCGAGAACCTGCGCCGACCCGTAGCTGACCGTCACGATGCCGATCGTGGGAGCGACGTGGCCGCTTTTCGACGCAAACATGATTGACTCAATTCTAGTTACGCCCGATCACCCCGATCGGTCTACCTTCCAGCGGAGGATGCGGTGCCCACGTCAGTCTCCGTTGCGCTCTGCACCCACAACGGAATGCCCTATATCGAGCAGCAGGTGGCGAGCATCCTGGCGCAGACGGTGCGTCCGAGCCAGATCGTGCTCTCGGACGACGCCTCGGCTGATGATACCGTCGCCGCCGTGCGCGGGGCCGTGAGCGCCCTCGCCGCCGCCGCCCCCGAGCTGGTCGTGCTCGAGAACAGGCCCGCGCTCGGGGTCGTCGCCAACTTCGAGCAGGCGGTGCGCGCCTGCACCGGCGACCTCGTGGTGCTCTGCGATCAGGACGACGTGTGGGCGCCCGACCGCGTCGCGGCGGCGGTTTCGCGCTTCGACGCCGCGCCCGATCTGCTGCTGCTGCACAGCGACGCGCGCCTGGTGAACGACGACGGCAGCCCGATCGGGTACAGCCTGTTCGAGGCGATCGGCGTCACGGCCGGCGAGCTCGCCGAGATCCACGCCGGTGACGAGTTCGCCACCCTGCTGCGTCGCAACGTCGTGACGGGGGCGACGACCGCGTTCCGGCGCTCGCTGCTCGCCGCCGCACTGCCCTTTCCCGCCTCCTGGGTGCACGACGAGTGGCTGGCCATGGTGGCGTCGATCACCGGCCGCACCGACGTGCTCACCGAGCAGCTCATCGACTACCGCCAGCACGCGGCCAACCAGATCGGCGCGCGCAAGCTCGGATTCGGCGGGATGATGCGAGAGCTGCGGGGAGGCGAGTACGCCGTGTTCGGCCGCTCCAGGATCGCGGTCGTGCGCGACCTGTTCCAACCGGGCGCCTGATCGGCGGCGGATAGGATCGACGGGTGCAGATCCGCGAGCTGACAGTGCCGAACGCCTATGAAGTGACCCCGGTGCAGTGGCCAGACGACCGGGGTGTCTTCCTCGAGTGGTACCGCTTCGACAAGCTCGAAGCCGAGATCGGCCACTCGCTCGACCTGCGGCAGGGCAACCTCTCGGTCTCGCGCCGCGGCTCGGTGCGCGGAATCCACTTCGCGGACTTCCCGGGCAGCCAGGCCAAGTACGTCATGGCGCCGAAGGGTGCGGTGCTCGACTTCGTGGTCGACATCCGCGTGGGCTCGCCGACCTATGGACAGTGGGACTCCGTGCTCCTTGACGACGTCGACCACCGCGCCGTCTTCCTCGGCGAGGGCCTCGGCCACGCCTTCGTCGCCCTGACCGAGGGGGCCGTCGTCAGCTACCTCGTCAGCGACGTCTTCAACCCGACCCGTGAGCACGGCATCAATGCCGCCGACCCGGAGATCGGCCTGGAGTTTCCACTCGAGCGCGACGACCTGCTCTTCTCGGAGAAGGACCTCGTCGCGCCCTCGCTCGACGACCTGCGCTCCGCGGGTGCCCTGCCGCTCTTCGAGCAGGCGGAGCAGCACTACGCGGCCCTGCGCGCGGCAGCGGGCAGCCGGTGAGCAGGCTGAGCACCGCCGTCGCCGTGCTGCGCCGGCAGGGCGTGTCGGCGCTGCTGTCGCGCGTCGGCGAGCGGTTGACCGCGCTGACCGGCAAGCCGCCGAGCCTCGTGCACTACGACGACGTGCTCGCGGTCGACTGGAGCACGCCGCATCCCGCCGTGGCCTCGCCCATCACCGTGGCCGACGGGCCCCTCACCGTCGCCTGGATCATGTCGCCCCCCGGCGAGGGCAGCGGCGGGCACCAGAACCTCTACCGCTTCATCGACTACCTCGAGCGTGCCGGCCACACGGTGAAGATCTACCTCTACAGCGTGCGCAACACGTCGTCGGCGGCCGAGATCCGCGCGATGACCGAACGATCGTCGTCGTACCCGAATCTCACGGCGAGCGTCGAGTGGTACACCGACGCGGGCGTCTCGGATGACGTCGACGCGATCTTCGCGACCGGGTGGGAGACCGCCTACCCCGCCTACCGCGATGCCTCGCCCGCCCGCCGCTTCTACTTCGTGCAGGACTTCGAGCCCTACTTCTATGCGGTCGGAAGCGACTATGTACTCGCCGAGAACACCTACCGCTTCGGGTTCACCGGCGTGACCGCGGGCGGATGGCTCGCCGGCAAGCTGCACCGCGAGTACGGCATGCCCACCTCGTCCTTCGACTTCGGCGCCGAGCGCGAGAACTACAGCCTGACGAACCGGGACCGCAGAACAGAGCTGTTCTTCTACGCGCGCCCGGTGACCGAGCGCCGCGGGTTCGAGCTCGGGGCCATGGCACTCGATCTGTTCGCGCGGGAGCGACCGGACATCCGAATTAATATCGCGGGCTGGGACGTCAGCCGCTTCGGCCTGCCCTTCGCATTCGTGAACCTCGGCTCGATGCGGGTCGACCAGCTCAACGCGGTCTACAACCGCTGCGCGGCCGGCCTCGTGCTGTCGATGACCAATATGTCGCTGCTGCCGCTCGAGCTGCTGGCCTCCGGCGTGATCCCGGTGGTCAACGACGGGCCGAACAACAGCGAGGTGTCGGACAACCCCTTCATCGAGTACGCCCCGGCGTCTCCCCGTGCGCTCGCCGACCGGCTCATCGCCGTCGTCGACCGCGCCGACCAGGCAGCCCACGCGGCAGCGGCGGCCGCGAGCGTCAGCGGAGCGGACTGGGCGGCCTCGGGCCAGCACTTCGTTTCGACCTTCGAGCGTGAGATGCGTGGGTAGTATCGTGCACGGCGAGTTTCATCTGATTTCTGCTCGGAAGGCGGCGTAGGTTGCGCGGAATAATCCTCGCCGGCGGTTCCGGCACGCGGTTGTGGCCGATCACCAAGGGCATCTCGAAGCAGTTGATGCCGATCTACGACAAGCCGATGATCTACTACCCGCTGTCGACGCTGATGAGCGCGGGAATCAACGAGATCCTCATCATCACGACCCCCGACGACCAGCCGCAGTTTCAGCGCCTGCTCGGCGACGGCTCTGAACTCGGCATCTCGCTCAGCTATGCCTCGCAGCCCTCGCCCGACGGCCTCGCGCAGGCCTTCCTCATCGGCGAGCAGTTCATCGGCGACGAGAAGGTCGCCCTTGTGCTCGGCGACAACATCTTCCACGGCGTCGGCCTCGGCAGCAATCTGCAGAACCACACGTCGGTCGACGGCGCCCTCATCTTCGCGTACCACGTGCGCAATCCCCGGGCCTATGGCGTCGTCGAGTTCGACGAGAACCGCACGGCGATCTCGATCGAAGAGAAGCCGACCGATCCGAAGAGCAACTTCGCGGTGCCCGGCCTCTACTTCTACGACAACTCTGTGGTCGAGGTCGCCAAGTCGATCACGCCGAGCGCGCGCGGCGAGCTCGAGATCTCGACCGTGAACGAGCACTACCTCGATCGCGGGCTGCTGCAGGTCAACGTGCTCGACCGCGGAACGGCCTGGCTCGACACGGGCACCTTCGAGTCGATGGTGCAGGCGACCGAGTTCGTGCGCGTCGTCGAAGACCGCCAGGGCTACAAGATCGGCTGCATCGAAGAGCTCGCCTGGCGCGCCGGCTGGATCGACGACGCACGCCTGCGCGAGATCGCCGGCCCGCTGACCAAGAGCGGCTACGGGGACTACCTGCTCGGGCTCCTCGACTGATGATCTCTTCAGTGCGGCAGTCCCTGGGGTTCCTCAACCGCCGCGAACGCCTCACCTACTACGCCATCGTCACCTTCCGCGCGCTGACCGGCCTGCTCGACGTCTTCGGCATCGCCCTCATCGGCGTGATCACGACGATCGCCGCCGCGGGGCTGGGCGGCGAGTCGGGCACACCCGTCACCTTCGCCGGCTTCACCATTCCCGAGGTCGACGACCAGCTGCTGCTGACGCTGGTGTTCGCGGTGCTCGGCGTCTTCGTCGTCAAGGCCGTGATCGCGATCCTGCTGGTGCGCGGCCAGGCGCGCTTCGTCGCCGGCATCGAGTCGCGCAACGCCGCCGTCATCGCGCAGTACCTGCTCGGCGGCTCGCTCGAGAACGCCAAGCGCTACTCGAAGGCAGAGTTCCAGTTCGCGCTGACCGGCTCGACGACCTACGCGTTCACCGGCATCCTCAACAACGTCGCGACCTTCCTCGCGGAGTCCTTCCTCCTCATCGTCATCACCGCGACCTTCTTCTTCGTCAGCCCGATCACCGCGCTCTTCACGCTGGCCTACTTCGGGGTGGTGGTGCTCATCATCCAGCTGCTCATCGGGCGCAGCCTCAAGAAGGCGGGGTTGGACTCCGTGGCCGGCATCATCGAGACCACCGGCACCGTGAGCGACACCCTCGACACCTTCCGCGAGATCGCCGTGCAGAACAAGCAGGCGGTGTTCGTCGGGCGTATCACGCAGGCGCGATCCGCCCTCTCGCGCAGCGACGCCGTCATCACCTTCCTCTCGGGTATGCCGCGCTACATCGTCGAGACGGCGCTGATCCTCGGCGTCGTGATCCTCGTGGCGCAGCAGTTCTTCAGCGGCGGGCTCTCGACCGGTCTCGTGACGATCGGCATCTTCCTCACCGGCGGCGTGCGCATGATGGCCTCGCTGCTGCCTCTGCAGAACGCGGTCTCGACCATTCGCCAGAACATCGAGCGGGCGCGACTGGCCCTCGACCTGCTGGCGCAGGCGCGGGACGCCCCGGCGGCCGCGAGTGCGGCCCCGGCGGCCGCGGTGCCGGATGATGCGGCTGGCGGCCTCGGCATCCACATCGACGACGTGCACTACCGCCACCCCGGCTCCGAGACCGACACCCTGCACGGCATCTCGCTCGATGTCGCGCCGGGCAGCTACGTCGCCGTCGTCGGCCCGAGCGGCGCCGGCAAGACCACGCTCGTCGACCTGCTGCTCGGGCTCAGCGTGCCCCGCAGCGGCCACGTCACGATCGGCGGCATCGAGCCCTCGACGCTGCGCGCAGAGACCCCTGGCCTCATCTCGTACGTTCCGCAGCGGCCGGGGCTCGTCTCGGGCACGATCGCCGAGAACATCGCCCTCGGCATCGAGGCCGACGCCATCGACCACGCGCGACTCGACGAGGCGATCGACGCCGCCTACCTGCGCGACTTCGTCGACTCGCTGCCCGAGGGCACCGCGACCTCGGTCGGCAAGCAGGTCGACTCGCTCAGCGGCGGCCAGATCCAGCGCATCGGCGTCGCCCGCGCGCTCTATACCCAACCGCGCCTGCTCGTGCTCGACGAGGCCACGAGTGGACTCGACGCGGGCTCGGAGGCCTTCGTTGCGGCCAGCCTCGCAGCGCTGCACGGCCGGGTGACGCTCGTCGTCATCGCCCACCGCCTCTCGACCGTGCAGCATGCCGACACGGTGCACGTGATCGAGGCCGGCGCGCTCACCGCATCCGGCACCTTCCAGGCCGTGCGGGCGAGCGTGCCCATGGTCGCCGAGTACGTCAAGCTGATGAGCTTCGACCCGGAGCAGTCCGATGGCTAGGTGCCTGGTGATCGGGGGCAACGGCTTCCTCGGCTCCTACCTCGTCGACGAGCTGGCCGGCCGCGGACACGACGTCACCGTGTTCGACCGGTTCTCGTCGCCGCAGGCGCGCTGGGAGTCATCGGGCGTGTCGACGATCGCCGGGGACTTCATGCAGTCCGCCGCACTGCGCGCCGCCGTCGAGGGGCAGCAGCACGTCTTCCACTTCCTCTCGTCGACGACCCCGGCGAGTGCCGACCACGACCCGGGCGCCGATATGCGCACCAACGTCGCGCAGAGCATCGAGCTGTTCGACGCCGCGGCCTCGGCCGGGGTGCAGCGGGTCTACTTCGCCTCGACCGGCGGCGCCATGTACGGGCACCAGGCCGACGAGCGGGTCTCCGAGCTCACGCTGCCGCAGCCGGTCTCGCCCTACGCGATCGGCAAGCAGGCCATCGAGGGATACCTGCGCTTCTTCGCCCACACCCACGGCCTGGATTCGGTGGCCTTCCGCATCTCGAACCCCTACGGCCCCCGGCAGCAGTCGCACCGCTCGCAGGGGGTCATCCCGATCTTCCTGCACCGCATCGCCGAGGGCCTGCCCGTGCAGGTGTTCGGCGACGGCTCGATGGTGCGCGACTACATCTTCGCCACCGACTCGGTGCGCATGATCGCCGACGCCATCGAGAGGCCGGCGCTGCAGCCGGTCTACAACATTGGCAGCGGCGTCGGAACGAGTGTCACCGAGCTCGTCGAGCTCGCCCGTGAGATCACCGGCCAGCCGGTCGAGGTCGAGGCGCGGCCGAAGCTCGCGACGGCCGTCGACACCGTTGTGCTCGATACCGCGCGCTACGAGGGGGACTTCGGCCCGCAGCGCTTCCTCTCCCTGCGCGAGGGCATGCAGCGCACCTGGGACGGCATTCGCGAGGGTGGCGAATGAGCGCGCCGGGGTATCCCACCGCCACTGTGACGGTGCTCACCTACAACGGGGAGCGCCATCTCGAGGCGCTCCTGACCGCGGTCGAGGGGCAGCGGTATGCGGCCGACTTCGACATCCTCGTCATCGATTCCGGGTCGACCGACCGCACGCTCGCGATCGTGGGCGCGCACCCGCGGGTGCGCCTGCACCAGATTCCGAACAGCGAGTTCCAGCACGGCGCGACCCGCAACCTCGCGGCGCAGCTCGCGACCGGCGAGATCGTCGTCTATCTCACCCACGACGCGGTGCCGGCCAGCGACGGGTGGCTCGCCGGCCTCGTGCTGCCGCTGGCCGACGACGAGCGCATCGCCGCGGTGGTGGGCAAGCAGGTGCCGCGGCCGGGGTGCCCGCCGATTCTCAAGTACGACATCCAGCGTGTTTTCGAGCGGCTCGGACCGGACTACGCGACGACGGTCGTCGTCGACGACGGCTCGATCAGCGAGGGCGACCGCTCGGCGGCGAAGTTCTACTCCGATGCCAACTCGGCGGCCCGGCGCTCGGTGCTCACCGGCCCCGTTCCCTACCCCCTCGTCGACTACGCCGAAGACCAGGCCTTCGCCGAAGCCGTGCTGGCCGCCGGACTGCGCAAGGCCTATGCCCCGCGCGGTGCGGTCGAGCACTCCAACGACCTCACGCTCGGCACGCTCGGCGCCCGCATCACCGAGGAGGTGGTGGGCCTGCGGCGCATTGGCACGGTCATCCCGCCGCTGTCGCTTCTCGGGGCGCTCAGGCAGGCCGTCAAGTGGAGCACGGTCGACGCGGCCTGGATCCTCGTCGACCGCGAGCTCACGGCCCCGCGCAAGCTCGGCTGGCTGTTCGCCAACCCGTGGTTCCACCTGGTCAAGTGGCTCGGCTTCCGCCGGGGCAGCCGCGCCCCGATCGCCTGATCGGTTGCCCCGCTAGAATCCAAGGGTGCCAGTGACCCGCTTCTCTTTCATGCGGCGCGTGACGCCGATGGTTCTCGTGCCGCTGCTGGCGCTCATCGCACTCGCGAGCTGGTCTTTCGCATCGCCGCCCGGGGCCAGCCCCGACGACGACTTCCACCTGGCGAGCAGCTGGTGCGGCCTGGGGGAGCGCGAGGGACTCTGCGAGGACACGGGCAACCCGATCTCCCGCCTCATCCCGCAGCAGATCTCCACGACGTCGGCCTGCTACGCCTTCAAGTCCGAGGTGAGCGCCGGCTGCCTCGACGAGTATGCCGACGACAACGGCCTCGTCGAAGCGGTGCGCGGCAACTTCCAGGGGCTCTACCCGCCGGTGTACTACGCCGTGTCCGGCCTCTTCGCGAGCAGCGACATCGCGGCGTCGGCACTGGCCATGCGCCTCGTCAACTCGGCGATCTTCGTCGCGCTCACCACCGCACTCTTCCTGCTCCTGCCGCAGCGCCGCCGCCTCGGCCTCGTCTTCGGCTGGCTCGTGACGACGATTCCGCTCGGCGTCTTCCTGCTCGCATCCAACAATCCGAGTGGATGGGCAATCCTCTCCGCCGGAACCCTCTGGCTCGCCCTCGTCGGCTACTTCGAGACCGTCGGCAGGCGCCGCGTCGCGCTCGGGGCCATCGCCGCCCTCGCCGTGGTCATGGGGGCCGGCTCGCGTGCCGACTCCGCGATCTACTCCGTGCTCGGAGTGCTCGTGGCTGTCGTGCTCTCGTTCGAGCGATCGCGGCGTTTTCTCATCTCACTCTGGCTTCCTCTGGTGCTCGTCATCACATCCGTGCTGTTCTACTTCTCGGCGGGCCAGGGCTCGCAGACGGCCGACGGGTTCAACGGCGCGGTCTCCGACACGAACCCGCTCACGGCGCTGGCGAACAACATCGTCAACCTGCCGCTGCTCTGGGCGGGTGCGTTCGGGTCGGGCGGTCTGGGCTCGCTCGGCTGGTTCGACACCCCCATGCCGGGCGTGGTCGGAATCGGCTCGGTCGCCGTCTTCGCCGTCGTGCTCTTCACCGGCATCGGGTACCTCAACCTGCGCAAGCTGCTCGCCCTCGGCATGGTCGCGGGCGGCCTCGTGGTCGTGCCGCTCTACGTGCTCTACCTCGCGCACGCGGTCGTCGGTGGCGATGTGCAGCCGCGCTACATCCTGCCGATGTTCGTCATCCTCGCGGGCGTCGCGCTCTTCGAGATCGACGGGCGGGTCTTCCACCTCTCGCGCATTCAGCGCCTTCTCGTGCTGGTCACCCTCACGGTGGCGAACTCACTGGCACTGCACTTCACTCTGCGCCGCTTCATCACGGGGCTCGACGTCGGCAATCCCAACCTCAACGCCGACATGGAGTGGTGGTGGGGCGGGCCGCTGACGCCGATGGCAGTCTGGGCCGTCGGCTCGATCGCCTTCGGCATCACCGTGTTCCTAGTGGCCTCGGCAGTCTCGCGGCCGCAGCGCACGCTGGCCCCGCAGCCGCTCGACATCTAGCGCCGCAGCGCCGGGCTACGGCGCGGTCGGGATGCTGTTGAGCATTTCGGGGGTGGCGGGGATGTGCACCCGCGGGCTCGTGCCGTTGACGGCCACGATCGGGGGGAGCCCGTTCATGAAGCGCTTGGTTCCGCCGCTGATGTACCAGATCCACTGGTTGCCGGTGGAGATGAAGAAGGTGGCCGCGCCCGGGGCCGGGGCCCCCTTGGCGAAGGCGTCGCAGGTGGTCGGATCGAGAACCGTCACGGCGAGGCCCGAGTCGGCGGGCACCGGGTAGAGCTTGCCGCCGCCGGCGATGAATGGCACGCCCCCGCAGGTGACCGCGATCGTCAGGGATGCGGCCGCCGTCGGGTAGGACGCGGCCTGGAGGTCGGTGATCGTGCCCGGGCTGGTGAGTCCGTAGGCGGCCGCGGTCGCGGCGGTCGTCGGAATCTTCTGACTCGTGCCGTCGATGAGGAACAGGGCGCCGGCGGAGTCCTTGACGAGCGCACCCGGCCAGACGGACTGGGTGGGGATCGAGTTGAGCATCTCGGGGGTGGCGGGGATGTGCACCCGCGGGCTCGTGCCGTTGACCGCGACGATCGGGGGGAGCCCGTTCATGAAGCGCTTGGTTCCGCCGCTGATATACCAGATCCACTGGTTGCCGGTCGAGATGAAGAAGGTGGCCGCACCCGGCGCCGCAGCCCCCTTGGGGAACGCGTTGCAGGTGGTCTGGTCGAGCACGGTCACCGCGAGGCCCGAGTTCGCCGGAACCGGGTAGAGCGAACCGCCGCCGGCGATGAAGGGGGTTCCCGTGCAGGTCACCGCGATGGTGAGAGCGGCCGCAGCGGTCGGGTAGGCGGCAGCCTGGGTGTCGGTGATCGTGCCCGGGCTGGTGAGGCCGTAGGCGGCCGCCGTCGCCGCGGTCGTGGGGATCTTCTGGCTGGTGCCGTCGATGAGGAACAGGGCGCCGGCGGAGTCCTTGACGAGCGCGCCGGGCCAGACCGACTGGGTGGGGATCGAGTTGAGCACGTCGGGGGTGGCGGGGATGTGCACGCGGGGGCTCGTGCCGTTGACGGCGAGAATCGGTGCCAGCCCGTTCATGAAGCGCTTGGTGCCGCCGTTGATGTACCAGATCCACTGGTTGCCGGTGGAGATGAAGAAGGTGGCCGCGCCCGGGGCGGAGGCACCCTTCGGGATCGCGGCGCAGGTGGAGGGGTCGAGCACCGTCACGGGCAGACCGGAGTCGGCGGGCACCGGGTAGAGGGCGCCGCCGCCGGCGATGAAGGGCACGCCAGTGCAGGTCACGGCGATGGTGAGCGAGGCGGTGGCGGTCGGGTAGGCGGCGGCCTGCACATCGGTGATCGTGCCCGGGCTGGTGAGTCCGTAGGCGGCCGCCGTCGCCGCGGTCGTGGGGATCTTCCGGGTGGTGCCGTCGATGAGGTAGAGCGACCCGGCGGAGTCCTTGACGAGCGCGCCCGGCCACACCGACTGGGTCGGGATCGAGTCGAGCAGCGCGGGAGTCGCCGGGATGTGCACGCGGGGGCTCGAGCCGTTGACCGCCACGATCGGGGCGAGCCCGTTCATGAAGCGCTTGGTGCCCGCGTTGATGTACCAGATCCACTGGTTGCCGGTGGAGATGAAGAAGGTCGCCGCACCCGGAGCCGTTGCCCCCTTGGCGAACGCGTCGCAGGTGGCCTGGTCGAGGGCGGTCACCGGCAGGCCCGAGTCGGCGGGCACCGGGTAGAGCTTGCCGCCGCCGGCGATGAAGGGAACGCCCGTGCAGGTGACGGCGATGCCGAGCGAGCCGGGCAGCACGGTGGAGGCGGCGAAAGCCGCCGCGCTGAGGGTGCGGGTGGTGCGCATGCCGAAGGCCGTGGTGACCTCGGCAGAGGCGACGGGAATGAGCGTGCCGTCGGTCGTCGCCATGTAGCGCTGAGTGCTGCCCGCGACCTGCACGGCCGAGCCGGGGTAGTAGTAGTCGGGGCCGGAGGGGATGAGGTCGAGGATGTACTGCGGCGCCACCGCGGCCACGGTCGGCTGCCCACCGGCGACCGCGGCCATCTGGTCGACCGACTGGAAGGCCCGCTTGACGCCGTTGGCCACGTTGTAGGTGATGCCGGTGTCGTAGGAGCGGGTGAACTGGCCAAGGGGCGCGCCCGTCGTGAACTTCGACAGTTGCACGTCGGTGAGGAACACCGGGGAGTCGCAGGGTGCGGGGAATCCGTACTGCACCGCGATGGCACAGCTCGGCACCAGGTGCTTGGTGCCATTGCCGATGAGGTAGTACACCCCGGCACCGGAGATCGCGAGGTTCGATGCCGCGGGGGCCGCAGTGGGCACCACGTCGAGGTAGGACTGGCTGGCCTTCTGCACCGGGCCGAGCACCGCGAGGGTGGTGGCCAGCGCCGCCGTCGGAACGAGGTACTTCTCGTTGTTGTTAAGCAGGTAGACCTTGTTGTCGGTGCTGCTCTGCAGCAGGCTGCTCGCGCCGTTCGGGTTGCCGAACCAGTCGGTGTAGATGCGCCAGAAGTTGCGGTTGCCGTACGACGAGCAGGCGTCGCCGGTGCCGTACATGTTGTTGAGCGCGGCATCGTTGGGGGTGTACGGCGTGTAGTTGTAGAGGCCGGCGGTGGCCTGGTTCTCGATGAACACAGCCTTGGTGCCGCACGCCGCGGTGTTCGGGTGCAGATAGATCTGGTTCACCTGTCCGGGCTGGTGGCGCCAGCGCGGCGGGTTGTAGCGGTAGACCTTGAACTGCCACGCCGCCTTGTAGACCTGGTTGTAGAAGCCCAGGGTCGACGGCGCGCAGGTGCCGCTGTCCGGGCAGGCATAGCCGGTGGCGCGCTGGAACTTCGCCGCCGTCGGGGCGGTGGCCGTGACGAGGCTCTGCTCCTTCTGCATGAGCACGAGCAGCACCCGCGGGTTGATGCCGCACGCGAGGGCGACGGCCTTGATGATCGAGGCCGACGACTGCCCGGCGACACCGGTGTAGGCGTTGGTGCAGTAGACGTCCGCGGGGCGGGTGTAGGTGGTCTCGGAGTAGCTCTTGAGGCAGGTGTACCCGGCGGCGCAGGTGGGCACGGCCCCGTTGAGGAAGGTCTGGATCTCGGCGACCGTCATCTCATCCGGGTTGTAGAAGGTCGCATCGGTGATGAGGTTGCCCGGGTTGAAGGCTGCCGGGCTGGCCGCCTCGGCGACGGGTGTCGGCACGACGGGCGCCAGCGGGGTGAAGGGCACGAGAACGCTCGCGACGACGGCGAGGATCGCACCGGCGGCGAGCGAGAGCGACATGCGGCGCCGGGACGTCACTGGCTGCGGGAACGACGGCATGCGCATGTCTGCCCCCTCATAGATCAGTGCGCTGTCGACGGACGAAAGCTCAATACCGGCTTTAAGGTTCTCATGCCTCACCGGTATCACCAAGTAGGCGGGCGTTCTAGTCCTTGGGAGTCGTGCGGCGCTTCGTGCCCTCGAGCTCGTTCATTCGCAGCTCGAGAAGGGCAACCCGCTCGGCAAGGGTGCGCGCTTTTCCCTCCAGCCGGGTCAGCTCGGCGCTGCTCTGCAGGCAGACGAAGAACAGGATCGCGATGCCCACGAAGAAGACCAGGTTGGTCGGCGCCTGCACGCCCACGAGCTTCGCCGCCCAGACCAGGGTCGCGGGGAAGATGCCGATGATGAGGGCGAGAACACCGGCGAACATCCACCAGATGGCGTGGCGCTCGCGGAGCCGGCCCCGACGCAGCAGCTCGACGACGACGACGAGCACAAGCAGCGCGCTGACAATGCCGAAGATATAGGTGGCGGCAGACATGGCTACCCTCCCGTGCGGTAGGTGGAACGCGGACGCATGTAGGCGAAGGCGAGGGCGATGAAGGCCCGGGCGAGGTAGGCGGCAGAGCGCAGCGGGTTGTGTGACGGAACACCACCGGCCCGGGGGCGCATGGCGACCGGGATCTGCTTGATAACGAGGCCGGAGCGGGATGCGATGACGAGGGCCTCGACGGTGTCGCCCAGGTACTCGGCCGGGTACAGCCGCGCGAAGATGGCGACCGCCCGGGGCCCGGAGGCGCGGTAGCCCGAGGTCGTGTCGGTCAGCTTCGACCGCGAGGTGCGGCTGAGGATCGCGGCGAGGAAGACCATGGCCCAGCGACGCGGCCCAGTGGCCTTGTAGTCGCCCTCGCCGGCGAAGCGCGCGCCGAGCACGAGGTCGGCGCTCGCCAGCTGCTCGAGCAGAGCGGGCACGCTCGACGGGTCGTGCTGCCCGTCGGAGTCGATCTGCACCACGTTCTCGTAGCCGTTCTCGAGGGCGTAGCGGAAGCCGGTGCGCATGGCGCCGCCGACTCCGAGGTTGAAGGGGAGGGTGGCCACCTTGGCGCCGGCGGCTCTGGCGACCGCGCTGGTCGCATCCACCGATCCATCGTCGACGACGAGGATGCCGATGCCGGGGAGCTTCGCAGAGACCTCGCGCACCACCTCGGCGACCGATGCCTCCTCGTTGAACGCGGGCATGACCACGAGGGTCGAGGAATACGGGCTTGGCACGGTCGCAATTGTAGCGAGAGTAGGCTTGCCGAGCCGTGAATGCCACCAGAGACCACCTCAAGCTGCTCTTCATCCACGAGGTCAACTACACGAACAAGGTCATCTTCGAGATGCACGAGTTTCCGGAGTTGCTCGCCCTCCGTGGCCATGACGTGACCTTCTTCCACTACCCCGAGTCGCCCACCACGCCGCGCGTCTCGTGGCGCACCACGCGGCAGCGCATCACTGGCCGTGCCTACGCAGACGCATCGATCGAGCTGGTGACGCCGCCGACCTGGGGCGGCCGCCCCGTCGAGCGCTACCTCGCGCCGCTGCTCAACTACTGGCCGCTGCGCCGCGAGATCGTGCGCGGTGGCTACGACGCCGTCGTGCTCTACGCCGTGCCGACCACGGGCTGGCAGGCGACGGCGGTCGCCAAGCGCCACCGGGTGCCGCTCGTCTTCCGCGCGCTCGACGTGTCGCACAAGATCCGCCGCAACGCGCTGTCGGGGCTCGTCCGGCGGGCCGAGCGCTATGTGTACCGCAATGCCGCGCTCGTGTCGGCGAACAACCCGGCCATGGCCGAGTACTGCATCGAGGAGTCGGGCCGCAGCGGTCCGACCGTCGTCAACCTGCCGCCGATCGACCTCGGGCACTTCGAGGCCGCGGGGGTGGAGTCGAAGCGCCGCGAGCTCGGCATCGCCGACGACAAGCGGGTGATCATGTACATGGGCAGCTTCTTCGGCTTCTCGGGTCTCGACACCGTCGTGCGCAATTTCGCGGATGAGGTGAAGTCCCACCCCGAGCTCGTGCTCCTGCTCGTCGGGGGTGGCGAGCTCGACGCAGAACTGCGCCGCCTGGTCGCGCAGCTCGGGCTCGGCGACAGTGTCATCTTCACCGGACTGGTGCCGTACGCATCCCTGCCGTCCTACTTGCAGGCGGCGGAGGTGGCCATCAACCCCTTCGTGCCGGAGCTTCTCACCCACGTGGCATTCCCGCACAAGGTGCTGCAGTACATGGCCGCGGGCGTGCCGGCGGTGTCCACGTCGCTGCGCGGCCTGCGGGGCGTGCTCGGCGAGGAATCCGGGGTCACCTGGGTCGACCAGCCCGAGCAGGTGCTCGCTGCGGCGGTGCGCCTTGCGCTCGGCCCGGAGCCCGTCCGCGCCTCGATTTCGACGTCGCAACACGAGCTCATCACGCGGCTGTTTTCGAAGGAAGAAGCCACGATTTCCCTTGAAAATACGCTTGTTTCCCTGTGATAGAGTCCTGACATGCCCTCCCGCGCACTAGTTCTTGGCGGCACGGGAATGATAGGCAACGCGATCTCCCGGGTCTTCGTCGAGCGTGGTATCCCGCTCAGCGCCACCACCCGCAATGTCTCTGCCATCGCCCCGGGCGCCCGTGACGGCTTCGTCGAGTTCGACGTCGTCGGCGGCAGCCTCGAGGCCCTTCTCGGCTCCTACGGCGAGGGCGACTACGTGGTCAACGCGACCGGCGTGATCAAGCAGCAGATCGACGACGCCAACGCCGCGCAGCGCCGCAACGCGATCGCGATGAACTCCGACTTTCCCTACGCGGTCGCCGAGCTGGCCGAGCGCCAGGGCTTCCGCGTCGTCCACGTGGCTACCGACTGCGTCTACTCCGGCTCGACCGGCGGCTACGACGAAGACGCGCTGCACGACGCGACCGACGTCTACGGGCATAGCAAGAGCCTCGGCGAGGTGCCCAGCAGCCAGGTGCTCAACATCCGCTGCTCGATGATCGGCTACGAGCTGAAGAACAAGAAGTCGCTGCTCGAGTGGGTGCTCAACCACGAGGCCGGCGACGTCTTCCCCGGGTACACCGACCACCTCTGGAACGGCATCACCGCCCGCGCCTTCGGCCAGGTCGTCGCCGGCATCGTCGAGAATGCGACGACCCTCTCGGGCCAGCAGCACTTGCTGCCCGCCGACAGCGTCGACAAGTCGCAGCTGTCGAGCATGCTCCTCACCGCGTTCGGCGTCGACGGCGTGACCGTCGAGCCGCGCGAGACCGGCAAGCCCGTCGACCGCACCCTCGCCACCCTCCGGCCCGAGGCGAGCGCCGCACTGTGGCGCGACGCCGGCTACGACACCCCGCCCGCGATCGGCGCACTCGTCGACGACCTCGCCCGTTCCGGCCGATTCGCCACAGATGGAGCACTGACATGAGTTCACGAAACGTGAAGGATGCGGTGGTCACGATCACCGGCGGCACCGGATCCTTCGGGTCGACCATGGCCCGCCACCTCCTCACCGAGGGCGTGGGCGAGCTGCGCATCTTCAGCCGCGACGAGTCCAAGCAGGACGCCATGCGCCAGTCCATCGCCGACGAGCGCGTGCGCTACTACATCGGCGACGTGCGCGACCAGCGCAGCGTCAATACTGTTATCAAGGGCGCGGACCTGGTGTTCCACGCGGCGGCGCTCAAGCAGGTGCCGTCGTGCGAGTTCTTCCCGATGGAGGCCGTCGCGACCAACGTGACGGGCAGCTCGAACGTGCTGCAGGCATCCGTCGAATTCGGCATCAAGTCGGTCGTGTGCCTCAGCACCGACAAGGCCGTGTACCCGATCAACGCCATGGGCATGTCGAAGGCGCTCATGGAGAAGACGGCGATGGCCTTCGCCCGCAACAACACCAGCTCGGACACGGTGATCGCGGTCACGCGCTACGGCAACGTCATGTACTCGCGCGGCTCGGTCATCCCGCTGTTCATCTCGCAGCTGAAGTCGGGCAAGCCGATGTCGGTCACCGACCCGACGATGACCCGTTTTCTCATGTCGCTCGCCGAGTCGGTCGACCTCGTGAAGTACGCCTTCACCCAGGCCAACACCGGCGACCTCTTCGTGCGCAAGGCGCCGGCGAGCACGGTCGAGACGCTGCTCACCGCGGTCGCCCGCGTGGTCGGCGTCGACGACCCCGAGGTCACTGTCATCGGCACGCGCCACGGCGAGAAGCTCTACGAGTCGCTGCTGAGCACCGAGGAGATGGCGCATGCGGAAGACTTCGGCGGCTACTACAAGGTGCC
>FSTY01000593.1_pt1 | contig 16508 bp, 17 predicted proteins | sample 1637021 | NCBI WGS metagenome assembly FSTY01 (sample SAMEA3914818, study PRJEB12502) | metagenome | biome: forest; material: soil | place: Canada | collected 2010-06-26 | depth 0.1 m
CCACCGAAAAGCCCCGCCAATCCTCGTGATTGCGGGGCTTTTCTGCAAACGTGACCCGAGCTACCGGGCGGCCTTCGCCAACGCGGCCCGCGCGCGCTTGAGCGACGAGCCGAGGCCCCACGTCGCATCCAGTTCGTCGAGTGCATCCGAGTGCTCCGGCGCAAGCCCGCCGTGCTCGCCCAGGTCAAGATCGCGCACCACCTCTACGACTTTCGGTGCCACGGCGAGATAGGCGTGCGCGGCCGCGAACTTGCCGCGCACGGCGGATCCGAGAGCGACCGAGGGGTCGGCGGCGGCGGCCTGGATGCCGGCGAGATCGCCGAACTGTTTGAGCAGCGACACCGCAGTCTTCTCGCCCACACCCGCGACGCCGGGCAGGCCGTCGCTGGGATCGCCGCGCAGTACCGCGAAGTCGACGTACTGCCGCGGCGTTACGCCGTACTTGGCCTCAACGGTGGCGTCGTCGAGCAGTTCCAGGTGCGACATGCCCCGGCCGGTGTAGATCACCCGCACCGAGCGCACGTCGTCCACGAGTTGGATCAGGTCGCGGTCGCCGGTCACGACGTCGACGGGCATTCTCGAGTGACTGGCCAGCGTGCCGATGACGTCGTCGGCCTCGTGGTCGGCAGCCCCAACCACCGGGATGCCGAGAGCGTTCAGCAGTTCGCGGATGACCGGGATCTGCGGGGTGAGCAGCTCAGGCACCACCTCGACCGATCCGGCGTCGGTCTCTCGCTCGACGCGGTGCGCCTTGTACGACGGAATCAGCTCGACCCGCCAACGCGGCCGCCACGCATCGTCCCAGCAGGCGACGAGATCGGTTGGCTCGAACTCGCCCACAAGCTTCGCGATCATGTCGAGCAGCCCGCGCATGGCATTGACCGGCAGGCCGTCGGGCGACCGCACCGTGTCGGGCACGCCATGGAACGCGCGGAAGTAGAGCGAGGCAGTGTCGAGCAGCATTCTGCGGTGATCGGTCACGGCGGCAGTTTAGCTAGTAGCGGTACGTTCTCGGCTTACGCTGAAACCACCACGCCACTAAAAGGAGCAGCCGTGACTTCCCTCAATTCAGAGCCCGCCCACGAGCATGTTCCCGGTCCTGACGAGACGTCCTTTCCGGAGCTTGAGCTCGACCAGACAGTAGCTCCCCGCCCGGAAGAAGAGCTTGCCGATCTGCTGCGCGCCGAGCCTGACGTCGAGGACCACAGCGAGCACCGCGAATAGCTACTCGGTGAGCGCGAAGAGAGCTCCGGTGAGCTCCTCCGAGACCGCCCAGATGCACGCGACATCCTCAGCACTGCGCAGGCGCGAGTGGAGCCGCTGCTCCGCCGGCGGGCCACTCCGGGGTGGCTGAGGTTGCTCGTGATGCCCCAGCCGCTGGCCGCACTGCGGCGGTCCAGCTTGAGTGCGAAGAGTCCGAAAGCGATCGTGCTCTGGCTGTAGGCCCTCATGCCGTTGTAGGAACGGGCCCAGTTGAGATCCGTCCAATTTATGAACCGCTGTTGGCAGCGACGCTGATCTGCGACGTGAGGCGGGCGCTGCCGGCACGCAGCAGCGGCAGCAGGTGGGCGACGAGGGCGAAGTGGCCGAGGTGGTTGGTGCCGAACTGCAGCTCGAAGCCGTCGGCGGTCACCGCACAATTAGTTTTCGGAGGTGGTATCGCCGGGATTGCGGATGGCAGCCGCAGTCGCAAGTGGACCCTTGGGGAAAAAATGCCGCACGAGCCCCAAGAGGAACGGAGAATTCGAAACTCGATCACGGATCCAATGGCTTGCAGGGTCAAGTGGTGATTCGGGCATGCCGAACAACTCGCGCAGCTGGCCAATCCGGATATCACGAAGGATAGAGCTGAAGCTCTGAAGAATCGCGCCAGTGTAGATGAAGACCACACCGACCACGAGAATGGGCCGGAAGAGACCTGTCGGCCCCATCACGGTGTCGATCACAGTCAGGAGAACCAACAACGACCCGAGTATTTCGAGGCCTACGGAGATCTGGGTCACGGTTGTCGCGCGAGGAACGAGCACCTGTATTGCAACCCTTGCAGCAACTTCGTCTCTCGCGGCGATGAGCAGTTTGTCCGCGGGCCTACCCGAATCATCCCCAATGATCTGGGCATAGTCCTTCAGGCGCCTGATGGGTGATCGGTCTCTAGCGACCTGCCACACGAATGTGCCCACAACAATTGGTGCGCCAACGAGGGCCGCTATCCCAACAAGATCCATGTCATGAAGCTAACTGAGCCCTAAGACAGTCCTCCTCGCCAGGGATCACGAGGAATGGAACCCGCGATCGGCGACTCAGCGCTTCTTCATGCCGCCGATGCCCGGGACTGACGTGATCTGCGTCATCCACGCGGCGAGCTGAGTCGCGTCGAGCTCGACGGGCGAAGCGATCTCGACTCCTCGCGTCGACTTGCCCGTTTCGCGGAGGGCTGCAGGCCGGGGACGGCCGCGGCCGCCAGGGCATCGACCGCCGAGGCGATCGAGCGGTGCGGCTCGGACAGGCTCGCGATGTAGTCGAAGACCGGCTTGTTGCCGACCACGGCCTTCGCCGGGCTGGCCGCACCGTTCACGGAGTCGGGCAATGGGAAACTCATGAGATCACACTTGTAAATAACAAGTGACTAGTCAAGGGTCACGCCGGTGAGCTCCTCCGAGACCTGCCAGACGCGAGCTGCCTCGTCGTCGTGGTCGCGCAGGCGCGAGTAGAGCTTCTGCTCGGCCGGTGCGCCACCGAGGTGACCGAAGCCGCTCGGGCCGTAGAAGTGACCGGGCAGGCCCGACGTAGCGGCGAGCAGCGCCGGCAGTGCTGCCGTGTACGGCGTGCCGAACAGGATGCCGCGACGGGAGAGAGCGCCGATCCCGCCGCGTCCGCGCACGGCCTCGGGGCGGCCCAGGCCGGGCTGCGCGGCGAGGAGGTTCGTGGGGGCGATGCCGGGGTGGCTGAGGTTGCTCGTGATACCCCAGCCGTGGGCGACGCTGCGGCGCTGAAGCTCGAGGGCGAAGAGTCCGAAAGCGATCTTGCTCTGGCTGTAGGCCTTCATGCCGTTATAAGAGGAGGCCCAGTTGAGATCCGCCCAGTTGATGGAGTTGCTGTTCGCAGAGAGGCTGACCTGCGAGGTGACCCGGGCCTGCCCGGCACGCAGCAGGGGCATCAGGTGGGCGACGAGGGCGAAGTGCCCGAGGTGGTTGGTGCCGAACTGCAGCTCGAAACCGTCGGCGGTCACCTGGCGCCCGGGTGGGGTCATCACGGCGGCGTTGTTGATGAGCAGGTGGATGGGCTGCCCCTCTGCCTGCAGGGTCTTGCCCAGTGCGGCGACCGAGGCGAGCGACGAGAGGTCGAGTTCGCGCAGCGAGACGTCCGCATCCGGCGCATTCGAAAGAATCGCGGCGAGAGCGGCCTGGCCCTTGGTCGGGTTGCGCACGGGCAGGATTACCTGCGCGCCGGCAGCTGCCAGGCGGGTGGCGATGCCGAGTCCGATGCCGTCGCTGGCTCCGGTGACGAGGGCTCGGGTGCCGGTGAGGTCGGGAATATCAATATCGATTGTCATGAGCCCACCCTGCGCTCGATCGCCAACGCTAAACAGGGATCGTCGATCTGTGGATAGCCACACCCGCGCGGGGTAGACATAGAGTATGCCCATCGACCGAACCGCGCTCGCCGCGTTTCTGCGGCTGCGCCGCGAGAGCCTGCAGCCCGCCGATGTAGGACTACCGAGTGGACAGCGCCGCCGAACCGCGGGACTGCGCCGCGAAGAGGTCGCCTCCCTTTCGCACATGTCGACCGACTACTACTCGCGCATCGAGCAGGAGCGCGGTCCGCAGCCGAGCGAGCAGATGATCGCGTCCATTGCCCAGGGCCTGCACCTGTCGCTCGACGAGAGAGACCACCTGTTCCGGCTGGCCGGCCACACGCCGCCGTCGCGCGGTGGCGGCACCGACCACATCAGCCCCGGACTGCTGCGCATCTTCGACCGCCTGCATGACACCCCGGCCGAGATCGTCAGCGAACTCGGTGAGACGCTGCAGCAGACGCCGCTCAGCACCGCTCTGACTGGCGACCTAACCTCGTACTCCGGACCGTCGCGCAGCATCGGGTATCGATGGTTCACGGATGAGGCCACCCGGGACCGCTACGCCCTCCAGGACCACGACCACCTCAGCCGGCTGTTCGCGTCGGGACTGCGCGGCACGCTCGCCCTGCGAGGCTCCGACAGCAAGGCTGCTCTGTATGCCGATCTGCTGCTCTCCGAGAGCGAGGAGTTTCGGCGGGTGTGGCAGCTGCACGAGGTCGGCCTTCGCCCGAGCGAGACGAAGCACTTCGTGCACCCTGAGCTCGGCGAGATCGAGTTGAGCTGCCAGTCGCTGATCGACCCCGGGCAGTCGCACTCGCTGCTCGTCTACACGGCCGTGCCGGGCAGTGAGAGCTACGACAAGCTGCAGCTGCTGTCGGTCATCGGCGACTCAGCTCTTCTTGCCGCCGATGCCCGGGACTGACGTGATCTGCGTCATCCACGCGGCGAGCTGAGTCGCGTCGAGCTCGGCGGGCGACGCGATCTCGACTCCTCGCGTCGACTTGCCCATGCCCGTCGGGGTGACCGGAGGCACCGGGTCGAGCAGCTTGTCGCCGTTGATGAACATCAGTTTGACGTGACCGGTGAAGGCGCCGCTGCTGAAGCTCCAGCCGTCACCGGCACCGTAGTAGGCCATGCCCCACTTCACCGAGCGGGTGAGGCCGGGCACCGTGGCGGCGGCCAGGTCGTCGATCGCCTGGGCGATCTCGCGGTGCGGCTGCGGCAGGCTCGCGATGTAGTCGAAGACCGGCTTGTCGCCAACCGCGGCCTTCGCGGGGCTGGCGGCGCCGTTCATGGAGTCCGGGAGCGTGAAGGTCATGAACACATACTTGTAAAAAACAAGTGACTAGTCAAGACCGGGGCGCTGCCGGGTCTGCTTCGTCGACGAGCGCTGGCTCTTCGCGCTCAACCGGCGCAGGCTGGAGCCGCGGGTCGGTCTCGTCGGGCGGCGCTTCGGCCCCGCCGGCGCGAGGGCGGTGCCCAGTTTCTTCGAAAGCGCTCCGAGTGCGGCCTGCCGGTTCTGCAGTTGCGATCGCCGTGCCGACACCGTCGTGGTGATCGTCGGCCCGATCTTGTTCAGCAGAACCTGCCGCTGCTCGTCGCTGAGCACGGCGCTCTCGAGCACGCTCCAGGTCAGCTGCACCCGGCTGTCGGAGGTGTTGACGTGCTGCCCGCCCGCTCCCGACGACCGCGAGAACTTCCACTGCAGCTCGGCCGCCGGAATGGTCAGCGCGGCGCTGACCTCGAGGTCCATGCGGCTACCCCCGCGTCTTGAAGGCGAGCTCGACGACCCACTGCGTCTTGCGCTTCTCGGTGCGCGGATCAGTCAGGTAGGTCTCGCACCGGCAGGCAAAGGCTTCGCCGTCAGGATGCGCGGCCGAGTCGTGCCCGAGGCCCTGTTCCCGAATCCACGCGTGCAATCGCTTGTTGGCTGCCATCGACTTCGCCCGGTACGAGAGCACCGCATAGTTGCCCGCCGGCAGCGTGCCTTCTTCAACACGATCGTCGGCGGGACCGGATGCGGCAACCCCCACCTCGATCTGCATGAGGCCCTGCATGTCGATCACGTGCAGCCGCAGAAAGAAGGGACCGGTCGGCTCGACCTCGTGGGCGTCGAGCCACTCGATCAACTCGGCGAGCAGCCGGTCGCGGTTCGAGAGCATCGTGCGAAAGGGCGCGGTCTCGCGGATGCCGAGGGTCGCCACCTCGGGGCGCGACTCGAGGCGCGGGCCGTCGACGATGTCCAGTTCGCTCACGGGAGCATTCTGCCACCAGTGCTGAGTTCCACGGTCGTGATGGCGCGGCGTCGGATGACGCGCTCGGCCACCGCGAGGTTGATGACCCACGCAGCGCCCATGAGCAGGGTGCGCGAGAGTTCGTGAGTGGAGCCGAAAAGGAGCGAACCGGGGATGAGCACCAGCGCCTGCGTGCCCGCGCCGAGCGCGATGGCGTAGGCGCGGGTCATCCACGCGCCGTGCGCCGCGAACCGCCGACCCACGATCGCGCGGATGCCGAGGCCGATGGCTGCGAGCATCGCCGCCCCGAAGACGAGGCGCAGCACCGACAGTGCTGGCCCGTCACCCGCGGGGTGCGGGTAGAAGGCGGCCATCCATATCCCCGACAGCGCGGTGAGCACGCCGGCCGGAATCAGCACGCGGCCGGCAAGCCGGTGCCACCCGCCCCTGCGCCGCAGCGACGGCACGAACTGGAAGGCGCCGAGCAGGCTGAACACCGTGGCGCTCACGATGTGGGTGATGACCGGTATCGGCGACTCCACGAAACGGGCATTGGATGCGGTGACCACCGGCCCGCCGCTCAGCTCGCTGAGCCGCAGGGCACCCGCAAGCACGGGGATCAGTGCCAGCAGAATCAACCCGATCGGGGCGATCCAGTTATCACCCGGGAGGTTAGTGGGGGTGCGGGTCATTGTCGTCTTCTTTCGGTGGGTCGGTGAGGTTGATCGAGAGGAGGGTGACGCCGAGATCTGCGATGCCTCGCAGCAGTCCGTGCAGTGCGGCCTGGTCAATCGCGCGGCCGACGAGAATGGTGGTCCCGTCGGCCGCGGTCGAGAGGGTGAAACCCTCGAACCAGTCGCTCCACCGCTGGTCGAGCTGCCCCGCAAGGCGAATCTCGTAGTGCGGCACCGGCTCAGCTCGTGGCGGCGTTCGCGCTGCTGTTCACCCAGAGCGAGACGCCGAGCCAGACCAGCGCGGCTCCCATGGGCACGGCGGCCATGCGCTCGAGCGCGTGGGGCAGCAGCACTCCGGCGATGGGGGTGGCGACGGCAGCCGCGATAAGCAGGATGCCCGCACCGCGGGCGAGCACGCGCGAGCGGATGACGACGATGCCGAGCAGGATCGCACCGACCACGTAGAGGGCGGCGCCGACCGTCGGCAGCGCCGCCAGGGCGCCGAGGTCGGTGACCGGGGCGTAGCGCCCGAAGAGGCCGACGAAGTCCACGGCGAGCTGGGGTGCGGACTGCGCGATCAGGGGCGCGATGAAGGCTTCCGCGAAGTTGAAGGCTGCCTGCAGAACGAAGAAGAAGGCGAAGAGGGCGTAGGCGATGAGTCCGAGGATTCCGGCCTTGCGTGCCTGGACAAAGTAGATGCCGGTGAGGCCGATAAGTGCGAGCACCGCCTCGGCGAAGCTGAGAATGTGCACCTGCACCCAGAGTGGAGTGCTCAGCGACTCGATCACGTCGGCGGGATGGATGAACTGGATCGCGATGTACGCGAGGCCGGCGAGCGTCGCTGCGACAGCAGACACTCGGGTCAGGGTGGTCGGGGTGATACTCATGGCGGTTCTCCGTTGCTAGGTTTGCCGGCGATTGCCGGGCGAACCCGAAGCTACGGATCGATGTGGTGACCGGTCGTCACCACATCGTCGTGAGAGGTGGTGATCTTTTAGATGAGCCCGAGCTGCTCGGCCCGGCGCACTGCTTCTGAGCGCTCATTCACCGCCAGCTTGAGAAAGATGTGCTTCGTGTGGGTGCGCATCGTATTGAGCGACACGTGTAGCTCGGCCGCGATCTGCGGCCCCGAGAGCTCGGTAGCCAGCAGCCGCAGCACGTGCAGCTCGCGGTCGCTGGGTGGGTCCGCGATGGGGGCGCCGGTGTCGGCGGCGCCGGTGTCCCTCAGGTGCTGGCTCAGCATCCGCACGAGATCGCTGCCGGTGGCCCTGCGCAGCAGCTGCAGCATCGGCGCCCCCTCGTCGATGAACACGTGGATGCTGCGCTCGCCCTCCGCACGGGAGAGGGCGCGGTCGAGCGCCGCGAGGGCGTCATCCACGCGGCCGTCGGCGTGCCGCGCCAGAGCCTGCAGCACGAGGATCTCGACGAGGCTGCCGCTGCGCCCGCCCGCCTCTGCCGCGTCGGCGAGCCGCCCGAGCAACCCCTCCGCATCGCTGAACTCCCGTTCGGCGAGGAGCAGCCGCGCGAGCGTGATGTGGGTGAACTCCTGCAGGTAGGAGAGCTCGTCGAGATTCTGCGCGGCAACCCACTCTCGGGCCTCGGTCAGGCGTCCCTGCAGGATCCACACCCGAGCCCGCTGGCCACCGATCGGCCGCGCCTCGGCGAAGAACCCGCTGCGGTACCGGGCCTCGGCCTGCGCGAGCAGGTCAAGCGCGGCCTCCAGGTTGCCCGCAGACCTCTCCACCCCCGCGGCGGCCACCGCCCAGCGGTAGCCGTGCTCGGCGGAGAAGGAGCCCAACGCCTGGGCGGTGGCGAGATGCTCGGCCGCCGCGGCCGGATCGCTGTACCGCAGCACCTCGGCCAGCCCCGAGTGCAGGTCGGCGGCGGGTGCGTTGCCGGCAGCCTCGGCCAGCGCGGCCTCGTAGGCGGACTGGGCCTCACCGAGGCGGCCGAGGGGCAGCAGCATGTCGGCGGTGACCATCGTCGTGCTGAGCGCGTCGAGCAGATTGCCCGACCGGCGCAGGCTCGTCGCGGATTCGCGGAAGCCCCGCAGCCCGGTCTCGAGGTCTCCGCGGGACCAGGCGGCCAAGCCGAGCATGCCGGCTGCGGCTCCGCGCCCGAGGTGGTCGTCGGGTGCTGCGGAATCGAGCGCGCGCTGGGCGTGGCCCTGCACCGCCGCAGTGTCGCCCGTGGCCATGGCGACGGCTCCGCGGTAGAGGGCGATGGTGACCGGCAGGGCGCTCAGCTCGATGCCTGGTTCGGAATCGTGCGCCGTGCCTAGCAGGGCCTCGGCGGCGGTCAGCTGCGGCTCCACCGCTGCGATGTCGCCGGAGAGCAGCGAGGACCACGCCGAGAAGACCCGCAGCACGGGTCGCGCGGCGAGCGACTGCGGCGGCAGCCGCGCCAGCCAGGCCAGCAGCGTGGCGTCCTGGCGGCTCTGCCGAACGCTCGGGATCATCGACTCGATCACCCGGGCGGCGCTGTCGAAATCGTTCCCGGCGATCGCGTGGTCGACCGCGTCGTCGGCGAAGCCGTTCGCCTCGAACCATGCACGCGCCCGGCGGTGCAGCGCGTTGGAGTGCTCGGCGCCATGCGCGAGCAGGCGCACGCGCAGCACATCGGCGAACAGGTGGTGGTAGCGGTACCACTGCCGCTGGTCGTCGAGGGGGATGACGAAGAGGTTGGCGCGCTCGAGCGCGGTGAGCATCTCGGCGCCGCCGGCCCGCCCGGTGACGGCGTCGCACAGCGGGCCGGAGAGCCGGTTGAGGATCGCGGTCTCGCAGAGAAACTCCCGCACGTCGAGCGGCGCCCTCTCGAGCACCTCCTCGACGAGGAAGTCGATGATGAACCGGTTGCTGCCGGTGAAGGCGCGGATGAACTCGGAGGTGTCGGTGCGCTCGCGCAGTGACAGGGCGGCCAGTTGCAGCCCCGCTATCCACCCTTCTGTTCGCTTCTCGAGGGCGGCAACGTCGTCGGCCGAGAGCGCTGGGTCGAGAAAGGCAGTTGCCTCGGCCGAGTCGAAGCGCAGGTCTTCGGCGCGCAGCTCGGTCAGCTCACCGCGGGCGCGAAGGCGGGCCAGTGGCAGCAACGGATCGGATCGCGTGGCGATCGCCAGGTGCAGGTTGGCCGGCAGATGGTCGAGCAGAAAGCTGACCGCGTCCCGCACCGCCGTGCTCTCGATCAGCTGGAAGTCGTCGAGAACGAGCAGCATGGAGTCGCCGTGGCTGGCGGCGTCGTTGACGAGCGCCGTGAGAGTTGCCTCTGGCGATCGCGCGGGGTCGTCGGTCAGGTCGAACGCGGCGACGAGATAGTGCAGAAACCTGGTCGCATCGTTATCAGCCTGATCGAGCGACAGCCACGCGACGCGAAGCGACGGATCTGCCTGCCGGCTCGCGGCCACCCACTCGCTCAGCACCGTGGTCTTGCCGAAGCCCGCGGGTGCCGAGATCAGCGACAGGCGCCGCCCCGCTGCGACTCCGCGCTGCAGTCTCTCGGTGAGGCGGTGGCGGCGCACGGTGGTGGATCGGGGCGGCGGCACGAACAGCTTCGTCTGCACTACCGGCATCGCCATGTGCTCATCCTAGGGAGCGGCGTGTGCCTGCTTCGCGAGAGTGGTTGTCGCAGTAGTAGTCACACCGGGGCCACGCAGCCGGCGTGGTCGCGCCCTAGCATCGCGCCATGGCCATCAATGAACTCGGCAACTATCTTCGCGCCCGCCGTCAGACGATTCGTCCCATCGATGTGGGCCTACCGAGCGAGAACGGCCGGCGCGTCGAGGGTCTGCGGCGCGAGGAGGTGGCCGACCTCGCGGGCATCAGCAGCGACTACTACCTGCGGCTCGAGCAGGGCCGCGACACGCACCCCTCCGACCAGGTGCTCAAGTCGTTGGCCAAGGCGCTGTTGCTCGACGAGACGGCAACCGCCTACCTGCAGCGTCTCGCCGATCCGCCGCCGAACCGATCCTTCGTGCCCCTGCCCGGCTCGCTCGGCGACGAGGTCTTCGACTTCCTGGCGGGATTCGAAGACATGGCCGCCTACATCATCAACGGCTGCCAGGACGTGCTGGCAGCCAACGACCGCGCGAACCGCCTGCTGCCCTACGGCTATTTCGTGGGGGCGAACCTCTTCGACGCGCTGTTCCACGAGACCACCAAGGCCGTGCTTCCCAACTGGGATGACCATGTGCTCCTCGGAATCTCGTCACTGCGCGAGCGCAGCGACCCCGATGACCCGCGGCTGCACGAGCTCGTCGGCCGGCTGCTTGTCACCGAGCCGGACTTCGCGCGCCTGTGGGAACGGCATGACGTCAGCGCGGTGCCCAACGGCGTCGGCACGGGCTATGTCGAGGGATTCGGACTCGTCGAGATGCACTGGCAGAACCTGGTCGTGCCGAGCGACCACCGCCTGCTGCTCGTTGCAACCTTCGCCGAGCCGGGCACTGTCGCCGAGGAGGCACTGCGCTCCCTCGGCGACTAGTGTCTGCACGCCACCGTGCAGGTGGCCGCGGTCTGCCTAGGAGCGCGAGGGTCAGGCCGCGCCGCGACCGCGCGCCTAGGCTGCCGATATGGAAGCAGTCGACCCTCTCGTCGTCGAGTTGATCGAGTCGCTCGCCACCACGCCCGCCTTCGTGGCGAATGAGCAGTCGGTGGTGCTGGCATCCAATTCCATTGCCCGAGCGGTGACCCCGACGTTCACCGTCGGCACGAATCTGGCCAGGGCGACCTTCGTCGACCCCGTCGCGCGCGCGGTGCTGCCGCGCTGGCAGGACGCGTCGGACCACATGGTGGCGCGCCTCAAAGAGACGATCGGGGCGGGCTCTGACGCACGTCGCGACCTTGAGGAGCTGGTGGCCGAGCTCTCGTCGCGCAGTGCCGAGTTCTCCGACGCCTGGGCGTCGGAGGGCACCGAGCTCGAGTACGTTGTAGCCCTCGCCATCGACCACCCACAGGTGGGCCTCATCGACATCACCTACCGCTCGCTGCAGCTGCCGGCCGGCGGCCAGACCCTCGTGCTCGGGCACGTGGAGCCGGGCAGCGCGTCAGAGGCGCGCCTGTTCCAGTTGGCGGCCGGACCCCGTGATGGTGGTTGAAGCAGGGTCACCCTGCCGCTGGTCGGGCGCACATACGATCGGCTCATGGAATCCAGTCGCCTGCTCGCGGACTATCTGCGCGCGCGCCGCCGGATGGTGGAACCCGTCGACGTGGGGCTTCCCCCGGGTCCGGGGCAGCGCCGCGTTCCCGGACTGCGCCGCGAAGAGGTCGCGATGCTCGCGGGTATCAGCGGCGACTACTACCTGCGGCTCGAGCAGGGACGCGAGCTACACCCCTCGACGACGGTCCTCGAAGGGCTGGCGCGGGCGCTCCGCCTCGATGCGACATCGGCCGCGCACCTGCGGCGGCTCGCACGCCCACCGCTGAACGCGACGGCAGCGCTCGACAACACGGTCAGCCCCAGCCTGCGCGCGCTTATCGAGTCGATGCCCACGATCCCGGCCTACCTGCTCAACCGGTACCTCGACATCATCTACGTCAACCGGCTCGCCGGACTGCTGAGCCCGGGCTTTCGGGTGGGCAACAACATCGTCAAGCTAATGTTCCACCCGGCGGTTCCGCGCGATGCGCTCTGGGCGACCACCGCCCGACGCGGAGTCGCCTACCTGCGGTCCTCTGTCGACCCACTGGATGAGGGGCCAGAGATCACCGACTTGCTCACGCAGCTGCGCGCGATGACCCCGGAGTTCGACGAACTGTGGGACCTGCACGAGACAGGCGAGCCAGCCGGCAATCCGAGCGTGTTCAGCCACGTGGCCGTCGGGCCCATCGAGCTGCGCTACCAGACCTTCAAGCTGCCCGGCACGGGCGGGCAGATTCTCGGCATGTTCGTTCCGGCCCCGGGCGGCCCCTCGGCCGACAAGCTCGAGATGCTCTCGCTCATGACCGAACTCAGCGCCGACGAGGGTGGCCGTCTCGCACCTAGGCAGACCGGGACCACGACCAGCGAGTGACGCCGCCCTAGCCTCGCAGCATGACAGCAGCGAAGTGGGGCGCGACGTGGATCTGAACCTAAAGAACAAGGTGGCGGTCGTCACCGGTGCCAGCAAGGGCATCGGCCTCGCGGTCTGCCGAGCGCTCGCGGCCGAGGGGGCCGTGGTGATCGCCGGGTCGCGCAGCGGATCGGCTGAGCTCGATGCCCTGGGCGTCAGGTCGGTGCTGGTCGACCTGGCCGATGCGGCCGGGCCCGAATCCCTCATCGAGCATGCGGACGACTTCGGCGGCCTCGACATTCTCGTCAACAACGTGGGGGCGACATCCATTCGCCTTGATGGTTTTCTCGCGATCACCGACGAGCAGTGGGAGGCCGGCTACACCCTCAACTTCTTGGCGGCACTGCGGTCGATGCGTGCCGCTATTCCGCGCCTGATCGCCCGCGGCGGCGGCAACGTGGTGACCATTGGATCGGTCAACGCCTTTCTGCCCGACCCCGCGGTCATCGACTACTCGGCCGCCAAGGCCGCCGTGTGGAACCTCTCGAAGTCGCTCTCGAAGGAGTTCGGGTTGCAGGGGCTGCGCTTTAACAGCATCAGCCCCGGGCCGGTCGAGACCGACCTCTGGCTCGGCGAGCACGGCGTCGCGCAGACGGTCGCGAACAGCGCCGGCATCGACTTCGAGACCGCGAAGGCACAGGTCGTGGCCAGCCAGGGCGGCTTCTCGACCGGGCGCTTCACGACGCCCGACGAGGTCGCCGACCTCGTGCTGCTGCTCGCGAGCAACCGCGCCGGCAATGTCACCGGCGCCGACTTCCTCATCGACGGCGGACTCGTCAAGACCCTGTAACCACCCACCAATAGAAGGAGAACAGCATGTCCAACGAAACAACCGCGCCGGTCGTGTTCATTCACGGCCTGTGGATCCACGCGAGCTCGTGGCAGCCATGGCAGTCGCTCTTCGAGAGCAAGGGCTACACGACCTCCGCCCCCGGCTGGCCCGGCGACGCCGAGTCAGTCGAGGCGACGCGGGCAAACCCCGACGCGCTCGACGGCGTCGGCATCGAGGCGATCTTCCACCACTACGCCGACCTGTTCGCCGCCACGGGCGTCAAGCCGATCGTGGTCGGACACTCCTTCGGCGGCCTCATCGCCCAGGAGCTGCTGGCCAACGACCTCGCGGTCGCCGCGGTTGCCATCGACCCGGCACCGATCAAGGGCGTCAAGATCCTGCCCTTCTCGCAGCTCAAGTCGGGCTTCCCGGTGCTCGGCAACCCGGGCAACAAGGGCCGCACGGTCTCGCTCAACGCGAAGCAGTTCCGCTATGCCTTCGGCAACGCGATAACCGAGGAGGAGTCGAACGCCCTGTTCGAGAAGTGGACCATTCCCGGACCGGGCCGCCCGCTGTTCGAGGACGCCGCAGCGAACTTCACCCGCAACTCGCCCGCCGAGGTCGACACCCACCACGCGGTGCGCGGCCCGCTGCTGCTGACCTCGGGCAGCCTCGACCACACCGTGCCGAAGGCGGTCACCGTCGCCGTGGCGAAGCTCTATGCCGACAACGCCGCGTCGACGACCGAGTACCACGAGTACGAGGGCAAGGGGCACTCGCTCACCCTCGACGCCGGCTGGACCGAGGTGGCCGACGACGTGCTCGCCTGGCTCGATGCGCAGGGCTTCGCGCCTGCCGGTGCCGCCAGCGCCGCGGCAGGGGCCTGAGCAACGCCTGCCGTGCGGTCACCGCCGAGGTGACCGCACGGCAGGTTAAAATCCAGCATGGCCACACCGCATCCGCTCGGCGACTACCTCAGTGCCCGCCGCCAGCTGCTGCGCCCCCACGACGTCGGCCTGCCCGAGGGGAGCGGCGTGCGGCGGGTCCCCGGACTTCGGCGCTCCGAGGTGGCGGTGCTCGCCGGCATCAGCACCGAGTACTACGTGAAACTCGAGCAGGGGCACGAGGCCCGGCCGACCGCACAGGTTCTCGACGCCCTCTCGCGGGCACTGCAGCTGGATGCGACGGCCACCGCCTACCTGCACGCTCTCGCCCGCCTGCCCGAGGCTGCGCCCACGCCCGACGCCTCGCCCGCGATCGCCCACACCCGGTGGCTGATCGACTCGTGGCCGATGACAGCGGCGATGATCCTCGACCGCCACAACGACATCGTCGCGACCAACGCGCTCATGTCGGCGTTGGTGCCCCCGTATGAGGCGGGTCGCAACGCCCTGGCCGTTCTCCTGCTCGACCCGCAGATGCGCGAGCTCTATGACGAGTGGGACGGCCTCAGCCTCCGCTCCATCGCCCTGCTGCGGGCGCGGGTCGGGCTCGACCCGAACCAGGGTCGTGCCAAGCAGCTCATTGACGAGCTGACGGAGCAGAGCCCGCGCTTTCGTGAGCTGTGGCACCGGCACGACATCGAGGGGATGACCGAGGGCACCCACCCGATGAGCCATCCGACCGCCGGTGCCCTCAGCCTGCACTATGCCCACTACCCGCCCGTGGGCACGGACGGCCACTCGATGTTCCTCTACTACGCCGAGCCCGGCTCGGCGTCGCAGCGCGCGCTCGCCGAGTTGGCTACGCGCTGCCGAGCAGCTAGAGCCGGCGGCTGAGAGCGCCGGCGAGCAGGGAGTGCAGCAGCGGCACCGCCGACGCGATCATCAGCGTGTTGCCGAACACGAGGTCATCGCGCCGCAGGATGATGCCACCCACCAACAACGCGGCGAACAGCACCGCAGACACCACCCGCCGCCCCGTGCGGTCGAGTGACGCGAGCCGACGCTCCACGAGGGGACTGCGCACCGACAGCTCGCCGGCCTCCATGCTCGTCGCGAGGCTGTCGAGCCGCTGCGGCAGGCGCAGCAGGGTCATCGCCTGAGAGCCGAGGTCGCGAAGGAGGTTGCCGCCCTCGTCGCGGATCAGTTGGGCGCTGTAGGGCTCCACCGCATCCCAGATATTGAAAGACGGGTCGAGCGAGCTGCACTCGCCCGAGGTGAGCGACATGGCCCTGATGATGAGGATGAAGTTCTCGGGCAGCTGAAAGGGCAGCGTGCGCACGACGTCGCTGAACTCGTTCGCGAAGGCGCGGAACTCGCGCGGATCGACCTCGGCCAGCTCGGCGAAGCCCATGCCGCCGAAGCGCGAGAAGAGCTTCGTCATCGCGCGCTCGAGCTCGACGGTGTCGGCGCTGGGCAGCAGCACTCCAACCTCGCGGATCGCGTCGACCATGCCCTTGCCGTTTCGGGTGGCGGCCGCGATGAGCAGTTGGCGCAGTCCGCGGCGCAGCCCGTCGGGAACCTCGCCCATCATGCCGAAGTCGACGAAGGTGAAGGCCCACGCTCCATCGGTGCCAGGCGTCACGAAGATGTTGCCGGGGTGCGGATCGGCGTGGAAGAAGCCGTGTACGAACAGCTGGTCGAACATGACGGCAGCGAACCGCGCCGCGACCTCTGCCGGGTCGATGCCCGCCGCCTGCAGTGCGGCGACGTCGTTGATCTTGATGGCGGTGACGTCCTGAAGGGTGAGCACGCGGCGCGAGCTGCGCTCCCAGATGACGGCGGGCACGGCCACGCGGGGGTCGCCCGCGAAGTTCTCGGCGAAGCGCTCGCTGCTCGCGGCCTCGTGCAAATAGTCGATCTCGTCGACGCTGGTGAGCGCGAACTCCTCGGTGAGCGCGGGCATGTCGACGCGATCGCTCACCAGGCGCACCCGGCTGAGCCAGCGGGCGATCTGCCGAAGCGCCCGCAGGTCGACCTCGATGATGGCGGCGATGTTGGGGCGCTGGATCTTGACGACGACGTCGGTGTGGCCGGTCAGCTGCGCATCCGCCTCGAGCAGGCGCGCTCGGTGCACCTGACCGAGGGATGCCGCCGCCAGCGGCTGCGGGTCGACGAACGCGAAGGCGCGCTCGAGCGTCACCCCCAGCTCGGCTTCGGCCAGTGCGCGGATCTGCGCGAAGGGCACCGGCGGCACCTTGTCTTGCAGCCCCTCGAGCTCGGCGGTCACCTCGGGCGGCAGCACGTCGAGGCGCGTCGACATGAAC
>FSTY01000607.1_pt1 | contig 16238 bp, 17 predicted proteins | sample 1637021 | NCBI WGS metagenome assembly FSTY01 (sample SAMEA3914818, study PRJEB12502) | metagenome | biome: forest; material: soil | place: Canada | collected 2010-06-26 | depth 0.1 m
AGCGGCAACGTGTTCGGCTGGACCGCAGACGTCTCGGCCACGGACGCCGTCCTCGACGAGTACACGGCCGCCGGCGGCAACTTCATCGACACCGCCGATGCCTACGCCGCGGGGCGCAGCGAGATCATGATCGGCAACTGGATGCGCGCCAAGCGCAATCGGGCGGATGTGGTGGTCGCCACCAAGATCGGCAAGAGCGCCGACAACCCGGGCCTCAGTCCCCGTGCCATCGCCGCGTCGGTCGACGCCTCGCTGCACCGCCTGCGCACCGGCTACATCGACCTGCTCTACCTGCACATCGACGATGCGACCGTGCCCTTCGAGGAGACGCTGCTCGCGGTCGACTCGCTCATCAGCGCCGGCAAGGTGCGCGCGTTCGGAGGCTCCGACCACACCGGCAACCGGTTGATCGAGGCCCGCATCGCATCCGCCCAGTTGGGCGTGGCCCACATGGTCGCCCTGCAGAACCACTACAACCTCATGCACCGCAGCGAGTACGAGGGCGGGCTGGCGCACGTGGCCGAGATGCAGCACCTCGGCGTGATGCCGCGCTTCGCCCTGGCCAGCGGATTCCTCACGGGCAAGTACCGCTCGAAGGCCGACCTCGCCCGCAACGAGCGCGGGGGAGAGGTAGCCACGTACCTCGGCAAGCGCGGCAACCGCGTGCTGGCCACGCTCGACGAGGTGGCGGCCGCGCAGCAGGCGACTGTCGCATCCGTCGCCCTGGCCTGGCTGTTGTCCAAGCCGAATGTCGTCGCGCCGGTGGTCTCGGCCAGCCGGCCCGAGCAGGTGGGCGAGCTCATCGCCGCCGTCGGGCTGCAGCTCACCCGCCACCAGCTGGCCGACCTCGACCGCGTCAGCGCCTAGTTTCAGCGCACTCCCGCCACTTTTCCCGTCCAAATGGCTGCTCGTCCGGTCGGGAAGAGCTACGTGGAGGGGGAAGTGCGCTTAAACGACGAAGGCGCCGATCGCTCGGCGCCTTCGTGTACAGCTGCTGCTTACGGAATCGCGATGACGCCGAGCAGGCTGAGGATCCACACGAGGTTCAGCAGCGCGACAACGGCGCTGACGCCGAGGTAGCCGCGCCCGCGGCCGGTGCCGCGCGTGACGATGAGCACGATGACCACGACCTCGAGGGCAATCGCCAGGATGGTCGGCGACAACAGCACGACACCGAAGAAGATGAACAGCAGGATCAAGGCACCGAGAATGATCTCGATAATCGCGAGGATCGAGTTGACCCGGCGGCCGCGGATGCGCGAGACACCGTCGAAGATCGCCAGCGCTCCGATGAGGATGATGAGGATGGACAGCAGTGTGAACGTGAAGGTCATTTGAATTCCCTTTCGAGATTGTGCGCTCGCCCTAGCTGGGCCTTAGCTGAACACGAGGTGTGCACAGGCGCGACGCTAGGTTAGCGTGCGCTGTTATCCCTCCGGGGGTCTTCCACAGCAAACGGGAAGGTGCTATGCCTTCTTCGCCTCGGCGAGCACGCGGTCGACGACGCGGCCGAGGGCCGTTGTCGCGGCGATCGGGTCGCCGGCGTACCCGCCGCCACGAGCGCCGTCGCAGGCGAGCATGAGCTCGTCGGCAGCGTCACCGGGCATCGGGTGGCCCATCTCGGCGAGGAGCGTGGTCAGCACGCCGGTGTACCAGTCGCGGTGCTCGCCGACGACAAGGCGAACGGGATGCGCCGGGTCGGGGTACTCGCTCGCGGCGTTGAGGAAGGCGCAACCGCGGAAGTCGGGGCTGGCGATCTCGTCGCTGACCTGGGCCATGAGGCCGCGCAGCGCGGTCTCGGCCTCCGGGTTGCCGTCGATGACGGTGTGCACGCGATCGCGGGTGGACTTGTCGCGGTATCGCACGTACTGAACGATGAGGCGGTCCTTCGATCCGTAGTGCTTGTAGAAAGTCGCCTTGGTGACGGCGGACTCGCTGATGAGGCGGTCGACGCCGACGGTCCGGATTCCGTCGCCGTAGAACAGCTCGTTGGCCGTCTCGAGGATCTTGTTCTTCGCCCAGGGCGCGCGCTGTGCGGGTGCAGCGGGCTCGACGACGGTCATCGGGTGACCCCGGCGGAAGAGGCCTGCGCCGCAACGTGAGGGTGCTGCGGCACAGGAGCGTAGGTGTTCATGAGGGTAGGGGATCCTGACTTTGAGATCGGGTAATGGGGCAACGCTAGCATGCGGACAGACAGAGCTGTCTGTCGCACAACAGAATTGTATGTCCCCAAAAAAGGGGACATGCCCATTCGGGTGCAGTGGTTCAGATACATGGCATAGGCTCGGTCGGTGATGAACGCCGCCGTGCAGCTTCCGCTTGATCTCGCAGAACTCTCATTCACGGCCTCCGGTTCCTCCCTAGTTCGGAGAAGCGTGCTTCCCGGAGGGGTGCGAATCCTCAGCGAGCAGGTGCCGGGCGCCCGCAGCGCCACCATCGGCTACTGGGTGGCGGTGGGCTCCCGTGACGAAACGCCGGCCACCTACGGCTCAACGCACTTTCTCGAGCACCTGCTGTTCAAGGGCACGACCAGTCGCTCGGCGCTCGACATCGCGATCAGCTTCGACTCCGTCGGCGGCGAGCACAATGCGATGACGGCGAAGGAGTACACCTGCTACTACGCCAAGATCCAGGACCGCGACCTGCCCATGGCCGTCGAGGTGATCGCCGACATGCTCACCTCGTCGCTCATCGACCGGGACGAGTTCGAGACCGAGCGCGGCGTCATCCTCGAAGAGCTGGCGATGGCGGATGACGACCCGGGCGACGTCGCCAACGAGCGCTTCTTCGAGGCGGTGCTCGGCGAGCACCCGCTCGGCCGCCCCATCGGCGGCAACCCGGCAACCATCAATGCGGCAACGCGGGATGCGGTGTGGAGCCACTACCGCGCCAACTACCGCCCCCAAGACCTCGTCATCACCGTCGCGGGCGCCGTCGACCACGACGAGCTCGTCGCGGGCGTCACCGCTGCACTGCAGAAGGCGGGCTGGGACCTCGGCATCGCGACCCGCCCGGTCGAGCGCCGCGACGCCGAGGTCGACCTCATCACCCGCGGCAGCCACCTGACGGTCGTACAGCGCCCCACCGAGCAGGCCAACGTCATCGTGGGTGTTCCGGGCCTCACCAGCACCGACGACCGCCGGTCGACGATGGCCGTGCTCAACTCGATCCTCGGCGGTGGCATGTCGAGCCGCCTGTTCCAGGAGATCCGCGAGAAGCGCGGGCTCGTCTACTCGGTCTACTCCTTCTCTCCCGGCTACAGCGACGCCGGCCTGTTCGGCATGTACGCCGGCTGCACCCCGGCCAAGGCGGTGCAGGTGACCGAGCTGATGATCAGCGAGTTCCGCCGCATAGCCGACGGCGTCACCGAGGAGGAGATCCGCCGCGCGAGCGGCCAGCTGAGCGGCGCTGCGGCGCTCGCCCTCGAAGACAGCGACACCCGCATGTCGCGGCTCGGTCGCAGCGAGATCACCCTCGGCGAGTTCGTCGACCTCGACGAGTCGCTGCGGCGCCTCGCGCTGGTCACGGCCGACGGCATCCGCGATCTTGCCGCAGAACTTTCCTCTCGCCCGCTGTCGATCGCCGCCGTCGGCGCGATCGACGAGTCGGCCTTCGCCGGACTGGCAGAGTCGCCCGTCCACTAGCACCACGAGAACAGGTTCTTCCCGATGTCACATTTCATCTATCTGGTGCGCCACGGCGAACAGCAGGATGCCGAGTTCGGCCTACCCGACGGCCCGCTCAGCGCGAAGGGCAAGCTGCAGGCGGCGGCCATCGCCGACCGTCTGGCGAGCGTGCCGTTCACGGGTGCATGGCACTCGCCCCTGCAGCGTGCAACCGAGACCGCCGAGATCATTCAGACGCGCTTGGGGGGAGTGGTCAGCGAGCCGAGCCACCTCCTGTTCGACTGCTACCCGAGCGGCCCCAGCCCCGACATGCCGCACGCCTTCGAGCCCTTCTTCGGCGGAGTCACCTCGGATGAGATCGAGGCCGGCTCCGCGCAGATGGCCGATGCGGTGACCGAGTTTCTCGCCCCCGCCATCGGCGACCGCCACGACCTGCTGGTCACCCACAACTTCGTCATCGGATGGTTCGTGCGGGAGGTGCTCGACGCGCCGCGCTGGCGCTGGCTCGGCCTCAACCAGGCCAACGCCGGCCTGACGATCATCCGCGTGCGATCGGCGAAGCCGCCTGTGCTCGTGGCGCACAACGATCTCGGGCCCCTGCCGCTCGAGCTGCGCACCGGAATGCCGATCGAGCAGCCCTACTAGCTAGGCGATGTGCGCGTCGATGAGCCAGTTGCTGCCGTAGACGGTGACGGTTCCACCGGCCGAGGTGATGACGACCCGCACGTGACCGGTGCGGAAGCTGCTGCTCTGTCCCGGTCCGTTCCAGGTGGCCGTGGTGCAGGTGTACTTCGTCGGGGAGGTGCCGGACTGTGCGGTGAGGGTGCCGCATCCGAGGGACGTCCATGAGCCGGAGGGGTTCGCCGGTCCGTTGTAGTCGTTGGTGATTTGCACCTGCACGTCGACGACAGCGTTCTGCGGGCTGACGCCCTCCGCGATGAACGTCGTCGTTGTCCCGGTGACCTGCCGACGCACGGTGCCCGTCGGAGGAGCCGCCGGGGTAGAGGGCGGCGTGGTCGGGGTTGCCGATGGGGCGGGCTGGGACGGCGGGACGGTCGCGGCTGGGCCGGGATCCGGCTGGGTGGGATCGATCGGCTCCTCGGGGGGCACCGTGGGATCCTCCGTCGGCTCGGCGGTCTGGCCAGGCAGGGGGATCGGAGCGGGTCCCGATGGCAGAAGGAAGTCGCCGTCGCTGATCGTGACCGTGATCGGGTTGCCCGTGGTCCAATCGGAGCTGTCGAGGTAACTGGGGGTGAGCACGTAGGTGCCGGGCTTCGGCTTCCACTGCATGCTGCCGGAGGTGAGTGGAACCGCGAGATTGCCGAAGGTCACTGCGTCGGGGGTGGTGTCGTTGAGCACGGTGACCACCTCGGATCCCGCGCTCACGATGACGCGGAACTGAACGATGCGGTGGGCCGAGCTCGCGTGGATGTTCACCAGGCTGCCACCGGGCGCCAGCTCGGCCGCGTTCACCGGCTCGTCGAGCCACACCGAGGCCGGGGGCGGCGGTGGCGGGGTGATGAGCACCGCGCCCAGCGCGAGGCTGCCGACGACCACGGCGGCGACCGTGCCTATTCCGAATCCGACGGGGATCATGGCAGCCCAAGGTAGTAGTAGACGGGCCGGGTGTCGACGACGAAGGTGCTCGTGCCCGACCCGGCGGGGAACTCGGTCGCCGAGTACTCCCAGGTGCTCGAGAAGCAGGGGGAGTCGACGAAGAAGTGCAGGAATGACGCGTTCGGGTTGGTCGACACCGTCGCCGGGGTGAGCAGCAACGGGGGCACGACGCCCTGCTGGTAGGGCAGAATCGGGACTGCGATCTCGCCACTCCAGCTGAGCGGCTCACTTGCACCGCCGCCCGCGACCAGATTCTGCGTCAGCGGGATCAGCGGGAACTCGTATCGCTTCGCCTCGGTCTGCCCGGAGTCGGGCACGAGGTAGTCCTTGGTCACGGTCACGTTGGCCGTCACCGGGCAGGTATCGCCGCGCTTCACCCCGTCGCCGGCGGGAGCATTGATCGTGATGGTCGGCGGTGTGTCGCTCACCGCCTCGACGATGAGGTTGGGGACCAGCTGGCGCTCCATGGCGTTCTCGATGTACGTGCCGTAGGAATCGGTGTACTGGTCTTTCGCGAATCCGACGATGAGGTTGGCAACCGCCATGCACCCGCTGAGCTTGCCGTCGTCCTTCGACGAGGCGAGCAGTGCGGCGCCCTGGTTGGAGCCGATGGCATTGCCGGCCTTCTGCAGCGCCCAGACGGCATCGGGGTCGTCGATGGTGAAGTCGTCGCACGAGAGCCCCGCCTCGCCGAGCAGCAGGTCGATGCCGACCACGATGAGTCCCTGAAATTCGCCCTTGCCCAGTTCGACCAGTGCGTCGCTCATCGGAATGCTCGGCGGCAGGCCGGTCAGTGCGGTGATGGCCGCAGACGCCGCGACACCGGTGACTGACTCACAGGTCTTCTGTGCGTCGTCCTCACCCGCTGCGCCGAGAGCGACGCACACCGGGTTGAGCGATTTGATGACGGTGAGGATTCCGCCCATGACCGTGTTGTACGTCGCGGCCACGAGGTTCCAGTACTCGAGCGCCGCGGCATAGATCGCGCCGGCGAGACCGGGGTTGCCGTAGGCGAGGGCGGCGCCCGCCGCCGCTCCGAACAGTGCGCCGACCGGGCCGCCCGCCGCGAAGCCGGCCACCGCGCCGACGAAGACCGCGAATATGTAGCAGTCGAGCGAGCAGTCGTTGGCCTTCTCCTCCATGTTGGCGCGAATCTGGGCGTTGTACTCGTCGCTGCCCGGGTCAAGGCAGGCGAGGCGGTTCGTGTCGGGAAAGTCGACCAGGGCGTACTCCAGGTCGCTGTACCCAGAGACGTCCTTCGTCAGGTTGCCCTGCGCGTCATACTGCGGAGCGTTGTCAGGATAGAGGTCGAAGGTGTTCTGGTCGGGCAGCCTGACCGCAACGAAGCACTTGTGGCGCAGCGCGGCATCGGTCGCGGTGACGTCGAGACCGCTCACGATGTCGATCTTCGGGGAGTCGATGATCGGGTAGCTCGCGTAGTCGTGCATGTCGATCACCAGGCTCGACGACCCCGCCCCCACCGGCTTGGAGCTGCCGTAGTACTGGTCGTCGGCGGCGATGGCGCGCACATAGAGGGTGTCGATGATGTTCTTGCCTGCGGCGAGGTTGGCGTTCGCCAGTGCCAGTGCCAGCTCGTCGTCGAGCTCGAGGTTGTTGCCGGTGCCGTCGAAGGTCGTGGAGTCGGCGCCGGTGATGTGGGCATCCCGCCATTTCCACGGGTAGAAGGTGGTACTCGCCTGCCTGCGCAGTGAGCCGGCTGGGTCTCCCGCAATCGACGAGAGGCTGACCTCCTGGGTTGCGATGACACCAGGTGGGCTGATCGCGGTGGTCGTCGTGGAGAGGGGAAGGTAGGAGTACTGGAAGATGATCCGGTCGGCATCCGAGTTGTCGAGAACCGCGAAGAGGCTCACCGGGCTGTTCGAGTCGAGGTGGATCGAGGTCGATGTGCTCTGCGTGCCGCCGAGGGCGTCGATGGCAGAGCCCAGCGCTGGCGCGATCGCGTCGGCCACCAGATTCGTTGCGGCGCTGGTGAACGAGATCGAGACCGTGCCCGTGCGGGCGAGCGACGTGTCGCCGCCGGGCGAGACTCCGGCAGGCCGGCACTCGCCTCCCGTGCCGGAGCTATTGGCGTCGCTGGCGGGGCCGGCGTTCGGGATCTGCTTGCGGCAGAACTGGCCGGCCGCTGCCTTAGCGGAGTTGGTGCCGTCGAAGCTCCACACCTCGATATCCACCTGGTCGAACTGGGCGAGCTGTAACGACGAGCGGATGTCGTTGATGCTTCCCGAGCTGAGGTACTCACCCTGCGTGCTCGGCACGCGCACCCACTCCTTCTGGTCAACCGAGATGTAGGCGTAGGGGTTCTGCACGGTGAAGTCAGTGGTCAGCGCACCGTTGACGATGCGCGCCTCGCCGCTCCAACCCTGGTTGGCGCACGAGCTCGGCACCGCGAGGTAGAGCGGGGCGGTGGGCTCGTTCGTGCCACTGGTGTCGGCTGCGGTGGCGCCGATGCGGTAGGCGACGTAGATCGTCGGCCCGATGGGCATCGTCGCGGATGTCCAGGGCGTGTCCGGCCCGATGTCGCCCACGCGAATGAAGCCCGGCTGCACAGGACTCGTGGCGTAGAGGGCCATCTTCTCGGTGAGGCCCGTGAGGCCGATCGTGACGGAGCAGTCCGTCACCGAGCCAGTGAGCCCGACGGTCCACGTACTGACGTCGATGAGGCCGTAGCCGAGCTTCTTGGCCGAGTCACGGTCGATGAGGGGCGAGACGATGCGGGTGCCCACGTCGAGAACGGAGCTGCTGTCGAGTCCGGCGATGCCGTTCGCCAGCAGCTGGGTGGCTGGCACCGAGAGCCGCAGGGCGATGCTGTCCAGCGTGTCGCCGACGCTCGACGACATCGTCACGAAGGGCGGAAAAGGGGCGGATGTGGTGGTCACGATCCCGGTGGCCGGGTCGGTAGTCGCGCCGTCCACCTGCGGCGGCAGCCCCAGGTCGGACGGCAGGTCGAGTACGGGCAGAACGATCGGATCAGAGAGCGAGACCTGGCCGTTGCCGTCGACGGTGCGCACTGATAGAACGTGGGATCCTGCGGTGGTCGGCACGAAGTCCACCGCGAGGGTGATGAGGCCGCTCTCGGCGGCAGGGGGATCCTCGAGCTGGTAGTAGAGCTGGTCGCCGTCCCAGAGTTCGATACGCTCTGCGCCGTCCGGGGCGGCCGTCTGCAGCGACAGCGAGACCGTGCCGCCGCGTTTCACCGTCGGCGAGGTCAGCGCGGTGAGCGAGGTGGCGAAGGCGCTGGGCGCGTGCTCGCTCGCGGCCACGGCGGCAAATGGTGAGAACCGGCCGACGAAGAGAACACCCGCTGTCACGAGGAGGGCGAGGGCGACGACGCCGGCGACGATGGCGAACCACGGCTCGCGCAGCGGGCTCCCCATGGCGCCGCCCCTCGGGGAGGGCGTCGCGCTCTCAGCCGTCATTGCCTCATCGTGACGTGCTGGTCGTCGTCGGGGTAGTAGGGGTTTGGCCCATTCACCGGGCAGCGACTACAGGGACTTCGCGAACCAGGTTGTCGCGTTCTGGTTGTCGTTGTAGGGGGCGATCTCGAGATAGCCGCTCGAGCGGTACAGACGGCCGGCGGCCTCGAGCGATTCGTTCGTGTCGAGCACGAGGCGCTGCGCCCCGAGGGCGACAGCCCGCCGCTCCAACTCCTGCAGCAGGGCACTGCCCGCGCCGGCGCCGCGAACCTGCGGCTGCAGCCAGAGGTGCTTGACCTCGAAGGTGATGTGGCCGTCGTAGTCGTCAATGCGGCGGATGCCGCCGCAGCCCACATCCGCCGCCTCGCCCGCGAGGTCCTCGCCCTCGACCACGAGGAAGACGCCGCGCGGCGGCACGAACTGCTCCGCCTGCGGAAAGACGGTGCGGTATTCGCCCTGCTCGGCGGGAAAGGCCTGGGCGCGGCTCGCGAAGTACTCGGTCAGCAGCGATTGCGCGGCGAGGTCGTCGACCGCCACCTCGCGCCAACTGACCATGCATCCAGCGTAGCTACGATGAGTGCATGGGAATACGGGTCGCGGTCATCGGTGCCAATGGGCGAATGGGCCAGCTGGCGACGCGGCTCATCGACGAGTCTGACGACCTCGAGATCGCGGCGGCCATCGGGTCACGCGATTCCCTCGACGGCATGAAAGGCGCGGATGTCGTCCTAGACCTCACGCTGCCCCAGTCCTCCCAGCTCGTCGTCGACCACGCGGTGGAGCTCGGCATCGCCACCGTCGTCGGAACCTCCGGCTGGTCCAGCCCCCGCATCGCGACGCTGCAGCGGCTCGTGGCGACCAAGCCCGGCCTCGGCGTGCTCATCATCCCCAACTTCTCGGTTGGCTCCGTGCTCGCCTCATCCTTCGCTGCCCAGGCGGCCCGGTTCTTCGACTCCATCGAGATCGTCGAGGCGCACCACGCGGGCAAGACCGACTCGCCCTCGGGCACGGCCGTGCGCACCGCCGAGCTCATCGGCGACGCACGCGCCGCCCTCGGGCCGGTTATCGCCCCGCACGCCGACCAGCGGGCCCGCGGCCAGCAGGTGGCGAGCGTGCCGATCCACAGCCTGCGCATGCAGGGCGTGCTCGCGAAGCAGGAGGTGATCCTGGGCGGCACCGGCGAGATCGTCACCATCGCGCACGAGACGCTGTCGAGCAGTTCCTACGAGGCGGGCATCCTGCTCGCCCTGCGGTCGGCGACGTCGGCCGAGGGTGTCGTCGTTGGGCTCGACAAGCTCATAGAGCTATGAGAACCAAGCTCGCCGGCCTGGTCATGGCCGCTTTGCTCGTGCTCTACCTGGTGGTCGTGGCGCAGTACGCGCTGCTGTTGCTCGGTGCCGACTCGCCGATCGCCCAGGGCATGGGCGTCGCCCTGCTCGTGCTGCCGATCATCGGCGCGTGGGCGCTCGCCGTCGAGCTGATCTTCGCCTTCCGGGCCGAGCGACTGCTCGGGATGCTGCGCGACGAGGGCGGTCTGCCCGTTGACGACCTGCCGCGCCTGCCGAGTGGACGGCCCGATCCGGATGCCGCCGACGCGCGGTTTCCGATCTACCAGACCGAGGTCGAGGCCGCGCCCGAATCGTGGCGCGCGTGGTTCCGACTGTCGCTCGCCTACGACGCGAGCGGCGACCGCAAGCGCGCGCGCTGGGCGATGCGCGAGGCGATCAGGCTGTCCAGACTGCCCTGATCGCGTCTTCGACAGTGTCGTCGCGAAAGTCGAAGCCGTCGGCGAGCAGCTTCTCGGGCAGCACCCGCTGGCTCGAGAGCATGAGTTCGCGCCCCGCCGTGCCCAGACCGAAGGACACCAGACCGCCGGGGAGGCCGAAGAGCCGCGGCCGCTTGAGCGCCAGTGCTAGCCGCTTGGTGATCGCGTCGGACGTGGCAGGCGTCGGCCCGACGAGGTTGACCGGCCCGCTGAGCGTCGACGTCAGCAGGTGCACGATCGCCGCGGCCTCGTCGCGCAGGCTGATCCACGGCCAGCGGATGCTCTTGTCGCCGAGCCGCGAGCCGAGCCCGACCGTGGTCAGCAGCTCGAGAGGGGCAAAGGCTCCGCCTTTGCCGACCACGATGCCGGTGCGTAGCGTGACAACCCTGACCCCGCTGGGGACTCGATGCGCGGCTGCCTCCCACTGCTCCACCAGGTCGGGGAGGAATCCCTCGCCCCGCGGGGATGACTCGGTGAGGTCTTCGTCCGGGCGGTTGCCGTAGAAGCCGACCGCCGATCCGCTGAGGAAAACGGATGGGGGAGTCGCCGCCGCACTGATCGCCGCCGCGAGCGTGCTGGTGGCCTGCAGGCGCGACGCGAGCAGCTCGCGCTTGTACGCCGGTGTCCACGGCAGTCGGGCGAGGGATGCCCCCGAGAGGTTGACCACCGCATCCGCGCTGTCGATAACGTCGCCGTCGATCTCGCCGGCCGCCGGATCCCACCGGGACTCGCTCGGACCCTGCGCCTCGCGGCGCACCAGACGAACGACCGTGTGGCCGGCCTCACCGAGGAGGTGCAGCAACTCCGTCCCGACGTAGCCAGAAGCCCCGCCGATAACGAGATGCATGGGTGAACGCCGCTTAGGCCAGGCTGGCTTCGATGGTGATCTCGATGCCGGCGAGCGCCTTCGAGACCGGGCAGCCCTCCTTGGCCGCGATGGCGAGGCGCTGGAAGTCCTCGTCGCTGAGCCCGGCCACTGCGGCGCTGACCAGCAGGTGGCTGCCGGTGATACCGACGCCGGGCTCGAAGGTGACGGCTGCCGTCACCTGCAGGCTCTCGGGCGGGGTGCCGTTCTCGGCGAGCCCGTTAGCGAAGGCCATCGAGTAGCAGGCCGAGTGAGCGGCGCCGAGCAGCTCTTCCGGGTTGGTCTTGCCGGCCTCGCCCTGAGAGCGGGCAGCCCAGCTCACCGGGAACTCGGCTGCGTCCGAGGAGTCGAGTGAGGTGGTGCCGTTGCCTCCGAGGAGGTCGCCGAACCACAGGGTCGTTGCTTCGCTGGTCACTGACATGCTGCCAGCCTAGGCGGGTCAGGCGGTCGCGGCACCCTTGCGGCCGAGAACTCCCAGCCGAACCAGAAGAAGGTAGATCTGGCAGCCGAGGCAGTACGCGAAGACCGAGTTGAGGAAGGCCGCGATGAAGGCAGCGGATGCGGCGACCACCAGCGCGTAGGGAACTCCGACCAGGTGCAGAACCAGCCCGAGCCCCGTGATGACGAGGCCGACGCCCTGTGCGAAGGTCGGGGGAGTCGGGTCTTCGAGCTCGGTCGGGGGCTTCAGTCGCGGGCGGATGAGGGAGCGGAAGATCGCTCCATAGGGGTGGCGGCGGATGCCGGCGAAGGCGCCCCATGCGAACAGCGCCACGATGAGGCTGAACACGATTGTCGAGGCCAACGCCGCGCCGGCCAGGTTGAGGAAGATCACGACCAGTAGCAGCACGGCAGTGATAGCAGCGCCGAAACGGGGGGAGCGGGGATCGATTCCTGCGGGTGCGGTCATGGCGGGTTTCCTTAGGCGGCGATGAGGATGCGGTCGAGCTCGGCGATGACCGTCTCGCGGCGGGCGGCGCCGCCGATGCGGGCGCGAACGGTGCCTGTCGCATCCAGGATGAGGGTGGTCGGGGTCTGCAGAATGTTGTACTTGCTCGCGAGGTCGCCCCGGTGGGTGATATCGAGGTCGACGTGGCTGAGGCCGTCCCGCTCGCTGGCCAGGGTGTCCAGCACGGTGTGGGTGGCCCGGCACGGGCTGCAGACCTCGGTCGAGAACTGCAGCAGCGTGGCGTCGGCACCGAGAACGACCTCCTCGGGGAGGTCGATCGACGTGCTCACCCGGCGGGCCCGGCCGGTCAGCGCGCGGTGGGCGACGCCGAGCCCGGTCGCGAGCGCGACGAGGGATGCGACGACGACGAGCGCGAGGACCATGGCCCCAAAATACGTCCGTTGCCGTGTCGGTGGGGCTCTGTGACGCACTATGACGGCCGCGGTCGCTATCGTGAGAGTCGTGCCTGACGACTCGAAGACGCCCACCTTCCGCTCCGACATCGCCGTGGAGCTCGTGCGCTCCAACGCCAGCGATGCCGACGTGCTCTTCGCCGCCCGGGTATCAACCCAAGGCGAGAAGACCCTCGAGGGAGCGCAAGACGCCTCGCTCGACGCGTCGAAGTCGAAGGGCCTCATCAACTACCTCATGCGCGACCGCCACGGCTCGCCGTTCGAGCACAACTCGATGACCTTCTATGTACAGGCGCCGATCTTCGTGTTCCGCGAGTTCATGCGCCACCGCATCGCCTCGTACAACGAAGAGAGCGGACGCTACCGCGAGCTCAACCCGGTCTTCTACGTTCCCGCGCCCGAGCGCAAGCTCGTGCAGCAGGGCAAGCCCGGAGCCTACGAGTTCGTCGCCGGCACCCCCGAGCAGACCGTGCTCGTTCAGGACGAGGCCACGCGCGTCTCGACGGACGCCTTTGAGTCGTACCAGCGCATGCTCGACGCCGGCGTCGCCCGCGAGGTCGCCCGCATCGTGCTGCCGCTCAACATCTACTCGTCGATGTACGTGACCATGAACGCCCGCTCGCTGATGAACTTCCTCTCGCTGCGCACCAAGCGCGAGGGCACCCACTTTCCCTCCTTCCCGCAGCGCGAGATCGAGATGGCGGCAGAGAAGATGGAGAACTTCTGGGCCGAGCTCATGCCGCTCACCCATGAGTCCTTCAACGAGAACGGGCGGGTCAGCCCATAGAGACTGCACCGGGAGTGCGCACCTTCCAGACTTCGCCCGAGCCGGCCGAGTTCTTCCGCCGCTTCGATGACACCGTGCAGGTGATCAACTTTCTCTGGACGGCGAAGGCGACACGTTCTGCGGCCATCGGCGAGTTCGCCTTCCCCCAGGGCCGCATGCGCGTCGAGGGTTTCAGCGATGGCGATGTGCTGCGAATTGGCGACTGGTTTCGCATCATCGAACTCGGTCGCGAAGTCGGCTACGCCAACCCGCCCCGAGCGGCCGTCGGGGTCAGATCGTTCTCGAACCCCCTCCTGCCGTTCATCTTCTTGGTGATCTCCGCCATCCCGTTGATCGCGATCACCGTGCTGTCGCTGGCGGGACTACTGCCCACCCTGGGCGGCATTTGGATCGCGGGCGCCTGCATCCTGCCGATCATCGTTCTCGGCATCGCGCTCAGCGGGCGCCGCCTTCGGTGGTACTCCCGCGTCCGCGCGCGCGTCGCCGAGACAGGCGAGCGGATGCCGTACGGGCTTGGCCTGGTCGACTGATGCCTGAGCCGCTGGACTTCGGCGATCGCGTCGACGGACCCGACGGTGCGGGCGCCGCAGCGTCGCTGCAGCCCCCCTCGGATGGCGACGGGCGCCTGCACCCCCGCAACCCCTTCGTCGGGCTCTTCTTCGCCCTGCTCATGCTGCTCATTGCGGGCACCGGACTGCTGGCGTTCATTCTCGAGCCGGGCATCGTCTTCGCCTCGAGCAACCGCCGATCGGGCCTGCTTCTCGTCGGGCCGCTGATCGCCCTGGTGGCCGGGGTGTTCACCCTCGTGCGCGGCTTCCGCGCCATCGCCCCCTGGGTCGCCCACCGACCGACACCTCTGACGCTGCGCCGCCAGGAGCGCTCCGCCGACCTGCACGCCCAGTCGCCCTGGCCGCTGGTGATCGTCGGAACCCTGGCGCTCGCCGGGCTCTGCGTGCTGGTCGTCGTCTTCGCCGACTCCCACGCGAACGTGGTGGGCGTGCTCGTGCAGATCGAGATACTCGGCTTTCTCGCCCTGCTGGCGACCGGCTGCCTCGGCCTGCTCGCCCAGAAGGTCTACTTCCGCCGCTACTACGTTGGCCGTGACCCCCGCCACGACCTGCCCTGACACGGTGAGCAGGCTGGCGAGTCGGTGCCGCGCCGCAAACGGTACCCTGTAGAGGTGTCTACCCCCGCGAATCCCTTTGGCCAGGTACTCGTTGCGCTCGTGACCCCGTTCACCGCCGACGGCGAGGTCGACTGGACCGACGTAGAGAAGCACATCGACGCGGTCATCACCGACGGTGCCGACGGCATCGTCGTCACGGGCACGACGGGTGAGACGAGCACGCTGACGGACCCCGAGAAGCTGCGCCTCGTCGAGGTGGCCAAGTCGGTGTCCAACGGCCGCGCGAAGATCATCACCGGCGGCGGGTCGAACGAGACCGCCCACGCCATCGAGCTCTACAAGGCGAGCGAGAAGGCTGGCGCCGACGGCGTCATGATCGTCACGCCGTACTACAACAAGCCAACGCAGGCCGGAGTGCTCACGCACTTCCGCATGATCGCGGATGCGACCGACCTGCCCGTCATCCTCTACGACATTCCGGGGCGCACCGGCATCCCGATCAAGTACGAGACGATTCTTCGTGCTGCCAAGCATCCCAACATCCGTGCGATTAAAGATGCGAAGGGTGACTTCAGCGAGGTCAGCCGCGTTCTCAACCAGACGGACCTGCTGTACTTCTCCGGCGACGACGCGAACGTGCTGCCCCACCTCTCCATCGGGGCGACCGGCCTCATCGGCGTGACGGCCAACATCGCCGCCGCCCCCTACCGTGTCATCGTGGACGCGGTCAACGCCGGCGACCTCGCAAAGGCGACCGCGGCCCACAAGCAACTCGAGCCGCTGGTGCGCGCGGTGATGACCCACGTGCCCGGCACGGTCGCGGCCAAGTACATCCTGCACGGCCTCGGCCGCATCGGCAGCCCGCGCGTGCGGCTTCCGCTCGTCGGCCCCGAGGACTTCGAGGCAGCCCAGATCGAGGACGAGATCGCCCTCGTCGGCGAGATCCCCGGTCTCGACCTCACCAACTTCCGCCCGGACCGCAACGCGGCAGCCGGAGGCGCCCTACCGAAGGTCGCCGGCACAACGAGATAAGGCCTATATGCCCGTCACAATTAAAGAACCAGCCAGACTCGCCCCGGGAACGCTCCGCGTCATCCCCATTGGCGGCCTTGGCGAAATCGGCCGCAACATGACCTCATACGAGATCGACGGCAAGATCCTCATCGTCGACTGCGGCGTGCTCTTTCCCGAGGAGCACCAGCCCGGCGTCGACCTGATTCTGCCCGACTTCTCGCCGATCAGGGACCGCCTCGACGATGTGCTCGGCGTCGTTCTCACCCACGGCCACGAGGACCACATCGGTGCCGTGCCCTACCTGCTCAAGCTGCGCCAGGACATCCCGCTTATCGGCTCGACCCTGACGCTCGCCCTCATCGAGGCGAAGCTCAAAGAGCACCGGATCACGCCCTACACGCTCACGGTCGCGGCCGACCAGAAGGAGCAGCTCGGCCCCTTCGACCTCGAGTTCATCGCCGTCAACCACTCGATTCCCGACGCGCTCGCCGTCGCCATCAAGACGAAGGCCGGCGTCGTTCTGCACACCGGCGACTTCAAGATGGACCAGCTGCCCCTCGACGACCGCATCACCGACCTTCGGGCTTTCGCTCGTCTCGGCGAGGCCGGCGTCGACCTGTTCCTGCCGGACTCCACCAACGCCGA
>FSTY01000704.1_pt1 | contig 16233 bp, 19 predicted proteins | sample 1637021 | NCBI WGS metagenome assembly FSTY01 (sample SAMEA3914818, study PRJEB12502) | metagenome | biome: forest; material: soil | place: Canada | collected 2010-06-26 | depth 0.1 m
CGGTCAATGCAGAGATCGGCGGGCGCCCCCCCCGCCGAGCTCGACGAGGCGGTGGACCTCGTGCAGCGCACCATCCACGAACTGCGGGCGCTCGCCCAGGGTGTGCGGCCCTCGGCGCTCGACGACGGACTCGCGCAGGCGCTCCACGCGATGGTGCGATCGGTTCCGCTGCCCGTCGACCTGCAGCTCGAGCCGATCGCCGTCGAGGAGCCCGCAGCGACCGCGGCCTATTACACGGCCGCCGAGGCCGTGACCAATGCCCTCAAGCACGCGGGGGCGAGCCGCATCGGCATCTCGCTGTCGCGCAGCGCAGCCGGCTCGCGGCTGCGCGTCACCGATGATGGCCGGGGTGGCGTGGTTGAGGGCAGCGGCCTTGCCGGGCTGCGGGATCGTATTGAGGCCGTCGGCGGCATCCTCACCGTTTCTAGTTCTTCCGTGGGCACGCAGATCGAGGCGGTGTTCCCGTGAGAGTGGTGATCGCCGAGGACTCCGCCGTGCTGCGCGAGGGCATGGCGCACCTGCTGGTGCAGGCCGGCCACGACGTCGTCTCGAAGGTCGGCAACGCCGACGACCTGCTGACCGAGGTCGATGCCCGGCAGCCCGACCTGGTGATCGCCGACGTGCGCATGCCGCCGACCATGACCGACGACGGAGCCCGCGCCGCCCGCGAGCTGCGCCTGCGCTACCCGAGTCTGCCGATTCTGCTGCTGTCGCAGCACATCGAGACCGTGCACTCGGTCGAGCTCGCGACCGGGGGGAGTTTCGGCTACCTGCTCAAAGACCGGGTGTTGGATGTCGACGACTTTCTCGAATCCCTCGCGCGGGTGGCGCGCGGAGGCTCCGTTCTCGACCCCGAGGTCGTTGCGTCGCTAGTGCGCCCCTCGCGCCCCGACGACCCGCTCGCGGCCCTGTCGCCGCGGGAGCGCGACGTGCTGGCCCTGATGGCCGAGGGCAAGTCGAATGCCGCGATCGCCGCGCAGCTCTGGCTGACCGAGCGCACCATAGAGAGCCACGTGCGATCGGTGTTCAGCAAGCTGCAGCTCGCGGAGGCGGCCGACGGGCACCGACGTGTGCTGGCCGTTCTGGCATATCTCAGACAGCCCGCCTAGCCTCGACGCATGACTGCTCGTGTCGCCAACATCACGGTCTTCGCCGAAGACCCTGCCGCGCTCGCCCTCTTCTGGGGCCGCGTCATGGGCTACCCCGACTGGTCGGGCTGGCCCGACGACGAGGTCGCCGAGCTGCGCGAAGCCGGCATGACCGACGACGAGCTTCTCGAGCGCGCGGAGGCGTGGGACCAGGACCCCGCCCACCAGCGCTTCTACTTCACCCGCTACCGCCACCAGCGTCGGCAGCGCAACCGCATGCACATCGACATCACGCCCTTCGACGACCGCCGCGCCACCCGCGCCGAGGTGGAGGCGGAGTGCGAGCGCCTCGTCGCCCTCGGCGCCACGGTCGAGCAGGTGCTCGACGGCCTGTGGGGCCCCTACGAGGAGTTCGCGATCATGATGCGCGACCCCGAGGGCAACGAGTTCTGCCTGCAATAGCAACCCCTCTCTCAAATCAGCTCGCGGGCTTAGCGTGGCCCCATGACCGACGCGATGACACCCGACGAGAAGCGGCACGACCAACTGGCCACGGCGCCCAAGGCGTCGGAGGAGGACGCGGCCCCGCGCATCGTCACGAGCGAGCACAACGGCGCCACCCGCATCGACGTCGCCGACACCGCGGTCGTGCGCCCGGGCAACCCCGAGAAGCAGAACGGATGAAGACCGCGGCCTACGAGAAGGAGCTCGAGCGCCTGCAGATCGAGCTGGTGGCGATGCAGCGGTGGGTAGCGGCATCCGGTGCGCGTGTTCTCGTGATCTTCGAGGGCCGCGATGCGGCGGGCAAGGGCGGAGCGATCAAGCGCATCATGCAGTACCTCAACCCGCGCCAGGCGCGCGTCGTCGCGCTGCCGCAGCCGAGCGAACGCGAGCAGGGGCAGTGGTACTTCCAGCGCTACATCGAGCGGCTGCCCACGAAGGGCGAGATCGTGCTCATGGACCGCTCCTGGTACAACCGCGCCGGCGTCGAGCGGGTGATGGGCTACTGCACCGACGAGCAGTACGACCTCTTCATCGAGCAGGTGCCGGTAGTCGAGAAGATGCTCGTCGACGACGGCGTGATCCTCATCAAGTACTGGTTCTCGGTGAGCGACAAGGAGCAACAGAAGCGCTTCAAGTCGCGCCTGAAAGACCCGATGCGGCAGTGGAAGCTCTCGCCCACCGACCTCGAGTCGATAACCAAGTGGGAGGACTACTCCCGCGCGAAAGACGCCATGTTCGAGGCGACCGACACCAAGCACGCCCCCTGGTGGACCATCGACAGCGACGACAAGAAGGCAGCGCGGCTCAACGCGATCAATCACCTGCTCTCGATGGTGCCCTATGAGCACACCGAACCCGAGCTGCCGAAAATCCCGAAGCGCCCGGATGCCGACGACTACAAGCGACCGGATGTCGACGACCAGCGCTTCGTTCCCGACCACGCCGCCACGCTGAAGGGCTAGAACGACACCCGGTCGCGCCCGGCCTGCTTCGCGCGGTACATCGCGGCGTCGGCCTTCTCGAGCATCTCGGTGGTGGCCGCGTTCGCGGCAATGGTCACGATTCCAATGGAGGCGGTGACCGTGTGGCCAAGGTCGCCGATCGGCTGGCGAGCCGCGGCGGTGATGCGCCGGGCGAGGGCCTCGGCCTCCTCACGCGAGCTGTTCTCACACATGACGACGAACTCGTCGCCGCCGAGGCGCACCACGCGATCATCGGATCGGGTCTGCTCGACAAGGCGACGCGCGGTCTCGATGATGACGGCGTCCCCCGCTTCGTGTCCGTGAGTGTCGTTCACGGCCTTGAAGTTATCGAGGTCGATGAACAGCAGGGCCACCTCGCCGCCCGTCGACTCACGGCGTTCGAGGTGGTCGGAGAGCGAGCGGCGATTGCCGAGGCCAGTGAGTGGATCGAGCATCGCGAGGGTGGCGAGGCGCGACTCCTCGCGACGAACGAGCGCGCTGCTGACGTCGGCGGCGATGACGGAAGCGGCGGTGACTGCGTCATCCCACGGCAGCGACCGCCCCGTGACGCTCTGTCGCCACGCGGAGAACGAGAGGCGAGGCGAGAGCTTCGCTGCTCGGTTCTGCTCGGTGAGGTCGCCGAGCCAGTCGGTGGACTGGATGACCTCGCGCCGGAAGAACGCGAGGTAGTCGCCTCCGTCGCCCAGTTTGACCATGAGCAGTCCGGCGAATTCGGGGAAAGTGGCGGCCAGGTCGGGGCGGTCGGTCGCCAGCGAACTCGTCGAGATGCCGAGGCCCGGGTCGGCGACGAGCGCAGCGAGCTGCTCTGGCTCTGGGGCGTCCTCGGTGCGGCTGATCTCCCCGCTCAGGCGCACGGCCACGGCGTCCGCAGCAATGACGTTCGCGACGGTGAAGTCCCCGTCGAGCAGCGCGCCGGCAACATCATCGGACGCGACGATCTTGCCGAGCAGGTGCATTCGCAGGTCGAGGGCGTGCGTGCGGCGCTTCAGCTGAGCAATGTCGGCGGCGGCGCCCAACTGCAGGGCCACCTGGTTGGCGAGCATCTCGAGGTTGCGCCGCACGAGAAAAGGCAGACGCCGCTCGGTGCGGTGAGCGCAGGTGATCATGCCGATCAGCTCTCCGCCGTAGATGAGCGAGAACGAGACCGTCGATGCCTGCCCCATGTTGCGCATGAACTGGAGGTGGAAGGGCGAGACGGCGCGCAGTTCTGCGTGGGTGAGGTCGACGTCTTCCCCGCTAGTCGAGAGCAGGGTCACCGGGGGGCGCTGTGTGCTGACAATGGCACGCGACACCTTCGTGAGGTACAGGGCGCGTGCCTGCACGGGAATGTCGGATGCCGGAAAGTGCAGGCCGGCATACGGCTCGAGCCCCTCGGCACGGGTCTCGGCAGCGACCTCGCCGTGCCCGTCGGCGTGGAAGTCATAGACCATCACCCGGTCAAAGCCGGCGAGCTGGGCGAACTCGCGGGTGACTTCGTCGAGCAGCACGGAGCGGTCGCTGTACTTCGAGAGCCGGTTCGCGGCCGCGTAGGCCGCGGAGGCCGCCGCGCGCTCGTCGAATCCGCTGGTCTGCGGCTCCAGCTCGACGAAGGTCATCGGCCCGTCGCGGTGCACGATCGCGTCGAAAGTCTGCCCGGCGAATTCCACCGAGGTGGGGTTCGCGCCCTCGGCCGCGTGCTCGAGGGCCGTGATGCGCTCGCCGCTGAACAGCTGCTCGGCGGTCTGGCCCAGCAGCTCCATCGGAGCCAGCCCGACGAACTCGCGGCAGTTCTCGCTGACCACGACGACCGTGCGCCCGGCCCGCTCGAACCCGAGCAGAACGCCATGGGGCTGGATGCTGCCGGGAGTGCGAATCGGCTCGCTCGAACACTGTTCAAGACGCGTTCGCTCGTTCGCGCGAGTGGGTGACACCTATTGAGAGTCGCACACTCCGGCGCTGAGCGGCAGGGGTTGCTATTGGACCGTACCTGAGCCCCTACCGAGCTGGGATGTCGGCGGGCGCCCGGGGGGCTCAGGGCAGGACCACGAGCTTGCCGCCGCCCACCCCGGCTTCCATGTCGCGGTGCGCCTGCGCGATCTGCGAGAGCTCGTAGACGCGACCGAGCGGCACGCGGGCCTGGCCGGCGGCAACGGCGTCGATGAAGTCCTGCAGCTCCTGCGGGCTGAGGTCGGCCGCCTCACCGGAATAGGCGGTCAGACGCACCCCGTTGGGCAGCCACTCCATCGGGTAGAACTCGGGGATGGTCCACTCGTCAGAGAGCATGCCGGTGAAGCAGACGGTTCCGCCGGTGCGCACGGAGCGCAGAGTGTCTTTCATCACGTTGGTTCCGACGAGCTCGACCGCGCCATCCACGCCGTCGGGGAACAGCACGCGCACCTCGGCGGCGATCTCGCCGGTGTCGACGATGACGTGGTCAACGCCGGCCTCGCGAAGCAGGTCGGCGCGCTCCGCGCTGCGCGTCGTCGAGACCACCGTCATGCCGCGGGACGAGCCGAGAACGGCGAGGGCGAGGCCAATCGATGAGGTTCCGCCGCGGATGAGGAGCGACTGCCCGTCGACCGCCCCCAGTCCGACCCGCAGCGACCCGGCCGCGGTCTGCAGCATCTCGGGGATCGCACCGAGTGTCGACCAGGGCAGGTCGCTCGCGAAGGGCACGACATTGGCCGCGGGCACCGAGGCATACTCTGCGTAGCCGCCGTCGAACTCGCGGCCCATGCCGCCCATGAGCGCGGCGACCTGGGTGCCCGGGGCGAACTCGCCCCCGGGTGCTTCGACCACGGTCCCGACGGCCTCAATGCCGGGGATGCGGGGAAAGCTGCCGCTGTAGGCCAGACCCGCCCGAAAGTGCAGCTCCGAACGGTTGAGCCCGAAGGCCCCGACCTTGATGAGCACCCAGCCTGCGGCGGGAACGGGGATCGGCACCTCGCGAACCGTGAGAACCTCGGGACCGCCGGGCCCGTCGATGACGACCGCGCGCATAGTGCCCGTCACGATGCCACCCCGCGAAGCGAGAGCAGCTCGTCGGTGAGCTCTGAAGCACGGCTCTCGGTGATGCGGGGCGCGAGTATCGAAGCGAGGTGCTTCTCGGCGAGGGGACCCGCCGACTCGAGCACGGCGACACCACGGTCAGTCAGCCGGACGAGCGATGAGCGACGGTCATCGGGGTTGGCCTGCCGCGACACGAGCCCGTCGCGCTCCAACCGGTCGACCAGCTTGCTGGTCGCGCCGACGGTGATGAGCATCGTGTCAGACACGTCCTGCACGCGGGCGGAGCCGGCCCCGGCGGCGATGGCTGAGAGCGACTGGTAGGTCGGCAGGCTGATGCCGGCATCCGCCAAGAGGGAGCGATCAAGAGAGTTCCAGAGCTCGATCTCAGCACGCACCAGTTGGGTGAACATCTCGGTGTAGGTCATGCTCATGGCAACCGCATGCTCAGGAAGTATATTCCCGAGAAGATAAATTTCAGTCGTCGTGATCGTCGTCGAGCAGCATTCCCACGGATGTGGCGCAGGCATCTCCGCGCCACGCCTCCACGCCCTCGCGAATGGCGAAGCCCGCGATCACCAGGCCGGCAAGCGCATCCGCCCACCACCAGCCGAAGGCGCTGTTGAGTAGCAGCCCGACGAGCACCGCAGCCGAGAGGTAGGTGCAGATGAGCGTCTGCTTCGAGTCGGCGACGGCGGTGGCGGAACCGAGCTCGCGGCCGGCCTTCCTCTCGGCGACCGAGAGAAAGGGCATCACGAGCACGCTCAGCGTGGTGATCGCTATGCCGAGCGGGCTGTGCTCCACCTCGACGCGACCGAGGAGCGCGATCGTCGACGAGACAATAACGTAGGCGGCGAGGGCGAAGAAGGCGACGGCGATGACGCGTAGCGTTCCCTTCTCCCACCGTCCTGGATCCTTGCGGGTGAACTGCCAGGCGACGGCCGCCGCCGACAGCACCTCGATCGTGGAGTCGAGGCCGAAGGCCATGAGGGCCGACGACGATGCGAGTGAGCCCGCCGTGAGTGCGACAACCGCCTCCATGAGGTTGTAGATGATCGTGATGGTCACGATGAGTCGGATGCGGCCCTGCAGCACGTGCCGTCGGTCGTGGGTGATCACGAGCACGTGCAGTTCTCGCCGTCGCAGCATCCGGGTTCGACGACCAGCACCACGCGCAGCAGCTCGTCGAGCGCAGGGGCGATGTGCGAATCGGCGAGGCGGTACCAGCTGCGTCGGCCCTCAGGCATGGCCTCGACCAGCCCGCAGCCGCGAAGGCAAGCGAGCTGGTTCGACATCACTTGTCGTGACACCCCGAGGGCATCCGCGAGGTCGGAGGGAAACGCGGGAGCCTCGCGTAGGGCGAGCAGGATGCCGACCCTTGTGGGGTCTCCGAGCGCGTGCCCGAAGCGGGCGAGTGCCGCCGTGTGGCTGGACGTGGCGAGCAGTTCGGTCGGGGCCATGGTCCGATAGTAATCAGTCGGCTGAATTCACGAAAGCCTGAATCAATACTTCTTGCAACGTGGGGGGTCATACTGGGACAAGGCGTTCTTGCGCCCTATCTATCTGCTTCCGCCCAGACCCCGCCTTTGCAGACGCTTTTGCGTGACGCCCAATCGAGCCTCGCGCCTGTCGAACCGCAATCAATGAGGCTGGCTCCGCATGTCTGATCCCCGTGTTCTGAGAACCCGGAAGCACATTCAGGCGACCGTGCGGGAGCTGATCTCGAACGGTGAAGACGACATCTCCATCAGCTCTATCGCCGCGGCGGGCCGGGTCTCGAGGCGCACCATCTATGTGCACTGGGGCACCATCGAAGAACTGGTCGCCGACAGCGTCTTCGAGCCGAACGAGACCCTCGAGCGCGCGGAGTTTCTCAGCACCTATAAGAACCCGCTGCGCCTGCTGCCGGCCATGGTGCGCGAGGTTGTGGAGCAGCGGGGCCAGCGCGACAAGCGGGCAGCTAGCTGAGTCGGCTCGCGAGGTCGAGACTGGCCTGGCGCAGCGCGTCGAGCGTCACCTCGATCGCGCTCCGCCGCGCGGCGCCTGTGCGCACTGCCGCGACGATGTGGCGATCCGCGAGGCCGTCGACGGGGCGCCGAACGACCGTCTCGGCCGTGCCGATCGCGAGCTCGGGCAGGATCGCGACCGACAAGCCCGCACCGACGTGCTGCAGCATGACGCTGTAGCTCGAGAACCGTCCGGCCACCGACGGCTCGAAACCCGCGAGTCGGCACAACCGCGGCACCAGTTCGCCGAGATAGGTGTCGTCGAGGTCGAGTGCCCATCGCTCGCGGGCGAGCTCAGCCAGTGCCACGGCCGTGCTCGTGGCGGCTGGATGCCCGATCGGCAGCACCACCCGCAGGGGGTCGGTAGCGAGCGGGGTCACCACGATCGAGGGCGAGAGCAGCGTGCCGTCCGACTCGTCGACAGTGACGATGAGATCGCAGCGTCCCTGCAGCAGGGCGGTCGTCGACTCGCTCGGCTCGATCTCGAGCAGCTCCACCGTGAGTTCTGGATGCGACGCCGCGAGCGCCCGCACGGCGGGCACCAGGATCGACGAGACCGAGCTGGCGAATCCGCCGACCCGCACCCGTCCCGTAGGCCGCTTGGCGAGATCCGCCAGTTCTGCCTCGATGGAGTCCATGTGGTCACGCAGCTGCCGCGCGCGCTCGACGAGCACTTCGCCGGTCGACGTGAGTTCGAGCCGGCGCCCCACCCGTTCGAAGAGCGGCGTTCCGATCTCCGTCTCGAGAACGGCCAACTGCTGCGACACCGTCGAGGGGCTGACGTGCAATTCGGTGGCCACCGCCCGCACCGTGCCCAACCGCTCAAACACCTCGAGAAGGGTGAGCCGCCACGGGTTGAGGGTCATCCAACTATTGTGCACTTATACCGAACAATATGGATGCCAGAATGCGATGGACGCGCACACCAGTCGAATGATTGAGTCGGGGTATGACTTCCACCCTCCCGACCACCGTCGACACCGAGGCCTCCTTCTGGGCCGATGCCGACAGGCACGTGCTGCGCTACGGCACCAAGTTCGTCCCCGAGATCATCGAGCGGGCCGCGGGCAGCTTCGTCTATACGGAGAGCGGCCGCAAGATCCTCGACTTCACCTCCGGGCAGATGAGCGCCATTCTCGGGCACTCGCACCCGGCGATCATCGCGACCGTGCAGAAGCAGGTCGCCAGCCTCGACCACCTCTACAGCGGCATGCTCTCGCGCCCGGTCGTCGACCTGTCGCGGCGCCTCGCCGACTCGCTGCCCGATCCGCTCAACAAGGTGCTGCTGCTCACGACCGGTGCGGAGTCGAACGAGGCCGCGATCCGCATGGCGAAGCTGGTGACCGGCAAGCACGAGATCGTGTCCTTCGCGCGGTCGTGGCACGGGATGACCCTCGGCGCGGCAGGTGCCACCTACAGCTCGGGTCGCAAGGGATACGGACCGGTCGCCCCGGGCAACATCGCCATCCCGATCCCGAATGCCTACCGTCCCGACTTCGTCGACGCCAGCGGCGCGCTCGACTGGCAGCGCCAGCTCGACGTCGCCTTCCAGCTCGTCGACGCCCAGTCGACGGGCAGCCTCGCAGCCTGCATCATCGAGCCGATCCTCAGCTCCGGCGGCATCATCGAGCTGCCGCTCGGCTACCTGGCGGCGCTGAAGCGCAAGTGCGAAGTACGTGGGATGCTGCTGATCCTCGACGAGGCACAGACCGGCCTCTGCCGCACGGGCGACTGGTACGCCTTCGAGCGCGACGGCGTCACCCCCGACATCATCACGCTGTCGAAGACGCTCGGGGCCGGGCTGCCGCTTGCCGCCGTGATCACGTCGGACGAGATCGAGCAGGCCGCGCATGATCGCGGCTTCCTGTTCTTCACGACCCACGTATCCGACCCGCTCGTCGCGGCCGTCGGCAACACGGTTCTCGACGTGCTCGAGAGTGAGCGCATGGATGAGCGCGTCACCGAACTCGGCGCCGTGCTGCGCACCGGGCTGCTCGCGCTGCAGGACAAGTACGCCGTCGTCGGCGACGTGCGCGGCCGCGGACTGCTGCAGGGCATCGAGCTGGTGCTCGACCGGGAGACGAAGGAGAGCTCGGATGAACTCGGAGTCGGCATCACCGCGCGCTGCCTCGAGCTCGGCCTGCACATGAACATCGTGCAGATGCCCGGCGCCGGAAGCACCTTCCGCATCGCCCCGGCGCTCACGAGCACCGAGGAGGAGCTGGCGCTCGGGCTGGAAATCCTCGATCAGGCGATCGGGGAGGCAGTCGCCTCCTAGAGCGCAGTGTCGACGTAGTCGCTGATCCCGCGGTCGCCGAAGTCGGGTCGGGTGAACTCGTAGTCGCTCGCGAGCAGGGGCGACGAGATCATCAGGTCGGCGCTCGCCACGTTGCAGGCGACCGCCGTGTTCCACACGGCCGCGACCCGCAGCAGGGCCTTAACGTCGGGGTCGTGCGGCTGGGGCTCCAGCGGGTCCCAGAAGAAGATGAGCATGTCGATCGTTCCCTCGGCGATGCGTGCACCGATCTGCTGGTCACCGCCGACCGGGCCGCTGAGAAGGCGGGTCACCGGTAGGCCCAGTTCGTACTCGAGCAAGGTTCCGGTCGTGCCGGTGGCCAGGAGGTGGTGCTGCGAGAGCGTGCCGCGGTTGAAGGCGGCCCAGCGCACGAGCTCAGGCTTCTTGTTGTCGTGGGCGACGAGGGCGATGCGGCGGGCGATGCGTTGCTTCATAGTTCAGTGAAGCGCGTACCTCGGAGGTGCGTCTAGTATCAGGGCTCTGAATTCACCGCTCCGGCATGGGGCGCAGGGTGGAACAAGCTTTCACCTCGCAGCCGGCACCGTCGAGTGAATCCTTCACCGCCTAGAGGAATTGGCAGTCCACTGGATCTCGCTCCGTGACTAGCGAATAGGTCGCAGGGTGCGGCGACGGTCCCCAATGGGCCAATTCCAAGCAGCCACGAGGCGACGGCGGCGGCTTGGCGGTTTCCGGCCTTTGAACAGTGTCGGACTTGCCACATACATTGTGACTACCCCTCACGGTCCGATGCGTTCTTTTCCAACTACGAGGAATTCGATGGCTCCTAAATATCCAAATGATCGACGTCAAGTCGTAGCTGACGCATCGCGCGGTGCTGAATCGCTACTTGCCAGAATGAGAACGGCAGCGTCGGGGCTTCGCGAGGGCGAATCATTAGTCGAGTTTGCAGGTCGCCGAAACCAAGTAGTCGCGCTCGAAGTAAAAGCGATGGTAAATGCAATCGGATCTGCCGACGCTTTTGACGTCATCGATCTGATGCGGCAGAGAGAGATAGTGGCCCAGCGAATGGGCTATCAGGAACAGAAATATGAGGCGACCGCGACGGCTGTAGAAGTAGTCGCGCTGATTCTGCTGGCGCGTGGTGGGCGAGAGCCGGCTGGGCATGTCGAATCGGATGAAGCCCAGCGAAGCATCGAGATTCTTCATGACAGCGCCTCGCGAATACTGACGGCGGGAGTCTTTGCTCTCTTGGCGGAGGGGGATTCTGCATCCGACAATCTTTCGAAGCTAGTCGCCGAGTATCGCGGCGCGGCTCTCACCATACGCAACAGGCAGTATTCCGAGTTCCATGATGAAGTGAATGAGGCGCTGTTCGGTGCAGAGGCGGGTCTTCAACTTGGTCTGGGATTCGCCTACGAGGACTTCGTACTAGTCCGGGAAGCAATCGACAGCCTCTACATCGAAAAAATGGGCAAAGCGATGGACACTATCGCCACCCTCTCGAGCCAGTGGGCTGAGAATAAGACGGCACCTCAAGATGAGGGAGAGCTTGAAAAGGGGCGGGCAGCAGTTTCGTCCGTTTTCGTTACTCCGGGCGATAGAGCATCGTTTTCGGCTGCTCAGGTCGCAGATCGGAGTGGCCTTTCGATACCCGTGGTCAGCTCGGTTCTCGATTTGTTCAGCGTTGACTTCAAGTCAGCAGAACCGGTGGAAGCCGTCATCAGTTTTCTTGAGGGAGAGAATCCATTTGCCGAAGCGTCTCTCGTCGCTGACGGATCAGGAAACTACATACAGCTGGCGCTTCCAATCGGCACAGACTGCCTTCGTCAGGTCGTCGAGCGCGCACTCAAAGGCACGGCCGAATTTCAGCCTTATAACGAGCGTCGCAAGTGGGTCAGTGAGACCATGGCTGTTCGGTACCTCGAGCGCCTGCTTGGCGTGCCCGTCGCAATGGTCGACATGCACTACTTCGCGCCGAAGAAGAACGTAGATCCGGCTTTGCTGGGCGTCGACTGTGTAAAACCGACCTCCGTGGGCCAGGACACCGAAGCTGACGCGCTATTCGTCATCGGGGATGTTGCAGTCTGTGTCGAGGTCAAAGGTTCGTCATTCTCGTCCCCGGTCCGTAAAGGTGACACTGCGAGGGCACGCAGAGACCTGAATGCGACGATCGGCAGCGCCACGTCTCAAGCTCATCGCCTAGAGGATCTGATCAAGACCAACGGTGGGCTTTGGCTCGCGGATAGAACATGGCTCGATCTTTCTGAAGTTCGCGAGATTCGTTCAATTGCAATTTGCTTGGACGACTTGGGACCCCTCGGGACGGCTTTAGACGCATTGGTTCGTGGGGGCATCATCACCGACGACAAGTTTCCGTGGATCGTTTCGCTCTCTGACTTGTCGACCATCGCAGTAATCGTTGATCGACCTTCAGAGTTCCTGCTATACCTTCGCCGTCGGACAGAGCCGAGTACCTCGAGACGATTCAGCGCAGTCGACGAACTGGACCTCTTCATGCTCTTTCTGAACGGAGGACTCTATTTGGAGCCTGATCCAACACTCGTTCATGAACTCAATCCAGCCACCCCGCCCCCGACAACCGCTCAAATCAGATCGTACGAGCGACAAGCGACGGCTGTCCGCGTCGATGTCCACACCGATGCGCTCGATGCTTGGATGGAAAGCAAGGGGCATCCGACTGATCAGCCCAAACCAAGCTTCCGCTCTGCCAGCGGGCTGCTATCACTAGTTGATTTCTTGCACGAGGGCCACAAACCAGGATGGCTTCGGATGGGAGCGGACCTGCTAAACATCGCGTCGAAGGGTCAGATTGACTTCCTGAGAAACATCGAGGCGATTGCGGCCAAGACGCGGACGGACGGAGCTCACCACTCGATGTCGACGGGGTTCGCGGGGGCTTGGGGATTTCCGCTAGTAATTGCCTACACCAAGGAAAGAGGGCTTTCGGTAGTGGAAGCCGCGGCTGGTTTGGAGTCCTATCTAGTGGCGAAGAAGCACCAGATGAGATCTGACCGAGCCCTCGGAATTCTCATGGATGACTCAGGTCGCCCAATTGGAATTCGATACTCGAATGACCCTCCGAGGGAGGACGCAGATCTTGATTCGCTGGTTGCCGAGATGCGGCTGAAGCCCTTGTCGGTGCGCGCGCCAATTCCGCCGTCGGCGTCGCGGACGACAAAGCGTCTCAAATCAAAGAGGACGAGGCGGAGGTAGTTCGGAGCGGAGGGTCTGAACAACCGTGACGAACGACCTCCCTCTTTGAGCCGATAAGGAACGAACGATTCGCTGGAATCAAAATCATGCCTAGTTTGGATCGACTGAAGACCAGGTTCGCGTTACGACGATGTATGTGGGTGGAGCGGGGCTGCCTGCGGCGCGGCGCGCCTTCGCTGAGATCGCGGAGACTCAGCTCGAACCGCCCCATCGGCACGGCCCACGAATCGCGGTCTAGCGCGAAGGGCTACCTGCAGTGGCGATTCGCCGGAACCGGCGCGATGGGGACCCCGCTCGGGTTCTTCTGCAATCGGGTCAACGAAATCGCTCCGCCCAGAAGGGCGGTGAGATTTCGTGGGCCCGGTGGGGCTCGAACCCACGACCCGCGGATTAAAAGTCCGATGCTCTGCCAGCTGAGCTACAGGCCCGTGGATTCCAGCGTAGTGGGTGGGTACCCCTCCCCATCGCGCTCGCGCACACGACGCGCGACGCTATTCCTATGAACGAAACGCTGGATGCCGCAGTCACCGCCGATCAGTTCACGCTGGCGGGCATCGCCCCCGCCCTCACCGCCCGGCTCGCCGCTGCGGTGCGCGAGCGCGGGGCTGCCGCCGTGCACGCCCTCGGGGCAGGGGCCGTCGCCGACTGGACGACCAGTCGCGGGGTCAACGCACTCATCGCGAGCGCCCTCGACGCGGGCGCGACCAAAGAACAGCTCGCCAACGACCTCGAGCTCGTCGCCCAGCTGCAGTCGATGGTGAGCCTCGAGCTCGCCCTGCTCTAGCCGCTACTCGTCGCTCCGCAGGTAGAAGAGCCCCACGGTGGTGCGGGTGTTGGTAGTCGTGTCGTTGGTCGGTTCGTCTGCGCTGTCGAGGCATCCACCCTGTTGTTCGTCGAGGGGTCCCCAGGGGTTGTCGTCCTCTTCGTGGAAGGGCGCATAGGCCTCGAGGGAGGCCCCGTCCGAGTCGAGTTTGACGACCATGCCCGCCGTGAACTTGTCGAGGTCTTTGAGGGCGACGAGCTCCGCCGAGTGGAAGCCGGTCGACGAGGCCTTGCAGTTCTGCAGCACAATGACCCAGTCGTCTGCGCGCAGGTCGTCGACCAGCTGCTGCGTGGCGGACCAAGTGCCGTCGCGTTCCCATGCGCGCTCGGCCACGACGAAGGCGCGCTTCGCGTTCGCATTGGCGGAGGTGCGGTTCGCCTCGGCCGGATGCGCGGTGCCGCCCGAGAGCAGTGACTCGGCAGAGAGCGTCTCGAGCCGAGACTCGTCGAGCGAGTTCGGCTGCACCCCGGTGGGGTAGCAGCCGGCGAGCAGCAGAACGGCGACGGCTATCAGTGCGACTCTCATGCCACCAACCTACGCGGGGTACCGTAAAGAGGTGTCTGATCAATTCCACAAGCCGACCCAGTACTCGAACGAGAAGTTCGACGAGTTCGTGGGCGGCGACGATCCGGCGCAGATCATGCGCCTCGCGCACGACACGGCCTCGGCCCTCGTCAACCGGGCACGGGACACGGATGACGAGGCCGTCATCGACCGCCTCGTCGCCTACACCGACGAGCACGGCCTCGATGCCGTCGCCGAGCTCTGGGGCCGCAGCAGCCCGCGCAGCCTGCCGGGCGCGCTCTGGCGCATCTACCTCGTGCGCCTGCTCATCAGGCAGGATGCGGAGGGCACGAGCTACATCTTCCAGCGCGGCGCCGAGGTGCTGACCACGATCGACACCGTCGTCGCTGGCGCACCACTGCCAACCGGCCCCGACGAGATCACCGCGCTCGCCGACCAGATTCTGCGCGGCCTGTTTCGCGGCGACTTCGCGGTGGCGCTCGATCGCGCCGCTGCCTTCTGCCGGGTCACGGCGGCGGGGTGCACGAGCATCGCCGATGACGCCGACGTCACCGACTCCGACCGGGCCACGGAGCTGACGACACGGGCCCTGCGTTTCACCCAGCTGGCGGAGGAGTTCGCGGCCTGCGCCAGGATGCACCGGGCCGGCTCATTGGAATAGCCCAGCCATCCAATGGTTAAAATAGCTGTGCCGGGCCGCAGTAACCCCGGGCTCCACTATTAGCCGCTTCGAGCGGCCATGCGCCGAGAGGCGTTCTGCGGCCCGGCACTATCTCCGCGCTCAGCCGTTCGAGCCATTGTCAATAGGCCAAGCGATTCGGGCTCCTGCCACGAAGAACTGACATGCTTACCCTCATGTCCACCTCGGAGCAGAGTCAGGAGTCCGGGCCTGTGAACGCAGAGACCCCAGACGACTTGCTCGCTCTCGTCGCCGACGGTGACCAGCGTGCTTTCGCGCGCCTCTACGACGCGATGGCGCCCCGGGTGCTCGGGCTCGTGCGTCGCGTGCTGCGCGACCCCGCCCAGTCGGAGGAGGTCACGCAAGAGATCTTCCTCGAGATCTGGCAGAGCGCGACGAAGTTCGACCAGGTCAAGGGATCGGCCACGACGTGGATCATGACCATGACCCACCGCCGCGCCGTCGACCGGGTGCGCTCGGCGCAGTCGTCGCGCGACCGCGACACGAAGGTCGGCATCCGCGACTTCACGCCCGACTACGACAACGTCGCCGAGAGCGTCGAGGTCACCATCGAGCACGAGCGGGTCAAGGTGGCCATGAGCCGCCTCACCGACCTGCAGCGCCAGGCGGTGACACTTGCCTACTACGGCGGCTACAGTCACACCGAGGTAGCAGAGATGCTGCACATTCCGGTGGGCACCATCAAGACCAGACTGCGCGACGGAATGATCCGACTGAGAGACGAACTGGGGGTGGCATCATGACAAAGGGAGACAACCTGTCTGGGGCCCACGCCCTCGACGCACTGACCGCCGAAGAGCGCGAGACCCACGAAGCTGCGCTGAGCGGCTCGCAAGAGGCACGCAACGAGGCCACCGAACTGCAGGACACCGCAGTGCTCCTCGGCCTCGCCGTCGCCCCGGTGACCCCGAGCGCAGACCTCCGCGCCCGCCTGCTCGCGCAGGTAGCCGTTACTCCGCAGCTTCCCAGAATCGAAGTGGATGCCGTGGTCGGCCCCGCAGAAACCCGCGCCCGGCTGCGCTGGTCGCGTCCGGCCACGGCTCTCGTGTCGGCCGCTGCAGCCATCGCGCTCATCGTCGGCGGCATCGCGGTGGGAACAACCTCACTGCACCCCGAGCCCTCGTACCA
>FSTY01000149.1_pt1 | contig 16130 bp, 9 predicted proteins | sample 1637021 | NCBI WGS metagenome assembly FSTY01 (sample SAMEA3914818, study PRJEB12502) | metagenome | biome: forest; material: soil | place: Canada | collected 2010-06-26 | depth 0.1 m
CTTGCCGAGCACGGTGAGCTCGACGTTGGCTACCAGCTTGGCGAAGGTCTCGGCAAACCAGTCGGCCTGCTCCTGGGTGATCGTCACGGGGTTCCTCTTCTACGGGGTGGTGGGGGTCACATATTGCGAGCAGGAATACGGGCCGTTGAACTGGCCCGAGTAGGTGTAGGTACCGCCGCCGCCCGCATCGAAGGCGACGGTGTACTTGACGTTCGAGATCTTGTACGTGCCTGCGGCCACGACGGGGTTGGGGCCGGGAACCACCGTGCCGAACAGATCCAAGGCGGAAGAGAAGGCGCGGAACTCCGAGACGACGACCGTCGGGGGCTGAGGCGCACTGGTGCCGTAGCTGCCGGCGATCGCCGGAGACGGGGTCGCTCCATAGGTGCACACGGGAGCGGTCTTGCTTGTCACCGAGTACTGGTACACCTGTGTCGAGCTGAACGGGAGCACCGGGAAAGGCGCACCGCAGACAGTGGCGTCTTCCTTGAGGCAGAAGGTCACTGTGACGCTGGTGTCCGTGCCGTAGCCGCTAGACGCCGTCGTGGAGTTGAAATCGCCGCTCGCCTCGTCGGGGCCCTGAATGTTGCTGACCAGGAAACTACCATTGCCCTGATCGGTGACCTTGTAGCTCCAGCCGGCGGGCATGACCGGCGCACGGAACGGACGAATCGACCCGACGTTCTCCTCGTCGATGCCAAAGCCGTTCGAGACGCAGATCTTGACGTTGTACTTCTTGTTCGCGGTCGGAACGCTGATGCTCGACGCGTCGGTCGAGACGCTGCCGCCGCTGCCGACATTGAGACTGCCGTCAGAGTTCACCGTGCAGCTCGGCGCGCTGCCCGTGGCGAGCGACGCGATGTAGCGCACGTCGAGGGCCCCCGAGCCGGCGAAGCGGTCGTCGAATAACGCGCCTGTCACCGACAGCGTCGTCTCGTTCACTATCCCAAGCGTGCCGACGCCGGTGATCGCCGGCTTGCCGATGACGGTGACGTTCTCAGTGCTGCTGCTCGGCGTAAGGCCGACACCGGGCGGCACGTCGACGACGCTGATCGGGGTGACGGTGATCGTCCGGGCGCCGATTCCCAGTGAGAAGGTGGTCTCGGTCACGCCGGATCCGTCGCGCGAGACCTCGTCGCTATAGCCGGTCGCCGAGATGACGAACTTGGTGATGCTCGAGTCTGTGTCGCTGATCGTCAGGGTCACGCCGCCGGCGTCATCCGTCGCAACCGGTGGGTAGGTCGCCACCGCTGAAAGCGATGGCGATGTCGGCGGGCGGTACGACCAGGCCTCCGGCAGGTCTGCCGAGCTGATCGAGTCGCCGACGCTGTTGTCGGCGAAGGCCGAGTAGTTGCGCTTGTCACCGTTCGTCAGCCCGGTGATCTCGTCGCAGACGCCCTGGGTGGTGCAGTGCGACACGACCGAGGTGCCGTGGTAGATGGTGAAGCCGGTGATCGGCGGGTAGGCGGAGACCGCCTGGCCGGGGTTGACCGAGAGGCCGATGGTGCCGTCGCCGTAGCTGATCTGGCTGAGCGAGCTCGGGGCCTTCGGCAGCCCCTGGAAGTCGAAGAGCAGCGTGCCGTTGCGGTCATCCGAGCTGGGGCGACCCGACGGGTCCTTGACGACGAAGGATGCGGTGCACTTGCCGCCCGGCGCCTCCTCGGTGTACGAGATGCGGATCGTGTTGCCGTCGGCGACCTCCATCGAGATGCCGGTGCACGAGGCGGGCACGCTCACCGAGCTCAGCGTGAGCGGAGTGCGGTAGACGTTGACCTCGCCGGGGATGCCGATGACCTTGATGGTGCAGGTCGCATCCGTCTGTTTGCAGTTCTTGGTGGCTGTGCCGCCCTTGGGAAGCTCGGCCGGCTGCGGTCCCACCTTGAGCGAGAGCGCTGCGGACGCGACATCGGGATGGCTACTGAGGCTGACGCGCACGGTGTCCTCGCGGCCGGGCGTCGCGGTGTCGAGCGCGTAGAGGGTGATCTCGTGACCATTCGGCACGACAGAGAACTGGTCGCCCGTGTAGTTGATGACGAACTCGAGGCTGTCGTCGTCTTCTTTGCCAGCCCAGTCGACCATGTTGAGCAGGTCATAGGTGACCTCGGGCGCCGCCGGGCTGTGGGTGACCGCGGCAGAGCGCATGATCGGCAGCGGAATCTCGGGAATGATCGAGATCGGCACGATGAGCACCGTGTAGTTGTCCTGCCCGGCGAGTCGGGCGGGCACAGCGCAGTAGTCGACCCAGGGGCTGCCCGCCCCGGCCGTATAGGTGATCGAGGTGCCGCTCTTGACCTCACAGGTCGCGTCGGCGCGCTTGCCCGCCGACTTCACCTTGTCGGCGTCAATCTGCAACGACTCGCCCGAGGGCAGGGTGACGAGGTCGGCGAGGTCGAAGCTGCGGCTCGTGCTCTCGTCGACCTCCTGCGGCGGGGTGCCGCTCTTCAGCGCGAGGATGACCTGATTCTTACCCGGGATGCGCAAGAACCCGAAGGTCGAGACCTCAACCCCGAGCACGTTCGTGCCCGTGAGCTTGAACGGAACTACGACGCTCTCGTCGGGCAGTGCGCCCGAGATCTTCCAGCCCTGCGACGTGAAGCCCTGCTTCTCGTCCCACAGGCTGAGCGTGAGGTCGCTGATGCTGCCCGAGTTCCAGGTGACCTTGCCCGAGACGACGTCGATGCCGCTCGAGAACGCCGAGCGGTCTTCGATCGTCAGGTAGGTGTCGGCCACGCGCGGGTGGTCGGGAACGGTCTCGCGCACGACCTTCATGACGATGAGGCCGATGCCGCTGTCGCCGGTCGAGTTGGTGACCGTGTAGAAGAACGAACGGGTGCCGAGAATCTCGCCCGCGGTCAGCGTGACAACGCCATCCTCGGTCAGGCCGATGAGGGCGGCGAGCTCGTCGTACTCCGCCGTGCCGGCCGGGGCGTCGGGAACAACGTCGGTGATCTCGAGCTTCTTGCCCGCGGGGTCGATGTCGTTGGCGGCGGGTTGCACTGAGACCTTGTTGTCAGCGCCGGCCTGCACTTCCACATAGTCGCTGTAGGTGACCGGACTGGGGTCGGACTCCTGGTCGATGACCCCGACCCGCACGAAGGCGGTGCCCGTCTCACCGAACTGGTCGACGACCTGGTACTCGAACTCCACCGGGCCCGAGAAGCCGGGCACGCTCGTGTAGACCACGGCGGCACCGTTGGCCGCGATCGTCGCCGAGCCGCTCTCGGGCTGCGAGACGATGCGGTCGAGGGCGACCGAGTCACCGTCGGGATCGACGCCGAAGCTGTCGAAGGGAATGCTCACCGTCGATCCGGCGAGCACCCGGCCCACGAGCGTGTGCGGCTCGGGCGCGCGGTTCTCGCCCGCGGGGATCACCGTGATGCGAATGGTCGCCTGGGCCGAGACCTCGGGAGATCCGGCCGAGTAGACGGTATAGACGGCCTGGTAGTCGCCCGGGGTCGTTGGCGCGAGGAGGCGCACCTGCGAGCCGGACACGAAGGCGAGGCCCTCTTTCGCGTCATAGATCAGGCCGTCGGGATTGAGGATGAGGCTGTTGCCATCGGGCGCGAGGTCGTTCTCGAGCACCGGGATGTCGATCTGCGACCCAGCGCGAACCGTCAGCGCGTCGGCCACCGCGATCGGAGCCTGGGGCTCGGCGAGCGGCAGCAGGATCACCGTGGCCTGGCCCTGCGCTGTCTGCAGTGCGTTGCCCGTGCCGTCGGTCACGGTGTACTTGACGGTGCCGAGCACTCCGGCCTGGCCGTCGAGGGTCATGCCCTTGACGCGCAGCAGCTGCTGGTTGACGACAGCGACATCCAAGGACGCCCCGTTGAGAGCGGTTGGCAGGGCCTCGGTGAGAAGCAGCACCTTGTTCGACGGGTTGTTGACCGAGGGGAAGACGTCGATGGTCGCGTCAGCCTTGGGCCGAACGAACACGGTGATGGGCGAGGCGGTGAGCTGCTGTGACCCCGGCGCGAGCACCTGAACGCGCACTGTTCCGATGACCTCGGTCAGGTCGTCCTGCACCGTGTAGCTGACGAAGTAGTTGCCCTCGGCCGGCGCGGTGAAGGTGAAGGATGCACCGCCGTTGTCGACGGTCGTGACCGAGCCGTCCTCCTGCTCGGTCTTGGCCGTGACGATGAAGAAGGAGCCGGCGACCCCGGAGATGTGCTTGCCCGGCGCGATCGTCAGCAGCTCCCCGACCGTTCCGGTGATGGCGAAGGGCTCGACGGTCATCGACGGGGTGGCGGTGACCTCGACGGTCAGCGCCTTCTCTGCGACCGCGCCGCGGATGTCGGCGATGCGCACGGTGAGCTCGGTGCTGCCGGACGAGAGGGAGGCATCGGGATGCTGGAAGAGCACGGTGCCGTCGGGAGTGGTGGCGACGCTGCCGATCTCGCCGAGGTTGGTCGCCGACGCGAGGTAGATGGGGTCGCCCTCCGGGTCGACCCAGCCGCGCAGCACCTCGGCGCTGGCAGAGCGGCCGGGCTGCACCTGCAGCACCGGCCAGTCGCGGGTGCACTCGGCAACGCCGCACCAGACCGGCGCGGTGTTGACGTTATCGCCGAAGACCGTGAGCGTGACTGTCGCCGGCTTGACCGACTTGAGGCCGTCGGTCTGGGTGCCGTCGGTGACGAAGTACTGGAAGGTCGCGGTGCCCGCGGCTCCCGGCGCCACCTGGATGGCGAGGTCTTGGGAGTTGTTGGTGACGGTCACGGTGCCGAAAGAGGCATCCGGTCCTGCAATCGACGTCGGGTCGATGGTGAGGATGTCCTCGTTGGGGTCGTGGTCGTTCAGCAGCACTGGCAGGCTGACGAGCTGCCCGGCGCGCACGCCGAACTGGTCGTCCTCGGCGACGGGGGGCTTGCGCTCGGTGATGACCGAGGCCTGCTCCTCTTCATCGTCAGTGTCGTCGTCGGCCGCGGCTGCGATCGCCCAGTCCTGCGACGAGGGCACGAGGGCTCCGTCGGGAACCGTCCAGACCCAGCCGCTCTCGGTGTCGTTGAGGATCATGCGCGAGTTGTTGCTGCGCAGCACCGGAACGGGCTCAGCGCCCAGTTGCTGGCCGCCGTAGTCGAGGTCGGACTCGCCGTCGGCGCTGCTCCAGAGCACGCCGGCGTCGCCGTTCTCGCTGAGCCAGGCCGCATAGATGTCGCCGTCGTGCTCGGCGGGGGCGGCCGGAATTCCGATCGCGCCGTCCTGCTCGTACTCGGTGGTGGTAGAACGGTCGCTGAGGTCGACCGAGAGCAGTCCTGTGCGGCTCGCGACGTAGACGACGGAGTGGGCGGACGAGGGCTGCTGCAGCACCGCGTCATCGGCGAACTCCGTGTCGACCGGTTCCGATCCGGCGACCCAGAGTGCTGACCCGTCGGCAGAAAGCAGCACCCAGGTCGAGCCGACCACCGTCAGCCCCGTGCCCTCGTCGTCGGGGGCGTTGGGCACGTCTTGGAAGCCGAGCTCATCACCGGTGTTGAGGTCGTAGCTGAGAACAGCACCCTCGGCGATCGAGTAGGCGTAGAGCACGCCGTTGACGCCGATTGCTATCGAGTCCGCGGCGTAAACACGCGGGGTTGCGTCCGGCTGCGCGTTGGCAGCGGCATAGGGGTCGATGCCCTGGGTCGTCGCCTCGGCGCCATCGTCGATGCGGGCGGCGAATACATGGCCGTTGTCAGTGAGGTAGCCGACGAAGGGACCGGTGGAGATGACGTGGGCCGTGCCCTGCGGCGTCTCACTCAGTTCGGCGGCGTCGCTCGTGAAGTCCTGGGGGCGGGCCGCATCGACATCGACGATGCGGGCGTTGCGCTCCATGAGCAGCAGCGCGGTGGTCGCTGTCTGCAGCAGCTCGCTGGGGTTCTGCGCGTCTTTGACAGTGTCGATCTCGCCGAGATCCGTGTTGATGCGCGCGTAGCGGTCTCCGTCGCCCGCCTGCAATGCCCAGACGGCGCTGTCGTTGACGGGCGTCTGGGCCACGTCGAAGCCGTCGGCGACGATGGCCACCGTCGCGATGACAGCCGCGATCGCGGTGATCGAGGCCGCCTTGATGACGGACGAGCGACGGATGGCCATGATTACATCTTCCCGATCACGACAGCGGCCACGATGGCCGCGCCGGCGAGCAGCACGATCACGGCTGCGCCGACGATGAGCCCGACGAGCGCCTTCGACCGCTTGGGACCGGTTTCAAGATCGCGCAGGAATGTCTCGTCACCGACCTGCCGGGCTACCACGGGCTGCTGCGGACGCACCCGGCTCGACTCGTGCACGACGGTGGTCACGACGGGTCCCCGCGCCTCGGTGTTGTTGAAGTTGACCTCGTCGGACGCCGCGGTCCAGTTGTCGGCCGCCACCTCCAGCGCGGTGGGCATGAGTCCAAGCTCGTACTGCACGTACTGCAGCTCTGTGGCAAGTTCGAGCATGGTCGCCTGGCGCTGGCGCGGGTCGCGGTTCATCGACTTGGCGAGAACCTGCTGAAGGCGCTCCGGCACATCCTCGCGGTCGACGCGGGTGTACTTGGCGCGCGAGATGCGGGCGGCGAGCATCTCGGAGCCGTTGCGGCCGCTACCCTCCACCTCGAAGGGGGTGCGCCCTGCGAGCAGGGTATAGAGGGTGGCGCCGAGTCCCCAGACCTCGGTCGAGACCGAGCCCGTGATGCGCTTCTCGACGACCTCGGGCGCGCTCCACGGCACGGACATGGCGAACAGCTGCTCGCCGCTGGTCGCCGCAACCGAGCTGGCGACTGAGGTCGCGATGCCGAAGTCGGCGAGCACCGGTGTGCCGAAACTGTTGATGAGCAGGTTCGAGGGCTTGATATCGCGGTGGAACAGCCCGGCGCGGTGGGCGGTCTCGAGCGCGCTGGCAATCTTCACGCCGGTCGCGAGCACCTCGGCCACGGGAATCTTCTCGGTGCGGTAGCGCGAGGCATACCCGGTGGGGCAGAGCTCCATGACGATGTAGGGACGCCCGTCAGCCGAGACCGAGGCGTCGTAGACCGTGAGGATCGAGGGATGCGCGCTCAGCCTGGCCATCACATCCGCCTCGGCATTGAACATGCGCCGCACATCGTCGTCGACGACCGACTGCAGCAGCACTTTGACGGCGACGGAGCGACGCGGCTGGTTCTGCTCGAACTGGAACACGTCGGCGAAACCGCCCACACCGAGGGGGCGCACGTAGCTGTATCCGGCAAGCACGGGCGGGGTGCCGGGCAGGCTTTTAGACACAGGTGTCTCCTCGGACATTGACAAGGTGGCGAGCGGGCTGTGCTCGACGTTCGGCGTCTCGGGTAGAGCCTAGAAAGACATGTCTTTCTGCTGCCGTTCCGCCAACTATATCCGAGCGTGGCTCAGGTCAAGAGCCCACGAGTAGGGGACAACTACCCATGCCCGAGCGATCGGCTACTCGTCGTCAACCACCGAGATGCTCAGGGCGAGCTCGTCGATGGTCGGCTGCAGCTCGAGCAGCAGGGGAATGTTGAAATTGGAGGCGATGACGACGATGTCGAGGCCGTCGGCACGCCAGGCGTACTGGAAGATCGCGGCAATGTCGTGACTGGGTTCCCCGATGTCGGCGTACCGAAGTGCGCGCACCCCCCGGCCGATCTGCGAGTCGAGATACTCGATCTCTGGGGGGCGCGTGGCAGTGGGGTCATCTACGCCGGCCAGAGTCTCAATACTCACGTCGCGATTGGAGGGAGCAGAGATGACGCTCACGAAGAAGATGAAGGTGCCCGGGTCGGCGAGATAGACGAACCTGCTCTCCTCGGCCGGGCGGTCCCGCGATATTGCGCGCAGCGACGTGCTGAGCCATCGGGCGGTGTCGTCGTCGAGCTCGTACGCCTCGGCCAGCAGGCGCGCTGTCGTCTCGGTCCAGATGTCGATATCGGCGAAACCCTGCCACGGCCAGGACTCCGGTATGTACAGCCAAGAATCGCGGTCGAAGTCGACCTTGACGGTGTTCATGCGGTCTCACTCCCGGGGTAGTCCCACACCACTGACTGCAGCATGGCGTCAACGAGCGTCGTCAGTGCCTCAACGATGGGGGCGTAGTCCTCCGTCGTCTCGCCCGTAACGCTGAAGGTGGCGAGGAACAACTCGTTGGCTGTCTGTGGAATCAACCACGTGTAGGTCATTGTGAAGAGCCGCGCAATGCTGACGGGGTCTTTCGTAAGACCGGCTCGGTGATCCGTCGTCTCGCGCACGGCGGTGCCTGCCGACGTCTCTACCAGCGAGGAACCGGGAATAGAGGCGCTGATCGACTTCAACACCTCAGCCGGTCCCACCGACCAGGTCTGCGGTGCCGCGTTGCGGCTGATCACAATTCCTGCCGAGACGGGAACCATCCACGGAGTGCCAATAGGGAAGATCAGGTCAATGCCGCCGCTTTCGCGCGCGGACGCTGCCGCGTCGCGGATACTGGCCTCGACTCGCGACCGCCGTGGACCGTACTTGTCCATCGGGGCACCCGCGAACTGGGCATCGAGCAGCTCGCCGATGGCGGCCTCTGTTCCATCGCCCACGGGGATGCGAATCCAGGCCGGCGGCAGGATGATTCGATACGAACGAGGAGATTCAGACATCGGACTCGACCACCTTCGCTCGCGGAGTTGTTGTGATCTCGGTGCGCCAGGCCTCCGGCAGCACTCGCAGTGCGCCAAGCAGGGCACGGAGCAGAAGGAGCAGGAACGCAACGGCGAACACGGGCACCGCCCACACCGCCACGGGATAGGTGTCCGCGCTCTTGTCGAAGAAGGCCGCGGCCAGCACCGGAGACCAGCCGAGCTCGAACAGCACTACCAGGGTGAGGAGGCTGCGTCGGATTGCAAAGACCCTCTTGAGGGGAAGGGGAATCGTATAGACCGAGAGGAACAGCGCAGCCGCCGCGGGAAGGAAGATCAGCCAAGCGAAGTAGGGGAACGCCGGGTACCCCGGCACGTGCCCGATGATTCCGCCTTGCTCTTGCGTCGGATAGACGCCGGACACCAGTCCGAGAATGCCGGCTACCGGTATTGGACCCAGCCCGACGACCACGAAGAAAATAGTGGATGCGGTGAAGACGATCCGTGTCACCCGCTCTGCACGCGTGCGGCGGGCAACCCGGACCTTCTTTGTTTCTACCAATTCGACCCGACCCGCCACGTGGCGGAGTCGTTGACACCCTCCCACCAGTCGCCGATGCCGTCGATTCCATCACCGATCGCATCGATGCCCGTGCCGTTGAAGGCGTCGGTCAGCTGCTGGTTGTACTCAAGGCCGTAGCCGGCCGCGTCCTGGAGGCCGCCGGCAATGTTCATCACCTGGAGCGCTCCGACCTGCAGTTGACCGAGGCTCACGAGTGCGCCATCGAGCAGACCGCCGCTTCCCGCCTTCGCGTTGTTGAGAATCCGCAACGCGATGGCGTTCTCCTTGCCGCCCTGGAGGAGAATCTCAAGCCCCCAGTCCAGCTTGCCGAGCATGGTGGTGCGCGACGGAAGCACGCCGGCGAAACTGCCGTTGATGACTCGCAGCGGGTTCTTCGACCCGGCCTGCGACGTGACGTTCACAATTCGGGTGACCTTGAGTGCGGCCATCGTGCCCTTGAGGGCACCGCCGACGATTGCACCGACACCGAGCGTGGCGAAGGCCAGAAGATCGAGCCCGAACTCTATCCACGAGCCCGCGCCGGTGAGGGCGAGTATCAGGCTCAGCAATGCCGCTGCCCCCGCAAAGATCAACGCGAAGGGGGCAAGGACCGGGAAGAAGAGGCTCAGAACACCGAGAATCGTGGAGATGATGCTGAGAACGTTCTTGAGGATCTTGATCCACTCGGCGTTCTCTTGCACCCAGCCCGAGAAGTCATCCCACGGTGAGTCCTTGAGCCCGTCCGTGTCGATGGCCTGGCCGATGCTGGTGGACGCGACGTTCGCCGCCGTATCGCGATCTGTGACGGCCTGCTGATACACCTGGCGCGCGTAGTAGAGCGATGAGGCCGCATCGCTCACGGCCTCCTCCCACTGGCGAATGTGCGCCTGGGCCCGCAGCTTCTCCGTCTCGTCGGTGGCGGCATCCCGCTCGTCCTCGTAGTAGCTGACCCAGTAGTTGCCGGTAGCGATGTCACCCTCCGCGGTATCGCGGATCGACACTGCGCTGTTGGCCAGGGTCTTCGCCGACGACAGCGCCGAGGAATACGTGGTGAGCGAGGAGCCGGCAGTCGAGTACCGGTAGTGCAAGCGGTCAAGCCGGTCGGCAACGTCGGTCGAGTTCTTGATGAGGGCGTCGACCGCCTCGCTCTGCCCCGCGGTCGTATTCGACACCAGTCGGCGAATCTCCTTGGCGGCATCGCTAATCGCCGTCGCCGTCTGCGTGTACTTGTTCGCGTAGGTGCTGACAATGGTGGCGCTGCCGCTCAGCGGCGCGATCTGTTCAGGTGTGGGTAGCGACATGATCAGCTCCCCTCGCCCGCGAGTGCCTTGGCGAGCTCGACGTCGACGGACTCGAAAGCATCGGCGATAGAAATGGCACTGCCCTTGAGCGTCTCAAGCTGCTTGACGAGCTCAGCCCGGCGGTCGTCCCAGGTGTCGGCGAAGTCAGTGATCGTCGACGAGAGGCCGGGGTGCCCGACATTGCTGGCCAGCGTCGCGCTCGTCGCGGCCGCCGTGCTCAAGGTGTCATGCACCGTGAGCAAATTCTCGGAAAGGGAGCGGATGGTCGTGGTGTCGACTTGGAGGTGATCGATGGCCATGCGAGTCCTTAGGTCTGTGAACGGGGTGAGGCACCCGTGGCCCCGCGCCGGAGATCTCCGGCCGAGGCCACGGGTTACTACGAGAATTAGCCGCTGATTGCCTTGCCGAGCTCGTTGTCGACGTTCGCAAGAGCGTCGGTCGCGCTCGTGAGGAAGGAGCTCATGCCGTCGAGGCCAGCTACCGCCTGGGTCACACCGGTCGTGAACGACTGGTAGGAAGTCTGGAATGCGCCTGAGGCCGAGTCCGTCTGGAAGCCGTTGGACACGAGGTTGTCAACAACCGTCTGCAGCTCGGTGAGCTTGGCGTTGAGGTCTTCCTTGCCCGTGATCAAGCGTCCAGCAACATCGGTCAAGTCGCCGTAGGTCACGTTTACGTTAACCACTGAGGATCCTTTCGTGGAGATACGGGACACCGACTGACGTCCACGGTAATCAAGGTATACGACTCATGCTCAGTTGCGCACCACTTTGTCTACTCCAGTAACGGAAGCTGAACACGCACCGCCTTGCCCTTGGCAACATACATGCCCCGGCCCGCCGGGAATTCCGCGCGGTTGGCCCGAGGAAGCGGCGTCTTGAGGAGGATGTCACCCTCCATCGTGTCGGGCTGCAGCAGCAATCCGCGGCGAGCGTTCTTCATCTCGGTGAGCATCGGCCACGCGCCGCTCCACGACGACGTCTCCCCCTCGGCGAGCAGGAAGTTGTCGCTGCGCTTCACCTGCTTGATGAGGTCGACGATCGGCGCATCGGCCGGAGTCTGCAGGAAGTCGATGAGATTCTCGACGACGACGACAATCCGCTCCTTCGTCGCGGGATCGGAAACCATTGCCGAGAGCTCCTTCGCCAGGTTCGCAGCGTCCTCGATCGTCACTGCGGCCTGCTTCCAGCCCTTCTCTGCGCCAAAGCCCGAACGCGCATTGCCGAGGTAGTAGAACTTGGCCTTCGGGTCGAAGCGGCGCAGGGAGGCCGTGATCGCGCGCAGCGCCGTGCTGCGCCCGCTCACCGGCGGGCCGGAGAGCATGAGGGTGCCGCTCGCCTCGAAGCCGATTGCCTCAAGCGCCTCGTCGCCGATGCCGAGCGCCGGCAGACCGGCGACCTGGTCAGGCAGCTCGCTCGCGAGGTATTCCTTCGGCAGGGAGCTCACCGGCGGCACCACCGTGGTCGTACCGGCCAGCGTCTCGGCGAGGGCCTGGATCGCCGCGGACTGATCGGATGACGTCGAGGTAGTCGGTGTCGACGATCCAAGGATCGCGATCTGCGTCTCCATCCCGTCCACGATCGCGCGCCCCGGTGCCGACTTGCCACTGAGGATGTCGTTGGGCACATCGAGCATCGAGTACGCGGTGTCGTCCGTCAGCCGCAGCACTACGCGGCGCTGCACGCTCGAGCTCACCGACGAGGGAACCGCTCCGTAGCGGTCCGCCGTGAACGCCACGTGGATGCCCAGCTGCCGCCCACCGGAGAGGATGTCCTTGAACACGTCGTACCAGACGGTGCGTCCCAGCGTCACCTCCCAGTCCTCGCGGAAGGAGGGGAAGCCGTCAATGAGCAGCAGGATCCGCTGCTCATCGGGCTTGTTCGCCAGAGTGCGGTACTCGACGATGCTCGACGCGCTCACTTCGGCGAAGCGACGCGCGCGCGACTCGAGCTCCGACCTCAACAGCCGGAACAGCCGGATGATGCGCTCGGTGTCGTCGCCGGTGATCACCGAACCGACATGGGGAAGAGCTTCGAGCATGCGCAGGCTGCCCGCGCCGAAGTCGAAGGCATAGACCGCGGTGGGACCGCCGTCGCTGGTGTCGGCCGCTCCGATGGCGAGCGTGCGCAGCACGACGCTCTTGCCGGAGCCTCCGGTGCCGTAGATCGCGATGTGGCCGTCGATGTCGGGCTGGAAGTAGACCGGGCTCTGCTTCTGCTGGGTGGGCAGGTCGCTCATGCCCAGCGGGATCCTCGCGTCGTCTCTCGTGTACAGCTGTGCAAGGTCGCACAGCGGGGGCAGCTCGTCGAGCCACGGCCGGCGCGGGGCCGGAATCGCCGCATGCGCGGAGGCCGTCACGATGGACGTCACGAGACGCTGCTGATCGGTCGCCCCGAGATCGCGTTCCTCGTCCTCGCCCGTGATCGCGCGCGGGTCCTGCCAGCTGGTCTCGCCGCCGAAGCGCAACTCGGCGATCTCGACCTCGGTCTTCTCGGCGACCCGGGACGTCCATCCGCCGGCATAGCCGGACTGGAACTGCATGAGGCGGCCCGGACCGGTCTTGGCGATACCGCGTCCGGGAATCGATGGGTCGAAGTGCGCGGCGTCCTTGATGCCGATGACGTCGTTGCTGTCGGACTCATCGGCCATGCGCAGCGCGACGCGGAGGTTGGTATTCGCCCGCAGGTTGTCTTTGATGACGCCAGCAGGACGCTGCGTCGCCATGATGAGGTGGATGCCGAGCGAGCGGCCACGCTGGGCGATGTCAACGACGCCGTCAACGAACGCCGGAACCTCGTTTGCGAGGGCAGCGAACTCGTCGATGACGAGCACGAGGGCCGGCGGAGCCTCGGGATCGCCGCGCTTCTCGAGCTCGATGAGGTCCTTGGCCTTCTTCCGGTTGAGCAGGTGCTCCCGGTAGTGCAGTTCGGCGCGAAGGCTCGTCAGGGCGCGACGTACGAGGTGAGGGCTGAGATCGGTGACCAGGCCGACCGTGTGCGGCAGGTTCACGCAGTCGGCGAACGCCGATCCGCCCTTGTAGTCGACGAATAGGAAGGTCACCCGGTCGGGGCTGTACTCGGCAGCCATACCGAGAACCCAGGCCTGCAAGAACTCGCTCTTACCGGCGCCTGTTGTTCCGCCAACGAGCGCGTGCGGGCCCTGGGAGCGCAAGTCGAGGTGCATCGCGTCGATGCCCGCGGATCCGACAGTGGCTCGCAGCATTCCCGCACGCTTCGCCTTCGGCTTGGCGCCGGGTGTGCGGTCGTGAATGGACTCGTTCTGGCGCCAGCGGTCCACGACGGCGTCGCCCTCTTCGAACACGTCGTGCCCGAGCAGCGTGGTCATCGACACCGAGCGCGGCAGGTCACTGGAGTCGGCGATGAGGGCGCCAGCGTCAATGACGGGAGCGAGGCGGCGAGCGAAGTGCAGCGCGGTCGCTCGGTCGACGACCTCGGTCGCGACATCGGTGATCGTCTCGCCGAGGCGGACGAACGCGACAGTCGCGTCCGCCGACCCGGGCGCGACCGTGATGTAGGTTCGGCAGACGGCCGGCAGGGACGCGACGTCTGGCGCGATCCAAATGGGGAAGACTCCCGCGTCTGCGCCGCTCTCTGCGAGCTGAACGAGGCGGGCACGGTCAGCGGCCACGTCGTCGGAGATCACCACGATGATGGCGGGGATGGGCGACTTGGTGCCCTCGACCGTGTCGCCGCGGCCGACATCGGCGCCCCGCTCGAGCGCCGCATTGCCCTGCTCGAATGCGCCACGACGAGTGGCCTTCGCCTTCGCAAGACGCTGGGTGACGACCTCTTCGAGCGCAGAGAGCAGGGTGTTGGCACTCGACGCGCTGTCGGCGAGGTGGCCACCAGGAATGGGACTCTGCGGCGACGAGGTATGCGGCAGCCACTTCAGCCAGTCGAGTTCTTGGGACCACTGCGGGGTGACGAGGCCGGCCACGACCAGTTCGGCCGGCGAGTGCAGACCGGTGAGCTGCACGAGCAGGCTGTTCACCGTGCCAACCGTCGCTTCGGGATTGCCGGTGACCCCGAGGGCGCCCGACTCATACAGGTTGTCGATGAGGGGCACGCCGGGCACGTAGCGGTACTGCTCAACGAGGGAGTCGAGGCGTACCTGAAACTCGGGAAGCATCTGGCCGCGCTTCGGAGCCTCGATCGTGCACCGCGACGTCATGGTGCCCGTACCGAGCCGGAGGTTGAGGAACGACCAGTGCTCGGGCCGCCGGGTCCAGAGCAGGGGCCCACGATCGACGGCATTGGACAGCACCTCGGCAGTGGACGGAGACTCCCCCAGGCGAGTGCTGCCCTCGACCACGATCTCGCGCGCCAGGTCGACCGACAGAACGGCCAAGCGGTCCTCGAAATAGCCGACCGACTTGGCGATCGCCCTCTTGTCCCTCTTGCGGGTCATCATGAAGTTGCCGATGAGCATCATTGGCGACATGAGCGTGAAGAGCAGGGCGGCCGGACGGCTGAAGATGACCGCCATGCTGACGCCGAGCAGGATCGGCACGACCATTGCCAGCCACGGGAAGGGCTGGTCCTCCTTCTCAACCGGCACCTCCGGCGCAGCGAACTCCTGGCCCGCATAGCGTCGCTCGACGCGCGGCGATCGGTTGAAGAAGACGGGCCCGGACTTGGTCGCGAGGGGAGCAGACTCGGCCTCGCGCTCCACGACATTGATGCGCAGGTAGGAGTCCCCGACCAGGAAGGTCTCGGACTGGTCGACTCGAAGGCGCGTGACCAGCCCGCCATCGACGACCACGCCGTTGGCTGAGCCGAGATCGATGACGTCGACCTCGTCGGTGATCTCGATGCGGATGTGGTGTTTCGATACGAGCTTGTCGCTGAGAACCACGTCGCTGTCCGCGGACCGGCCAACCACCGTCGTGCCCCACGGCAACGGGAACTCCTTGCCCTGGTCGGGCCCGCTGAGAACCTGCAGCCACGCGAGGGCGGTATCGCTTCCGCGTTCCGCAGCGTAGGTGGACTCGGCAAGTGCGACGCTCGCGCCCGAGCCAACCCAGGCCTCGCCGACGGGGGCGTTCGGTGGCAGCAGCATCCACTCGGTCTCTCCCGGGGCCACGGACCGCAGGGTCAGGGATTTATCCCCGGCAGCGAGGTCGGCCTCGGGGTTCGGGTCGACGAGTGCAATCGCCCGCGCCAGGTCCGAGATAGTCGCGGACGCGTCAGTGGTGATTGCGATGTCGTTGTTCTGCCCGTTCGAACGCGCGAACGTAACTCTGAGCCTCATGGAATCCCTCGGGTTGATCAGCTGTCGCGACGGACAGGGTCTGCTTCACGATAGCGAAGTTCTCGCGCGGCGAGTCGACCTTGTCGTCTACCACCCGCAGATCATCTGGCGTGTCATCCTCGTCCCCTAACGACGTGAGGCCCCCCGCATGAGCGGGGGGCCTCAAATCGGCTAGCTAGCGCCAGGCGTATCGAACTAGTTGTAGGTGCCCGGGGTGTAGTCGTCAGAGCTGAACGTGTCGAAGTCGACGAAGCTCAGGTCGGACTCGGAGAACACCGCGTCGTCAGCGAAGATGCGGTTCGGGTAGCGATCCGCCTTCGCCTCCTCGGTGGCGTCAACGGACACATCGCGGTAGCGCGGGAGGCCCGTGCCGGCCGGGATGAGCTTTCCGATGATGACGTTCTCCTTGAGGCCCATCAGCGGGTCGGACTTGCCCTCCATGGCGGCC
>FSTY01000406.1_pt1 | contig 15817 bp, 18 predicted proteins | sample 1637021 | NCBI WGS metagenome assembly FSTY01 (sample SAMEA3914818, study PRJEB12502) | metagenome | biome: forest; material: soil | place: Canada | collected 2010-06-26 | depth 0.1 m
AACTAAGCGCATGGCACGGGGACGGCTCCGGGTGATGCTCGGCGCCGCCCCCGGCGTCGGCAAGACCTTCGCCATGCTCGAAGAGGGTCGCCGCCTGCGTGACACGGGCAGGGATGTGGTGGTCGCGGTCGTCGAGACCCATGGCCGCACGGCCACCGCCGCCCTCGTCGACGGCCTCGAGGTGGTGCCGCGCCGCGTGGTCAGCCACAAGGGAATCCAGCTCGACGAGATGGACCTCGACGCCGTGCTGGCCCGCCGACCCGACATCGCCCTCGTCGACGAGCTCGCCCACACGAACGCGCCGGGCTCGGCGAACGACAAGCGCTGGAACGATGTCGAGGCCCTGCTCGCCGCCGGCATCGACGTGATGTCGACCGTCAACATCCAGCACATCGAGTCGCTCAACGACGTCGTGCAGCAGATCACCGGCGTGCCCCAGCGGGAGACGATCCCGGATGCCGTGCTGCGCCAGGCAGACAACGTCGAGCTGGTCGACCTCGCACCGCAATCGCTGCGGGACCGCCTCACGGAGGGCGTCGTGTACCCCGCCGCCCGGGTGGACGCAGCGCTCTCGAACTACTTCCGCCTCGGCAACCTCACGGCACTGCGCGAGCTCGCGCTGCTCTGGCTCGCCGACGAGGTGGACAGCGCCCTGCAGTCGTACCGCGCCGAGAAGGGCATCGCCAGCAAGTGGGAGGCGCGCGAGCGCGTGGTCGTCGCGCTGACGGGTGGGCCTGAGGGTGAGACACTGCTGCGCCGCGGCGCCCGGATCGCGGCACGCTCGAGCGGCGGCCAGCTCTTCGCCGTGCACGTCACCGCGACGGACGGACTCGCGGGCGCTGACCCCTCCGTGCTCGAGACGCAGCGCGCGCTGGCCACCACGCTCGGCGGCACGTACCACCAGGTGGTCGGAGAGCACGTTCCGCGAGCTCTCGTCGAGTTCGCCCGCTCGGTCAACGCGACCCAGCTCGTGATCGGGGTGTCGCGACGGGGCTGGCTGACCTCGCTGCTGACCGGCCCCGGCATCGGCGCAACCACCATCCGCGAGGCGGGCGATATCGATGTGCACATCGTCGCCCACGCCGCGGCCGGGCGACGGTCGCTCCCCCGTCTCGGAGGTGCGCTCACGCTGCGCCGCAGGCTCATCGGCTTTGCTCTTGCCGTGCTCGGGCTTCCGCTGCTCACCGCGCTGCTCAGCGCCTTTCGCAGCGACGAGTCGATCACGAGCGACGTGCTCGCCTTCCAGCTCTTCGTCGTCGTGGTCGCCCTCGTCGGCGGAATCTGGCCGGCCCTGCTTGCCGCCATCGCCGCCGGTCTGCTGCTGGACTACTTCTTCGTCGATCCTCTCTACACGATCACGATCGCCGAGCCGCTGCACCTTCTCGCCCTCGTCATCTTCATCCTCGTGGCCGTGCTGGTCAGCATCGTCGTCGACCAGGCGGCTCGGCGGTCACGGGCCGCGGCGCGATCGGGCGCAGAGGCCGAGACACTCGCCGCCGTAGCGGGCTCCGTGCTGCGCGGGCAAGACGCCCTCGATGCCCTCATCACCCAGCTGCGCGAGGCCTTCGGCATGACGAGCGTTCTGCTGCTGGAGAAGGGCAACGTCATCTACTCCTCGATCGACGCCGCGCGGGCTTCCGACGATGACGTCGAGACCACCGTCGACCTGGGCAGCGAGGCGTCGCTCGACCTGCGCGGGCCGCAGCTGCCGGCGGCCGACCGACGGGTGCTGTCCGCCTTCCTGTCGCAGCTGGAGTCCGCGCTGCAGCAGCGGGCGCTCGCCACCGAGGCGGCCGGCATGCGACCCCTCGCCGAGGCCGACCGGATGCGCACCGCCCTGCTCGCCGCCGTCGGTCACGACCTGCGGCGCCCGCTCGCGGCAGCCACGGCCGCCGTGACGTCGTTGCGCTCCACCGAGGTCGAGCTGACGGAGACGGACAGCGCCGCCCTTCTCGAGACCGCCGACGACGCGCTGGCGTCGCTCGCCGACCTCGTCACCAAGCTGCTCGACGTGAGCCGCATCCAGGCCGGGGTGCTCGGGGTCTCGATGGAGCCGATAGCGCTCGACGAGGTCGTCGTCGCCGCTCTCGACGAACTGCAGCTCTCACCCGGCGACGTGCGCCTCGAGCTCGGCGACGTGCGACCCGCGATGGCGGACGCCGTGCTGCTGCAGCGCGTCGTGGTCAATCTGCTGGCGAACGCCATCCGCTTCTCGCCTGACGGGCAGCCGCCGGTGATCGCGACGAGCGAGTTCGGCGAGGCGATCGAGCTGCGGGTCGTCGACACCGGCCCGGGCATCTCGCCCGACCGCCGCGACGAGGTCTTCGTGCCCTTCCAGCGGCTCGGGGATGTCGACAACAGCACCGGAGTCGGCCTCGGCCTGGCCCTCAGCAAGGGCTTCACCGAGGCCATGGGCGGCACCCTCGAGGTCGAGGACACCCCCGGCGGCGGCCTCACGATGGTCATCGCGCTGAAGGGAGCCCTATGAGAATCCTCATCGCCGACGATGACCCGCAGATCCTGCGCGCGCTCCGCATCACGCTGACCGCCCGCGGCTACGACGTCGAGACGGCCAGCGACGGCACCGAGGCCCTGCGGCTCGCGGTCGACAAGCATCCAGACCTCATCGTCATCGACCTCGGCATGCCCGGGCTCACTGGCATCGAGGTGATCGAGGCCGTGCGCGGCTGGTCGCAGCTGCCCATTCTCGTGGTGAGCGGGCGCAGCGACTCCCTCGACAAGGTGGACGCGCTCGACGCGGGCGCCGACGACTACGTGACCAAGCCCTTCGCCGCCGACGAGCTGCTCGCCCGCATCCGCGCGCTGTCCCGTCGCGTGCCCAGCGCGACAGACGAGCCCGTGGTGAAATTCGCGGATGTGGTGGTCGACCTCAGCGCCCGCACCGTCACCCGTGCCAGCCAGCCGGTGCGGCTCACCCCGACGGAATGGCGCCTTCTCGAGGTGCTCGTGCGCAATCCCGACCGCCTGGTGACCCGCGAGACCCTGCTCACCGAGGCCTGGGGACCGCAGTACACGACCGATACCGGTTATCTGCGGCTCTACATCGGACAGCTGCGCAAGAAACTCGAGGCCGTGCCGGGCGAGCCCGTGCATCTGCTGACCGAGGCTGGGATGGGCTACCGATTCGTGCCAGCATCGATGGCATGACCATCACCCTTCGCCCCATGCCCGACGACCGCCTGGAGGACTGGATCGCGCGCAGCTTCGAGGTGTACCTCGACGAGCGCATGCAGGCCGGCGAGTCACGCGAAGTCGCCGAGGCGAAGGTCGCGCGGTCACACAGTGAGAACTTCCCGAACGGTCGCCCCCTGCCGTCCCACCGCGTCTTTGATGTCATGGAGGGCGATGAACCCGTCGGGCAGCTGTGGATCGGACCGCAGGTGCCGGGCAGCGACAGCTGGTGGGTTTACGACGTCGAGATATTCGAGCCCTACCGCCGCCGTGGCCACGCCCGCGCCGCGCTCGAGCTCGGCCACGCCGAGGCGAAACTGCTCGGCGGCACGTCGATCGGCCTCAACGTGTTCGGCTTCAACACCGGTGCCCGCGAGCTCTACGAGAAGCTCGGCTATGCCGTCACGTCGACGCAGATGAAGCGGGAGCTCTAAAACTCGCGAGGTAGATTGTTGCGCATGACCACCGTGAACCTCGACGCCGCCCTCGCCACCATCCACGAGCACTGGCAGCCGCGCCGCGTCACGAGCGTCAACGACTACGACGTGAAGATCGCCAAGATCCAGGGCGAGTTCGTCTGGCACGCGCACCCCGAGACCGACGAGCTCTTCTTGGTGCTCAGCGGCGAGCTGACCCTGCAGCTGCGCGACGGCGACATTGTGCTCGGACCCAACGATGTCTACGTCGTGCCGAAGGGCGTCGAGCACTGCCCGAAGGCCGAGGTCGAGACGGCGATCGTCATGTTCGAGATTCAGGGCACCGTCAACACGGGCGACGCCGGCGGCGAGCGCACGGCTCCGCTGCAGGAGCTATAGACCGCCGGCAACCCGGATGTTGGCACCCGTCGTGTACGACGCGTCGTCCGACAGCAGCCAGGCCACCGCCCCGGCGATCTCCTCCGGCTGCCCGGAGCGGCCCAGCGGAACGGTCGGCCCGACTTGGTCGGCACGGTCGGGCTCCTCGTGGAAGTCGGTGTAGACCGTGCCGGGCGAGACCGCATTGACGCGCACGCCGTCCGCCGCGACCTCCTTGGCCAGGCCGATGGTCATGCCGTCGACGGCCGCCTTCGACGCGGCGTAGTGCACGTAGCGGTTGGCTCCGCCGAGGGTGGCTGCGCCCGACGAGATGTTGACGATGGACCCGGAGCCCGTGAAGGCGCGGAGGGCGCCGCGCGCGCAGAGCAGGTAGCCGAGAACGTTGGTCGCGAGCATGTGGCGCATGTCTTCCGCGTCCGCGTCGATCAGGCGTGCGTTGCCGCCGCTGATGCCGGCGTTGTTGACGAGACCGGTCAACTGCCCGTCGATGGCGGCGAACATCGCGTTCACCGACTCCTCTGACGCCGTGTCGACCTGGATCGTCTGCGCGGTGCGGCCGAGGGCGCGCACGGCAGTGGCGATGCGCTCGGCGGCCTCTGCATCCTCTCGATAGGCGACGATGAGGTCGTGGCCCTCCGCCGCCAGGCGCACGCAGATCGCCGCTCCGATGCCGCGGCTTCCGCCTGTGACGAGTGTGAGGGGCATGGTCTACAGTCTTGCCCATGAGTGAGTCAGTGCACATCTCGGAGCAGATCAACCGCAACGTCGTCGACGTCTACCGTTACGCGTCTCAGGTCGAGAATCTGCCGCACTGGGCTGCGGGAGTCAGCCCCGACATGGAGATCCGCTTCGCGAAGAACAACTACTTCGGCATTCTCGACCACTGGGCAACCGTCGGCGGAAAGACCTTCTACAACCCGGTGCGCGTGATCGAGGACGGCCCGGGTAAGAGCGAGGTCGTGTTCACCCTGCGCGACGCCACGGCCGAAGACCAGGCCGCCGTGGCGGCCGATCTGGCCACGCTCAAGCGCATCCTCGAGGCGACTGCAGGCTAGCCTGCCCTGCCTAGCGCAGGGTGCGGTTGCGTGCTTGGCTGACGCCATGACGCACCCGCACGAACCGCACATTCAAAGCCTGGCCGGACGCCTCAACTGGCTACGAGCCGGCGTGCTCGGTGCCAATGATGGAATCGTCTCGGTCGCGGCCATCGTCGTCGGCGTAGCGGGCGCAACCTCCGTTCTCGCGCCGATCATCACAGCGGGGGTTGCTGGCGCCGTGGGCGGCGCGATCTCAATGGCGCTTGGCGAGTACGTGTCGGTGAGCAGTCAGAGCGACAGCCAGAAGGCGCTCATCGCGAAGGAGAAGCACGAGCTGGCCATCATGCCCGACGAAGAACTCGCCGAACTGGCGGCAATCTATGAGGGCAAGGGGCTCAGCCCGGCGACGGCGGCGGCCGTTGCAGCGGAGCTGACCGCCAAGGACGCGATCAGCGCCCACTTGGAGGCCGAGCTGCACATCACCGAGAGCGAGGTGGCGAGCCCGTGGCATGCCGCGCTCGCTTCCGCAGTGGCCTTTTCTCTCGGCGCCGCTCTGCCCTTCCTGGCAGTAGTGCTGCTGCCCGAGCCCGTGCGGATCCCACTCACCTTCGCCGTCGTCCTCGTGGCACTCGCGGCGACAGGTGTGACCAGCTCCGTCATCGGCGGCAGTCCCTGGTTGCGACCCACCGTTCGCGTAGTCATCGGCGGCGCTCTGGCGCTAGCCGCCACCTTCCTTATCGGGCGGCTTCTCGGAACCAGCGGCGTAGTGTGACCCCATGGTGAGGATCCTGGTGGCAGAGGATGACCCCGCCATGGCCGCACTTGTGGAGCAGGGCCTCCGTGACGAGGGCTACACCGTTGATGTGGTGACGACGGGAACCGATGCGCTCATGTCGGCCACCTCCGTCGAGTACGGCGCCGCGGCCATCGATGTCATGCTGCCCGGCATGAGCGGCTTCGAAGTCTGCCGGCACCTGCGCGCCCAGGGCAGCACGCTGCCGGTTCTGCTGCTCACCGCCCGCGACGCCGTCGAGGATCGCGTCTTCGGTTTGGATGCCGGGGCAGACGACTACCTCACCAAGCCCTTCGCGTTCGCGGAGCTGAGCGCGCGCATCCGGGCGCTCGTTCGCCGCGAGAGTGCGGCACCCCGTCCCGTGGTTCGTGTCGGCCGTGTGAGCCTGGACACCGCGACCGTGCGCGCAACCATCGGCTCCGCGCCGCTCACCATGAGTACCAAAGAGTTCTCGTTGCTGCGTTTTCTCGCGGTGAATGCCGGAGCCGCCGTCTCCCGCAGCCAGATTCTGCAGGAGGTCTGGGGCACCACCAAGCACATCGATCCCACGGTCGTCGACCAGTACGTCAGCTACCTGCGCAAGAAATTGGAGCCGGTCTCGCCGGGCTTCACGATCGCGACCGCGCGCGGCGTGGGGTACGCCCTGCGCATCGACGAAGCGGCATCACGATGAAGCGCCTGAGCATTCGCACCCGCGTGACTCTCGGCAGCATCCTGGTTGCAGCCCTGGTCTTCGCTGTCGCGCTCGTCGTGGTGCGCGTCCAGGTCGCCTCAATCCTCGAACAGTCGGATGCGACCCTCGCCAGAAATGACCTGACCTCCTTCGCCGTCGACATCACCGCGAACCCGGACGAGGGCGTCGACGACCCCGGTACCGGCCTGCTTGTGTCGATCCGCCCGCCCAGCGGGCCCCCCGAGGTCGACACCCTGCCTGCGGGTATTCGCGAGGTCGTCGAGAACCGAGAGCCCAGCGCTGACGAATTCGAGACCGAGACCGGCGGCAGTCGCTTCGTCGTTGTCGGGCGTGTTGTGGAGACAGCAGACGGCGACTGGACGCTGTGGGCTGCCCGCAGTACCGAGTCCCACGAGCTCACGCTGCGATCGCTCGACGGCCTGCTCGTGATCGGCGGGTTTGGCTTGCTGGCTGCCTTCGGCGTTGCTTCCTAGTTTCTCGCATCCGCTGCTCTTCGGCCCGTGGTCCGGTTGCAGCGCGGGGCGGAGCAGCTCGCCGGGGCGGACCAGCGGGCGTCCCTGCCTGTGGGCGAGGCGAATGATGAGATCGCGAGACTTGCCAGAACCCTCAACCACTTCCTCGACGACGTGCGGGATTCCGCGGACCGCGAGAAGCGCATGGTCTCGGATGCGGCCCACGAGCTGCGCACGCCACTCGCCGCACTGAAGACCCAACTGGAGATCGCCCGCACGGACACCACAGAGCCGCGTCTCACCGCACAACTCTCGTCGGCCGAGGTGTCGGTTGACCGGCTCAGTGCGCTGGCCACCAACCTGCTCGAGCTTGCCCGCCTCGAACAGGGCGCACCCCTCGGCGCCGCGGGCACCACGGAGCTTGAAGAGCAGTTTCTCGCGTCAGTGGACCGCGCCCGGCTGCTCGCGCTGAGTCGCGGAGTCGCGGTCGACTACGACCTCGGCCCGCTGACCACCGCGGTCCGCACGAGTGGGACCTCCTTCGGCCGGCTCTGCGACAACCTGCTCGCCAACGCGGTCTCGGCCGCAACGGCCGCGGTGCGCGTGTCGCTGGTACAGGACTCCACGGCCCTGCGCCTTGCCGTCTCCGACGACGGCGCCGGCATGCCCGCGGACTTCGTTCCCCTGGCCTTCGACCGGTTCTCGAGGGCCGACTCTGCGCGTTCGAGCACGGGTAGTGGCCTCGGCCTCTCGCTCGTCAAGGCGATCGCCGAGTCTGCTGGCGGCGACGTCACGGTAGAAAATCTCAGCCCGGGGCTGACAGCGCGGGTGACGCTTCCGAACATGTGAGAACTCTCACGACCAAGGGGCCTCCTTCATGGAATGCGCATAGCTTGCGGCTTGAGAGTGATCACATGACCGCACAGCTCAGCACGCCGCACACCCGATCAGGCGACCGCCGCCGCCAGTACAGGCGACGCGCCCGGCGCTCTGACCTGCTGGTGACCGCTCTGTGGGCCTCAGGAGCGGCGGCAGCCGCACTCTTCCTCAGTGTCGGCGGCGCAAGCCAGTTCGGATCGGCCGGGGATGCCATCACCAGCCTCGGAATCGTCACCGGCCTCATCGGCAGTGACTTCGTCCTCGTCATGCTCGTGCTCGCCGCCCGGGTGCCGCTCATTGATCGCACAGTCGGCCACGACCGCGCAATCGCCGTGCACCGTCAGCTCGGCAAGCCTGCCCTCTATCTGCTGCTCGCTCACGGGGTGCTGCTTCTCGTCGGCTACGGCGTCGGCAGCGGGTTCAACCCGGTGACCTGGATCGTTGACATGTGGGAGCTGCCCGACATGCCCCTCGCCTTCACCGGCCTCGGCCTGCTCATCACCGTCGTCGTCACTTCGCTCGTGGCCGTGCGCCGCAACTTCAGCTATGAGGGATGGCACCTAGTCCACCTGCTCAGCTACGCCGCGGTCGCTTTCGCGATCCCCCACCAGTTGAGCAATGGCGCGGTGCTCTCAGCGGGGCCGCAGAGGGTCTACTGGATCACGCTCTATGTGCTCGCGGTCGGCAGCATCCTCGTCTATCGGTTCATCGAACCGCTCGTCTCGAGCCTTCGCCATGGCATGCGCGTCGACAGGGTGATCGAGGTGGCGCCGGGCGTGGTCTCGATCGTGCTGCGCGGGTCGCGGCTCGACGCACTCGGCGCCACGGGAGGACAGTTCTTCGTCTGGCGCTTCTGGGCCGCGGGCATGTGGTGGCACGCGCATCCGATCTCGCTGTCGGCCGCGCCAACGGAGCGCTATGCCCGCATCACCGTGCGCGACCTCGGCACCGGATCCCGCGCCATCACCTCGGTCGCGCCGGGGACCCGCGTGTGGATCGAAGGACCTTACGGCCTCTTCACTGACTCCGCCCGCTCCGCCCCCAAGGTCGCGATCATCGCTGCCGGCATCGGGATCACGCCGGTCCGGGCGCTGCTGGAATCGTCACAGATCGCTCCCGGGGAGGCGACGATCCTGCTGCGCGCGTCCTCCGACGACGAACGCTGGCTGTGGGACGAGGTGTCTGACCTCGCCGCCGACAAGCGGGCGGGCTACTTCGAGATGGTGGGCCGACGCTCCGCGGGCGCCACGACTTGGATGTCCGCGAGAGACCAGGAGCGCGGCGTGACCCTTCGCAGCGTATTCCCCGACCTGCTCGACTCGGATCTCTACATCTGCGGCCCGACCGCCTGGCTCGACCTCGTCGAAGCCGACGCGCGCCGATCCGGCGTGCCCGCCCATCAGATTCACGCGGAAAGGTTCGACTGGTGAGAACACGTGCGATTCTGACCAGCATCTTCGCCTCGGTCGGCGTGCTCGTCATCGGGTGGCAGGCGGGCTCTGCAGCGATGCCGCGCCCGCAGTCGACCACGGCGTCCCGTGACCTCGGCGCGAGCAGCACGGGCGCCACGACGTCGAGCGCGACGGCGGCCACCCCCGTCACAGACGGCACCTTCACCGGCGACGACGTCAACACGCGTTTCGGCAGCGTGCAGGTAGAGATCACCGTCACAGCCGGCGAGATCACCGATGTGACGGCGTTGCAGCTCACCGACCATGACCGCAAGTCGATCAGCATCAGCAACCGGGCGGCGCCGATCCTGCGTTCAGAGGTGCTCGACGCGCAGTCCGCGAAGGTGAGCAACATCAGCGGCGCGACGTACACGAGTGACGCCTACCTGCAGTCGCTGCAGTCGGCGATCGACCAGTCGGGAATCTGATGCGCAACGCCTTCACGACAATGGGCACGGTCGCGTCCATCGACTTGCCTGACGACCTGAACCACGACGTCGCGCCACTCGAGCAGATCTTCATCGACGCCGAGGCCCGCTTCAGCCTCTACCGGCGCGACTCCGAACTCAGCAGAATCGCGCGGGGTGAGCTGCCACTGATGAATGCCAGCCTCGAACTACGCGACGCCTACGCTCTCGCCATGGACTGGCATCTGCGCACTGCGGGGTCTTTCTCGCCCCACCGCCCCGATGGCGTGGTCGACCTCAACGGGGTCGTCAAAGCGCTCTGCATCTCGAGGGCGGCAGAACTGCTTCTCGAGCAGGGAGCCGCCAACTGGTCGCTCAACGTGGGCGGCGACATGCTGTGCAGCGGCACCCTGGGCGGCGAGGCATGGGCCACGGGAGTCGTCGACCCCGACAACCGCGCAAAACTGCTCTGCGCCGTGCCTCTCCTGCCGGGCCGTCGCGCCATCGCGACGTCGGGCAGCGCGGAGCGCGGCGACCACATCTGGACCCTCGATCGCGACCGTCCCGCCGAGTTCCTTCAGGTCACGGTGCTGGCGGAGGACATCATCATCGCTGATGCCCTCGCAACCGCCATCATGGCCGGCGGGCGCGAGATGCTCGACCTCGCGACCGACACCTGGGCGATTGACGCCCTCGTCGTCGGTGCGGACGGTGGCCTGCTGGCCACCCCGGGCATCCGCTCGCTTATTACTTCCTAGGCGGCCAGCTCGTCGACGGTCGGCAGCTTCGAGCGGTTGCACTCCAGGCCGACCAGAACGCCGTCCTCGACCTTGAGGTAGAGGTCGTCGAGCTTCGGGGCGTTCGCCAGGTCTGCGGCCGCGCGGGGCGCGTTCTCGTCGACGAACACGGAGAAGGAGGCGCCCGACTCCGACTGGGCATGCTTCGCAGACGCGAGCTGCTCTCGCAGTACGGCAGCGCCGTCCCGCTCGCCCTGGAGCATGAATTCGAGCACCTCGCGCTCGTGGCTGGACAGGTCACGGATTTCGCTCATGAAAACTCCAACTCGGTTTGGTGCCGTCGAATTCCCCGGAACGAATGGGCCGGCTATTACGCCGGGTTCTGTCCCGGTGCTTGCGCACCTTCGACGGCCATCTATCTACGACGTACATTGCTGCACGCCTCTAGCGGTCTACCCGAATGCTGGACGAGCAGCCCGTAACGCATTCTGTCTGACCTTGCTCCTGGCGAGGTTTACCTAGCCGACCGGGTCACCCCGGCCGCTGGTGGTCTCTTACACCACCGTTTCACCCTTACCCCCGTGTGTCGAAACAAACGGTGGCGGTCTGCTTTCTGTTGCACTGTTCTCGCGGGTTGCCCCGGGTGGGTGTTACCCACCGCCATGCTCTACGGAGCCCGGACGTTCCTCGGTGATCCCGGAGGACCAACGCGACCGTCTTGCCGACCCATTCGCAAGTGAACTCTATCCCGCGACCACCCTCTAGCGGACTATGCTCATGCGCTATGGCCCTCCCTCCTCCCCCGGCTTCCGGGATGAATCCAGGAGCACGGCTGTCCGTGCTGCTGACTGACCTTGAGGACAAGCTCGCCCAGTATCAGTCTGGACTCAAGAACGACCAGCAGACCTTCGTCGGGCTCTTCGCCACAATCGCAGGGTTTCTAGGCATCTTCACTTTTGCAGGCGGCCTTGTTCGCGAGCTGGTTGCCGCCGACTACTTCGACTTCTCCGTGCTCGCCGCCGCTCTGGCGCTCTTGTGGTTCCCCATCAACAACATCGTGCAGTGGAATGACAAGAGGCATGTCGTCGCCTACATGGAGGACGTTCTCATTCCCGACATTCGCGCGGTACTTGCGGAGACCGACCCTCCGGATGCGAGCCCGTCTTCCCTGCAGTCATATTTGTCCTTCGTGCCCTGGGAGGACGTGCTCTACACGAGCAAGAGACGCCTCTGGTCGCAGTACGCCATCTCGCTTTTTCGCAGCCTCATCACCTTCGCCCCTAGCGCCGCTCTCGTTTCCCTTTTCGCCCTCGGGCTGTGTGAAGCGGAGTACGCGCTCACTCCGATCACTTCTGTCGAGCTCGCCTTGATCCTCGTGACCGTCGTTGTGATCTTCATTGCCAACTCACGTCCCTTCAAACAGCTAGCAGACAGGGTTGCGGCGCGGGCCTCCGCTTCTGCCCCACCTCCAGCTGCGCCTTGATGCCACAGGATTAGGCTGAACGGATGGATTGGGAATCTCGTCTGTCAGAACTCTGGGCTCAGCTTGATGCTCTACCGCAAGCCGAATTTCATGCACGGATGCGGCAACTAGCGGCCGAATTCCCGCCCGGCCACGCGATCAGCACCTTCGAGCTCGCTGCGGCGAAGGACTCCACGGGCCACCCCGATGAGGCCGTGCCCCTGTACCGCGCCGCCCTCGCGGCCGGCCTCGTGGGAACGCGCCGGCGCCGCGCGGTCATCCAGCTCGCGTCGTCGTTGCGCAATCTCGGCGAGGTCGATGAGTCGATCGCGATGCTCGAAGCAGAACTCACGCGCGAGAGCAGCGACTTGGATGACGCTGTGCGCGCCGTGCTCGCCCTCGGCTACGCCTCGGCCGGCCGCGATCGCGAGGGGCTGGCCCTCGTGCTCGAGGCACTCGCGGCCCACCTGCCGCGCTACCAGCGCTCGATGGCGAACTACGCGAGGGCGCTCGTCAGCGAATAGTGTCGCGCTTGAGGTCCATCGCGAGGTTCGCGAGCTTGTCAGCGCGGGAGTTCTCGAGCCGCGGCATCCACTGGAATCTGACGGGAGTGCCGGTCAGCACCTCACGCGCCTCGGCGGCGAGGTCGGCCATGGCCGGGTGCTTGATCTTCCAGCGGCCCGACATTTGCTCGACGACGAGCTTCGAGTCGAGGCGCACGAGCAGCTCGGCGTCACCGTCAAGCTCGATGGCGCGGCGCACTCCGGCGATCATGCCCTTGTACTCGGCGACATTGTTCGAGGCGATGCCGCCGTAGAGCGAGATCTCGGCGAGAATCTCACCGGTCGCCTGGTCGACGACGATGGCGCCGCTGCCCGACTCCCCCGGGTTGCCGCGCGAGCCGCCGTCGGCCTCCACGATGAGCACGCGGGCCATCAGAGACCCGACTCACTGGTGCGCACGAGAATCGCGTCGCTCGACGGGCAGATGATGACGTCGTCCGGGGCGGCGGCGCGAATTGCCTGCAGCTCGTTCTCGAGCAGCTTGACGCCGTTGGCCGACGAGACGCCGTACTGCAGCAGTGAGGCGCCGAAGCCATAGCGATCGCGCTGCTTCGTGTAGAGCGCGAGCAGGTCAGCGGGCACCTTGCCCTCGATGGTTTGGCGATTGGCTGCGGTGTGGGTGTGCTCGCTGGCGAGCTCGGCGAGGACGGCGTCGCGCTCGGCGGCCGCGGTGGCGCGCTTCTCGTCGATGCCGGCGATCTCATCCACCGTCACGGCGAGCGAGGCCTCGGCTGCCTCGAGGCGCTCCATGACGGCGAGCTCGATGTCTTCGAGGTCGTCGCGGCGCTTGCGCAGGGCCGCGAGCTCCTGCTCGAGGGCGGCGACATCCTTCACCGAGCTGGAGCCCTCGAGGCGCTCGGTGTCGCGCGCGATGCGGGCCTCGACGACCTCGACATCCGATTCCAGGCGCTTGAGCTCTAGCGCGACGTCTTCGCGTGCGCCCGTGCGCTCCAGCGCGGTAGCGCGCAGTGTCGTCAGCTCCGCGTCGATCCCGCTGAGCACCGCGTGCTGCGGCAGGCTCGTTGCCCGGTGGTCGAGCTGGCTGAGCTTGGTATCGAGCGCCTGCAGGTCGAGCAGCAGCTTCTGGTCGTCGGGTGAGGCTGTGAGAGCCATCTATTTCCTCATTCTCACTGGATGACCGCGAAGTCCCAGGGGTCGGTTCTAATGTCGCTCACGGTGATGGTGACGCCCGGCAGCGCCGCGCGCAGCTCCGTGGCCGCTTGCTCGAGCCACAACCACTCGCTGGCCCAGTGCGATACGTCAATGAGAGCGGGGCCACGGCTGGCGCGGGCGTTCTCGCGCGACTCGCTCGCCGGGTGGTGCCGAAGGTCGCTGGTGATGTACACGTCGGCGGCGAGCACGGCGGGCTCTGCCAGCAGGGAGTCCCCTGCTCCCCCGCACAGCGCGACCGTCGAGACGGGCGCGTCAAAGTCGCCAGACACGCGGATGCCACTGGCCGTGGCCTGCAACAGCTCGCCGAGCAGACGGGCGAGCCTGCCCAGCGTGGTGGGCGCCGGCAGCGTGCCGACCCGCCCGATACCCCGCGCGGGGGTGCCGGGGGACGCGACGATCGGCGCGACGTCACGCAGGCCGAGGCGCTGGGCGAAGACGGCGCTGGTGCCGGTCTCGACGACATCCGCGTTGGTATGTGCGGCGATCAGGGCCGTGTTAGATCGGATCAGGCGCGAGAGCGCAGCGCCCTTGTAGCGGTCTTCGGAGACGCTCGTCACCCCGCGCAACAACAGCGGGTGGTGCACGAGCAGCAGATCGTGGTCGGCGGCCTCGTCGACGGTGTCGAGCACGGCATCCACCGCGAGCAGGATGCTGCGCACCTCGGACGCCGGGCCTCCCGCGAGCAGACCGGGCGCGTCCCAGCCCTCGGCGCCCGCGATCGGCCAGAGCTGTTCGACGACAGCCTGCACCTGCCCTACGGTCGTTGCCATGCGCCGATTCTAGTTCTGCGGCGGAGTGGCGGACTCCTGGCGGCGGATGCCGGGGATGCCCGTGACGATCGGGACCAGCAGTGCGAGCAGCAGAGCCGCAAATACGCCGAGGTCAGTTGCGGCGAGTGGAGAGTCCAGCTCGACGCCCAGCACCGGCCACAGGAAGCCCTGCCAGTCGAGCCCCGCGACCGACGCCGTGGTCAGGCCGAAGCCGAGAGCCGTGATGATGAGGAAGGCCGGCAGGTTGACCCAGTTCACCGTCGGGTAGACGCCGCCCTGCGTGAGCAGCGAGTCGGAATGGTAGCGGCGGTTGCGGATCATCGTGTCCGCGGCGAATATGCCCACCCACGCGGCAATCGGCACGGCCAGCGTCGTCGCCAGGTCGCGGAACAGCATGGTCAGATCGGTGGACATCGTGGTCAGCAGGAAGCCGCCGCCGGCCACCAGCACCGCGGTGACCACCGCGGCGACCGGACGGCTGAAACTGAGTCCGACGGCCTTGAGGGCGAACCCTCCCGAGTAGACGGTGACGACGATGCCAGAGATGAGGCTGAGTGCGACCGCGGCAATGAGCGGCACGGGGTACCAGACCGGCAGGAGGCGGCCGATGGTGTCGAAGGGCAGCGTGAGCAGGCCATCCGCGATCTGCCGGTTGGATGCCGCGAGCAGCGCCCCGTAGCTGATGAGCACGAAGGTTGGAACGGCTGCACCGAAGGTGGTCCACAGCATGGCGCCGGCCCCCGACGACCCGGGGCGCTGGTAGCGCGCCAGATCGCCGCTGCTGTTGGCCCAGAGCAGGCCGATGAAGCTGAAGACGAGAACCGCGACCGTGCCGGCCAGCATCCACGAGCCGTCGGGGTTGGTGAGCGCGGTCGAGATGTCGACGTAGCCCGCGGTGAGTGCGATGACCCCGATAACCAGGATGCCCGAGATGATGCTCACGACCAGCTGGAACTTCGCGAGCAGCCCGTAGCCGAAGAGCGCGACGACGAGGGCGATGGCGAAGCCCGCCACGAGCACGATGACGGTCCACAGGGCGGCGTCGAGGCCGGCAGTGAGCTCCGCCCCGACGAGGATCTCGCTCACCCCGGTCGCCAGCAGCCAGAGCATGGCCGCGCCCCAGAACACGCGGCTGAGGAAGGCGACGAAAGCGGGGACTCCGTTGCCGACGACGCCAAAGGCCGCCCGCGAGACGACCATGGTCGGCTGCCCGCTGCGCTTGCCCGCGAGCGTGCCGAGTCCGAGCGGCAGGAACGAGATGGCGACACCCGCAAGGATGCCGACTATGGCCTGACGAAGACTGAGGCCGAGGGAGAACAGCACGGCACCGAAGGCGATGCTGACGATCGACGAGTTGGCGGCGAACCACATCCAGAACATGCGGGCGGCGCG
>FSTY01000349.1_pt1 | contig 15567 bp, 16 predicted proteins | sample 1637021 | NCBI WGS metagenome assembly FSTY01 (sample SAMEA3914818, study PRJEB12502) | metagenome | biome: forest; material: soil | place: Canada | collected 2010-06-26 | depth 0.1 m
TCGGCGAAGTGGCGCTCCGCGCTCGAGGCGAAGAGCTTCTCGCCGAGCCCGAGGGAGGAGCGCAGCGTGTTGCTGCGCCGCGCGAGGGGATCCACTGGGTACCGGTTTTCTTTGGGAGAGCCGACTAGGGCTTCTGGATGGGAACGGGCCGGGTCATCGCATCCTTGCGCTTCGCGACGGATGCGAGAACGGCGGCATCGGCGGGCTTGCGGCCGCGGTGCATCGCGACGATGCCGGCGGTGAGGTTGCGGTAGGCGACGCGGGTGAAGCCGGCGCCGCGGATCCACTGGCTGAGGGTGCCCTGATCGGGCCACTCCTCAATGGACTCCTGCAGGTACTTGTAGGCCGCGGCGTTCGAGCCGGTCACGCTGGCCACCGTCGGCATGACGAACTTGAGGTAGGTGAAGTAGCCCGCGCGCAACAGGGCGACGGGCGGACGCGAGAACTCGCAGATGACGAGGCGGCCGCCGGGCTTGAGCACCCGGTACATCTCGTCGAGTGCCGCCTTGGGGTCGGCGACGTTGCGCAGGCCGAAGCTGATGGTGACGGCATCGAACTCGTTCGAGACGAATGGCAGCTTCATCGCGTCGCCCTCGACGAACTCGACGCTCGCGTGCTTGCGGCGCGCCTGCTCGAGCATGCCGGGCGAGAAGTCGAGGCCGACGACGGTCGCCCCGGTGCGGGTCAGCGCCACGGAGCTCGTGCCGGTGCCGCAGGCGATGTCGAGAATGCGCTCGCCCGACTGTGGGTCGATCGCCTTGACGACCGCGTAGCGCCACAGGGTGGAGTTGCCGGCCGACAGCACCGCGTTGGTGAGGTCGTAGTTGCTGGCGACGGTGTCGAACATGCCAGCGACCTCATCGGGTTGCTTGTCCATGTCCGCTCTAGCCACGCGGCAAGTCTAGGCGAAAGGCCCGAGAGGCAGGCGGGGTACGCTGGGGCTGTGCTCCCTCTGGTCGTCGAGACTGTGGCCGCCGACGACATCGGCCTTCTCATCCCCCTCCTCGACTCTCGTGAGCCGCTGCTGTTCATCCGCCGCGGCGAAGGTGTCGCCGGCATCGGTGAGGCGCTGCGACTCGAGTTCACCGGCCCCACCAGGCTCGCGGATGCCGCCGCCGCCTGGCGCGAGGTCGTAGCCGCCGCGACCATCACCGACGGGGTTTCGCTCCCGGGCACCGGCCTCGTCGCCCTCGGCAGCTTCGCGTTCAGCGAGCACTCCGCCGCCACGAGCGTGCTCATCGTTCCGCAGGTGGTCATCGGCCGGCGCGACGGCCACAGCTGGATCACCCGTATCAACTCCCCCTCGGCGCCCATCCCGATTCCGACGAACCTCGGCCATGAGTACCGCATCTCGCTGCGCCCGGGCGCCCTCTCTGCCGCCGCTTTCATAGAAGCGGTGGATGCGGCTATCGCCGAGATCTCGACAGGAACCGTGCGCAAGGTCGTGCTCGCCCGCGACCTCGTCGGCCGGCTGCCCGACGGCGCCGACCTCCGGCGCGTGCTCACCTACCTCGCCCTCGGCTACCCCGACAGCTTCACCTACGCCGTCAACGGGCTGGTCGGCTCCAGCCCCGAGACGCTGGTGCGGGTCGAGGCCGGCTCGGTCACCGCGCGGGTGCTGGCGGGAACCACCGGACGCGGCGCCGACGCCGACGCCGACCTCGCGGCATCCGTCGCGCTCGCCACCTCGACGAAGGACCTCGACGAGCACCACTTCGCGATCGGCAGCGTCATGAGCGCGCTGCGCGCCCACAGCAGCACGCTCGTCGCCAGCGACCAGCCCTTCACCCTCAAGCTGCCCAACCTCTGGCACTTGGCCAGCGACGTCGTCGGCACGCTCAGCGACGGCTCGTCGTCGCTCGACCTCGTCAACGCCCTGCACCCCACCGCGGCCGTCGCCGGCAACCCGACCCTCGCCGCCCTCGAGGTCATCGAGCGCCTCGAAGGCTTCGACCGCGGCCGCTACGCCGGTCCGGTCGGATGGGTGGATGCCGCCGGCGACGGAGAATGGGCCGTCGCCCTGCGCTGCGCCCACGTCTCGAGCACGGGCCGCATCACGGCCTACGCCGGCGCCGGAATCGTGCGCGACTCGGTCGCCGCCGCGGAGCTCGCGGAGACGACGATGAAGTTCCGGCCGATCGTCGAAGCCTTTTCGTGAGAACCTGGTTCACCCTCGCCGCACTGTTTCTCGCATCCTTCGCCCTCGGCGCCGGCGAGACGATGCCGGTCGGGGTCATCACCCTCGTCGCTGAGTCCACTGGCGTCGCGGTCAGCACCGCCGGCGGTCTCGTCACCGCCTACGCGCTGAGCGTCGCGGTCGGCGGCGTCGTGCTCGGGTTCGCCACCGCGGGCCTGCCCCGCCGAGGCCTGCTGCTCGGCGGCCTGCTCATCGCCATCGGAGCGAACACGATCATCACCCTCTCTGACAGCTTCGGGTTGATCATCGCCGCACGCATCCTCGGTGGCTCGGTGCACGGCGTCGTGATCGGCGCCTCCTTCGCGATCGCGGTCTCGATCGTGCCGCGGGAGCGCATGGGCCGCGCCATCTCGGTCATCGTCACCGGCTTCGCGGTCTCCACCGCCCTCGGCGTGCCCGCCGGCGTGCTCCTCGCGGAGCGGTGGGGATGGCACGCCGCCTTCGGCGCGGTCGTGGCTGTCAGCGCGGTGACCCTCGTCGCCCTCGCACTGACCGTGCCATCCGTTGCCGCGAGTTCGGAGGAGAAACTGCTCGCCCAGGCGCGCTACGCCTTCGCACCGCGCGTACTGCTCGTGCTCGGCCTCGCCACCGTGCTCTTCGCAGGGCAGTACTCCGCATTCACATTCATCCGCCCGTTCCTGCAGCAGGTCACCAGCGCCGAGGGCGACGCGATCGGCCTCTACGTTCTCGCGTTCGGACTCGCGACGGCCGCCGGCACCGTCATCGGCGGCAGGCTCGCCGACTGGAATGCGCGGCGCACGATGCTCGCCTCCGCGATCGGGCTCGTCGTCGTCCTCGGCGGCCTGCTGCTGCTCGGGGCGAACCCGATCGCGGCGCTCCTAATACTCATCCTCTGGGGGGCGCTGTCCAACGGCTTCGTGCCCTCCGTGCAGTACCTCACGGGCGTGCTCGCCGGCCCCGGGCGCGACCTCGCCGCCGTGCTGCCCGCGTCGTTCATCAACCTGGGCATCGGCCTCGGCTCGCTGCTCGGGGCATGGGGCATCGCGTCCACGGGCCCGACCGGGCCCGTCATCATCGCGCTCGTCGTGTGCGTGCTCGGGATCGGGGTCGCCTACGTCGCGGCGAGCCGCTTCTTCTCCGCCTCGACGTCGTAGTCGGCGGCGGGCCACTGCAGGTCGAGCGACCTGAGCGCCTCGAGCAGCAGGCGCTGCACGGTGAGGCGCGCGTACCACTTGTGATCCGCAGGCACGACGTGCCAGGGCGCCGCATCCGTGCTCGTACGATCGATGGCGATCTCGTAGGCCTCCATATAGGCGTCCCAGTGAGCGCGCTCGTCGATGTCGCCCGGGTTGAACTTCCACTGCTTGGTGGGGTCCTCCAAACGAGAAGCCAGGCGCTCCTTCTGCTCCTCGGGCGAGATGTGCAGCATCACCTTGACGATGGTCGTGCCCGCCCCGACTAGCGATGACTCGAACGAGGTGATGAGCCCGTACCTCTCCTCGATCACCTCCGGCGTCGAAAAACCCCGGACGCGATGGATGAGCACGTCCTCATAGTGCGACCGGTCGAAGACGCCGATGTGGCCGGACCCGGGCAGGCGCTTGCGAATGCGCCAGAGAAAGTCGTGCGCCTTCTCATCATCCGTCGGTGCTTTGAAGGAGAAGGCTTGGATGCCCTGCGGGTTCGCGAGACCCAGAACGTGATCGACGATGCCGCCCTTGCCCGCCGTATCCATGGCCTGCAGCACGAGCAGCACGCTGCGCGTGCCGCCGAAGCGGCTCTCGGCGAAGAGCTTCTCCTGCAACTCGGCGAACTCGGCGGCGTTGGCGAGCAGCTCCGCAGCGCCCTCCTTCTTGCCCCCGGCAAAGTCGGGCGTCGATGAGGGGTCGATGGCAGAGAGATCCATGAGCCAACGCTAACGCGGCAGGGGCACCTCGATGAGGGTGGTTCCCTCGGTCGGAGTGAGCGCCTCATCCAGCTCTCCGCGGTTGGTGACTTTCTTGTACGCCCAGCCGTAGGCGGCGGCGAGCTGCTCGAGCGAGACCTGCTGGGGCGTGAGCAGCACACGCTCGAAGTCGTCGGCGGATGCGGTCGCCGCGACCTCGAGGCTGTCGAAGAGGGTGCCGCCGACGTCGTTTCCCACGATGACCTGGATGCGCGGCCGCGGCTCCCCCGCGCCGAATAGCAGCGATCCGGCGTCGTGCAGCGCGGCGAGGTCGCCGAGCAGCACGCGGGTGATTCCGGATCCCTCGAGCGCCAGCGCGATGCCCACACCCGTGCCGATGGTGCCGTCGATGCCGGCGAGCCCGCGGTTGGCGTGCACGCGGATCTTCTTGCCCGGCACCACCGTGTCGGCCTCGCGGATGAGGCGGGATGCCCCGAGCACCAGCCGGTCGTGCGGCCAGGTCATGCGCCAGACGGCCTCGACGAGAGTCCGCCGCGTGACCGGAGCCCGTAGGCCCGCGAGAACGGCGCGACCGAATGCGGCCTGCGATTTCGGGTCGTCGGCCGTCGCGATCGCGATGTCGGGGGCGTCGTGCGTCTCGAGCAGCACGCGCGAGGCCGCGACCCAGCGTCCAACCCAGGCGCGGGTCTCGCGGGTCGTCTCGACAGGCTCGACGACCGTTGCCGCATCGACGAATGTCGCGACGGCGTGGCCCGGGTTGTAGTCCTCGACGCCGGGCGTGCGAACCACGATCGTCTCGATGCCTGCGCGCTGAATCAGCGCGGGCACCTCCCGCGAGAGGGTCGGATGCCCGAACACCACCACGCGCTCGATCGCCTCGCCAAAACCGGGCTGCGTCATCAGGGCGCGCCACGCGACGCTGAGGTTCGGCCCGAAGTGGGCGCCGCTCGAGACCTCGGCGAACAGCGGGGCGCCGAGCAGGCGGGCGGCCTCTTCGGCCTGGTCGCCGGCGGCATGGCCGGCGATGACGACGGTGTTCTTCTTGACGGGGATCGCGGTCGTCGAGATCTCGGCAGGCTCGATCACCGAAGAGGGCGTGATTGCGACAGGCTCAATCACCGATGACGACAGCGGCTCGCGGAACGCGACGTTGAGCTGCACCGGTCCGGCTTGCGCTGCCAGCACGGCCGACCGCGCGATCGCGGCCGCCTCGTCGAGTTCGCCGGGTTGCCCGGTCGGTGCCGCGACATCCCATGTTTTATGCACTGCGGAGCCGAAGATGCCGAGCTGGTCGGTGGTCTGGTTGCTGCCGATGCCGCGCAGCTCGGGCGGGCGGTCGCTGCTGAGCACGATGAGCGGCACTCCGCTATGGCGCGCCTCGAGCACGGCGGGGTGCAGGTTGGCGACAGCCGTACCCGAGGTCGTGATCAGCAGCACGGGGGTGCGCGTCTCGACCGCGAGGCCGAGCGCGACGAAGCCGGCGACCCGCTCATCAATGCGCACGCGCAGACGGATGCTGCCAACGCTCTCGAGGCCGGCCGCGGCGAGCGCGAGCGCCTGCGACCGCGAGCCGGGGCTGAGCACGACATCCCGTACGCCGGAGCTGACGAAGCCGGCCAGCAGGGCCGCCGCGAAGTCGGAGCTAGGGGCGCTTGTCATCGCCCGAGTCGTCGTCCGAGTCGAGCTGGGCGAGTTCCTCTTCGAGCTTGCGAATGCGCTCGTCTTGCTCCTCGTCGCGACGGATGGTCTTCAGAAAGCTGGGGTCGTCATCGGGCGCGAGATAGGTGGTCGCGCGAGCAGGCTCTTTGCCGACGGCGAACCAGAGGATGGTGCCGAGGAAGGGCAGAAGGGCGATGAAGAACCAGAAGCCCTTGGGCACCCCGCGAACGCGACGGCTCTCAGTGAGCGCGATATCGACGAAGGTGAAGATGACCAGCGCAACCGCGATCACGATGCCAATCACGTAGTACTTGACCATGGCCAGATTCTACGCGTGGTGGCTCGACCTAGACTGAGCGCGTGAAACCCTGGATCACCTACACGCTCATTCGCGTGGCGATCTTCGCCGCCGTCTTCGCCCTGCTCTACGGAGTGTTCTCGATCACGCCCTGGCTGTCGGCGCTCGTCGCGGCCGTGCTCGGGCTGACCATCTCGTACCTGTTCTTCCGCAGGCAGCGCGATGCCGCCGTCGCGTCCCTGGCGGCTAAGCCGAAGTCAGCGCAGTCCGACGAGGACGCCGAAGACTAGAACGCGATAGCCCACGCCAGGCCGACACCGAACACGAAGGCCGTCAGCGTCGTCAGGCGCAGCGCGATGATGAGGTCGGCCGGCTGCTTGCCGGTGATGCCGATGAGGATGGCCGGGCCTGCCGCGAGCAGCGCGAAGTAGACGTAGCCCGCGTTCTCGTAGAAGAGCACGAAGAAGACCAGCAGCAAGAACGGCAGCGACACCAGCACCGCGTAGGTGATGCGTGCCGGGAAGTCGCCGATGAGCACCGCGAGAGTGCGCTTGCCGGCGAGCTTGTCTTGCGCACGGTCGCGCACGTTGTTGATCATCAGGGTCGCGCAGGCGAGCAGGCCCGCAGCGGATCCGGCCACCCAGGTCTCGAGGTTGACCGTGCCGGCCTGCACGAAGGTCGTGCCGGCGGTGGCGACGAGGCCGAAGAAGACGAAGACGAAGACCTCGCCGAGCCCGAAGTAGCCGTAGGGCTTCTTGCCGCCGGTGTAGAACCAGGCGGCGATGATGCAGACGGCGCCGACCGCGAGCAGCCACCACTGCTGGCTGAGGTAGACGACGGCTCCCCCGGCGAGGGCGGCGAGGGCGAAGAACACCAGCGCGACGGTCAGCACGGTGCGGGGCTTGGCGGCGCCGCTGCCGGTGAGGCGGGGCGGTCCGACGCGGCGCTTGTCGGTGCCGCGCACGCCATCCGAGTAGTCGTTCGCGTAGTTGACGGCGATCTGCAGGAAGATCGCGACGGCGAGGCAGAGCAGCGCGCGCACCCAGTGCCAGCCGCCGTCGCCGAGCGTGTAGGCGGTGGCCGTTCCGAGGGCGACCGGGGCGATGGCGAGCGGAATGGTGCGCAGGCGCGCTCCCGCGATCCAGTCCGCGGCGTTCGCCTGGTGAACGGGTGCGACTCCCGGAGGGCGTCCGCCGGGGCGGCCGCTCTTCTTGGCGGGGAGACGCTTCGGGTCGATTCGCTGCTGCTTCGCTGAGGCCACGAAACAGGAGTCTAGCGATCCACCGCCGCACGAAGCGCGAGCCGGTCGGGCTTTCCCGAAGCAAGCACCGGGATGCTGTCGACAGTCACCAGCCGAGAGGGCGCCGCCGCGACTCCGAGGGCCGCGATCGCAACGGAGCGCAGCGCGTCCAGATCCATGGACTCGGTGGCAACCACCACGGGCACCTGCCCCCACCGCGCGTCGTCCGCGGGCAGCACCACCGCATCCACGAGCGGGGTCGCGGAGCGCACGAGCCGCTCCAGCTCGCCGAGCGAGACCTTCACCCCGCCCGACACGATCACGTCGTCGAGGCGGCCGGTGACGGTCAGCACTCCGTCGGAGATGAAGCCGAGGTCGCCGGTGCGGTACCAGCCGTCGACGAAGGTCTTCTGTGTCAGGTCTGGGTCAAGGTAGCCCTCGGCCAAGGCCGGACCGCTCACCTCGATCTGATCGGTGATCCTGATCGACGTCGACCCGATCGGCACCCCGTCATAGACGCAGCCGCCGGCCGTCTCGCTCGAGCCGTAGGTGCGCGTGACGGCCACGCCGAGCTCGAGCGCACGCTCGAGCAGCGGCGCCGGGGTCGCCTGCCCGCCGACGAGCACGCGGTCGAAGCGTCGCAGCGCGGGCAGTGCCTCGGGCGCATCGAGCAGCCGGGACAACTGGGCCGGAACCAGCGAGGTGTACCGCATCAGATGGTCCAGCCGCGCGGCAGCCGCGACGAACCGGGACGCGGTGAAGCCCACGGGATCCATCACCACGGGCTCGGTCTCGGCCGCGAGTGATCGCACGAGCACGCCGATGCCGGCGATGTAGGTCTGCGGCAGTGCGAGCAGCCACTGGCCCGGGCCGCCGAGGAGGGACTCGGATGCCGCCGCACTCGCGAGAAGCGCATCCGCCGACAGCGCAACCCGCTTCGGCCGCGCCGTCGAGCCGCTCGACTGCACCACGAGCGCGACCCGCTGCGGCACCGTCGCCGGAAGGTCGGCCGCCCCCACCCCGGCAAAGATCGCGGGGCCAGAGCCAGCGAGCGCCGCACGCAGCGCGTGCGCGAAGCCATCCGAACCCTGCTGCACTAATTCGCGCGTCACATCCCCAGCGTAACGAGGCAGAATGAGCAGGTCAGATGCTGTAGTCGCAGAGAAGGGTCGTAGATCTCGTGCTGATGCGCAGTGCCTTCGACCGCGTGGTGCGCACCCTCGCCTTCTCCGTCGGCATCGGCGGCATCATCTTCAGCCTGCTCGGCGTGCCGGCGATCATCGAGCAGTACAACTACCTCAATCCCGTCTACGCAACGGCGGCGATCGCCTTCTACTGCGGCCTGCCGCTCGTGCTCACCGCAATCGCCTTCCAGACGTCGGCCACCGTGCTGCGCGTTCTCGCCGGCGTGCACGCGACGACCGCCGTCGTCTTCCTCGTGCTGTGGATCCCGGCGATGACCATCGACGTTCTGCCCGACCGCCAGCTGCCCTGGATCGTCAACATCATCGCCGTCGCCATCTGCGAGGCCGCTCTCGCTCTGCCCTTCCTCAGCTCATGGATCTACCTCTTCGCCATGGCCACGATCAGCGGATTCGTGCGCTACGTCACCTACGGCGGCGGCGATGCCTCGGTGGCGTTCCAGGATTCGGTCATGATCGTGCTCATCAGCGGCTTCCTCATGGGGCTGGTGCAGGTCACCCTGCGCGCCGGGCGAGAGCAGGATGCCGCAGCCCTGATCGCGCAGACCGCCGCCGCAGAGACGGCGGCGAACGAGACGCTGGAGCGGCAGCGAACGCGCTACCACGCCTTCACGCACGACGACGTTCTCGCGACACTGCTGGCGGCATCGCACGATGGAGCGCGGCCCAGCGACGTCACCCGGCGCAGTGCGCAGCGCACGCTCGAGAAGATGGACCAGTTTCGCCTCGACCTGCCGGGGCCCAGCTACCTCACCCTCGCCGAGCTCGAGGCGCACCTGCGCACGGCCGCGAAGTCGGCGAAGTTCACCTGGCACAGCGCGCTGACGGCGGTGGGCAGCGACCTGCAGATTCCGGTCGAGGTCGCCGACGCGGTGACCGAGGCTCTGACCGAGGCGATGCGCAACAGCATCCGCCACGGCGTGTGGGCCGATGCCCGGCCGGTGCACCGCGAGGCCCATGCCCAGGTCAACGGCCCGACCATCGAGATCGTCATCGCCGATGACGGGCGCGGCTTCAACCCGAGCCGGGTCGGCATCGACCGCCTCGGTGTGCGGCTGAGCATTCTGCAGCGGGTCAACTCGCAGCCGGGAGGGCACGCGCAGGTGCAGTCGTCGAAGGGCGCTGGAACGACGGTCACCCTGCAGTGGACGGCGCCCGATGCAGACTGACATCACCTCGATGCTGCGCCTCAACGACTGGGCCGGCCGCATTGTGCTCGCCTTCTACGGCATCGGCACGGCCATGGTCGCGGTGCTCAACCTGCAGGGGCTCATCTTTCCGTGGCTGGGCGTGGCCAGCATCCTCATGCTCTGGGTGGGCCTTGCGATCCTCGCGCGCCCCGACGAAGAGCCCTTCCGCCTGGCGAGCACCCTCGCGGTGATCTCCATCGTGGCCGTCGTGACCTCGCTCTCCTCGTGGAACATCAAGGATGTCGAGAACCCCGGCTACGCCACCTGGCCCCTCGGTGCCATGACCTTCCTGTTGTTCGTGCTGGCCCTGCGCGGCCGCCGCGGATGGGCCTGGATCGGCTTCGGCGTGCTCGCTGCCATCTCGTTGCTAGTCGGGGTGCTGAGCGACCAGGACACCCTCATGGTGCTCAACGACGTCACCCGGCAGGCCGGCACGCTGTTCATCGGCACGCTCTTCGCCCTGGTGCTGCGGCGCTCGAGCCAGACCATCACAGCGATCCAGGCGAACCAGCTGACCCGCACGACGGTGGCGGCAGCCAGCGCGGCAGCCACCCGCGAGCGCGCCGCCCAGAATGCGCGACTCGAGCGGGATGCCCGCCCGGCCCTCGAGCGCATCCTGCAGTCCGAACCGCTGAGCGAGGACGAGCAGCAGCACTTCCTGCTGCTCGAGGCGACCCTGCGCGACGGCATTCGCGCCACGGGATACAGCAGCGAGCGCGTCGCGGCGGCCACCCGTGCGGCGCGCGAGCGCGGCCTCAGCGTGGTGCTGCTCGACGACCGCGGCAGCGACCTGGTCGACGGCGAGCGGGATCTCGTCGAGGCGGCGCTACTCGAGCAGCTCGAGTCGACCGCCGAGGGTGCCATCACCGCCCGCCTCAGCCCGCACGACCGCGACGAGCTGGCGACCATCGTGGTCGAGGAGGGCGGCGAGTACCGCCGCGTCGTCGTCACCCACTCCGGCGCCGAGGTCACGCATTTATAGAACCGTCGGCCGAGACGGCAGCTCCACCGCTCAGTACTGCCACGGGTACGGCGACCAGTCGGGCGCCCGCTTCTCGAGAAAAGCGTCGCGCCCCTCGACGGCCTCGTCGGTGCCGTAGGCCAGCCGTGTCGCCTCGCCCGCGAACAGCTGCTGGCCGACGATGCCCTCGTCGACGGCATTCATCGCGAACTTGAGCATGCGAATGGCGGTCGGCGACTTGGTGAGAATGGTCTGCGCCCAGTCGTAGGCCTCCGCCTCCAACGAGGCGTGCGGCACGACCGCGTTGACGGCGCCCATCTCCATGGCCCGGGCAGCGTCGTACTCCCGGGCGAGGAAGAAGACCTCGCGGGCGAACTTCTGCCCGACCTGCTTGGCGAAGTAGGCACTGCCGTAGCCGGCGTCGAAGGAGCCGACATCGGCATCCGTCTGCTTGAATCTTCCATGCTCCGCGCTGGCGATGGAGAGGTCGCAGACGACGTGCAGCGAGTGGCCCCCTCCGGCGGCCCACCCGGGGATGACCGCGATGACCACCTTGGGCATGAAGCGGATCAGGCGCTGCACTTCGAGGATGTGCAGGCGACCCGGTCCGCTGGACCCGTCCGCGTACTGGTACCCATCACGCCCGCGGATGCGCTGGTCGCCTCCCGAGCAGAAGGCCCAGCCGCCGTCTTTCGGGCTCGGCCCGTTGCCGGTCAGCAGCACGACGCCGATGCGAGGGTTCTGCCGGGCGTCGTCGAGGGCGCGGTACAGCTCGTCCACCGTCTGCGGGCGGAAGGCGTTGCGCACCTCGGGCCGGTTGAAGGCGACGCGGGCAACGCGCCCCTCGGCATCGTGGTGGTAGGTGAGGTCGGCCAGGTCGGCGAAACCGTCAACCTCGGACCACAGGGAGGGATCGAACAGCTCGGATACCGGTGCGGTCATGCGGCAAGCCTAACCACGGAAGGCGGGCTGGGCCTCTCCCGCGTAGGGCTCGAGCGCGGCGATGAATGCCGCGCGGTCATTCTCCGACAGCACGTGCGGAGCGAAAGCGGTGACCCGCACGAATAGCGTCGCGGTTGTGGCCGACGGCATCCAGTACGGCGTCGAGAAATCACTGTCGGTGGTCACACCCGCGTCGAAGACGCTCAGCGTGAGGGTCACGCCGACCCAGCCCGTGTCCACGCCCTGGATCTCCCAGAGCGCTTGCTCATCGCGATCTGCCGAACCGAATCTGTTCTCGGCCTCGGCTCCCTCGAACTGCTCGTTGGAGCGGAAGACCTCGACGTCAGGGTGCTCCGCCACGATATCGGCGAAGATCTCGGTGATCTTCTCGCGGGCCTCGGGATCCTGCACGTCGGCGGCACCAACCAGCGACGGCCCCATGTAGTTGTAGAGCATCGACTCGCCACCGTATCCGTTGGAGCCGTGCTCCGTGAGGCCCTCGACCTCGACAGACCACACGAGGCCGTAGTCGGCCAGCGCGCTCTGCACTTCTGCGAACACATCCTCACTTCGCGCCTGCAGCACCTCGAGAGAGTCGTCAGCGAGCACTGCCTCGCTGGGCACGAAAGCGCTGCCGGGATAGGTCGTCCACTTGTCGTCAACAACACCTGCGCGCACGAGCCCCGAGTAGACGACGAAGGCGACCAGGCCCACGACAATCAGGCTCGCCAGCACGACGAGCCCGCGCACGGTGCCGCCACCGGTGCCACGTCGCGCGAGTCTCGGCGCTTCGCCGGGGAGCGGGCCAGTAGCGAGCCCCGTCGATGCCAGTCCGCCCGCGAGGCGACGCTGCGTCTGTTCGAGGGTCTCCTGGGCCATGGGGCTACTCTACGAAACCCGCGGGCGCTGAGCGTGGGTCGCCCAACCCCTAACCGCGGAAGTCGGGCTTGGTCTCGCCCTCGTAGGGTTCCAGCGCCGCGATGAACGCCGCGCGGTCGTCCTCCGAGAGCAGGTAGTACGCGGTGACTTGCAGTCGCACGTAGAGGGTGTCGATCCCTTCCACCGGCACCCAGTAGTCGCCCCCGAACTCCTCTTCCGTCGGAACCGTCGAGTCGAAGACGCTGAAGTCGGCCTGCAGGGTCAAGAAGTGCTCGGAGTAGGTCCATGCAGACCACAGGGCCTGCGCGTCGCGGTCCGCCGAGCCAAACTGCACGACAGCGTCATCGCCGTCGATCTCGTCGTTGTTGATCACGATTGTCGAATCGTCCCGCGCAGAGAGCACGTCTCCGAGGATGCGGATGATGGTCTCGCGGGCCTGCGGGTCGGTCAGCGGCACCGCGCCGATGACGGAGTCGCTGACGTAGTCGTAGAGCATCGAGTCGCCGTTGTACCCGTTGGACGAGGGATCCGCCCCGCCCTCGTACTCGACGGTCCACTCGAAGCCGTAGGGCGCGAGCTCGCCCTGCAGCTCGGCGAGAAGCGCCTCTCCCTTCTCCTCCGTGGCCTCCAGGGAGTCGCTGGCCAGCACGTAGTCGCTGTCCTCGAAGTAGGTGCCCGGGTAAGAGCTCCAGTGGTCGTTGGCGAGCAGTACCTGCGGCAGCACCTGGAACAGGTTGTAGCCGACGACCCCGATGGCGACGAGCACGCCGATCGCCACCGCGATGCGGAACGCGCCCCGGCCATTGACCGGTGGCGTGGATGGCGTGGGCGTCGGACTGTACTGCCGGGTGGTGCTCTGGTTCGTCACCGGCGCAGTCGAGAGGCCGAGCCGACGTCGGGTTTCTTCGAGACTCTCCTGTGCCATGGCCCTACTCTACGAAGCCCGCGGCCCATTCGAGCAGCCCGGTGAGAACCCACGGGTTGGCGAGGGCCCCGATAATCACCGCGGCGAAGCCGGTGAGGCGGCCACGGCCGGTCAGCAGTGCGGCCAGGCCGAGCAGTACCGCTGCGGCGCTGACTCCGAGGGCGATCCAGGCGAAGAGCTCACCGCGCTCGATGACCGCCGCGACGAGGGCGGCGACCGCCGCCACGGCCAGTAGCAGCGCGCCGGCGCCCAGGGCTGGTGTGCGTGGGCCGCGCTCGGCGGGCCCGAACTCGACAACGGTCGCGTTGCGGCCGAAGACCTCGATTCCCCGTGCCATGGCTCCACGTTATTGCGAGACTGTAGACATGCTGCCCTCCCTCACCGACCTACTCGCAACGGCGCGAGTGGTCGACCTGCCGCTGCGCTCTCGTTTTCGCGGCATCGACAGCCGCGAGGCCCTGATTCTCGAGGGCCCATTCGGCTTCACCGAGTTCTCGCCCTTCACCGAGTACGACGATGACGAGGCCTCCGCCTGGCTGGCCGCGGCCATCGACTTCGGGTGGCGCGAGGCTCCGCCCCTGCTTCGCCACAGCATCCCCGTCAACGCGACCCTGCCCGCCGTCTCGCCCGACCGCGTGGATGCCGTGCTCGACACCTTCGGACCGTGCCGCACCGTCAAGGTGAAGGTCGCCGAGCCCGGGCAGACCCTGGCCGACGATATCTCCCGCGTTGCCGCCGTGCGCGAGCGGCTCGGGCCGGAGGGCCGCATCCGCATCGACGCCAACGGCGCGTGGAACGTCGACGAGGCAGAGCACGCCGTGCACGCACTCGCGCCCTTCGACCTGGAATACGTCGAGCAGCCCTGCGCGACCGTCGACGAGCTCTTCGAACTGCGCCAGCGCGTGAAGTACATGGGCATCCCGATCGCCGCCGACGAGTCGGTGCGCAAGGCGGCCGACCCCCTCGCCGTTGCACGGGCGGGAGCCGCCGACGTGCTCATCGTGAAAGTGCAGCCGCTCGGGGGTGTGCACGCGGCACTCGCGGTCGCCTCCGAGGCGGGGCTGCCCGTCGTCGTGTCGAGCGCACTCGAGACCGCGATCGGCCTCGGCATGGGATTGCAGCTCGCCGCCTCGCTGCCCGGCCTCGAGTTCGACTGCGGGCTGGCGACATCCGCCCTCTTCATCGAGGATGTGGTGGATGACCGTCCCCTGCCCGAGAACGGAGAGCTCGCAGTGCGCCGCTACGCCCCCACCCCGCAGCTACTAGACCAGCACGCGGCAACGCCGGAGCGCAGCGAGTGGTGGCTCGCGCGGCTCCGGCGTTGCTATGCGCTTCTTCTAGCCGACTAGGCGGCAAGCACCGGTCACGGAGGCGGATACAGGAAGAGCGCGACGGACGAGGCCGCGATCGTCCTCGTGTGATACGAGGCGTCGCTGTTCCAGTTGTACTCTTCGAGGCTCACGGTTCCGTCGCCGTTGACGCTCTTCACGTAGGCCACGTGGTTGCCGTTGAACCAGGCGACAGCACCGGTGACGGGCGTGTTGCTGGTCTGCCAGCCGTGGCTGTTCCACGCGGAGGCCCAGCGCGGGGCCGAGCCGCCGTTGGGGGTCATGTTCGCCCAGACGTAGGCGAAGGGGCCAGTGGTGCCGTGGTCGCGGTTGATGCGCCACGCGACGAAGTCGGTGCACTGGCGGGTGACGTAGCCGAGCGGTGAGAGGCCACCGCCCGAGGCGCGCCACGGGTAGTCGTCGCCGGCCTGCTGGGGTCCGACCGTCGAGTAGGCGCCGGCGCGGGCCTGCGCGGCCTGGCGAGCGACGATCTGCGCGTGGGTGTCGGCGGTGAAGGCCCCGCGCGTGACCTGGGTCGTCGCGGCCTGGCTGCTCGCCGAGACCGACTGGCCCTCGGTGCTGACCTTGGGGGTAGCCAGCGTCACGACGGTGTCATCGCCGAAGGCGGTCGTTCCGGCGGCGAGCGCGGGAATCGAGGTGGCCAGCAGGAAGCCGGGAATCATGATGAAAGTGAAGAGGCCGAGCACGCGGTGGGTAACGGGGCGCTTCGGGACGGGGCGTCGGACGACTACGACAACCTGGCTTGCAGCCTCGGTTGCGGGTAGGTCAACGACTGAGCTCTTCGTTTTTCTACGGAGCTTAGGTAGCACTAGGTGGATCCTCACACGGTGAATCGCGTGCATCAGAATGGCGAATGCA